>Ga0209517_10001523_pt1 | contig 34756 bp, 30 predicted proteins | sample PeaSoiMetSII2010_FD_187695 | JGI IMG/M metagenome (GOLD analysis project Ga0209517, IMG submission 187695) | Peat soil microbial communities from Weissenstadt, Germany - SII-2010 (SPAdes) (version 2) | ecosystem: Environmental > Terrestrial > Soil > Wetlands > Peat | place: Germany... | reverse complement strand
GAACGCCGTCAGAGAGAAAAAGATTGCACAGCTGAAAGAGTTCATCCAGAGGTTCTCGGCCGGCACCCGGTCCGCGCAAACCACCTCGCGCAAGAAAGAAGTGGAGCGGCTGCAGATTTCGGCGCTGGCGAGATCGAACATCCAACGGCCGTACATCAAGTTCGCCAATGAGCGCCCATCGGGGCGGCATCCGCTGGAAGTGAAAGGGCTCTCGAAATCGTACGACGACCTGCATGTGATCAGGAACTTCAGCGCGTCCATCGCGCGAGGCGAGAAAATCGCGCTGCTGGGGCGCAACGGCGTGGGCAAAACCACCATGCTGAGGTCGCTGCTCCGCAATGCGACGGGTTACGTAGATGCGCCGGATCGCGAGTTTCCGGTGGACGGCGGGGTGGTGACCTGGGGTCATGAGGTGACCGTGGGATATTTCTCGCAGGACCACAAAGAGTCCATTCAGCCGGGCTGCACGATTATCGAATGGCTCCACGCGTTCGATCCGAGCTCATCGCAGCAGGAACTGCGCGGCCTGCTGGGTCAGATGTTATTTAGCGGAGATGACGCCACCAAGCGCACGGAAGTTCTTTCGGGCGGAGAAGCCGCGCGGATCATTTTCTGCCGCCTGATGCTGCAGAAGCCCAATTTCCTGATGCTGGATGAGCCGACCAACCACCTGGACCTGGAGTCGATCAACGCCCTGAACATCGCGCTGCAGAAGTATGACGGTACCGTCCTGCTGGTGACGCACGACCACGATCTGGTGGACGAAGTCGCCACACGCATCTGGCATTTCGAAAACCACGGAATCGACGACTTCAAGGGTCCGTACGCCGAGTTTCTGACCCAGCAGGAAGCGACCACGGCGTAGACCGGCTATAGTCGTAATTTTATGTTCGAGGAAATCGCTTGACGCGCAGGCAGGTCTTTTTTGCCGCAACCCTGGTGGCCGCGATCGCGATTCTCATCGTTCTTGCCACACGAATCGACCTGACGGCTACGTTCGCGCAGATCGGCCGCGTGGGGATCTCCGGAGCGGCGCTCCTGCTGCTGGACATGGCGCTGGCGCTGGTCGGCCCGCTGCTGGCGTGGCACATCTTGATGGGTTCGGAGGGTATCAAGATCAGGCTCGGCACCACCCTCACATCCGGACTGATGGGACACTCCGTGAATCTGATCAGCCCCATGATGTATTTTGGCGGCGAGGGCGTGCGCACGTTCCACATCGCCAGCGTCACGGGAATACCGCGCCGCCGCGTCCTGGCCACCATCGTGGCCGCGGAGTTTCAGTCGCTGACGGCGCTGAGCGCGAGTATTGTCGCAGCCTTGATTGTGGTTGCGGGAAGCGCGCGGTCGGATGCAATGCCGATCGCATGGATGGTGACGGGATCGCTGTCGCTGGCCGTGATTGTGGGGATCATCTTCTGTGTGCTGCTGCTGGAGCTTCATCTCGCCGCCCGAATCATCGGCTTCCTGATGCGATGCGGAGTCTTCCCCGCCCGCCTGGGGCTTCTCCGCGACGACGCCGCGGACGTGGAAGATGTAGTGCGAAGCCTGCTGGTTCGGAACAAATCGAGATTCCTTGCGGCGCAACTGCTGGTCTTTTTGTCGCCACTTGCGCAGTTCATCCTGCCGGCGATTTTCTTTTGGCTCTTGAGAGCCTCTGGACAAGCCGCGCCTCAGCCGACGCTGAGCCAGTTAGCGTCCTTCTTCGTTCTCATCCAACTGCTGTTCATGATTCCGACCACCCCGGCGGGCCTGGGAGTATATGAGGGCGGCATCGTTGGCATCTTTCGATTGCATGGATGGAGCATTCCGGACGCCGCCGCATACGCCATTCTCGTGCGGCTCGACGACGTTGTGTTTTCGATCTCCGGCGCCGTGCTTCTCGCCAGCCTCGGCCTGACGAGCTTTCTGAAAGGATCGTCCGATGCCTGACACGGCGTATGCCGGACCCACTTTCGAAAGGGTCGAGGAAATTCAATGGGAGGATCTGGTTCGCCGCGGAGGCTTCGGCCCGCGGACTTCGCCGATTTTGGTGAAGGGCGCCGTCCGCGCCTGGCCCGCCCACGAGCGTTGGACGTTCGAACGCCTTGCGGCTCTGCGTCGTCCGGACGGTTCGGAAGTGATCTTCCGATTTCAGAATGGACTGGTCGAGCAGGGCGTCACCAGGCCTCCGCTGGATCTGCCGATCGGCCCGTATATCCAGGGACTCGCGGATGCCCGCTCACAGTCGCCCGGTGACGATGCCGGCCTGCTGCCCTATTCGCGGTGGAAACAGACCGGGTTCGGAGAGAAATTCCAGCTCAATTGGTCGTACATGGATTCCTTCAAGGCGGATCGCGTCTACCTCGCCCAGTGGAACATCCTGGATGAGTTCCCGGAGATGCGGAAGGATTTTGCCATTCGTCAACTCTGGCCTGGCTGGCGCTGGACCTGGGAATTCGTTTTCATTGGTCCGGCGCGGACGGTCACCGGCATCCACTACGATTTTCCAAACAACTGGTTCTGTCAGGTCCAAGGCACCAAGGAAATCATCGTCTTCCCGCCGGATCAAACTCCCTACATGTGCAAGTCCCTGAAATACGATTGGGGCGCGACACTCAGCGACATCGACATTTCACGCCTCGGTGCCCTGCCCAGAGAGAGGGAACTGTTCGCAAAAGCTCACGGCCGGTACGCGCGCGTGGAATCCGGCGATGCGCTGTTCATCCCGAAGCGCAACTGGCACGCCGTTGTCTCCCTGGAGCCGTCGATCAGCCTGGGCGTATTTGGACTCACACCGTCGGAGATCGTCCTGGGAGGCGGCCCTTCCGAGGCGCGACATCTCCTCCACAAGCTTCACCTTTATCGATGGAACAACTGCACCTGCCATCGCATGACGTCGTAGTGCTTATGCGAGTTAAGCCAACGTATCGTTGACCATCGCCTGTGCTTCCTCGAGAATGCGGCGCAGATGATCCTCTCCACGGAAGCTCTCCGCGTAGATCTTGTAGATATTCTCAGTCCCCGAGGGACGCGCCGCGAACCACCCGCTTGCCGCACTCACCTTCAGTCCGCCGATCGGAGCGCCGTTGCCCGGAGCGCGAGTGAGGATGGCCTCGATTTTCTCGCCGGCCAGATCCGTGGACCGGACCTGTTGCGGAGATAATCCCTTCAGCATCTCTTTTTGCTCCGCGGTGGCCGGCGCCTCAACGCGGTCATAAGCCGGCTCGCCGAACTCCCGCGTGAGTTCACGGTAAATCTCGCCGGGATCGCGGTCCATGCGCGCGGTGATCTCCGCGGCGAGCAAAGCCAGGACCATGCCATCCTTGTCCGTTGTCCAGACGCTGCCATCCCGGCGGACAAAGGACGCGCCCGCGCTCTCCTCTCCGCCAAAACCGAGCGAGCCGTCGAACAATCCGCCGGCGAACCACTTGAAACCCACGGGCACTTCATAGAGTTTCCGCCCCAGCTTCGCCGCGACTCGATCAATCATCTGGCTGCTCACCACAGTCTTGCCGACCGCCGCTGCGTTGCGCCAGTTAGGCCGGTGCTGGAAGAGATAGAAGATCGCGGCAGCCAGGTAATGGTTGGGCGGCAGCAGCCCGGCGCTTTTCGTAACAATTCCGTGCCGGTCATGATCGGTGTCGCAGGCGAAGGCGATCTCGAAGCGGTCCTTCAGGCCAATGAGCGGTTGCATCGCGTACGACGAGGATGGGTCCATGCGAATCTGGCCATCCCAATCCACGGTCATGAAGCGGAAGGTCGGGTCCACCTCCTCGTTCACGACTGTGAGGTTCAACCCGTAGCGTTCGGCGATCGGTCCCCAATAGTGGACCCCTGCGCCGCCGAGGGGATCTACCCCCAGGCTGATCTTCGCGGCGCGAATGGCATCCATGTCGATCACGTTGCCGAGATCTTTGGTGTAGGCGTCGATGTAGTTATGCCGGTGCGTGGTGGAGGCGCGAAGCGCTCTCTCGAAGGGAATCCTCTTCAATCCCCGTAAGCCGGCATCGAGGAACTCGTTGGCCTTCGCTTCGATCCAACCGGTGATGGCAGACTCCGCGGGTCCGCCGTTGGGAGGGTTGTATTTGAAGCCGCCGTCATGAGGAGGATTATGTGAGGGCGTGATCACGATGCCGTCAGCGAGCCCCGTCGTGCGCCCGCGGTTGTAGGTGAGAATCGCGTGAGAAATCGCGGGGGTTGGGGTATACTCATCGGCCTCCGCGATCATGACCTCCACTCCGTTGGCCGCCAGCACCTCGAGTGCGCTGGCAAGCGCCGGCGTGGAAAGCGCGTGGGTATCCATGCCCAAAAATAGCGGACCGTCGATGTTTTGCTGCGCTCGGTGCAGACAAATAGCCTGACTGATGGCGAGGATGTGCCATTCATTGAAAGCCCTGTCGAAAGCGGAACCACGATGTCCCGAGGTGCCGAAGGCAACCCGCTGTTCCGGCACCGAGGGGTCAGGGGTCTCGGTGTAGTAGGCCGTGACGAGTTTCGGTAAATTCGCCAGCATCGAGGCTGGGGCCGGCTTGCCTGCTAAGGGGCTAACTTTCATCGGTCTTTGGTCTCATTTGGAAGGGAGGTTTGCCCGCACTCTCTTCATCAACAGCGGCGGATCCTGCGAACTTTATTGTAGTTTGTCGCATGAATGCACCGTAATGGTCACCGGAGTCGACTCTGATCATCCGCGGCGGGGGCCTTGGCTACCGTTCAAATCTCGTATATCGTAATACCGGTGATGCTCGATGTGGGAACCAATCGGGAAAGCTTGCTGGCCGATCCGATGTACCCCGGCAACCGGCATGCCCGGGTCCGCGGAGAATGCTACGACGCCTTCATCGACGCCCTAGTGCAAGACGCGATGTGGCAGCCGAAGTATCGCCGAATGCAAGCTTCCTGAGGCCATTCCAAATCAAGTAATGACGACCGGGCCGCCGCCACGCAAGCAAAAACACGCTGCAGCGCCGCGCAGTTCCCGGGGATTCTTCAGCGGCCTGGGACCCGGCCTGATCACGGGCGCCGCGGACGACGACCCTTCGGGAATCTCTACCTACTCGGTCACCGGCGCCGCGTTCGGGTACGCCTCGCTCTGGACGGCCCTATTCTCATTTCCGCTGATGACCGCCGTGCAGATGATGTGCGCGCGGCTCGGAATGCAGACAGGCCAAGGACTGGCTGGTGTGATCCGCTCCCGGTATTCGAAGTGGGTGCTGTGGGGCGCATGCGCGCTGCTGGTCATCGCCAACACCGTCAACATCGGCGCCGATCTGGGCGGCATGGGAAAAGTAACCGAGATGGTGACCGGCATCAACAGTTTGTACTGGACACCGGTCTATGCCGTAGTGATTGCGTCTTTCCTGATCTGGTCGACTTACGATAGTGTCGCGCGAATCTTTAAGTGGCTCACGCTGGTCCTGTTCGCATATGTCGGCGCGGCGTTCCTCGCCAAGCCCGATTGGACCGCCGTGCTCCGCTCGACGTTCATCCCGCATTTCGAAATGTCGAGTACCTATTGGGCTACCTTGGTTGGAATCTTCGGAACCACTATTTCGCCCTACTTGTTTTTCTGGCAGGCATCGGAAGAAGTGGAGGAAGAGCGCAAAGAGGGCCTAGTGAGCCTCAAGCAACGCCAAGGAACGACGGACGCGGCGTTGAGACAGTCACGGAACGACGTGGTCACGGGAATGTTCTTCTCGAACCTGATCATGTACTTCATCATCTTGACCACTGCCGCAACGCTTCATGCCCACGGCAAAACGACGATAGCGACCGCACAGGATGCCGCCGAAGCCTTGCGCCCTCTCGCCGGAAACGGAGCATACTGGCTCTTCAGCGTAGGCTTGATCGGTGCGGGGATGCTCGGCGTGCCGGTTCTGGCCGGGTCGAGTGCGTATGCTGTCGCAGAGGCCGCGAGGTGGCGAGGGTCGCTGGCAGATCGTCCCCGGCGTTCACGCAATTTCTATGTTGTCATCGCCGCCGGCCTGGCGCTCGGCCTCGCCTTGGACTATGCCGGATTCAACGCGGTATCCATGCTGTTCTGGTCGGCGGTCCTGAACGGCGTGCTGGCGCCTCCCTTGATCGTCATCGTGCTGCTGCTGACGAATAGCCGAGAAATCATGGTGATGCGGTCAAATCCTCGATGGCTTTCCGTACTCGGCTGGATCACCGTGGTGGTGATGACGGCTGCTACTGTCGCCATGTTCGCCACATGGAAATGACGGCACCAAATTGGGTGCCGGGATCGCCGTTTAAACGGATCGAGCAAGGGACCCTTCTCGACCCTTCAAATCTCGTATAATGGCTGCGGGCAGAACGCTTTACGACGAAAGGGGGCGGCATGTTTGACCGACACCTGAGGCACTGCTTGCTCGTGGTAACTGGTTTAGCCGTGGTGGCCACCGCCGCCGGCACAAGCGATCTGCGACTGCCGGAGGCTGCCCGGAACCAGGACGCGAAGGCGGTTCGCTCGCTCCTCAGTCAAAAGGCTGACGTCAATGCGCGGTCCACTGACGGCTCCACGGCGCTGCTTTGGCTGGCGCACTGGAACGATGTCGAATCAGCCGATCTGCTCCTGAAAGCGGGCGCGGACGCGAACGCGGCCAACGACTTCCGCATGACGCCGTTATCGCAAGCGTGCACTAACGGGAGCTTCGAATTTGTGCGGCTGCTCCTCAAGTCGGGCGCGAATCCAAACACGGCCATCGCCACTGGCGAGACTCCCCTGATGACCTGCGCGAAGACCGGCAATGTCGACACAGTCCGTTTGCTGGTGGAATACGGCGCCGCGGTCAACGCGACGGAGCCTGCGCAGAGCCAGACAGCAATCATGTGGGCCGCCGCCGAGCGTCACGCGGACGTGGTGAGTGCGCTGATTGCGGCGCACGCGGATCTCAAGGCGCATAGCAAAGAGGGGTTCACTCCGATACACTTCTCGGCGCGAGTCGGGGACCTGGAGAGTGTCAAGTTGTTGCTGGCTGCCGGAGTCGATGTGAACATCCAGACTCAGACCAACCAGCCGCAGACTGCCGACAACAACGAGCCAGTGACCATTGGACTTACCCGGACTGCCAGGGCCGGGGCAGCCACGGGCTACACTCCGTTGCTGGTCGCGACCCTGCGGGCCCAGGTCGACCTCGCGCTGTATCTGCTGGATCATGGCGCCGATCCCAACATCGAAGCCGCGGGCTTTACACCCCTGCATTGGGCGTCGACCACCTGGGAAGGCTACGCTGCGAATCCGGTGTACGGTTTTGAAGATCCCATGTCCGGAATTCCGGATCGTCAGGCCAAGCTTCGGCTGGTGAAGGCCCTGCTGGCCCACGGCGCAAACGTGAACGCGCGCATGACCAAGCGCCAACCGTCGTTTGCCACTGGATACACGGACGCCGTCGGCGCGACCCCCTTGCTGCTGGCGGCCTCGGTCGACGACGTGGAGATGATGCGCATTCTGCTCGCGGCCGGCGCCGATCCGAAGATTCAAACGGCGACGAAAGCGACAGCCATCATGGCCGCGACGGGGCTGAATCATGGCATCGGAGAGTCGTTGGTCACGGAGGCGCAGGCGATCGATGCGGTGAAGCTTCTGCTGGATCTCGGCGTCGACCCGAAAGGCGAGACGAACGTCGGCGAGAACGCCTTGTTTGGCCCGGCCTATCGCGGGTGGAACACACTCCTGGCGCAATTGATCGACCTGGGCGTGAACATCAATTCGGTCAGCAAAGCCGGCACGACGCCGTACCGCGCGGCCAACGGTCAAGGCGATCGCCTCGGCGGCGTCCTCGTTAATAAGGAAGGCGTGGATCTGCTGCTGAAGCATGGCGCGGATCCAAAGCTAGGGGTCGCCTGCGAGTCCCAGAATCGGTGCCGGGAATTGAAGTGAGGAATTCAGCATGACACGCCACGGCATATACGGGATTGCGACGGCATGTCTGGCGGTTTTCGCTGTTGCGGCTTTCGGTTTTCAAGACAAAGCTGCCTCCGCTACGCCCGCGGCCGAACTGGTGAGCAAGTACTGCGTCTCGTGTCACAACCAAAAGCTGAAGACCGCGAACCTGATGTTGGATCGTGCGGATTCGGTGGACCCCGGCAAGTCCGCGGAGACGTGGGAAAAGGTCATCGTGAAGCTGCGCAGCCGCGCGATGCCGCCTCCGGGCATGCCTCACCCGGATAACGCGACCTACGATTCGGTGGCCGATTGGCTGGAATCGGGCATCGACCGCGCTGCTGCCGCTCACGTGAACCCGGGCCGGACCGCCAGCCTGCATCGTCTGAATCGCGCCGAATACGCCAACGCCGTGCGCGACCTGATTGCAGTGGAAGTGGACCCCCAGGCGATGCTGCCGCCGGATGAGCAGGCGTTCGGATTCGAGAACAACGCGGAAGCGCTTTCGCTGCCACCCGCGCTGCTGGACAGGTATGTATCCGCGGCGGCGGCCATCGCGCGCCGGGCCGTAGGCGATCCGAACATCCCGCCTGTGTTCGTGCGCTACGGCGCGCTGAAGAACAGCGCGAACGACCAGACGTATCTTCGCCAGACGGAGCGTCTGGGTGAAGACTTTCCTTTGGGCACCAAAGGCGGTGTTGCCGCGAAGCACTATTTCCCGGTAGACGGCGAGTATGTGTTCAAGCTTCGGCTGCAGCGGGCTTGGGAAACCTCCATCCGGGGCCTGAATGTCCAGAATCAGTTCGAGATCCGCGTGGACGGAGTGCGCGTTGCTCAATTTACGCTCGGCGGAGGAACAGCACCATCAAGGACTTTTGTGTACGACGGTGACGAAGCATTGCAAGCCCGCGTGCCCGTGAAAGCCGGTCTGCATCAGGTCATGGCGACCATGCTCAAATCCGACGACGCAGAGCCGGAGGGCGGCGGCCCGGATCGCCTTTCGCTTTACAGCCGCAATTCCGACAACGCATCTTCGCCCATTGCCATTGCAGCGTTGCTGATCGGCGGTCCCTATGAAGGCAAAGTGCCGGCCGACTCGCCCAGCCGCCAGCTTCTCTTTGTGTGCAGTCCTGCCAATGCAGCGGAGGAAGGGCCCTGCGCGAAGAAGATCGCGTCCAACCTGGCTCGCCGGGCCTATCGGCGCGGCGCTACGGATGACGACGTGCAGACGCTGCTCGCTTTTTACAATCGCGCACGCGCGGCCGGAAACTTCGACGACGGGATTCGCTCCGCGCTGGAGCGCGTGCTGGTCAGCCCCGATTTTCTGTTCCGCATCGAGGCCGATCCCGCCGGCGCCGCGCCTGGTTCTGTCTATCGCATCTCCGATGTCGAGCTGGCATCGCGCTTGTCGTTCTTTTTGTGGAGCAGTATTCCGGACGACACTCTGCTGGACCTGGCGATTCGCGGCAAGCTGCATGAGCCGGCGGTGCTCGAGCAGCAGGTTTCGCGCATGTTCGCCGATCCCCGCGCGCGCGCCTCACTGATCCAAAACTTCTTTGAAGATTGGCTGCAGACTCGTAACGTATGGCTTCTCAATCCGGATAGCACCAAGTTCCCTTGGTTTGACGACAACCTCCGCACCGCGTTCGTGACCGAGACGGAGATGTTCCTCGACGCTCAACTGAAAGAGGACCACAGCATCCTCGACCTGTTGACGTCGGATGAGACCTTTCTCAATGAACAGCTGGCGCGCCATTATGGAATCTCCGGAATCTACGGGAGCCACTTCCGGCGCGTAAAACTCACGGATGAGAACCGCTTTGGGCTGCTGGGCAAGGCCAGTACGCTCGCCGTCACCTCTTACCCCACGCGAACTTCTCCCACGATTCGCGGAAAGTGGCTGCTGGAGAATATCCTGGCCGCGCCGATGCCTGCTCCTCCGCCCAATGTGCCTACGCTCGAGTCGAGCAACAAAGATGGCAAGCCGTTAACCGTTCGCGAAATGCTTGAGACGCATCGCGCCAACCCGGTGTGCGCGAGTTGCCACAAGAACATGGACCCGCTGGGCCTCAGTCTCGAAAACTTCGATGCCATCGGGCAGTGGCGCACGACCGATGCTGGCCGCGCGATCGACGCTTCCGGCGTGCTGCTGGACGGCACCAAAGTCGACGGGCCGCGCGAGCTGCGGCAGGCCTTGGTGGCCAAGAAAACGCAGTTCGCCACGGCCGTCACCGAAAAACTATTGACGTACGCTTTGGGCCGTGGGCTGGAGTACTACGATGCGCCCGCGGGCCGCGCGATAGACCGCTCGGCGGCGGCGGATGGTTACCGCTGGTCGTCGCTGGTTCTCGCCACCGTGAAGAGCGCGCCGTTTCAAATGAGAACTGCCGGAAAGCAATAGGAGAAATATGTTCCTGACGAAGAAGGCCATTTCACGCCGAACAATACTTCGGGGCGCGGGCACGGCTCTCGCATTGCCGTTGCTCGACGCCATGATTCCGGCTTTTGCTCCGGCAGCGACCACGACTCCTGTAAAGCGCTTCGGCGTCGTCTACCATCCGAACGGTGTGATCTACGACAAGTGGCTGCCGACGGGAGCCGGTTCCAATTTCGAGCTCTCCCCCACGTTGAAGGGACTCGAGCCTTTCAAGGACAAATTGATCGTCGTCACGGGCCTGTTCAGCGATCAGGCAGAGCCGCTGGGCGACGGCGGCGGGGACCACTCCCGCGCGTGCGGCAGCTACCTCACGGGCGTGCACATCAAGAAATCGGACAGCATCCTCGAGAACGCTGTCTCCATGGACCAAATCGCCGCCAAGGCATTCGAGCGCGAGACGCAGCTCTCCTCGCTGCAGATGACTGCGGACGAAAACAGCCTCCTGGGGTCGTGCGACCTGGGCTATAGTTGCGCCTACAGCAGTACCGTCTCCTGGCTTACGCCGACGTTGCCGCTGATGGCCGAAAACAACCCGCGCGTACTTTTCGAGCGGATGTTCGGCTCGAGCGATAGCACGGATGCCCGCGTACGCGCAGCCCGCCTCAAGCAGGACCGGAGCCTTCTCGATTCCGTAAACGATCGCGTGAATCAACTCCAACGCAAGCTTGGGACCGCCGACAATCGCAAGGTGAACGACTACCTCGCGGCGCTGAGGGACGTGGAGAGGCGGATTCAGAAGGCGGAGGAGCAAAGTTCCAAGGAATTGCCCGACGTGCACCAGCCCGCCGGCATTCCCGATTCGTTCGACGAGCAGGTCCGGTTGTTGTACGACTTGCAACTGCTGGCCTACCAGTCCGACCTGACGCGCGTGATTACATTCTTGTACGGCCGCGAGCAGACGGGGAGGCCGTATCCGCAGATCGGTGTGCCGGAAGGGCACCATCCGCTCACGCACCACCAAAACGACCCGGTGAAGATGGAAAAGTGCACTCGCATTCAGCGCCATCACATCGGGCTGTTTGCCGAGTATCTCGAGAAGTTGCGCAACACCCCGGACGGCGATGGCTCGCTGCTGGATCACGTCATCCTTCTTTTCGGCTCCGGCATCAGCAACAGCGACCGGCACACGCATGGTCCGCTGCCGACGTTCCTGGTAGGCGGAGGCGCCGGGACGTTGAAGGGCGGCCGCCACCTCATCTATCCGGAGCACACGCCGTTGACGAACCTTCAGTTGACGTTGCTGAATAAGCTCGGTGTGCCGGCGGAAAAGCTGGGTGACAGCACCGGACAATTCAAGGAGCTGTCCGAGCTGTAATCAGTTGGCCTGCGAAACCACCGGCAGTTTTGCGGCATCCCAGGCGGCGAGTCCGCCGGCCATCTCGATCAAATGGGTGATCCCGTATTGATGCAGGATGCTGGCAGCGATCGACGAGCGGTAGCCGCCCGCGCAATGAACGGCAACGCGGCGGTCGCGGGGAATTTCGCTGATGCGCTCCTGCAAATGGTTCAGCGGAATATTCACGCTGCCGTCAATATGCTTGGTCGCCCACTCGCGCGGATTCCGGATATCCAGCACCAGCGGTGGATTCGCGCCCGCCAACTCCTCAGCCACCATGGGGGCGCTGAGGCGCTCGGTCGGCCACACTAAGTCGGGGCGGGCGGCCAGCGCTTCCATGCCGCCCCGCAGGTAACCCTTGACGTGATCGAAACCGATACGGCCCAGCCGTAAAGCGGCTTCCTGTTCGCGTCCCGGCTCGGCAATGATCACGATCGGCTTGGCGCGGTCGAGCACCGTCCCCGCCCAGGTAGCGTATTGCCCGCCCAGTCCGATGTTGATGCTGCCGGCCAGGTGACCCTTGGCGTATTCGGCTGGATCGCGCACGTCGAGGATTTGCGCGCCCGCGTCCCCGAGCCGAAGGACTTCATCAAGCTCGATCGGGTGAAGAACTTGTTCCAGGTTCTTGTCCAGCGTGGCACGTTCGCGCGTATTGAGGATGGCATCATAGGTGAAATACGCCGGAGCGTCGGGCTGGTCGGCCGTCACCAGACGAATGAATTCCTCCTTCGACATGGGCTGCAGGGCATAATTCAAACGCCGCTGATCTCCGAGCCATGAGACCGTGTCGGAGGAAAGCTGTTTCCCACACAGGGAGCCGGCGCCATGGGCCGGATAGACCAGCGTCTCGTCGGGAAGCGTCAGAAGTTTGTTGTGAAGTGAGTCGTACAGGTGTGCGCCCAGGTCGTTGGCTGTCCATCCGAGCGAAGCGCGCAGGTCGGGGCGACCCACGTCACCGATGAACAGTGTGTCTCCGGTGAGGACTGCATACGGCTTTTCGGAGTCCTTCTGGAGATCGAAGACCAGGATCGAGATGGACTCAATCGTGTGGCCGGGAGTTTCGAGGACTTCGAGGCGCATTCCCGGGAAGTCGAGCGTATCGCCGTCCTTCATCGCCATGAAGGCGTATTCCGCCTGGGCGCGCGAGCCGAGATGGATGGTCGCGCCGCAACGGTCGCGGAGCTCCAGATGGCCGGCGACAAAGTCCGCATGGAAGTGCGTGAGGAACACGTGGCGGATCTGGAGGCCAAATTTCTCCGCATCGGCGAGGTACTGCTGGATGTCGCGCTGGGGGTCGACGATGATAGCGGTCGAACTGGCCTCGTCTCCGAGCAGATAAGATGCGTGGGCCAGGCAACCCAGGTAGTATTGTTTCAGAATCATCGAAACCGTTACAGTTTAGCGTATGCTTTACGTGTGAGGATTGGTCAGTAGAGTCAGATCAACTTGAAATCCAGAATCAGTATGCCCCGAACTAATGTTGTTGCCACCGCCGCAGTTGTCATGTTTCTCGCCTTTTCATTCGCCATCTTCGCGCAATGGCCATCGTTTCACACCGCGGGAGCTCCCAAGCTGGAGAACGGCCAGCCGGATCTGAACGGACCTGCACCGAGGACGTCCGATGGCAAGCCGGATCTCTCCGGCGTCTGGGGAGGTCCCGGAAGAGGTGGTCCAGGAGGCCCAGGCGGCGGAAAGGATAAAGGCAAAGGAGGACCAGATGACGCCAAGGGGAAAGGAAAGGGTCCGGGCGGTGGTCCTCCCCCTCAGGCATCTAACGATGCAACGGGATTCCCACGAGGAATGTTCCAGAACATGGGACAGAGCATGCCGGGCGGCCTACTGCCGTATCAGCCATGGGCGCTGAATCTCCGCAACCAGCGCCTGGCGCAAAATAGCAAGGATCATCCCGACGCCCACTGCCTGCCTTTGAACCCGGTGCAGTTGTGGTTTCACCCGCAACCTCGCAAGCTGATTCAGAACCCGCGCGAGATTGTGATGCTCGCGGAGGCGAACGGCGGCACGCGGCAAATCTTCACGGATGGCCGTGAGCTGCCCAACAAAGACGACGTCCAGCCCTGGTGGTACGGCTACTCCGTGGGAAGGTGGGAAGGCGACACGTTGGTAGTGGAGTCCACCGGTTTCATGGATAACGCATGGATCGATGAAAACGGCAGCCCCATCACCAATGAAGCGCATCTGACGGAGCGCATCCGCCGGCCCAACTACGGGACTCTTGAGATCGAAGTTACCGTAAACGATCCCAAGACCTATACCAGGCCGTGGACGGTAACCGCGAACCAGCGTCTAATGGCCGACGATGAATTGATCGAGTTCATCTGTGGAGAAAACAACACCAGTGTGCCGCACTTGGTTGGGAAATAAGCGCCCCTAAAAGGGGTCAGCCGACATTATTCTTATTTGCCCTTGCTGGCATCAGGAAAGAACGCGGCGACCCGATCGTTGAGCGTAAACTCCATTCCCAAGCCGGGATACTGTTTCAGTACATTCGCCTTCATCTCCGCGGCGTTTTTCGACTTCGCGACATTCGCGTCCCAGTCGGCGATGTATTTCTTCATGAACGCGATCGCCGAAATATCGTTCTTCGCGCCCGGACCCTGATGGCCGGGAACCAGGATGACCGGATTCAGCGCGGAAATCTGATCCAGCGTCTTCATCCAGTCTTCGCGAGCCTTGTCCTTGGGCACTCCGAAGTACACGCGATCGAAAACCGTATCGCCCGCGACCACGGCTTTGAGCGAAGGAATGTAAACGAAGCTGTTCCCGGGTGCGTCTCCCTGCACCCCGCCGGTGACTGGGAATTGCTCGCCTTCGAGCATCAAGTACGGCGTCGTCAGTTCCTCGGGCAGCACCGGATCGGGCCCTGGAATGTTGTTTCCATAGGTCGGGAACCAGAACTTCTGCCGCGCGGGCCAGCCGGTTTTCGCGCCGTTGATGGTGGCCGCCAGCGCGACGATCTTCGCATTCGGAAACGCCTGGTGCAGCACTGCGAGCCCAAATAGATGATCGGGGTGCGGATGGGTAACGTAGATAAGCGTCAGGTTCTTCTTCGACTCGAGAATCTCCGCCGCGAGACGGTGCGCTTCACTCAGCGAGAACTGCGGGTCGATCACCACCATGTCCTTCTCACCGGATATCATGGTCGAGTTGACATCGTATCCATTCACGCCGGCGCCGTGGTGCACCTTTAACTCGAGCTTGGATTGTGCATTAATGTGTCCGGTCATGGCGGAAGCCAGCGCCAGAGAAGCAAGGACGATTGGTTTGAGCATAGGCTGATTATATACCAGGGTTCGTGATAGAATACCTACCGATCGACAGGTTATGAGGGAGTCGAACATGAATGGCAGACGGATATTGATAGCGGCCGTCATTCCTACTTTTTGTATTGCCGCCGATCTGAACACAAAAGCACCGACCTTCGCCAAGGACGTCGCGCCGATTTTTCAAGAAAAGTGCCAAGCCTGCCACCGCGCCGGATCCATGGCGCCCATGTCGCTGGTGACCTATGAGGAAACGCGGCCCTGGGTCAAGGACATCAAGCAGCGCGTGGTCGGACGAACCATGCCGCCGTGGCACCTGGACAAGACCGTCGGCATCCAGCATTTTCAGAACGACATTTCTCTGAGCGATGAGCAGATCAGCCTGATCGCGCGCTGGGTAGACGCGGGCGCGCCTCTCGGCGACCCGAAGGACATGCCGGCGCCGAAGCAATGGCCGCAAGACGACGGCTGGCAGCTCTCGAAACAATTCGGTCCACCCGACTTGATCATCAAGTCGGAGCCCTACACCATGCCGGCTCACGGACAGGACGTGTGGTTCAAGCCACTCACGCAAATCCCGCTGACCGAGCCCCGCTGGGTGCGCGCCGTCGAGATGCGGCCGTCGACTCCGGCGGGCCGCAGGATCACTCACCACGCCCTCGCGTATCTTCAGCAGGAGGAACCGGGCGCGAACAGCGACGCTGCCCCGGGCCCCGCTACCCAAGGTCTGCTCATGGAATGGGCGGTCAACAAGAATTACGATATCTACCGTCCCAACACTGGAAAGCTTTTGCTGCCCGGAGCGCGCATCTGGTGGGAAGAGCATCTCCATGCCGTCGGCGAGGAAATCCGCGATCACGTAGAACTCGCGGTGTACCTCTATCCCAAGGGCGAAGAACCAAAGTATCGCACCGCGCTGACACTGTTTTCCGCGACACCTGGGAACAACTTGGATATTCCTCCGAACACCATCACGCAGACGGAGGGCTACCATACGCTCAAAGAACCCGCGCGCCTGGAGAATTTTCAGCCGCACATGCACCTTCGCGGTAAGTCCATGCTGCTGGAAGCGCTCCTTCCGGACGGCACCAAGCGAACGCTCAGTTACGTGGATCATTTCAACTTCAACTGGATGATTAACTACATCTATGCGGACGACGACGCTCCGGTATTGCCCAAGGGCACGGTAATTCACGTGGTCGCCGAGCACGACAATACCGCGAATAACAAGAACAATCCGGACCCGAATCAGTGGGTCGGCTGGGGCGACCGTACCGTGGATGAAATGGCGCACGCCTGGGTCAACGTCACCTACATTTCGGAAGAAGACTATTTTGCGTACACCGTCGCACATCGGACTCGTTAGATGAAGTTCAAACTTGCATTTGCAATCGTGTTAGCGAGCGCTGCGCTCCTATTCTCACAGCAGCAGATTTATATCGAACCGCCGCACGACTCGGGCCAAGGCGTCACGCCCGCCTACGAAGGCTGGTTCCCCAATCCCGATGGAACGTTCAGCATTCTGTTCGGGTACTTCAACCGGAATCAAAAACAGGAGCTGGATATCCCCATCGGCCCCGACAATCACATCGATCCCGGCGGTCCGGATCAGGGCCAGCCCACGCACTTCCTCACGCGAAGGCGCTGGGGGATGTTCACCATCACCGTGCCCAAGGATTTCGGCGGCAAGAAGCTCACCTGGACTCTGGTCGCCAACGGCAAGACGGCGCAAATCCCCGTGGGTCTCGATCCGCTGTGGGAGCTGAATCCTTTCAAGGATGCGACCGGCAATACGCCACCGTCCATCGGTTTTTCGCAGGACGGTCCGTGGGTGAATGGCCCGCGTGGTCAGACGCGTGCACTTTCCGGAACCGTGCAGACGCCTGTTCCCTTGAACATCTGGGTAGCCGATGACGCGAGCGTGATCCCCGGCGCGACGCGCCCCCGAACGCCGGCCGTCACGCTGACCTGGAGCAAGTTCCGCGGACCCGGCGATGTAACCTTCGCGAGCGATAAGCCCGCGATCGAGAACGCGCCGGTGCAAGGCGCGCCGAATCCTGTGTTCAGCGGTAAGGCGTCCACCACTGCTACGTTCAGCGAACCCGGAGAGTACGTGTTGAACGTCACTGCTAACGATTGGTCCGGCGAGGGCGGGCGCGGCTTCCAGTGCTGCTGGTCGAACGCGCAAGTAAAAGTCTCCATCAAGAAGTAAGGAGGGTCCATGTACAAATCAACCTTGTTGCTGCTTTTGTGCGTCACCGCGTGGGCCCAGATGCCTTCCACTAAAAATGGTGAATGGCCCTACTACACCGCCGATCTGAAGGGCACCAAGTACTCGCCCGCCGATCAGATCAACGCGAGCAACTTCAGCCAGCTCGAAGTGGCCTGGCGATTCAAGACCGATAACTTCGGCACCCGCCCCGAATACAAACTGGAAGGAACGCCCGTGATGGTGAAGGGCGTACTCTACACCACCGCCGGATCGCGCCGCTCCGTGGTCGCGCTCGACGCCAAGACCGGAGAAGTGATCTGGTCGTACAGCCTGCGCGAAGGGAATCGTGCCGCCATCGCTCCGCGCCAGCTTTCAGGACGCGGCGTCTCCTACTGGACCGACGGCAAGGGCGACGACCGCGTCGTCTTCGTCACCACCGGATACCGCCTGGTGGTTTTGAACGCGCATACCGGCCAGCCGATCGCGAACTTCGGGAAAAACGGCATCGTCGATTTAAAGGAAGGCATGGTCAACGGCACGGGACAGCAGATCGATCTCGAAACCGGCGAAGCCGGGCTGCACGCGACGCCGCTGGTGGTGAAAGACGTCGTGATCGTCGGGTCGTCCTTCAAAGAGGGCATGACCGTGGTCACGCACAACAACACCAAGGGCAATGTACGCGCCTTCGACGTGCACAGCGGTAAGCTCCTGTGGACCTTCAACACGATCCCCCGCCCCGGCGAGTTCGGTAATGACACCTGGGAGAACGGCTCCTGGAAAGACAACGGCAACACGGGCGTGTGGACGCAGATGACGGTCGACGAAGAGCTCGGGCTGGTGTATCTGCCCGTGGAAACGCCCACTTCGGATTTCTACGGCGGGCATCGCCCCGGCAACAATCTCTTTGCCGAAAGCCTGGTCTGCGTGGACCTGAAAACCGGCAAGCGCAAATGGTATTTCCAGGTGGTGCACCACCCCATCTGGGATTATGATCTTTCCTCGGCGCCCATCCTGGCCGACATCAATGTCGGCGGCAAGGCCATCAAGGCCGTCGCCCTGCCGAGCAAAGAAGCGTTCCTCTACGTATTCGATCGCGTGACGGGCGAGCCCGTGTGGCCCATCGAAGAGCGTCCGGTCCCACAATCTGATGTACCTGGTGAGAAGACGTCGCCCACGCAGCCGTTCCCCACCAAGCCGCCCGCCTATGGCCGCCAGTACGTCAAAGTACCCGACGACCTGATCGATTTCACGCCCGAACTTCGCGCCCAAGCGAAGGACAATGTGGCGCGCTATAAAACGGGTCCGATGTTCCTCCCGCCCATCGTCGGCGATAACAATCTAATCGGAGCGCTGACTCTGGGCACCGCCAGCGGCGGCACGAATTGGCCAGGAGCGGGCTACGATCCCGAGACGCACATCGTGTACGCGCAGGCGAACCAGTCGGCGTTGTTCCCGATTTCCATGCGCACGCCGCCCGAAGGATTTTCCGACATTCGGTACGTCATGGGACGGAACGGAACTGAGTTCCGCGTGTCGGAAGGTCCTGGATTCGGAACTGCGGCGGACGCTCCGCAGCAACCCCGGCCTTCACCGGCAAAAGCCGCGCCGGCCAAGCCAGCCGCAGCTCAGGCTCCCCCGCCCGCAGCGGCTGGCGCCTTGACCATTCAAGGTCTCTCCATTCTCAAGCCGCCGTACGCGGTGATCTCGGCGATCAACCTCGATCGCGGCGACTTGCAGTGGCAGGTTCCCTACGGCGAGACGCCCGACGTGGTCCGCAATAGTCCGGCTCTGCGCGGCATGAACATCCCCAACACGGGACAAGCCGGTAGCGTGGGCTTGGTCGTGACCAAGACGCTGGTGATCCTGGGCGACAGCCAGATCACGACGACTCCGCAACATCCGCGGGGCGCGATGCTGCGGGCCTACGACAAGGCGACCGGACGCGAGGTCGGCGCGGTGCTGATGCCCGCGCCGCAAAGCGGCTCTCCCATGACATACGTGGTCGACGGCAAGCAATACATCGTGGTCGCCGTCAGCGGAGGAGCCTACTCTGGCGAATATATTGCCTACAGCCTGCCAACGAATAACTAGCTCGCGTCAACCGCTCCATCACTGTCGCGGCTCGGAAACGTTCGATTCTGAGCCGCGACAGTAATGGAGCGGTTTTTCAAACTCTTTGTGACGCTTGCGGCCGGGCTGCTCGCCGCACAGACGACCCGATCCGTGTGGGATGGCGTTTATACCGCCGCGCAAGCCGAACGTGGAGCCGCGCTCTACGCTAACAACTGCGCGTCGTGCCATGGCAGCGCCCTCGGCGGTGGAGAATCCGCGCCGCCTCTCACTGGCGGAGAATTCTCCTCCAACTGGAACGGTCTCACCGTCGGCGATCTCTTTGAGCGGATTCGCACCACGATGCCGGCCGATCGTCCGGGAAAGCTCACACGCGAGCAGGATGCCGACGTTCTGGCCTACATGCTCAGCGTCAGCCAGTTCCCGCCGGGTAAAACCGAACTGGAGCGTCAGACGGAAGTCCTCAAGCAGATCCGGTTCGACGCCTATAAACAGTAGGGGTCAAGGTGATGGTCAGTACGCTGATCAGCACAAACATAGTCCCCAGGATGGTTCGCAGGCCAAGCCCTTCGCCGCCCAGGAAGTATCCCAGCAATACCGCCACAACCGGATTCACGTACGTGTAGGTTCCGACTTTCGTCGGCGACTCGCGATGAATCAGCCACACGTAAACCGTATATGCAATGATGGAACCCGCGACGATCAGGTAGGCCAGCGAAAACCACGCTCCGCGCGAGACTGTCGACGGATGAAAATCACGGAATTCGCCCAACGCGCCCGCGGTGACAGCCAGAAACACTCCGCCGGCGAGCATCTGCGCTCCCGAGCTCATGACTTTGGAAGCCGGCAGCGGCAGCTTGCGCATGAGCACCGACGCTATCGACCAGCTCATCGCTGCAATGATCAATGCTACGGCGCCTACGGGATCGATCGGCTCACCGCCAAGATTCAAGCCGGAGCTCACCAGCACTGCCACGCCGGCGATCCCAATCAAGAGCGCCGACGCCAGGCGGACCGTCAGCTTCTGCGTTCGCAGGAAAATGATTTCAGATAGCGCGGTGAATACCGGAATCGTGGCCATCATGACCGCAGCAATGCCCGAGGGCACACGCTGCTCGGCCCAGAACAGCAGTCCGTAATCGAAGACGAAGATCAGGATCGCCAGTACACACGCGGACACCCACTCGCGTCCGCTCGGAGAGCGCTCGCCCTGTGCAATCATCCAGCCATACAGCACGAGGCCTGCGGCCAAAAACCGCATCGCAGCCAGGAGAAATGGCGGAACTTCGCGGACGCCCACGCGAATTGCCAGAAACGTGGATCCCCAGACAAGACAGATGATCGCGAAGGCCAACAGGTTCTTCCACCTGTCGCTTCTCATGACACGGCCGTTATCGCAGAAACTTCAGCAATTCCCGATTGAATATCTCGGGCATTTCCAGATGTGGGACGTGGCCGGCGTTGGGGATCAGCACCAACTGTGCGCCGGGAATCGTGTCGGCGATATGCTTGGCTTGCGCGGGAAAGTCCGGGCCGTCCTTATCGCCGCCCAGCACCAGCGTCTTCGACTTGATCTTCGGCCAGTCGTAGACCACTGGATCGAGATACGTGATCTGCTGATAGATCGCGCGAACCATGGCCAGCCGCGGCCATTCGCTGCCCAGAGTCGGCGCGTAAAGAATCCGAACGTATTTTTCATACTCCGGCTTCCATGCGCCCGGAGACGGAAAATAGCGGCGAATATTGGCGTAGAACGCCTGATAGATCTGGTCGTGCGACTGCGCCATCGTCGCTTTGTAGGCGTCGTCCGCGGTGCGCCACGGAGTTTGGTAGCGCGGGTCGGTCAGGCCGATCGGATTATAGATGACCGTGCGTTCGGTCATATCGGGATAAGACGCCGAGAAGCGCGCCGCCAGCATTCCGCCCATCGAGTGCCCCACGATCGCGGCCCGCGCGATGCCCAGGGACTGCAGCAGTTTTCGCACATTGGCAGCCATATCGTGGAAGTTGTACGGCATGATCGGCTTCGACGAGCGGCCAAATCCGATTTCATCCGGCACCACCACGCGGAAGCCTTCGTTGCGAAGCGCCTCGATCGGTCCGCCGAAGTAGAAGCCTCCGAAATTCATCCCGTGCAGCAGGACCACCACGCGCCCGTTCGGCTGTCCGGCGGGAGGAATGTCCATATACGCCATCCGCACGTCCTGCCCGTACATCGTCAAAGGCAGGTACGAAACCGGGTAGGGATACGGGACTTCATCGTAAGTGATGCTGCCCGGCTTGACGTCAGTCGGGGCGTTCGGAAGAGAGGTTTGCGATTGCGCCGCGCCAATGGCGGTTACGAGGATCGCGGTTACGGCACAACGAGTGTAACGACGAGTGTAATTGCCCACCCGTCCAGTTTATCTCTAGGAAATCGACGACGCGAGGCTCTTCACCCAACCCGAACGCCGGCCTGCGGCGAAGTTGCGGATGTCCTGCCCCATGCCTTGGATCGGGACAGTGACGGGTTTCGCGGCGGGCGTCGTGCGTTGAAGGTGGACAACCGCTGGCGCGGCTCCGGTGCTGCGGACTTCACCCCGGGAATCAGCCTTGCGTGCGGCCGCAAGCCTCCGATTTTCTTTCTTCAGCAGGTAGCAGTACCCAGCGAGGCTGGTCACGACGGTGATCGTAACCACATTCAAAACTAACTGAAGCTGAGTTGGTTCCATGGCAAATCTCCCTGACAGCCCCATGATAGGGAGAAGAAGTGTTGGCGCGAATAGGTAATGGGCTACAAACCGGCGTGGTACCAAATTCCTCCGTGATCGAAACCTTCGTACTAAAGCTCGTTCTACTTCCTCCCCAGCGAAGCTTTGATTTCCGCCAAGGTCGTCAGCCGGTCGGGGACCAGGCTGTGAATCGACATGATCCGCTCGGGTTCCAGCTTCAGCCGCTCGATGTTGTCCACGAACACCATGGTGCCGATGACCGGCGGATCGGGAACCGGCTGAGCCGCCGTGGGCAGGTTGAACATATCGGCATACACCAGGATCTTCTCCTTCGGCAGGTACCCGATAACCAGGCCGTCGGCGTGCGGGAGCCCCTTGATCACGTGCACCTCGAACGTCCTCGTGGCGTCCTGAAAAACGCGCTTGTCGCCCGTGAAACCCTCGATCACAGGCTTCTTGCCGGACTTCGACATAGAATCCGGAGCGAGCGTCCGGGGCGCGGAAAGCGTCTTCGTCAGGAACGCCTTATTCACCGCCGGCGTCACGATGGTGATCCCTTCGGCGACCACCGCCGGCAATCCGCTGGTGTGATCGAAGTGATGGTGCGAGATGACGCCGTAGCGGATCGGCTTATTCGGGATCACCTTCTTGGCCTCGGCAATCACCGCCTGCGCGCGCGCTTCGTTCTGCGGTCCAGGCTCGAAGAGCAGGATGTAATTCGCGAACTCGATCGCCAGGGAGTTGTACGCGCCGTTAATCCGGTAGACGCCGTCGGCCAGCTTCTCCGAAGTCGGGCCTGCGGCGGCGGCGGGCGGAGCTCCGCCACCGGGTGCGCCACCGCGTCCGGCCGGCGGTGTCATCAATTGCTGGAGATTCGCCGGATTCGCATGCGCCCCGAGAATGTACGCAGTAAAGAACGGCCAGCCGCCGCGCTTCTGGACGATCTGCGCCGGGAACTTCAGGCCGTTGGCGCCGTCGCGATAATACGTATACTCCGCCTCGACCAGCATATCGCCGAAGATCGGATTCTCGAGCCAGGTCTGGACTTTCGTCACCAGGTTCTGGCTGTTTATGTAGCCGACCACCTTGTAGGGCGCTCCGCCGGGCGACATCACGGGCGCGTTAAACGTGACTACGCGGCTCGTGCTGCCCGCGGCCGGCGCTTGCAGGGTCCCGTTGTTCGCCGCCGCGCCCTTGAGGAATCCCCACGGGGTGATCCAGATCTCGAGCTGTTGCGCCCACGCCATGTTCTGAGGCGTGATGTTCTGCTGGCCGGGAGACTGCGCCGCCACGCCGCCGGTCACCGGCACAGCGTAATTCACCCACGTCGCGCGCGATGCCGGCTGCGTGAAATCGATCGCGCGCACGTAGTCACTTGCGCTGGCCATCGGCCACGGCTGATTGGCGTTGTTGTTCTGCCCGAGATTGCCATTCTGGGCGACGCCGTAAAAGTAAATCGAGTTCAGCCCATCGACGCCCATCGCCTTGGAGGCAGCGGCGATGACGGTCTTCGCGTCCTGGGCGGTGACTGTTTGCGAAAAGATCCCGGCGAGTGCCAGGGCGACAACCCAAGTTTTTCTCATGGTTCTCTCCTGGGGTCCTATTGTCTCCCCGGAACCAGGAGATGTTCAACTTGGTGTTCTAAGACGCCTCCTGGCGAGCCGCCGCCGTATGGACCGCGGCCTTGGTTTCCTCCACCAAAGCCAACAGCCGGCCCGCATATTCCAGTGCCTGCCGTCCTTCCTCCGTCAGGACGACGGTTTTGGACGACCGGCATCGCTCGAACAGGAACACACCCAATTCCCGCTCGAGCGCCTGAATATGCACGGTCACGCTGGATTGGCAGCAGCCGAGCTCGGCCGCCGCGCGAGTAAAGTTGTGCGTCGCGGCGGCCACTCGAAATGTCTGGAGTTGTCGCAAATCCAGCATCGGTCCGACCCGCCTAGCTCTCCGTGCTGTAGACGTCTTCCGGATAGCCCAGCAACCCAAATTCGGGAACGTCCAGCCCATCCTGCTCGGCTTCCTTCGTAACCCGCATCGACTTGATCGCGTTCACGGTTTTGAAGACAACAAATGTGGCTCCAAAGGCCCATATCGCGCACAGAGTCGCCCCACCGAGCTGCACCATGAATTGGCGCGAGTCTCCATGCAGAATACCCGTAACACCCATGCCGGCCTGGCCCAAATAAGTGGTCGCGCCTACGCCATTCCAACCCGCTCCGTAGGTTCCGTCCGCGAAGATGCCGACGCAGACGGCCCCCAGGAATCCACAGAATCCGTGGACCGAAATCGCGCCGCAGGGATCGTCAATCTTGGTCACGCGGTCGTTGAACAGAACACCCAAGCAGACCACGGTTCCCGCCAGAATGCCGATGACGACAGCGGAGGTCGGCGATACGAAAGCGCATGGGGCGGTAATCGCGACTAGCCCGGCCAGCATGCCGTTACACGCCATGGTGATATCCGGCTTGCCGAACATGAAATACCAGAGCAACATCGCCATGGCCGCTCCGGCGACGGCCGCCAGATTGGTATTGATCGCGATGACCGAAATGCGCAGGTCGGTGGCGCCGAGCGTCGAACCCGGATTGAATCCCATCCAGCCGAACAGCAGGATGAAGGTTCCCGTGACGACGTACACCAGATTGTGAGCCGGGAAGGCCCGAGCCTTCCCATCGGGTCCAAACTTGCCAAGGCGAGGCCCAAGAACGACGGACAGCGCCATGGCGCAGAAGCCTCCCACCGCGTGTACCACCGTGGATCCCGCGAAATCGACGTATCCATGGCCCAGGTTCATGGTCGTGCCGAGCTGCGACATCCATCCGCCGCCCCACACCCAGCAGCCGAACACGGGGTAAAGAATCCCGCCGACAAACAACTCGCACAGAATGAACGACCAGAAGTTGATGCGCTCGCAGATGGAACCGACGATGATGTATCCGGCGGTTTCCATGAACACTACTTCGAACAGCGTCAGCACGTTGCTGCCGGCGTCATAAGCCGGGCCGCTTAGGAAGAAGCCCTTGCCTCCCAGGAAACCCCAGGCGCCGCCACCCAGCAAAAAGTGGTTGAGAGTAGGCGTGCCGCCCAGGTTCGTCGGAGCGGCATTCACCGCGACGGCGCCGAACTGGAAGGCGTATCCAACCGCGTAGTAGGCCAGGAAAGCGAATACGTACGCGGCGAAATTCAGCATCATGAGGTGGCCGGCATTCTTCTTTCGCACCAGCCCGCAGGTGAGCAGCGCGAATCCGGCCTGCATGAAGAGCACCAGGTACCCGGTGATCAAGGTCCAGGATGCGTTCGTCGCCACGCGCACGTGTCCGACGGAGTCCGCGAGCTTCATCGCCAGCGGTTCTTTGTCAGCCTGGGCCTTGAATTCGTCGAAGGCTTTCTTGTTCTTGTCGTAGTCTGGATCCTTCTTATCGGTGGGTTCCGTGACCACGAAGGCGGTCCCTCCCGCATCGACGGCGTTGGTCTTGTCGCCGGTGGCAATGCCGGCGGGATCGGGTTTCGGCTGATCCTGGGCCATGACGGGTACGACGACGGCCAGGATGCTGGCGCACAATGCCAGAAGAAGCCAGGATCGCTGTCTATAAAGACTTTGTCTGTGTGGTGACCTCACGATGCACTCTCCTCAGTTGGATTGACGGCTCTAATTCCGTAAAGAACGACGACAAATCAGACTTGGATGAGTTGCGAACGAGGCAACAAGGTATTACGAAAGAACGATCATACGAGGAAGGGCATCAGGAAGTCATAAGGAAAGGATGAGAAAGTTATAAAGACCGCATTTAGACGCAGCCCCGGCTTCAGTCCGAGAGCGCGAATTCCATTCGCCGTCCGTTGCGGATACGAACCGCGTCGGCGATCTCGTAGACCAGGACGGTGCCGTCATCGCCCGCCATGCCGGTTCGCGCCGCACGGGAGATCGCGTCAATCACTTCATCGGCGCGGTGGGACGAAACAACCATTTCCAGCTTCACCTTGGGCACGTCTACGTGGTATTCGCCGCCCCGGTAGCGCGCCTTCAACCCGCCTGGTCCCCCGTGATCCAGAACATGGAGGATTGTCACACCGTCAATTCCCAGGCTCGCGAGAGCCGCCTTGACCTCGTCGAGCTTGAACGGCTGGACGATCGCCTCGACTTTTACCATGATTTCGAACCCCTCCGTTCAAACACTATATGGAAGGGCATTAAGAAGTCATCGAGATTCCATGAAGAAAGCATAAAGATGGGAGACGCCGCCGGCGACGGCGGCAATTCAGCGGGGTATCGCGAATTTGTAACCAACCCAGGGTTCGGTGAGGATGTACCGCGGATGGGCTGGGTCGGGCTCGATCTTCTTGCGGAGCTGATTCACAAACACTCGCAAATACTGCACCTGATCCCCGTAATCCGGGCCCCACACGGCCTGAAGAAGACGGGTATGGGGAATGGGGACGTTGGGATTGACCACCAGGTAATGCAGCAGGTCGAATTCTTTGGGAGTGAGTCGAATCTCGTGATCCTTCGCGACCACGCGCCGCAGCGTGAGATTGATTTGCAGGTCGCCGACTTGAACCGGCTGGTCGCGCTCCTGTGACATCGGGAGACGCCGGAGAGCAGCCCGGATGCGCGCGAGCAACTCCGGGGTGCCGAAGGGTTTGGTGACGTAATCGTCCGCGCCCGCATCAAGAGCGGCGACCTTGTCCTCCTCGGAGTCGCTCACGGTGAGCATGATGATCGCAACCTCGGAGCCCGCCCGGATCTCCCGGCAGGCTGCCAGGCCGCTCATTCCCGGCATATTCACGTCCAACAGAACCAGATCGAAGCGGTTCTCCCGGATCGACTCGAGAGCGTCCTCGCCGGTGCGCGCCTCGTAGACTTCGTACCCGCGAGCAGTGAGCGTGGAACGCAGAACCCGCCGGATTTGCGGTTCATCGTCGACGACCAGAACGCGGCCGACGCTCATGCGGGTACAGACTCCTGCTCGGTGGGCAGCGTCAGGCAAAACTCGGAGCCCGATCCCAGGACGCTTTCCACCCAAAGATCGCCGCCATGCGCGCGGGCGATCTCACGGGCAATGTACAGTCCCATGCCGCTGCCCGGGACGCGGTCTTTCGCGGATTGGCGGCGGTAAAACCGGTCGAAAATGCGCTCGCGTTCCGCGTCGGGGATTCCCGGGCCGCGATCCCGAACTCGAATCGTTACGCGGCCGGAGCCGGCCTCGGCGGCGACCTCTAATTCCGTCGCGGGCGACGAGTACTTCAAGCCATTGTCGATGACCTGCCGCAAGGCCAGCGAGGCCAGATCGGGATCGGCTGAAACTCGCGGCAGCCCGTTTCGCAAATCAACCCGCAGCCTTCGGCCGTCCAGGCGCGGTCCAAAATCCTCCAGCACCCGGTCCACGAATTCTCTGACGACTACAGGGCGCCGCTCCAACTGGATTTTACTGGCGTCGATCTGAGCCATGCGCACCGCGTCGGTTACGAGCAGGTTCAGACGGCTGGCCTCCTCATCGATGATGGTCGTCAATTCGAGCACTTGCGGCTGTAAATCCGGGATATCGGTCAGCACCGAGGTGGAAGCGGCCTTAATGGATGTGAGCGGGGTCTTGAATTCGTGTGCGATGGCGTCGAGCAGGGTCGACTTGAATTCCTCGCTTTGCCGGGAGGCTTCTGCGCGGGTTCCCGCTTCTTGCGTGTGGACGCGCTCGAACGCAATCGCGACCAGTCTCAGCAGCGCCTGCAAGGCGCTCTCTGAAAGAGAGATCCCCGTCAGGGCCAGACTGCCGAGCGGGTGGCCCCCGGTGGTGATCGCGGCGATCAGCACTTCTGAGCTTGCAGGAGGGGTACTCCTGCCATCAACCACTGCCTGTCTCAATTCCGCTTCAATCCCAGGCGGACCGGACGAGCCCCCGTAAAAAACCTGGTCGGTTCCCGGGTCATAGAGTGCGACGGAACGGCACTCGAAAATGCGGGCGAGATTCTGGGCGACGTGGAACCCAATCGGCCCGGCGGTTCCGGTGAGGAGAATGGCCCGGCTGAGTTCGTAGAGTCGTTCGGTTTCCTGCTGGCGGCGTGTCGCTTCCAGGGTTTGCTTCCTGGCGTGGTCGGAAAGATGACTCGCCACCAGGGCGGTGGCGATAAAAGCAAAAAGCGCCACCCAGTTCTGGGGATCGGAAATGACGAAGCGGCCGATGGGCGGGAGAAAGAAGTAGCTGAAACAGACCATGGCCGCGAGGGACGCTATGAGAGCTTCGATGAGCTCCCAGGCTGCCGAGATCAGGAGAATGCTCAGAAGATAAACGAAACCGGCGGTAGTGGCGTTTACATCGAAAAGCTTGAAACAAACCCCTGTGATGCCGGCTATGATCGCCAGACTGAGCGGCACGCGAACCCACGACGAGCGCCAAATGACCACACTGTGCTCCTCACGCATTCTACCGGACTGCGAGTAGTCGGGCAGGTTTTCAAAGATTGCTGAAAAAGGGGACAGACAGCTCTGTCCACTCTCAGGCTCGTGCGCGAAGTCACAAGATTACGGGAGGGGACAGAGTAGTCTGTCCCCTTTTTCAGCAGCCTCTACCTGCCCCACATAGCCGCACCGGGGTGCAAGCTTGGCGTAATCTAACAGCATGTCCCGTCCGCTCATCAATCGCCGCGAGGCGGTGCAACTGTTAGGCGCCGCGACCGCCGCGCAAACGCTCGCTGCGCAGGCGCCGGATATCTGTTTTCTCACCGCCGTGGAAATGGCGAGTCTGATCCGCCGCAAAAAGCTCAGCGCGCGTGAGGTCATGGCGGCGCACCTCAAGCAGATCGAACGGGTCAATCCCAAAGTGAACGCGATCGTCACCCTGATCGCCGACCAGGCCATCGAGAACGCGCGTAAAGCGGACGAAGCGCAAGCGCACGGAGCATCGCTTGGACCGCTGCATGGCTTACCCGTGGTTCACAAGGACCTGTTCGATACCGCCGGTGTGCGCACAACCTATGGCTCGCGGATCTTGAAGGACAACGTGCCCAAGCAGGACGCGATGATCGTCGAGCGGATCGCCAAGGCGGGCGCAATTTCAGTAGGAAAGTCCAACACGCCCGAATTCGGCGCCGGATCTCAAACCTTCAATGAAGTGTTCGGCGCCACGAAGAATCCCTACGATCTCACGAAGACTTGCGGCGGCTCGAGCGGGGGAGGCGCTGTCAGCCTGGCCTGCGGCATGGTGCCGATCGCGGACGGCACCGACAGCGGCGGCTCGCTGCGAAATCCACCGGCGTTCTCCAACGTGGTGGGCCTGCGAACCGCTCCCGGCCGGGTACCGACGGCGGCTCAGGGCAACGCGTGGTCCACGCTTTCGGTCAATGGCCCCATGGCGCGCACGGTAGCCGATGTGGCGTTGCTGCTGAGCGCGATCGCCGGTCCCGATCCGCGCTGTCCCATTTCGATCGCCGAGTCCGGGTCCCGCTTCGCGGGTAATCTGGAGCGGAGCTTCAAGGGTGTACGCGTCGCGTGGTTCAAGGACATGGGCGGCATCCCCTTTGATCCGCGGATTCTGAAGGCGGTCAACGCCCAGAGAAAAGTATTTGAGAGCCTCGGCTGCATCGTCGAAGAAGCCGAGCCCGATTGGACCGGCGCCTACGAAGGCTACGACATCCTGCGCGCCTGGGGCTATGCAACCAGCCAGGGAGAGTACGTCCGGCTGCATCGCGACCTGGTGAAAGACACCATCATCTGGGAAGTGGAACGAGGCTCCAAGCTTTCGGGCGAAGACATTGCGCGCGGTCTCGCCTTGCGCAGCCGCGCGTGGGACAGGATGCGGGTCTTTCAGGAGAAATACGAATACTTCATCGCACCTACCACGCAGGTGCTGCCGTTCGATATCACCCGGCCTTATCCAACCGAGATCGAGGGCGTGAAGATGGCGAACTACGTCGAATGGCAGAAGTCCTGCATCTTGATTTCGGCGCTCGAAAACCCCGCGCTATCGGTGCCCTGCGGTTTCACCGATGAGGGTTTGCCGGTGGGCCTCCAGATCGTGGGCCGGCATCGCGATGAGTGGAGTGTCCTGCAGCTCGCGCATGCGTTCGAGCAGGCCACCAAGATTGGCCGCCGCAAGCCTGGAATTGTCTAGGATCCCGTGGTACAGTAGCAGTGGAAGTACTTTGGCATCGTCGCATTAGTCCGGTCCGCCGCCCTCGTCCGATCCTGCCCCGATTCACCCATTCAAGATTAAAGGACCAAGATGAAGAATATTTTTGTAGGAAACCTGAGCTTTGGTGCTACCGAAAGCTCGGTTCGATCCCTGTTCGAAGCGTACGGAGCAGTGGACCGCGTCAGCATCGTTACGGACCGGGATACCGGCCAGGCGAGAGGCTTTGGATTTGTGGAGATGAGCAACAATACGGAAGCGGACCGCGCCATCAACGAACTCAATGGCCGGGATCTCGACGGCAGAGCGCTGAACGTCAACGAAGCCCGTCCGAAAACGGATCGTGGATCTGGCGGCGGCGGTGGCGGCCAGCGCCGCGACAAACGCTGGTAGAAATTTAGCTACAGGAGAAGGCGTCGTCGGCTACTTGCCGACGACGCCTTTTTGCTTAACTCGGAAGCCGCTCCATAGCTGTCGCGGTTCGGTGTTCCTTCTGAACCGCGAGAGTTAACGAGCGGCCTTCGCGACTCTACGCGCCGAGCGCGGTGCGCAAGCTCGTGTTGCCGGGATTCTCGCGCTCAAAAGCCACCAGAGCAACCCTCAGCGGCGAGGTCCGGATCAAGCTGTCCCGCCACTGGGGCGTGACCGGCAAGTCGCTATGATCGATCTCCCGCCAAGGCTCGCCACTCAGGCTGCGCTGGTCGATGCGGGCGACATTGTCTTCGATGCGAATTCGAAGGTCCTGCGTTTCAAATGTTGCGTTGTCCATATTTTATTGTCCCACTAACGTCCCGTTATCCTTTTCAGCGAGAGAATTTAGCCCTGGGCGCAAAGCTGCGAACCGCATGCGCACGCGGCTCCCGCTCTCGAAACGGGGAGAGGGCTCCGTGACCAGCAGCGCGCACCTCTTGCTCCAACCCTGCAGGCACGGGACGACGGGTCAACTGGAGCTGCAACAACTGCTCGATCTTACGGATCTCGCCGCGCTCGCTCCGCGTGCTGAAGGTGGAGGCTGTACCCTTCAGTCCTGCGCGGCCCGTTCGGCCCACGCGATGAATAAAGTCCTCGGGCACTTGCGGCAAATCGTAGTTCACCACGTGCGCGATTCCTTCCACGTGAACGCCGCGCGCCGCGACGTCGGTCGCGACCAGGACGCGATAGCTGCCTTCCTGGAACCCTCGTAGGGCCATGTTGCGCTGGGACTGCGTGCGGTCTCCGTGAATGGCGGCGGTTTTGGATCCGCTGCGCGCCAGCTTCTTAGCGAGCCGGTCCGCCCCGTGTTTGGTGCGGGCGAACACCAGGAAGGAGCCGCGTTCGTCCTGGAGCATCTTTTCGAGTAAACCGAGCTTGCGATCCTGTTCGACCTCATAAATGTGCAGGTCAATTTCGGCGGCCGGTTTCGTGGTGGAACCGATTTCAATCCTTACCGGGTTCTTAAGGTACGACTTAATAAGCGGCGCAACCGAGGATTCGATAGTCGCCGAACAAAATACGGTCTGGCGCGCGACGGGCAAGAGCGCCAGGATTCGTTTGATGGTGGGCAAGAAGCCCATGTCGAGCATCCGGTCGGCCTCGTCGAGGATCAAGATACGGGCTGCGTCCAGCTTCACGAGCTTGCGCTCGAGGAAATCGGAGAGGCGTCCGGGGGTAGCGATGACTACTTGGGCGCCCCTGCGGATCGCATTCAGTTGAGTCTGTTCATTCAGCCCGCCGACCGCGACAGCGGAGCGGATACCTGTGCCGGCTGCAAGCAGAGAGAAGGCCTCGCTGATCTGGATCGCCAGCTCGCGGGTGGGCGTCAGGATCAGCGCGCTTACGCCGGGCGGATTATTCTGGCCGGGTTTATTGTTCTGATGGATCAGAGTTTCGAGCATCGGAAGCAGAAAGGCCAGGGTTTTGCCCGTGCCGGTTTGCGCCGTGATCACGAGATCGTGCCCGGCGAGTTGTTGGGGGATAGCCATGGCTTGCACCGGCGTGGGCTGGACGAATCCATTCCGGGCCAGGTTGGTCTGCAGGGCTGTCGATAGGGGTAGAGCGGAGAAAGTGTTCATTCAGTGTGTGTTAAGAGCGGGAATCAGCGAGCCAGGCAGGAACTTAAACCAACGGACGGGCGCGGTATGACTTCCGGTACGCCCCTAGTATAGCATTAGTCCAGCATTTTCAGGAGTTTTCCCCGTGGGAGGCCAAAATTTGGGGCATCTGCTATTCTATACATAGATGCAAGATCGCCATCCCACACTTTCTTCCTATCACTTCAAGCGGGCCAAGACCGACGGCCTGATCGAAGTGCTCAATGAGGGCTCCTACGTCATGGCCGAGTACAGCGAACGTACCGGGATCGTGAAATGGCAACGCGTCGTACTTGCCACGCAAAAGGAAAAGATCGAGAAGTGGCTTTTCGATCATTACCCGGCACATCCCCAAAAAGGGAAGGCAGTAGCGCAAAGTAGCGGCGGCTCACGATAATAGCCTTCCGGCTAACCCGTCCATCCTAGGGAGCATCGTCCACTTGCAGGCGGATGGTCGCCTCCATTTGCGAACGCGATTCACCTGAGTACCATCCGGCCACCGGAGCTGCCAGATCGTGATCGAATCCGGCGGCTACAGCGATGTGTGTGTTGGACACCGCAAGACCGCGGGAAGGATCGTAGCCGCGCCAGCCGATTCCCGGCAAATAGACTTCGGCCCATGCGTGCATGTACGAGTACTGCTGATTTGCCGATGCGCATTCATAACCGCTGACGAACCTGGCGGCGATTCCCATCACACGGCAGGCGTCGCAGAACAGGACCGCCAGATCGCGGCAGGATCCTTCCCGCAAGTTCAACGTTTGGTCCGAGGGCCAGGGAGCTCCCGAAGGCCGGACCACCTGGCGGCAGGTCTGAAAGATTTGCTGGCTCAACGCCACCAGAAACGAGAGCGTGTTCCATTGGGCGCCGGCGGCTACCGACTTCGCATACTGCTTGACGGATTCGGCAATGTGCCCGTCATTGCGGTAAGACGTCAGAGCCGCGCTGAGCGGCTCCCGATACCACAACGGAAGATTCAACGATTCGCCGATCAGAACGTAATCGAAGGGGTTCTGCCGGAGCATTTCCACGGTGAATCGGGTGGATACGCTCAATTCCCTGGTGGGCGCATCGAACCACGCGTTCATCGCGAGATTGCCGTCCTGATCCAGACATTCCGTGGTTCCGGCGGGCGCCGGAGCGACCTGAATGTCGAACGCCAGCAGCCGCTGCGTGCTGCTCATGCGGGGCCGAAGACGGAAAATGTGCGGCTCCAGGTAAACCGGAAAGTCGTAGCGGTAGACGGTGGAGTGGCTAACGGTAATTTTCATGCCGATGAAGTTGGGAAATGCAGTGGGTCCCTCAAGTTTTGCAGCTCCCGGTAATAGTACAACGGAGCGGGCCGCCTGTCCTTGAACTTTAGCGCCTTGAGGAACTCGATTTCCTCTTCCGTGGCGTCGCCGCTCAGGGATTTGTCCCTGAGGAACTGTTCGAAGCCTGGCTCCAGACTGAGTGCCGGCGGCGGTTCCTGTTCCGCAAACTCAAAGCGCTTCAGGCTGCCGGGGGCCAGCCTGCGATTCAGGACCACTTCCATACCAAAAGTCTTGAGATCAATATCCCAGGATTCGATCATCGGATCGAGGAAGGACACGCAATTCTCAAGCGAAACGTGGAAGACGTCGGTGTCGAGGAAGTCCAGGATCGCGACCCGCATTTGCTCGTAACTGCGGCCGCTCAGCTGGGCCATCAAGCGGAGCCACTCTTCGCTCCGCAATTCCTCTTTGGCGAGCCCCTGGGCCACGTCCAGAAGTTTTTGGGTGATCAGCCGCTCGAATTCGCCAAAAGGCTCCTTTTCAAAAATCCTGCGGATTTCGCGCCGCCGCTCGGGCTCGCATTTGCGGAGAACCAGTTCCCGGCACTCTTTGAACAACGGCCTGGGCGGCTCCGTCACTCGCTTCTTCAGGTCCTCCTGGCGCTGCACATCCGCCAGTTTCGAAAGCTCTCCGGCAGGGAGCTTCAGGAATTCGCTCATCCGGTCGTAGAGATCCGTGCGCCCCGGCGCAGGGGGGACTTTCTTGCGAGTCAGGAGCTGGGAAATATAAGATTCGGTGACTTGGGCGGCTGCGGCTAGATCTTTCTGATCCAGCTCCAGCTCGTCTAACCGATGTCGAATCAATAGCGAAACGTCCATCTTGGCTCCATAGTTCACCAATACAAGTGAACTAACACTGACTATTATGCCAGGATAGCAGTTGACTGGCAACAATAATTAACCTATACTGGTTAATGAAATCAGGAGATTCTATGTTCGAGTTCTACCAAAAACCTATAGGCGTCATCGCGATTCTGTGCGGCACGATGGCGACGTCCATGCTGTCCGCCGCGGACTTGTCGAGCTATCGCGGATTGAAGCTCGGCATGAGCCTCGCCGCGGCAGCGAAACAATCGGGGACCAGACCCGCGGATGTGCGCCTGATTCACAAGCGTCCGGCAATGATTCAGGAAATGAATTGGGAGGTGCGCTTACCCAGTCAGACAGGCCCTGCGAAGCCCGACCCGGTCAAAGACGGTGTGTTGTCTTTCTACAATGGCGAACTTTTTCGAATCATCGTCACTTATGATCGCTACAAGATCGAAGGGATGTCGGCGGACGACATGGTCCAAGCCATTTCCGCGACCTACGGAACCGCCACCAAGCCCATCGCCGAGA
>Ga0209517_10001522_pt1 | contig 34772 bp, 25 predicted proteins | sample PeaSoiMetSII2010_FD_187695 | JGI IMG/M metagenome (GOLD analysis project Ga0209517, IMG submission 187695) | Peat soil microbial communities from Weissenstadt, Germany - SII-2010 (SPAdes) (version 2) | ecosystem: Environmental > Terrestrial > Soil > Wetlands > Peat | place: Germany... | reverse complement strand
GCCCCAATGCTGCTGGTAAGAGGGGGCGTTGCCGTTTCGCGGCGGCGATGACGATTTTCGTTGGCGATGAGGCTGCACGATGCGTCCCATGACCCGGTTTTTCAATTGGGGCAAGCGCAGGGAGATCGCCGTCGCTCTGGCGCGGGATCATATTGGCTTTCGCGATCTGACGGCGTGGTACCCCGATTGGATCTACGAGATCATGGAGACGGATGAGGTCCGCAATACGCCCTATCGCCAGTCCATCGAAGAGACCGTTGCCGGGAAGGTGGTCCTCGAGCTCGGTACCGGGCGCAAGGCGCTTTGGGCGATCTGCTGTGCGCGGGCCGGGGCGAGTCGAGTCTACGCCATCGAGGCCAATGAGAAATCCTATCGCGCCTCCGTAGACCTCGTTCGATCGCTGGGATTTGCGAACGTCCATGTCATTCAGGGTTTTTCCGACCAGGTCGAGCTTCCGGAGCGCTGCGACGTTCTGGTTCACGACCTGATCGGCGACATTGGCAGTTCCGAGGGCGTCGTGCCGTTCGTCGCGGACGCCAAGCGGCGTCTTCTGAAGCCTGACGCAATTCATATTCCGTGGCGCTGCACCACCTATATCGTCCTCGTCGAAGACCCGACGCTACGCTTGGCTGAGCGCGCGCTCAGCTTTTGCATGCGCGGACTTGAAGCCTACGAAGAACTGAAGTTCGTGCGATTCTTCAGCTTCCCCCGCTCGGCCGCGCTCACTGAGCCGGCGGTGTTCGAAGACTTCAAATTCACCGAGACGCTCAATCCAGAAGCGTCACGGCGGATCACCGTTACGGTCGAGCGCGATGGCGAGCTGCGTGGCGTTCATTTCTATATCCGTCTCCATTTCGCCGGCGACAGAACGATCGACACCCGAACCGGCCAGACCAGTTGGGCCACACCCTTTGTCCGTTTCGATAGGGCGACGCCAGTGCGCAAGGGCGACACCCTTGAAGTGGTGGTGGAAACCGATCTATCTGCGAATCCCAGCTATGCCATCAGCGTGGCGCGAAACGAGAGCGGTCGTATGACGGAGATCGGCCACTACGCCTGGTCAGGAGATTGATGTCGCTGCCTGCACCATAGTTGCGGTAAATGCCCTGAATTTGACACCTTTGCGCGAAGTTTTTTCTGGCAATTGCTCGGCCGATGGCAATTCATGTCAGGAGCAAATAAGCTGCTCTGTGCGTGGGGGATTCGACGTATGGTCTCGGGTTCACGAGACCCTTCAATGGGGACGAGCACCGCATCGCGGTCTCTCCAACGTACGGCGCCTTCAGGCGCGCGCGTCGGCCCGGTCCATGCGTCCTCTTTCCGCCGCTGACGCAGGACCGTGCTCTCTTTCCGGACATCAGGCGGGTCGTGACCCGGACATCAGGCGGGTCGTGACCCTGCTGCGACGAGGCGAAGTCGACGCGACCCGCCGCGCCTCGGGCCTTGGGGCCGAAGGGACCGGCCCATGTTGACGGCGATGTTACGCGCGGCGGCGTCCGCCGATCCCTCGAAGCCGGCCATCGTCTGCGGCGGGGCGCGAATCTCCTATGGTGAGCTGGCCGCGCGAGTGGCGCGCTGCGCGGCGGGGCTGCGCGGGCTTGGCATTGAATCAGGTTCGTGCGCTGCCGCGGCGCTGGTGAATGGCCCCGAATTCATTATTGCGTTCCTCGCCACGGTGTCGCTGCGCGCGATCTTTCTGCCGCTCAGTCCACACTACACAAGAGGCGAGCTCCAGCGTTTCATCGCCGACGGGGAGGCTCGGGTCGTCATCGCTGGCGGGCCAAGCCTCGCGGCTTGCCGCGCTATCGCGGCAGAGGTCGAACCGAGAGTGCCGCTGATCGTGGTTGGTGATGCGATCTCCGATGCGATTCCATTCGATGCGCTGTCGGGACCCGCCGATTACCGCGCCAATGCGGACAGTTTTACCGGGCGGGCGCTCTATCTCTACACATCGGGTTCGACGGACACCTACAAGCGTATCTGCTGTACCCAAGAGAATCTGCGCTACGAGGCGCTGAATTTTGTCGAGACGGTTGGTCTGACCAAGGACGACACAATTCTTTGTACCATCCCGCTCTTTCATTCCTACGGCATGGGCAACTGCCTTCTGGATGCGCTCTACCTCGGCGCCACTCTGGTCATCCTTGAGCCGGGCGGCGACGGAAAAGGCGGCGACGTTCCCTTCGTCAATCAATGCGGCCGGGTGGCCGAATTGATTCGGACCGAAGCGGTGCGCTTTTATCCCGGCGTGCCCTACCAGTTTTCGGTCCTGAACGGATTGCCAGACCGGTTTCCAATCGACTTTGGCGGCGTGCGTCTCTGCATTTCATCAAGCGACGTGCTGCCGAAACGAACCTTCGAGCGGTTTTTCGCCCGATTCGGACAGCCGATACGGTCGCTTTACGGGTCGACCGAGGCAGGATCGATCGCCATCGAATGCGATCCCAAGGAACGCCTCGCCTTCGGTTCGCTCGGCCAGCCGCTGCGCAACGTCACAATTGAAGTCCGCGATTCCCTGGGCAAGCGGCTGGCGCCGGGGCAGGAAGGCGATATCTGGGTCAAAAGCCCGACACTGCCGCCAAGCGGTTACGACAATCGTCCGGCTTTGTCCGACGAGGTGTTTCACGCCGGCTTCTACCGCACCGGCGATATTGGCACGCTCGATGCCGACGGGCGGCTTGGCATTACCGGCCGCAAGCAGAGCTTCGTCGACATTGCCGGCTACAAGGTCGACATCGGAGAAGTCGAAGAAGTACTGCACGAATGCCCCGGTGTCGCCGAGGCTGCGGCGCTCGGCGTCACCATCGACAGCATGGGCACGCTGATCAAGGCCGCGGTCGTCGCCAAGGACGGATGGGACGAAGGCGATATCCGCACCTTCTGCCGCGAACGCCTAGCCTTTGTGAAGGTGCCGCGCATCATCGAATTGCGGGAGACGCTGCCGCGCAGCTCGACCGGCAAGGTGGTGAAGAGCGAATTGGGTGATGTCGGCCCGTATCTTGCCCGCGTTCGCGATGCCGCCACGGTGCGGGCGGTCGGGCAGCTTTCCGTCGCGTTTCCCGAGCAGCGTCGACGGTTGCTGCGCGGCATCGTTCAGGCGCAAGCCGCGGCGGTGCTCGGCCGCCGGCCCGGCGATGTTCCCGACGATCTCGGCTTCACCGAGCTCGGCATGGACTCGTTCGCGTCGATCGAGCTCCGAGCGAGGCTCGAATTTCTGCTCGAACAAACGCTTCCGGAAACCATCACCTTCGATCATCCGACGGTCGCGGCCGTGGTCGATTTTCTTCTTCCACTGTACGCCGCGCCGGACGGCGACTCTGCGAGGAACGAGGAGCGCCTTACGCCATGACAACAGTGCGCAACGAGCCGGTCGCGGTCGTCGGGATGGCCTGCCGCTTTCCGGGCGGCGACACTCCCGACGCGTTCTGGGAGTTTCTCGCCCGCGGTGGCGATGCCGTCACCGAGATCCCGCCCGAACGCTGGGATGTCGACGCCTATTACGACCCCGATCCCGACGCACGGGGCAAGATGTACACCCGCAGGGGCGCGTTCATTCCGGACTTCGACCAGTTCAGCGCCTCGTTCTTCGGTATCTCGCCGCGCGAAGCGCAATACATGGACCCACAACAGCGGCAGCTGCTGGAGGTGCATTGGGAAGCCCTCGAAAACGCCGGTATCGTGCCGCAGCGTCTGGCGCAGCAGCAGGTCGGCATTTTCGTCGGTATGGGAACGACGGATTACGGCGATCTGCAAGCCGCCCTCGGGGCGATGGGCGCCGGCGCCTATAACGGTACCGGCGGCTCGCACGCGGCGGCGGCGGGGCGTCTGTCCTACCTCCTTGGCGTGCGCGGGCCCTCGCTCGCGGTCGATACCGCGTGCTCCTCGTCGCTGGTCTCGGTCCATCTCGCGATCATGAGCCTGCGCGGCGGCGAAAGCGACATCGCGCTCGCTTCCGGCGTCAACCTGAATTTCGCGCCTGACGTGTTCATTGGATTGTGCAAGGCGAAGATGCTTTCGCCCGATGGGCGCTGCAAGACGTTTGACGCCCGCGCCAACGGCTATGTGCGCGGCGAGGGATGCGGCGTCCTGGTGCTGAAACGGCTGTCGGACGCTCTTGCCGACGGGGACAACATCCTGGCCCAACTGCGTGGCAGCGCCACCAATCATAACGGCCGGTCGAGCGGCCTCACGGTGCCGAGCGGACCGGCGCAGCAGGAGGTGATCCGCGCGGCACTGCGCAACGCCAGCCTGGAGCCGTCCGAGATCGGCTTCCTCGAGGCGCACGGCACCGGCACCGCGGTCGGCGACCCGATCGAGGCCGGTGCTCTCGGCGCCGTGTTCGCGGGTCGCGCTGCACCGCTTCTCGTGGGTTCGGTGAAGACGAATTGCGGCCATCTCGAATGGGCCGCCGGAGTGTGCGGCCTCATCAAGGCGATTCTCTCGATGGATCGCGGCATCATTCCGCCCAATCTCCATTTCGAGCAGCCCAACCCGATGATCCCGTGGGACAAGCTGCCGATCCGGATCGTTTCCGAGCCGACCCCCTGGCCCGCAGAGCCGCGACTCTGCGGCGTGAGCTCCTTTGGGTTCGGCGGAACGAACGCGCATGTGGTGGTGGAACAGGCACCGGTCCGCTCGGTCGTCCGGCCCGCTGCCGACCGGCCGATCCATCTTCTCGCGCTTTCCGCCAAGTCCGAGCCAGCATTGCGCCAACACGCCGACCGCATGGCGGCGGCAGCGGACCGCCTGCCCCCGGACGCGCTTCCCGACCTCTGCTATTCGGCGAATGCGGGACGCTCGCGCTTCGAATATCGGCTCGCGGTCGCGGCTGCGTCGCCGGCGGATCTCGCGGCCAATTTGCGCGGCTTTTCCGGCCGTGTTTCGGCGCCCGCCCTTAAGAGCGGACGCGAGTCACAGGAGCAGCCGCTTCTCGCCATGCTGTTCACAGGGCAGGGATCACAGCGCCCGGGCATGGGCCGCGAGCTGTTCGAGACGCAACCCTTGTTCCGGCGCACCCTCGAGGAATGCGACGCGGTGTTGCGTAGCCATCTGAAACGGCCTCTACTCGACGTTCTCTACACCCCGGACGAACCGCATGGCGGCGGTGCCGCGATCGACGAGACGGGCTACACCCAGCCCGCGTTGTTCGCGCTCGAATATGCTCTTGCGCAGCTCTGGGGTTCGTGGGGCGTTGTTCCCGATGTGGTACTGGGCCACAGCGTCGGAGAGTATGTCGCCGCCTGTCTCGCCGGCGTGTTCGATCTGGCAGACGCGTTGAAGCTCATAGCCGCGCGCGGGGCCTTGATGCAGGCATTGCCGCGGAGCGGCACCATGCTGGCAGTGCGCGCCGCTGAGGACAGGGTTCTGCCGTTCCTCGACGGCTGTCACAGCCGCGTCTCGATCGCGGCGGCAAACGGTCCTGGCGACGTCGTGGTGTCGGGCGAAGCGGACGCGGTCGATGCGATCGCCGCCGCCCTCAGCAGCCAAGATATCCAGACGCAGAAGCTCAACGTCTCGCACGCCTTTCACTCGCCGCTGATGGAGCCGATGCTCGCCGACTTCGCTGCCGTCGCGGCGAGCGTTCGCTTTCAGCCGCCGCGGCTTTCGGTGATCTCGAACGTAACGGGACGCGAGGCGCCAGACGAAATCTCGACGCCGGACTATTGGGTGCGACACGTCCGCGAGGCAGTACGTTTCGCCGACTCGATCCGGACGGCCGGCGAGATGGGGTGCCGCGTCTTCGTCGAGGCGGGCCCCCAGCCGGTCCTGTGCAGCCTCGGTCGGCAAAGCCTGCTGGCGGAAGACGCGCTCTGGCTGCCCAGCCTGCATGCGCGCCGCGGGGATTGGGCACAGATCCTAGATAGCGTGTCTGAGCTTTGGGCACACGGCGGCGAGATCGACTGGGACGGGTTCGACCGCGACCTTCGTCGATGCAAGATTCCGCTGCCGACCTATCCGTTCGAGCGGCAGCGCTATTGGTTCCCGGCGGGGGCTGTGGGCGGACCGCAGCACGGCGGCGCACTGCGCCCGCTGGTCGAGACGCTCTCACGCTCGCCGCTCGTCAAGGAAACCGTGCTGTCGGTGACACTCGGAACCGGCGTCCAGCCTTATCTGGAGGACCACAAGGTGCACGGGCAGATCGTCGTGCCGGGCGCAGCCTATCTTGCGATGCTCGCCAGCGGGACGGAGCTGCTCGGCTGGTCTGCCTGCCGCATCGACGATGTCTATTTCCTTGCACCCCTCGTTCTCGCCGAGCGCGATGGCCGAGCCGTGCAGGCGGTTCTCACGCCGCTTGAGCCGGAAAACCGCGCCGCGCAGGCATACGGCGTCCAGATCGTGGCGTTCCCCTCGGATGTCGCTGACGGCGAGATGGTGCAGCTTCTGTCGGCGCGACTGGCGGCGGACGAGCCGGGGCCGGCGCGGCGCCGCGATTTGGCGGCGCTAAAGGCCCGGTGCCGCGAGCCGTTCGACACGGACCGGCTGTACGAGATCATCGACTCAAGCGGCGTAGAGGCGGGCGCAAGCTTCCGCTGGGTGGACAAACTGTGGCTCGGACAAGACGAGGCGCTGGCCGAGCTGCGTCTTCCCGACGCGGCGGGCGCTATTGACGGCTACCGCATTCATCCGGCGCTTCTCGATGCCGGCTTCCAGGTGGCGGGCGCGCTGCTCGGCGAAGACGAGCAGAGCGAGACCCTGCTGCCTTTCGCGGTCAAGTCCATGCGCCAAGATCGCGCCGCCGCCGGCACGAGCTGGTGGTGCCACGCGGTGCGTACGGGCGCCACGACGTGGGACGTGGAATTTCTCGACGAGGAGAGCGCATTCGTCACCGTCGAAGGCTTCGAGATGCGTCGCGCGCCGGCCGCCGTCTTCATGCGGCGCCGCCTCGCCGACTGGCTCTACCGCGTCGAATGGCAACCATCGGATCTTCCAGCGGACCCCGAGCCGGCCGCGAGGCCGGCTACCTGGGTGCTGCTCGATAACGGCTCGCGGCTCGGCGCCGAGCTGGCCGCCGGGTTTGCCGCCCGCGGCGATCGCTGCGTCACCGCGATCGAAGCGGAGGCGTTCGCCTGCCTCGCTGCGGACCCCGGCGGTCCCCGCTTCGCGATCGATCCAGCAAACCCCGGCGATTTCCGCAAACTGATCGCGGCCTGCGCCGAACCGGGGCAGCCCCCGTGCCGCGGCGTCATCCACCTGTGGGGCGCGGCGCCCGAGGATTCGGGCGAGGATCCGGCGCGGCGCGCCGAGACGCTCGCCATCAGCCTGATGCACGTGGTGCAGGCAGCAACGGAAGGGCCGACGAAGCTTCGGCCGTGGGTCGTGACGTTCGGCGCCGAGCCCGTGCTTGCCGGCGAGGCACCGCGGCCCGAACAAGCCCCGCTCTGGGGCATGGCCCGCACGCTGCTTCAGGAAATGCCCGACCTGCATATCAGCTGCATCGATGTCGGACTCGACGCAGCAGGTAACGCTGACGCCCTGCTGTCGGAACTCGACGCGGCGCCGCAGGAAGCGCAGGTGGCGTTTCGCGACGGCCGGCGGTATGTCGCGCGCGTCGTGCACAGCCCGGATGCAATACCGCCGGCCATCGATGGACCGTTCCGGCTGCAGCTGAAGGAATACGGCTCGCCAGATAATCTCCAGCTGGTGCCGATGACCCGGCAGAAGCCGGGCCGCAGCCAAGTCGAGATCGCAGTCAAGGCCACGGCGCTCAACTTCCGCGACGTCGTGATCGCGCTTGGCATGCTGAAGGATTTCTACGCGAAGGAGATGGGCATCGCGCGGGCGCAGGACATCTGGCTCGGCTTCGATTGCGCCGGGATCGTGTCGGCCGTCGGCGAGGACGTGACAGACATCGCCGTCGGCGACACCGTCATGGCGCCGGCAGTGGGCAGCATGGCGAGCCATGTCGTCGCGTTCCGCGATGGGGTGATGCGTATCCCGAAAGGGTTCGATTTCGTCACTGCCGCTTCGCTGCCGAGCGTGTACTGGACCGCCTACCATTCGCTCGTTCAATTGGCACAGATCAAGCGCGGCGAGCGCGTCCTGATTCACGCGGCGGCGGGCGGCGTCGGACTGGCCGCCGTCCAGATCGCGCAGGCCCTAGGCGCGGAAATCTTTGCGACCGCAAGCTCCGGCAAGTGGGACTACCTGCGCTCGCAAGGTGTCGTCCACATCATGAACTCGCGGACGCTGGATTTTGCCGACGAGATCCTGCGCAAGACGAACGGCCAGGGCGTCGACGTCGTCCTCAACAGCCTGGGCGGCGACGCGGTCGAACGGAGCTTCGCGGTGTTGAGGCAAGGCGGCCGGTTCATCGAGATCGGCCGCTTGGGCGGCGATGTGCCGGAGGAAGCCGCGCAGCGTCCGGATGTCGCCTATTTCACGTTCGAACTTGGCGCCGTCATTGCCCGCGATCCCGTGGCCAGCATCAGGACCGGGGAAGAGATTTGCGCCCTCTTCGAGAGCGGCGCGGCGCGGCCGTTGCCGCTTACGGTCTTCTCGATCGACAGTGCCGCCGAGGCCTATCGATTCATGCAGCAGACGAAGCACATCGGCAAGGTCGTGCTGAGTCTGGGCGATACGCCGGTCCGCGCCGACGCCAGCTATCTCGTGACCGGCGGGCTTGGGGCCTTGGGCCTCAAAGTCGCCGAGAGTCTCGTGGCAGGCGGGGCGCGGCATCTCGTCCTGACGGGACGAAGCGGCGCCGGCGAGGAGGCCGAGCGCGCGATCGCGGCCATGCGAGAGCACGGCGCGTCTGTTGAAGTCGTCCGTGGCGACATGGCACGGCCTGAGGACGCAGCCGCGATGGTCGAACACTGCCAGCGGGCGGCGCCCCTCCGCGGCATCATCCATGCGGCGGGCGTGTTGCACGAAGGGCTGGTGCAGAACCAGGATGCAGCAAGCTTCGCCGCCGTCATGGCCCCCAAGGTGCGCGGCGCCTGGGCGCTGCATCAGCTCACACGCGAACTGCCGCTCGACTTCTTCGTGTCGTTCTCGTCCATGGCGTCGCTCACCGGCTCGCCTGGGCAAACGAACTATGCTGCCGCCAACGCCTTCCTCGATGCCCTGGCGAGCCTGCGGCGCACGCAGGGACTTGCCGCGACCAGCATCAACTGGGGGCCGTGGGGGGAGGTCGGCATGGCGGCTCAGCTCGAATTCGGCGCCGGCATCGAGAAACTGACCGTTGACGAAGGGCTTCTCGCGCTGCGCGCGCTGCTCAAGCCGCTGCGGGGCGCGCGCGGCGATCTCGGCGTGCTGAAGATGCGCTGGGATGCCTACGTCAAGCGCTGGCCCGCGCCCGAAGCACAAAGCTATTTCAGCGCGCTCGTCGGGCGGAGCCACGGCACGACGGCCGACCGGGACGATATTCTGAAGCGGCTTCGCGCCGCGCCGGAGGAGGCACGCCGCGGCCTTGTCGAGGCGCACACCCACGAGGCGGTGCGTCAGGTCCTGGGACTCGGCACCGGCTACGAGATCAAGAACAACGAGGTATGGACCGATCTCGGCGTCGACTCACTGATGATGGTCGAGATCAAGAATCGTCTCGAAGGCTCGCTCAAACTCGTCTTCCCGATCGAACTCCTAATGCGCGACGTGAGTGTCGATTCGGTCTCGGACTTCGTTCTCTCGAAGCTGGACTTCGCAGCTGCCGAAGCGCCCGCGGCGCTCGCGATGGCGCCCGAAGACTCTGTCGCCATTCGGTCGGAGATCCGGGAGGGTCTGCTTCAAATTCCGCAGTGCTATGCCACGGTCGAGGAACAGCAGGGGCGGCATCTGCTGATCGGCGGTCGCTGGCGCTACGATTTCGCCTCGTGCAACTATCTCGGGTTCGATCTCGAACCGGAGATCGCGGCCGCCATTCCCCGTGAGATCGAGCACTGGGGCACGCATCCGAGCTGGACACGCGCCGTCGCCTCGCCATCGCTCTATCCTGAATTGGAGCGCGAGCTGGCCGCCATGGTGGGCGCGCAGGAGACACTCGTGTTCCCTTCGATCTCGCTGTTGCACCTTGGCGTTCTGCCGGCCCTGACGGGTGGTCAAGGCGTCATCCTGACCGACGCGTCGGCGCATTACTCGATCGCCGAGGCCTGCATGCGGGCGCAGGCCGACGGGACAGAATGGGTTGAGTTCCGCCACAACGACATCGACGACGTGGCGGCGAAGCTGGCCAGATATCCGCGGAACAAGACCAAGATTATCGCGACCGACGGCGTCTATTCGATGGGCAGCGCCAATCCGCCGCTCGCCGCCTACGCGCGGCTGGCACGCGAGTATAACGCCACTGTGTATGTCGACGACGCGCACGGGTTCGGCATTGTCGGCGCCGCGCCGGACGCGGATCTTCCCTATGGCTATGGCGGCAACGGCCTTGTGCGCCACCTGGGCCTCGATTACGAGCAAGACCGCATCATCTACGTCGCAGGCCTGTCGAAGGCGTTCTCGAGCTACGCCGCCTTCGTCACCTGCCGTGACGAGAAGATGAAAATGATGCTGCAGACGTCGGGCCCCTATGTCTTCTCGGGCCCAACGGCGGTGGCGTGCCTGGCCTCGGCACTGGCCGGACTTCGCCTCAACCGCAAGGACGGCGACGCGCGGCGGCGTCACATCCACCGCCTGACGAGCCGGCTCGTGCGCGAGGCGCGCGAGATCGGATTCGAGGTCGATAACGACTCTAACTTCCCGATCGTCGGCGTCGTGATCGGCGGATGGGAGGAAATGGTTAAGGCGTGCCGGATCTTGTGGGATCACGACATCCTCATCACGCCCGCGACCTTCCCCGCCGTTCCTGCCACGCGCAACCTCGTGCGTTTCTCGATCACCGCGGCGAACGCCGATCAGGAACTCGACCGGGCGATCGATGGGTTGCGCGCGGTTTGGCACGCGCTGCATCCCGCCGGCGTGACAAAAGGCAAGGCCGAGACCGCGGTCGCCTTGGCCAAATAAACGATGGCGGTCCGCCGGTACCGTGGACGAGCGGCGGGGCCGCATGAAAATTCGGGCATCCGCTGCCGGCTTTTCTGTTTCCCCTATGCCGGTGGCGGGGCGGCGGCCTTCCGCCAATGGCCCGACGGTCTGCCGGGCGACATCGAATTGTGCATTCCCTGTCTGCCTGGCCGGGATGCCCGCGTGGACGAGCCGCCAGCGACGGTCATGGCGCCCCTGGTCGAAGGTATCGCCGAGGAAATCTTCCCGCTGCTGACCCTGCCTTACGCCTTGTTCGGTCACAGCATGGGCGCCTTCGTCGCCTTCGACCTTGCTCACAAACTGTCAGATTCAGGATTTGCCCCGGCCAGCGTCTTCGTGTCCGCCCAGCGCGGTCCGCGCCTTCCCTATCCGGCCAAGCCGATTTTCTCACTGCCGGATGACGCCTTCCTCACGGCGATTCTCGACCGCTATGACAGCATTCCCGAACCTGTCTTGCGGCAGCCGGAGCTCGTGTCGGTGCTGTTGCGGACGCTTCGCGGCGACTTCACGCTGGTGGAGGACTACCACTATCGGGCCCGCCGCATGCTGTCCTGTCCGGTGACGGCATTCGGCGGCCGGGAGGACCGACAGATCGACCGCGAGCAACTGGCCGCTTGGTCGTGCGAGACGTCGGGCACTTTCGACCTCCACCTGCTGCCGGGCGGGCACTTCTTTTTGCAAGATTCACGAAGGCCGTTGCTAGGCATCATCCGGCGGCAACTTGCGCCGCTGGCGGCGGCAGGATAACAGCAGTCGCGACCAGCAGGCCGTCAGCAGCTGCGTGCGACGCGAAGCCGCCAAAGCCGCTCTCGCTGCATGCATGCCAGGTTTTACGGTTGAGATGAGTTGCGTTGCTTGAGCCCCAAGAGCATGCCAAGTGCTGCGTCATACCACAGGTCAGGAAGCATGGCCGGCCACGTTCCATCCAGGAGCGGCTTGCGTGAATACGCATATCGAGCCCGAGGCTTTGGCGCCTCAAAGACCCGCGTGAGGAACTTCCCTACTTCATCCGCTGTCGCTGCATCGTTTTCCATTTTCTTCGAGAGCTCGCTCAATTTACGGAACGGCTCCTCGTAAGCAGTTCCGACCAAGGGAGCGACATGAAGGGGATTCTTGCGCCACATCTCGGACTGGATGCCGCCGGGGCCTACGATGATCACTTTGATACCAAACAGCCGCAGCTCACGACGCAAACTATTTGAAAAGCCCTCGATCGCATATTTGGTTGCCGCGTAGGCGGAAATAAAAGGGCTTGCGACCTTTCCTTCGATTGAACTGATATTGATGATCCGCCCTGCATGCTTTCGGTCCGTGTCCCGAGTTCCGAGCAGGGGCAGCAGCGCTATGGTGACGGCCATCATGCCAAACACATTGACGTCGAATTGGGCGCGGATATTTTCCATTTTCTGGAATTCGACCGGACCCGGGGCGATCATGATTCCGGCGTTGTTTATCAGGCCATCGAGAATGCCATCTCCGGTTATTTTCCGGACACGATCAGGCAATTCAGCAACATGCTCCCTGCTTGTAACGTCACAGATGACCGAATGAATATTACCATTGCATTCAGCCTGCACCCGCTTGGCATCATCCTCCGAACGTACCGTTGCGATGACACGGTAACCGCGCTCGGCAAAGGCACGGGTAGCACCAAGGCCAAGCCCAGTGCTGCTACCCGTGATAAGAACCGTTCTTGCCAAGCCAACCTCGTCTACTCTACCTGGCAGACTGACTATCTTCTCTTCCAAGAGTACAATATCCCTCGATGCGCGGTCGGCCTGAAATATGCGGGCCATTCGTGCTCGTAGTCTCTATATCCCCGATCCGATCCGATCCGCGCCTGTCTCGTCCTGAAACGCAGTAATTGCAGAGAATCTGACCGAATTCGCTCACAGCGCGGGCATCTTCGCATGATCGCGGATTCGTGAAAGCCCTATTTGGCGGATGATCAAAGTTTGCGACGATGAAGAATCTGTCACTCTGAGCTGAGCTTGAGCTCCGCCGATCCCACAGCCATCAGCGCAATAAAGAATAGACACACGACGCCGGCACCTTCGCCCCAGCAAACGCCGTGAAAGGGCGCTCAGGCGAGCTCGGTAAAGGTGGGTGCATCGGATGCGCTTCTGGCCGTAAACGATCGCCCCGGGATCGCATCGGACCGCGCGGTGCAGGAGCCCCATCAGCATGCGCGTTCCTAAGGCTCGCCGCCGAGCGCGGCCTGCCGCGCGGCGCGCACCAACTCGCCGCGGCGCAGAAGGCCGAGGGCTTTGCGGATGTCCGGGTACATCACGCGATCCTGAGTCAGCATGGGGATACCGGCGGCGCGCAGCGCGTCGTAGGCGGCCCGCGTTCCCGCTCCGAGGCGAAGCCCGGAGTTGCCGCGCTTGGCGAGCTGCAACGAGATCGCCTGCGCCGCGCACAGCAGCTCCAGCGCGATGACGTGCTCGATATTCCCGACGACGTCGCGCGCATGGCGGGCGGCATTGAGGCTCATGCTCACGTGATCTTCCTGGTTCCCGGAGCTCGGGATCGAATCGACGCTGTCGGGGTGCGCCAGCACCTTGCAATCCGAGACCAGCGAGGCGGCAGTCGCCTGCAGCATCATGAGGCCGCTGTTCAAGCCCTTCTTGCCCGGCGGCTCCTCGATCAAAAAGCTGCTGAGCCCATGCTGCGGACCGGTCCGCTCGACCGGATCGGCGTAGGTCTTGTCCGGATGGTAAGTGGTGAGCATGAACATGCGGCGGTCCGAGATGTTGCCCAGCTCGGTCATCGCGATCGCCAGGAAGTCCATGGCCATCGCGATGGGCTCGCCGTGAAAGTTGCCGCCGGAGACGGATTTGTAGCCGCGCTTGAGATCGAGAAAGATCAGGGGATTATCGGTGGCGGCGTTGATCTCCATTTCGACCCAGCGTTGCGCGAGCTCGAGCGTGTCGGCGATGGTGCCATGAACCTGCGGCGCGCAGCGGACGGAGTAGGGATCCTGCGGCGGCACGCGCTTGGGGTCCGTATCGAAATCGCCGGGATCGAGGAGCTCGCTGCCCTCGACATAGGCTAAGACCTGCTCCGCAAAACGCTCGGCGCGGCCATGTCCTCTCGCGCGATGGAGCTGAGGAAAGAAGGGGTCACGGAATCCTCGGATTCCCTCGAGAACCATCGCCGCCGCGAGCTCGGCGTTCTCGAGCAGGTTCCACGCGTCTCGCACGGCAAGAGCCGCGATGGCGGCGGAAAACGTGCAGCCGTTGCTGAGCGCCAGCGCTTCCTTGGCGTGCAGCTCCAGCTTTCCGCCGACGGCTGCCATGGCCTCCGAGCCGGGCACTCGGCGCCACAGCGTTTGCGCGCCCGTCGCGTAACCTTCGGTCACCTTGTAGAAGGTTCCCGGCTCGCGATCTCCCAGGGCGCACGGAACAAATGCCTCGCCATCCGTCTCATCGAGCCCAAGGTCCGCGGCGCCGGGCTCCGGGCGCGGAACCCGGCACATGGTCAAGATCATGTGAGCGAGCGGCGCAAGATCCCCACTGGCGCCGAGCGAGCCTTGCTCGGGAATCGCGGGGTAGACGCTCTCGTTGAGCATGCGGCGCAAGGTCTCGGCCACCACGGGCCGTACGCCCGAATATCCCTGCGCGAGGGAGTGCGCGCGAATCAGCAGAGCCGCCCGGACGATCGACGGATCGAAATAGGCGCCGACGCCTACGGAATGGCTGGCGACGAGGTTCCGCCCGAGAACCTTGGTGAGATAGGCGCTGTCCAAGGCGGTTTGCCCGGCGAGCGCCCCGAACCCCGTATTGATCCCGTAGTAGGCGGCGGGCTTTCGGTCGGATTGTCTCGTCTGCTCGATGGCCGTCACCGTCCGCGAGACCCAATCCGACGTGGCTTCGAGGCGGTCGACGACCTCGCGCGGCAGCGTCGCGACTAGCCTCCCCTCGCGCGCAACGTCCGCGACGTCCTGCAGGTTCAGTCGATCGAGCCCGAGCGTTAACGGTCGCTTATTTGCGGAAGGGGTCCTGCTCCGCTCAGGCATCGCAATGAATAGCCTGGTAGTAGCGCCTCTGAAGGTCGATGAACTCCGCGAACCCCTCCTTGATCAGCGCCACCATGCGCGGGGCCTCTGCTTGCGGGTGATAATACTTCACCGCCGCATTCAGAGCCTCGAGCCCGGCGCGGTAATGCTCGATCTCCACGACCGTGTGGAGCGCCAGCCAATGGTAAGGGGAGCCGTCGCTCCCGACCCGCTCCAGGCTCGTCACGAGTTCCGGGTAACGGGCCCGCAGATAGGCATCGACCATGTTGAATTCCTCGTGAGCGAAGAATTCGAGCCCAACGTGAAATCCGAGCCCGGCGAAAATGTGCTCGGGCCGGCGCACGTCGAAGTATTTGCCTCGGGCTTCCGAAAGGAGCTCGTCGAGCGCCGGCGGTACGGGATGCACATGTCCGAAGGTTGCGCCATCCACGTGGAAATGGTCGAGAGCCGCACGAAAGAACACTTGCGATAGCCGCTGGTGAACGAGGTTGCGGCCGTTCGTCATGCGGTACTCGTCGTTTGCGGCCTCCGCGACGTAGGCGGCGATCCGACCGTTGGCTTGACGGCAGAAACTCGGGCCAGGCTCGGAGTCTAGAAAGACATTCGGCGTGAGATGAATGAGCCCCGCGAGGAAGGGCACCCGGGCCGCGAGCGCATCGTTGAAAAGGACGAAGCGGTGCAGGAACCGAAGCAGGACATCGGCGCTGTCGATGGCATCGAGCTGCCGCTGCAGTTCTCGATTGTTGGGCGCGGCGGCGATGGCTCCTTCGACCCAGGCGTCGAGAGGCCCTTTGAGTGCCCGCTCGATGGGTCGACTCTCTCCCAGAGCAAGATTCGTCGAGGTCATGAGCGCAATGGACTCCCGTTATCTATGGCCGGCCGGCTACAGTCTGCGCCGGCGTGGATATCGGCGAAGGAGCGCAGCTCATGGTCCTTCATCTCGAATTCAACCTGCTCGACGGCAGGCTCGCGTTGACACAGCTGCCGCCGGGAAGCGCGGCGCCGGTCTGGGCGCGGGGCCAATTCGTCTCCATCACACAGTCCCCGGAAGGGATTTCCGTCGTCTCGGACGAGGCCGCGGTGCCCGCGGACCTGAAGACGCGGGGTGGATTTCGCTGCCTGGAGATCGCGGGCGCGTTCGAGCTTTCGTCCGTGGGCGTGCTCGCCGCGGCGGTACAGCCGCTCTCGGAGGCCGGGGTCAGCCTGTTCGCGTATTCGACTTGGGAGACCGACTACATTCTCGTCCATGGGGACGATCTCCATCGCGCAACGGCAGCCCTGACCAAGGCGGGCCATAAAGTGCGGTAACATTGCATGCAACCCCTGTGCCTTCGCGCAACCGCGCTCCCGCTCGTGTGTTCCCAAGCTTGGACGTGCGATTGAGCTTTCATTTGTACCGCTGGGCGACTGCCAACTTCAAAGGGACATTCACTGAAAAAAGGGCAAATAAGGGGCATTTGCGAAAGGGATCGTAGGCGTGGCGTCATGGTCGCTTCAACGTGCGCGAGAACCGGATTGGCCAAGGCCAGAAATCGGCGCTTCCTGATGTGACGCGGGTGTCATTCAAACTGAATTTGTCACTCGAAAAGGGTATTTATCAACCGCTCACCGGGGCGCAAAAACGAGCCGGCGTCGCCGTTCGGCGACTCGATGGTCGATCAATGAGCCTCAAGCGCGAAAGCGCGGCACCCGGCCTTCGGCGGGCTCCATCGGATCGATATACCCGGGCGCCGCGCACGGTTCTCGCCAGCGTATCCGCGCTCATGTCGCTTTTCTCCTGCCCCAAAGGCCCACTCATCTGGCGCCACAGGACTCCCGCACCACCAGTCGGCACGGCAGCCGAACGACGCCCGACCCGCCTACGCCGTCGATCATGGCGAGCAGCCGAAACCCCGCCTGTCGCCCGAGCTCTCGCAGCCGTGTCCCCAGTGACACGCCCTCGAGTGGCACCCGCATCCGGATCGCACCCTCGCGGTCGCAGAGCGAGAGGCGCCAGGGATCACGGTGGAGTTCGGCCACCAACGCGCCGGCGTCGATGCGAGCGGGCCAGCCCGCAGTGCTCTTAAACGGCACCGGCGGCCAATCGCGCGCCGGCAGGAAAGAGGCGGCGGACTCCTCGACGCGCTCGCCCATCCGAACGCGCAGCAGCAGAGGCGTCAGACCTTGATGCTAAGTGGAAGTGGCGCACCCTCGACCGTGAGGCCGTCCTGGGTCTCTTTCATGAGGTTCACCGAACCTACGGGCGGACTCGAGCGATAGGTGACGCCCCGTGATGGGCGATCCCTAAGTAGCCGCCTTCGCCGTCGCGTTCTGCGGCGACTGCCGGAGCAGGTCGCGGGCGGCATCCTCGACGACCGTGCCTTTGAAGTAATCCGGATCCATCGAGAGGTGCATCATCGCGGGATTGACGAAGGTAAGGGCGCGGAAATCCGCCGCGGTGATCAGCTTCGCCGTCACGAGACCCCAGGCTTCCGTCAGTACGCTGGCGGCATCGAGCACGTCCCAATGGCCGATGTCGGAACCAAACACCGGCTTCAGCGGCGTACCCAACGGATTGAGGCGCCGGTTGAACGCGACCGAGACCATGCGGTCGTCGGCCTCGCAACCGAAGTAGAAGGGGTCGACGAACAACGCCCGCAAATCCCGGATCTCGGTCATGGCGCAAGCCGCGAACTCGTCGAAGGGCTCGGGCCGCTCGATCAGGAGATTGCCGTGCGGGCGCGCTCGGATCCGCTCGGGAGAGAGCCGCGGGCTGCCGAAGTCCTGGAACAGCTTCTCGAGGAGGTCCACATCGAGCTTCGCGGGATCGAGGTTGCGCTCCATGGCCTCGACGTTGCGCTTCTCGAAATGCTCGACGATGTCGTTGAGGAGATTGACGGCCCACGCGACCCCACCTTCCAGGAACCCGAAGGTGAGGCCGGGAAAACGTCGCGTGACTCCTCCGAAGATCAGCGATCGGCAAAAGAACTCGGCGCCGTTGGCGAAATCGCCGAGGTGGTTGAACACATAGTTGCTGGGCGACGCGCGATAACCGATCCCGCGCGAGGACGTGTGGCAGACCGGCACGACCTTGAGCTCGACGCACTTGCGCCAGAACGGATCGTAGTCGTGGGGCGCATCGAGGGCGATCGAGCGAGTCGACTGGGTCGGGTGCAGGAACGGATCCTTCCCGGTCGTCAGCCGCGCCGGACCGCGCAGCTCCGTGCCGATCATGATGGTCTTGTGGCCGAGCTCCTTGACCGCGAACTCGAGCTCCTCGATCGCTTCTCGCGGCGTATAGGTCGGGATCACCGCCGCCGGCCGCAGCCGGTCCTTCACGTCGGCGAACATCTCCGCATAGAGCATGTTGAGCGCTCGGCAGCTCGCCCGCCGGAGCGCCTCGTCTTGAATGTAGATGTGGCTGAGGCCGCGCGTGGTGTAGCAGTGCGCGAAGTCGATGCCGAGCTCGTCCATGCGGGAGCGGAAATAGCGCGGCAATTGCGCCATCGCGCGGTCGCCGGTGTGTGGTCCCGACGGCAATCCCCACCAGAAACCGCGCACCGTCGGACCGCGATGGTCGCGCACGGCGAGCGCCGCCTTCGCCATTTCTTCTCCGGCGAGTTGCCGCACGAAATCGAGATGCGCGAAGTCACACTCGACGACGTGGGCATCGGCGTCGATGACGGGATGATCGAGCTTGGAGCGGACGTCGCGCCCGGGGAATCCCTCGAACGACATGGTGCCTCCCGTCTATCGTGTGCGCCGCTCGCCGGCGGAATCACTGGAGTCCCAGCCACGCGCCAGGCGGGGCTTTGTTGACACTCGTCGCGGCTGGGGGCTAACTAATTTGCCAAATCATCCGCGCGGCTTCCCTGGCTTGTCAACGAAGAAAAGCGCCGAGTTGCGCGCGGTGTGCGGCCATTCGGCCGAGGAGAGGGGGCCCGTGTTTCAGACCATTCGGCTCGATCACGCCGAGCGCATTTCGACCATCACCATCAACCGACCGCCGCTGAACACCGTCTCTCCGCGGGCGCTCGACGAGCTGCTCGTGGCTTTCGGCGAGCTCGCCCGGCGAGACGAGACGCGCTGCGTCGTGTTGACCGGCTCGGGAACCCGCGCCTTCTGCGCCGGCGCCAATCTCGACGACAAGCCCAAGGAGGACGGAGATCCTTCCGTCGCGTTTCGTGAGGCCGGCCGCGCCCTCGTCGACCGCATCGAGACTTTTCCAAAGCCCGTGATCGCGGCGATCCGCGGCTGGTGCATCGGCGGCGGCTTTGCCATCGCGGAGGCCTGCGATGTCCGGATCGCCAGCGACACGGCGAAGTTCCGTACCGGCGATGCCTATCTCGGCATCGTGCCCAGCTGGGGCATGAGCCTGGTGCGGCTATGCCATTACATCGGGCGCAACCGCGCGCTCGACATGCTGATCCTCGGTGAGGACATCGCCGCGGCCGAGGCGAAAGACCTTGGTCTTGTGAGCCGCGTGGTCGCCGACGAGAAGTTCGATGCCGAGATCGCGTCTATTAGCGCCCGCGTCGCGACGGGCGCGCCGCTGGTGTTCCGCTCCATCAAGGAGGCGATCCACAGCCAATATGTGCAAGGCGTCGAGGCCGCCCGGCACCTCGAGACATACTGGTCGGAGAGAACGCAAGGGTCGCACGACTACAACGAGGGGATCGCGGCCTTCAAAGAGAAGCGCAAGCCACGCTTCGAGGGACGCTGATTTTGGATTTCGAGCCCAGCAAACAGCAGATCCAGCTTCAGGAGCGCGCACGGGAGACGGTTGCCCGCGACGTGGCGCCGGTGGTCGCGGCCCTGCCGCGCGGCGGGAAGGTGAGCGCCGAGCAATGGCGCGGCATCTATCGTGCTCTGAAGCCGCTGGGTTATCTCGGTAGCACGATCAGCCGCGACATCGGCGGCGCCGGGATGACCTACGTCGATTACGGCTTGCTCCTAGAAGCGCTGGCGGACGGGCCGCTCATCCTCGGAGAGATCGTGCCGCCGCGGACGATCAACTATTTGGGGACGCCCGAGCAGAAGGCGCGCTGGTTGCCGCGGCTCTTCTCCGGCGACCTGGTCTCGACCGCGGCGATCACCGAGCCGCAGGCCGGATCCGATCTGCGCGGCCTGAAAACCAAAGCGGTGGACGAGGGCGGCCATTTCCGTGTGAACGGCGTCAAGAAATGGATCAAGCTCGGCGGTGTCAGCGATCTCATGACGCTGCTCGTCATTACCGGCGACGGTGAGGTTCGGCCGACGACCAGCCGCCTGGTTCTCGAGCGCAAGGAGTCGCCCTGGGAGAGCCGCGAGCTCGAGGCGACCGGCATGGAAGCCGTGTCCTTCGCCGAGCTGCGGTTCAGGGATGTGCGGGTGCCCAAGGAGAATCTGCTGGGCGCGGCGGGCCAGGGTGCTGAGCAATTCAATCGCGGCATCGAGGCCTCGCGCGCCTTCGTCGGGCTGCAGGCGGTCGGCATCGCCCGGCGCGCGTTCGGCATCGCGGTCGCTTATGCCAAGGAGCGCTTCGCTTTCGGCCGTCCGCTCGCGAAGTTCCAGGCGATTCAGTCCACGCTTGCCGAAGCCGCCGCGAAGCTCGAGGCGGCGCGTCTTCTTGCGCTGCGTGCGCTGGGCTCGCTCGATGCCGGCCGCCGCGTGCCTGGCGACGTGGCGATGGCGAAATTCTTTGCGACCGAAACCGCCGTCGAGGTCTGCCACGCCGCGATGGATTCGATGGGCGCGCAGGGGCTCTCCCGCGAAGCCGGGGTCGAGCGATGCTGGCGCGATTGCCGGATGTTGACGGTCATCGACGGAACCTCGGGTATTCAGCGTCTCATCGTCGGCCGCGAGCTCTTCGGAACCGCGGCCTTCACCTGAGGCGGACTTCATCCATGACAGAGCGCGCGCCGCCACGGCTCTCGATCAGAGAAATCCTGCATCCGCGCTCGGTCGCGGTGTTCGGGGCCTCCGACAATCGCGACAAGTTCGGCGGCCGCATCATGTATTTCCTGACGAAGCACCGCTTCGGCGGCCGGATCGTGCCGATCAACCCGCGCCGTAGCGAGGTGTTCGGTCACACCGCCTATCCCACCATCGGTCAGTCGCCGGAGAGCATCGACGTCGCGATTCTCGCGGTGCCGCCGAAGGAGCTGGTCGGAAGCATCGGCGCGTGCGCGGAGGCAGGCGTTGGGTGCTGCGTGATCATGACCACGGGATTCGCCGAGGCCGGCGCCGAGGGCGCGGCGCGGCAAGAGGAGATCGCCGCGATCGGCCGCCGCTCGGGCATGCGGATCATCGGACCCAATTGCATGGGGTTCCTGAACCCGGCGTTCCGACTCACGCTCTGCTCCTCGGTGGTGCTCGAGGCGGAGCGGCTCCTCGTCGGCAAGATCGGGCTGGCGAGCCAGAGCGGCGCGCTGATGGTCTCGATGTTCGACCGCGCTTACGGCGACGGCATCGGTTTCAGCGCCTGCGTCTCGCTCGGTAATCAGTGCGACCTCGAGCTGTGCGATTTCATCGAGTACATGGTGGACGATCCCGCCACCCGCGTGATCTGCGTCTACGTCGAGGGCTTCGCCGATCCCGCGCGGTTCGTCCGGGCGGCCGCGGCGAGCCGGGCGGCGGGCAAGCCGATGATCGTGCTCAAGACCGGTCGGACTCCCGCCGGCGTCAAGGCCGCGCGGTCGCACACCGCAAGCCTCGCGGGCTCCTACGAGGTGTTCCAGGCGATCTGCCGCGAGCACGGGGTCATTCTCACCAACGACCCCACCGTGATGGTGCGGCTCGCTGACGCGCTGGTGCGCTGGCCGGCGCTAGCAGGCGACGGCATCGCTGTAGTGTCGGGGTCGGGCGGCAGCACCGGCATCCTGTCGGATCGTCTCTCGGAGGCGGGCTTGCGCCTGGCTCAGCTCGCGTCCGCGACCAAGGCCGTGCTCGGCGAAGTGTTGTTGCCGCCTCAAGCCGACAACCCCATCGACCTCGGCGGGCGCAAGGCGCCGGAATCGATCGAGATCGCCGGCACTGTCATGAAAGCCGTGGCGGCTGATCCCGACGTCTCCGTCATCGTGATGGCTCTGAGCTCGATGCCGTTCTTCGAGACCCGCACGCGCCTGCTGGCGGCGGAGGCGATGGCGAGCGGCAAGCCGGTGCTCTGCACGGTGCTGCCCGGACCCGCCGCCGACCGGCCGCGCGCAACGCTCCGCGAGCTCGGCGTTCCCGTCTTCGAGGCGCCGGACGACGCTTTGCTCCGAGTCCTCGGTCACCTTGTGGAGCATCACCGCGCCGGGAAGGCCGTCGCCAAGCCGAAAGAGCGCCCCATCGGCCTGCCCGCCGCCCCATCGGGCGCGACAAACGCTTCGTGCCTGATGCGCAGCTACGGCATCCCTCTCGCTCGCGAGGCTCGTGCGAGCGATGTCGATGCGGCGGTCGCGGCCGCGCGCGACATCGGCTTTCCCGTGGCGCTCAAAGGCGTCGCCCGCGATCTCGTACATAAGAGCGACGCGGGTGCCGTGAAGCTCGACCTCCGCGACGAGGCCGCGGTGCGCGAGGCTTGGGCGGCGATCGCCTCCGCAGTTCGCAGCAAACACGGAGCGGCCCTGGAAGGCTGCCTGATTCAGGAGATGGCGCAGGGCGGTGCGGAACTCATCGTGGGCATTCGGCGCGACCCGCAGTTCGGGCCGATCTTGCTGGTGGGCTCCGGCGGACTCCTGGTCGAGCTGTTGCGGGACGTCGAGCTGGCTCCGGCGCCGGTCACGCACGCCCAGGCGGTCGCGCTCCTGCGCAGGCTGCGATCGGCGCCGATCTTGGCGGGAATCAGAGGTCAGCCGCCGCTCGATCTCGAGGCGGCCGCGGACGTCGTCGAGAGGATGAGCTGGCTTGCAGCCGATCTCGGCGCTCGCCTGACGGACGCCGAGATCAATCCGTTGGTGGTGCGCCCGCGCGGCGCCGGCGCGGTCGCGGTCGATGTCCGCGCGACGATTGCCGGGAGCGAATGACGATGGGGCGTCGTCGCGATCGGGTGTCAGGTCGCCGGGCGCGTGCCGCCGTAGGCGTCGCTCGGCGCGAGGTGGCTCCCCGCGAAGATGATCTTCGCGCGACGGTCGATGGCCCGCTTCCAGTTGGCCTGCGCCGTCGGAGAAAATTCCGCGTCCGGCCGAGGGTCGGTGTCGAAGTTATGGTGCGTGTCGACACCGCGCACCAGCACCGCGGAATCCCGCATATTCACGTGATAGGCGTGCGTCGCCATCATCTCGACCAGCAGCATGACACGGCGATCGATCGAGGCGTTGGTGCCGGAGCAATGGACGATGGCGTTGTTGATCACCGCCATCTCGCCTGGCCTGAGTGCGAGGTCTACGATATTCGACTTGTCGAAATCGACGGTGATGTATTGGCCGCGCGCCAGGATGCTCTTGGGGTCCTCGGTATCCGCATGGGGCAGCACGTCCCATTTGTGCGAGCCCGGCACCACGCGGAGGCAGCCTTCCTTGGAGCCGCATTCCGAGAAGGCAAGCGCGCCGAAGGCGAGCAGCGGTTTGACGCCGCCATAGGCGGTGTCCTGGTGCCACCCGGCGAAGGTCTCTCCGTCCGGCTTCTTGATGCGCCAAGCCATGCTCCAGCAGAGGATATTGGGGCCGAGCAGATCCTCGAACACGTCGAGGATGCGCGGATGCTCCGCGATCTCGAGCACCCAGGGGCAGAGCAGATGCGATTTGCTCTTGAGCTTCCTCACGTGCTCGGGGTAGCGCGCCTCGAAACTCTCGAGGCGAGCGCGGAAATGCTTGACCTCGTCGGGCGCGAGTACGGGAATTGCGCGCGTGTAGCCGTCACGCTCGAATTGCTCGATGTCGGCGCTGGAGAGAATCTTGGGCATGGCGAAGCCTTGGGCGCGGTTGCGTCGGGGAACCATGAGACGCTTCACAGAGGATTGCAACTGAGGGGGCTGAGATGAGCAGGAAGACAATTTCGATAATCGCGGGTCTCGCGGGCGCGGTCGTGGCGTGGGTGGGCACGAACGCGGCGCAAGCGGCGTGCGAGCCGAAGCTTGGGCATCCGCCGCTGATGCGGAAGGGCTCGCTGATCGCCGCCATCAATCCGACGGTGGCGCCGGTTCAATACGTGAACGATGATGGCGAGATCATCGGTCTCGATCCCGATCTCGGCAACGCCATCGCCGAGCGGCTCTGCCTCAAGATGACTTTCGAGAGCGTGCAATTCGCGACCATGATCCCCGGCCTGCAGGACGGCCGCTTCGACATGATCAACTCCTTCATGTTCTACACACCCGAACGCGCCTCGCAGGTGATCATGATCCCCTACGGCGCCTCGACGCTGGCGGCCGTGGTGTCCAAGGACAACAAGGACGACATCAAGGACCTCAGCTATTTCTCCGGCAAGAAATTCGCGGTCGAGCTCGGCACGGTCGACGCCAACGACGCGAAAGCCGCGAACGATGCGCTGGTCGCCGCCGGTAAGCCCGGCATCGACGTGCAGGCGTTCAAGACCTATGCCGAGGTGCTGCAGACCCTCTCCGCGGGCCAGGTCGATGGCGCTTTCATCGGCACCGAGCAGGCCTATTACTACCTGAAGCAGGGCCAGAGCTTCTTCCGGATCGCCTTCAGCGGGTTCGATCCGCACGCGGAGGCGCTCGCCTTCAAGGATCCGGCGTTGGCGGAGGCGGTCGCCGGCGCGCTCAACGACATGAAGAAGGACGGCAGCTTCGACAAGCTATTCGAGCCCTATCACCACTGCACGCTGCCCGGTCCCTACAAAGTCGTGACCGGACCGCTGCCGGCGCCGCAGTGCACGAACACGCCATAGCGACTGCACAGGGCGGATAGCGCCGCGCATGTGGGACTGGGGCGCGTTCCTTCACTATCTGCACAACGGCTATCTGCTGAAGGGAGCCGGCGTCACGCTCGCGCTGTCGCTGGCTTGCCTGGCGATCGGGCTCGTCTGCGGCACCGTCGCCGCCCTGATGCGGATGTCGCCGAGGCCGTACCTCAACAAGCCGGCCGCGTTCTATATCTGGCTGATGCGCGGCACGCCGGTGCTGGTGCAGCTCATCATCATCTACACCGGCCTACCCCAGCTTGGCATCCGCTTCAACGTCATCGAGTCCTGTCTCTTGGGTCTCGGCCTCAACGAGGGCGCCTATCTCGCGGAGATCATCCGCGCGGGTGTCCTCTCGGTGGCGAAGGGTCAGTTCGATGCCGCGCGCTCCGTCGGCATGACCCACGCCATGACCATGCGCATCATCGTGCTGCCACAGGCGATGCGCGTGATCATTCCGCCGCTCGGCAACACCTTCAACAGCCTGCTCAAGACCACCTCGCTCGCCTCCGTCATCTCGATGGAGGAGCTGCTGCGCCGGACCGAGGTGCTGATCCAGGTGCAGTTCAAGGTGCTGGAGATCTTCATCGTCGCGGCGCTCTACTACCTCGTGATGACGACGATCTGGGGTTTCATCCAGGAACGGCTGGAGGCGCATTTCTCGCGAAGCCATGCACCCGCGACGGCGCGCGGCGCGCCGGCATCGAATGGAGCGCGTGCCGAGATCGAGAAGGTGCTGCTGTCACATGACGCGCAGTGACGCGATCAAGGCGGGCACCGCCAACGGCGGCTGGATGCTCGAGGCCGAGAACATCCACAAGCACTTCGGTCCTCTGCACGTGCTCAAGGGCATCACCATGCGGATCGCCAAGGGCGAGGTCGTGGTGGTGGTCGGTCCGAGCGGCGGCGGCAAGAGCACCTTCCTGCGCACGCTCAATCTCCTGGAGAAGCCGGACCAGGGCTGGGTCAAGGTCGACGGCGTCATGATGGGTTACGAGCAGGCGAACCAGCGGATGGTCGAGCTCTCCGATGCGCGCGTGTCCCAACAGCGGCGTTTCTTCGGCATGGTGTTCCAGCAGTTCAACCTGTTCTCCCACTTGACCGCGCTCGAGAACATCACGGTGGCGCCGATCAAGGCGCTCAAGGTCGGTCGCACCGAGGCGATCGTGGAGGCGCGCCGGCTCCTCGCCATGGTGGGGCTGTCCGAAAAGGAGAACGCCTATCCCGAGCAGCTATCGGGCGGCCAGCAGCAGCGGATCGCGATTGCCCGCGCGCTCGCGCTCAAGCCCAAGGTCATGCTATTCGACGAGCCCACCTCGGCGCTCGATCCCGAGATGGTGAGCGAGGTGCTCAAGGTGATGCTGGACCTGTCGAAGGGCGGCATGACCATGGTGGTGGTGACCCACGAGATCGGCTTCGCCCGCATGGCGGCCGACCGCGCCGTCCTCATCGATGGCGGCGTCATCGTGGAGGAGGGCCCGCCCGAGACCTTCTTCAGCGCGCCGACGCAAGACCGTACCCGGCAATTCCTCAACAAGGTCCTGGACTTCCACGGGCCGACCTTGCCGAAGGCTTGATATGGTATTAAAATTAGGACGATAAGACGATAGGGCGAGTAGGCGGCGCAAGGCGCGATTCCAGTGACGGAATGGACTGAGCTCACCACGGAGATCGTGGACCGCGGCGTCTACGACCGCGCCGTCCGTCACCTGCGGCAGGCGCGCGTGGTGCTGCCGACTTTCGCGCAACTCTCCGATCCCCGGAAGATCCCGGCGGCCGTCTCGGCGCAGCTCGATCAGGTCGATCCCGACGCTGCGCACGCGGCCAATCTTTTCCGAGTGCACTGGCACAACGACGCTGCGCGCCGCGGCACGGCGCCCGTGCCCATCTATCTCGATCTGCCGGAGGCGCTGACCGGCGTCAAAGCGCGCATCCTCGTGGCGCTCGCACGGCATTTCCCGATGATCTCCGCGCACAAGGTGCTGGCGGCCTACGGCTGCCTGGCGCCGCGCATCGTCACCGGCCAATTCGATCCCGAGCGCCAAAAGGCGGTGTGGCCCTCGACCGGCAACTACTGCCGCGGGGGTGTGGCGATCTCGCGCATCCTCGATTGCCGCGGCGTCGCGATCCTGCCGGAGGGCATGAGCCGCGAGCGCTTCGATTGGCTGCAGCGCTGGGTCCGCTCTCCCGACGACATCGTCCGTACGCCCGGCACCGAGAGCAACGTCAAGGAGATCTATGACGCCTGCCACGCAATGGCGCGCGATCCCGCCAACGTGATCCTGAATCAGTTCTCCGAGTTCGGAAATTATCTCGCCCACTACGTCTGCACAGGGCCGGCGTTGCGAGCCGTCTTCGAGGAAGCGCAGACGCGGGATCGAGGATTGCGGCTCTCGGCTTTCGTGGCGGCGTCGGGCTCGGCGGGGACGCTGGGCGCGGGGGATTATCTCAAGACGGAGCTCGGCGCCAAGATCGTCGCGGTCGAGGCGGTCGAATGCCCGACCATGCTCTACAACGGGTATGGCGAGCACAACATCCAGGGCATCGGCGACAAGCACATCCCGTTCATCCACAATGTCATGAACACGGATGTGGTCGTCGGTATCTCCGATCGCAGCACCGACGCCCTCAACCTGTTGCTCAACAGCGACATAGGAAAGCGCTATCTCGCTCAGCGCCAGCATCTCGATCCCGCGCTCGTGCAGCGCCTCGACGGCCTCGGTCTCTCGAGCATCGCGAACGTGCTGGCGGCGATCAAGACGGCGAAGCGACTCGGTCTCGGCAGCGAGGACGCGATCGTCACCGTGGCGACCGACGGCGCCGCCATGTACGGCAGCGAGCGTGAGAAATACGCGGCCGGGCATTATCCAGGCGGATTCGCCGAGGTCGATGCGGGCGAAATCTTCGGCGCCCATCTGCAAGCCGTCACCGACGACCACGTCATCGAGCTCTCGCACATCGACCGCGAGCGCATCTTCAATCTCGGCTATTACACCTGGGTCGAGCAGCAGGGCGTGCCGCTCGCGGATTTTGACCGGCGTCGCGATCAGCGTCTCTGGCGCGGCTTCCAAGCTGCGGTGCCGCGGTGGGACGCGCTGATCGAGCAATTCAACGCCGAGGCCGGCGTCAATCGGCCGGGCTAGGCAACGGATGGGGAGCGGGTTGAGCGAGGGATATCTGGAGCTTCGGCGAAAGACCGCCGCGCGCGATCGAAGTCTGCACGAGAAAGTCATGTCGCTCGAGGAAGCGGCCAAGCTCGTCAAAGACGGGGACAGCGTCGGCATCGGCGGCAGTACGCTCTCGCGCACGCCGATCGCGATGATCTGGGCACTGATCCGCGCCGGTCGCAAGCGGCTCACCTGCTCGCGCGGCATCATGTCGAGCGATGGGGAGCTGCTGTTCGGCTCGGGCGCTTGCGACCGCGTCATCACCAGCTGGTTCAGCCAGGGCATCGTCTGGGGCGTCTCGAAGGTGATGCGCCTCTACACGGAATCGAAGCGTGCCCGCTTCGACGAGTGGAGCCACATGGCCATGGGCATGCGCTTCCGCGCCGGCGCCATGGGCGTGCCGTTCCTGCCGATGCGCTCCATGATGGGCTCGGACGTGGTCGCGCGGCTGCCGGAGGTGCGCGAGATCGCCTGCCCCTTTACGGGCGAGAAGCTGATCCTGGTGCCCGCGCTCAATCCCGACGTGGCGCTGATCCACGTGCAGCGCTGCGATCCCTATGGGAACGCGCAGATGGACGGCCTGCAGTTCATGGACATCGACCTCGCCATGGCCGCGAACAAGGTGATCCTGACCACCGAGCGGATCATCTCGAACGACCAGATTCGCCGCGCACCCGATCACACCAAGATCCCGTTCCTCGCGGTCGAGGCCGTGGTCGAGGTGCCCTTCGGCTGCGCGCCGCACGAGTGCTATGGCCTCTACGAGCCCTTCTTCAAGCATCACGACATGTACGCGGAGATGATCCGCAAGGATCCGGCCAAGGGCATCGCCGAGTACCTCGACCGCTATGTCTATGGGCCCAAGAGCTGGACCGAGTATCTGGCCCTCCTGGGCATGGAGGAGTTGCTCGATGCCGCGCGGCGCGGGAGGAGCATCTATGACGACTGAGACGATGAGCAAACGGCGGGCGAGCAATCACACCACGAGCGAACTGCTCGCGGTGATGGCGAGCCGGCTCCTGAAGGACGGGCAGGTGGTGTTCGCGGGCGTGGGCATTCCGCTGCTGGCAGCGACGCTGGCGCAGCGGCTCCACGGGCCCGGCCTCACCATCCTGTTCGAGGGCGGCACCATCGGCGCTTTCGTAGAGCCGGGGCAGCTGCCGCCGTCCACCAACGAGCAGCGCTGCACGCGCCGCGCCAACATGGTGCTAAGCAGCACGGACGTGCTGCTGCTTCTGCAGCGCGGCTACATCGACATCGGGTTCATGGGTGGCGCGCAGATCGATCAATTCGGCAATCTCAACAGCTCCTTCATCGGGGATGCCGACAACCCGACCACGCGGCTCCCCGGCACCGGTGGCGGCAACGACATCTCCAGTCTCACGGAGATGATCGTCGCCATGAAGCACGAGAAGCGCCGTTTCGTGCGCGAGGTCGATTTCATCACCAGCCCCGGCTTCATCCACGGCGGCACCAGCCGGCGCGACAGCGGGCTCGTGGCGGGTGGCATGTATCGCGTCGTCACCGACCTCGGCATCATGGGCTTCGACGACGAGAGCCGGCGCATGAAGGTGCTGGCGCTGCATCCCGGCGTCACGGTCGAGCAGATCCAGGACAACACGGGATTCGAACTCTTGGTGGCCGACGATCTCGCCGTGACGGAGCCGCCGGGCGAGCGTGAGCTTTCGGTGCTGCGCCACCTCGACCCCGACAAGCTCTACATCGCCTGATCGTCGGCGCGGCCGTCGACAACCGTGGAGTAACCATGACCGTATTTTCGAACACCTTCGGCATCGCGATGCGGAATTTCACCGCGTTTCCGCAATTGCCGGATGCTCAGGAACTCGTCGAGTACGGCGTCAGAATGGAGGCCTTGGGCTTCGACTCCCTCTGGGTCTGGGACCACATCCTGTTGGGCGTCGAGCCTCACTTTCCGATCATCGATTCGCTGTCGTTGCTGACCGCGGTGGCCGCGCGGACCAAGCGGATCAAGCTCGGCACCGGCGTGCTGATCCTTCCGGTCAGAAACCCCGTGCTGCTCGCCAAGCAGCTGTCGTCGATGGATCAGCTGTCGCAAGGCCGCCTTTTGCTTGGCGTGGCGTCGGGCTGGTACAAGCGCGAATTCGATTCGGTGGGCGTGCCGTTCGAGAAGCGCGGCAAGATCATGGACGAGAGCCTGACGATCCTGAACCGACTCTGGACCGAGGACGTGGTCGTCGGCGACTACCCGCCCTACACCATGAAAGCTGCGGTGATGTTTCCGAAGCCCTATCAGCGGCCCCGCCCGCCGATCCTGATCGGCGGCTACGTGGACCGGGTGCTGAAGCGCGCGGGCGTCTCGGCCGACGGTTGGCTCACCTATTTCTATACGCCGCAGAGCTTCACGAAATCCTGGAAGAAGGTGTGCGACTTCGCCGCCGAGGCCGGCAAGGAGCCCGCGACGCTGCTCAACGCCAATCAGCTGCCGATCATGGTCGGCAAGTCGCGCGCCGCGGTCGAGGCACCGATGATGGAGTGGCTCTCGAAAGAATGGGATTACGCCTCTTGGAGCGAATCGACCAAGGACTCCGCCATCATGGGCACGGTCGACGAGTGCGTGGCGCAGCTTGAGGCGCACCTGGACGTCGGCGTGCAGAAGCTGATCTTCGTGCCTTATCAGTACCGGGTGGATCAGATCGAGGTCATCGCCGAGGAAATCATACCGCGGCTGAAGCGGAAGGCCGGCCGGTAACCGCTCCGCCCACCGGCGACGTTCGCTCTAGACTTGGCGAGCGGTGGCGCGGTCGCCGAGGCTGGCGCCGAAGTCGAGCACCTCGCGAGCGAGGGCCTCGCGATCATCCAGGGAATTCATGAGGGTCCGTGTGATCCGGGCCGGCACCGGCAGCGCGGCCGCGTCTTGGCGGTCGGTGCGATCGATCACGAGGCCGTCGATCAGGCCGTCGTAGTGCCGGGCGATCGAGGCTTGGGTCTGCGGCACCGCGAGCTCGGCCATGATCTTTGCGGTCGGCCCCTTGACCGCCTGTCCGCCGATCAGCGGCGAGATCGCGACGACCGGTGCCGCGCAATCGGCGAGCGCCGTCCGCAACGCGGGCAGGGCCAAGATCGGGTCCACGCTCAAGTACGGGTTCGACGGGCAAATGACCACCACGGCGAGCTCGGGTGATCTCAGGGCGGCGATGACAACGGGACTCGGCTGTGCCGGCTCGGCTCCGTCGAAGCGGAGACGAAGAACCGCGGGCTCGCAGCGGCGCGCCACGAAATAGCGCTGAAACGGCATCACGCCCTCCGGCGTCTCGACCAGGGTCCGCACGGGGTCGTCGGTCATCGGCAGGAGGTCCGCCCGGATGCGGAGTCGGCGAGCGAAGTCGCGGGTGACGGCCGTCAGGCTCTCGCCGCTGCGCAGCCGCCGCGTCCGCTCTAGATGGGTTGCGAGATCACCGTCGCCGAGCCGGAACCAGGTCTCGCCGCCGAGCGCTTCGAGTGCCCGCATGAACGTCCAGGTCTCGTCGCGGCGCCCCCAGCCGGTCTCGGGATTGTTGAGCCCGGCGAGGGTGTAGAGGACGGTGTCGAGATCGGGCGAAACGTGCAGGCCGAGATGCTCGAAATCGTCGCCGGTATTGACGCAGAGGACCAGATCATCGGGCGGCAATACGCGATAGAGGCCCAAGGCGAGTTTCGCCCCGCCGACGCCGCCGCAGAGGGCGACCACCTTGCCCAGGCTTTTCCTCTGTCCGCTCTTGTCCTTCATCGGAAGAGGTCGAGGTCCCTTGACCGAATCAGCGCGTGCGCGGTGGTCTCCGCTCGGGCCCCCCAGTCCAGGCCATGAATGAGGACCGCCGGCTGGCGCTCGGCCGCTTGGCCCATCACGAGCGAGGCGGCGGCAGCGATCTCGTCGGCGAGGCCGATCTGGGTCACCCGCAGCGTGCGGCCGAAGAGGTCCGCTTCGCCCACCATATCCACGAGCGCCGGCAAGCCCGCCGCACCGAGTGCTACTCCCACGACGCCGTTCCGCCAGGCGCGCCCGAAGCTGTCGTTGATGATCACGCCGAGCGACACGCTAAAATGTTTGTCGAGCCGCCGCTTCAGCGCGCGGCACGTCCCGTCTGGATCGGCTGGCAACAGGAGAACCTGCTCGTCGGCGTCTCCGTGCTCGATGTTGGATTGGTCGACGCCGGCATTCGCCATGACGAAGCCGAGGCGGTGCTCGACGATGATGATGTCGCGCTTGCACCGCAGGACCTCGGTGGACTCCGACAGGATCACCTCGATCAGCCGCGGATCCTTGTGGGTCTGGCGCGCAATCTTCTGAGCCCTCGGCGAGGCAACGATGTCATTGAGCCGGCGGTAGCGTCCCTCGGCTTTCGAGACGATCTTCTGGGTCACCACCAGCACATCTTGATTGCAGGGCGAGTGCCCCGTGGCTTCAATGCCGGCGATCAGGATCGATGCGAGGTCGTCCCCGGGCTGGACGAGCGGGATACCCGGGAGCGCCATCAAGGCGACTCGTGCCGCGCTCATGCTCGCGCCCACCGTGAGACGCCGCTCATTCCAGCCGCGCCGTCGATTCCGGTCGCGCGGCCGCCAAATTTGTCGCGCCCATTCATGCCGACAAGAACGGCCTGGACCCGTGACCGCGCCTGAGGAAACGGCGGCTCAAGTCAGATTCATCTCCGTGAGCGGCAGGACGCGCACGCCCGCGGCTTCCAGTCCTTGACGCACGCCACGCGCCGCCAAGACCGCGGTCGGCTCGTCGCCGTGGACGCAGAGGCTGTCGATCTTGCGCGGCAAGTGCTTGCCGTTGCGCGAGACGATCTCCTCGTCGAGCACCATGCGGATCACGCGGTTCTTGATCTCCTCGGCGTCGTGGAGGACGGCACCAGGAAGCTTGCGCGAGGTGAGATTGCCGTCATCGTCGTAGAGGCGGTCGCAGAAGCCCTCGCGCGCCAGCGGCAGCTCGAGCTTCAAGGCCGCGGATTCCATCTGCGATCCCGCGAGCGCCACATAGATGATGTTGCGGTCGACGGTCTTGATCGCGCGCCCGATGGCGAGGCCGATCTCGAGATCCTCGGCCGCCATGTTGTTGAGGGAGCCGTGGGGCTTCAGGTGGGTGACCTTGGTACCGGCATAGGCCGCCATGCCCTGAAGCGCGCCGATCTGATAGGCGATCATGTACTCGAGGTCGCGCGGGTTCATGTCGATGCGCCGGCGGCCGAAGCCCCAGAGGTCGTTGAAGCCGGGATGCGCGCCGATGCTGACGCCCTTCTCCTTCGCGCGCGTCACCACGTTATGCATGGTGTTGGCATCGCCCGCGTGAAATCCGCAGGCAATGCTCGCGGACTTGATGATGTCGAGCAACGCATCGTCGTTGCCGATCTTAAACACGCCGAAGCACTCGCCCATATCGGCATTCAGATTGACCTGGTTGGCCATCGCCCCCTCCTCGTCGTATGCGTGCCCGGACGTATGGTATCAAGTTCCGGACGATGATAAGATAGTCTCTCAGAGCGCATCAGTTCAATGGGTTAGCGTGCTCGGATCCGCGGTCGGCGTCGAGCCCGGACCGGATCCGGCAGCGGGTGTTCCAGGGTGTCGGTCAGGTTCCTCCACAGCGCCGACAGCGCCGTCATCGTCGAGTTCGGCGACCGGGTCGATCGCTCCATCAGCGATCAGGTGCTGGGCCTCGCCGCGAGGATGCGTCCGGCGGCCATCACGGGCGTCGTCGACATCGTGCCGACCTTTCGCTCGCTCATGGTGCAGTACGACCCTCTGCTGACGAGCGCGGCCAACCTCGTCGGTGCCATCGAGCGAGTATTGACCAGCGGCACCACGATCGAGCGCAAGCGGCGTCTCTGGCGCGTGCCGGTCTGCTACGAGAGCGACTTCGCTCCCGATCTCGCGGGCGTTGCGCGGCAGACGAATCTTCCGCCCGAGGAGGTCGTGGCGCTCCATGCGGGGACCCGATACCACGTCTACATGATCGGCTTCGTGCCGGGCTATCCCTATATGGGCGACCTGCCGGAAGCCCTTGTCCTGCCGCGGCGCGCCGATCCGCGCGTCCGCGTGCCGCCGGGCTCGGTCGCGATCGCGACCACCCTGACGGCGATCTATCCGCTGGAGAGTCCCGGAGGATGGCACCTCATCGGGACCACGCCGATCCGGATCTTCGATGCCTTCGCCTCGCCGCCGGCGCTGTTCGCGCCCGGCGATGCCGTCGAGTTCGAGGCGATCGACCGGAGCAGCTTCGAGAGAATTCGCGCTGCGGCCGAGCGGCGTGACTACCAGCCGGCATCGACAGAGCTCGCGGCATGACCGCGTCGCTCAAGGTCGTCGCGCCCGGGATGCATACGACCATCCAGGATCTCGGCCGCTACGGCTATCAGGCCTTCGGCGTGCCGGTCTCCGGCGCGCTCGACATCGCAAGCCATCGCCTCGCCAATCGGATCGTGGGCAATGCCGACGATGCGCCCACGCTCGAAATCCTCTTTCAGGGACCGACGCTGGAGGTGATGGCGGAGTCGGTGCGCATCGGAATCGCCGGCGCGGGTGCGGAGATCGAGCTGTTGGGCGATCGCCCGCACAGCCTCGGCCTCTGGCGCAGCGTCCGGCTGCGCCGCAGCCAGATATTTCGCGTGAGCCGGCTCGGCGAGGCCGCCTGCGGTTATCTCGCCGTAGAGGGCGGCTTCTCGGTCGAGCGCTGTCTCGGCAGCGCATCGACGTATGCGCGCGGCCGCTTCGGCGGGCTGGGGGGCCGCGCGCTGCAGGCGGGCGATCTGGTGCCGCTGTCGCGAGAGCGGGCCTCGGACCGGACCGAGGTCGGGCTT
>Ga0209517_10001519_pt1 | contig 34795 bp, 30 predicted proteins | sample PeaSoiMetSII2010_FD_187695 | JGI IMG/M metagenome (GOLD analysis project Ga0209517, IMG submission 187695) | Peat soil microbial communities from Weissenstadt, Germany - SII-2010 (SPAdes) (version 2) | ecosystem: Environmental > Terrestrial > Soil > Wetlands > Peat | place: Germany... | reverse complement strand
ACAGGTAGTCCCGACACGCTTGCTCGGTGTCGAACCGAGCCTCGAAATCGGCCAGACTCCGGGGATACTCCTCCACAGCCGGCCATGCTACAGGTTGGGGCCACCTGAGTCAAGTAAATACCCCCTTATCATCGAATCTGGGTCGGCTCTGAGATAGGCCGTACGGTCGAGTCACTGGAGCTGGTGGTGAGTGCGTTATGCCTTGCGGTACTGCATCTGCTGAACAAGGAAAACGGTGATCGCCGGAATACGGATCTGCGGCTACGCGTCGCGGAGGGCGTGCCTGCCGGGTCGGACGCTGCCGTGCCGGCCGCTTCGCCTACCAGCGCCCCCTGAAAGATTTCGGGCCAGCAGCCCTCGATTCGCTTCGAGGAGAATATACTGCAGCGATGGGTCCACACGAATCATGAAGATTCGCCCTACTCTCATCCGTGACGCCGCCGGCCGCGGGATTGGCATTCGCCTGTGCCTCCATCGCCTCGCACGACCAGCAGGGGGTACTACAAGATCCTGGCCTGGGCCAAGTGCCTCCAAATCAGTGTGGGGACTCTCTAGGCGGAGCGGCGGAAATTTGAGCGCACCACAGCTCGCAATATGCAAGCACACGATCCCAACCAATCTTCTCTAGCCACCCCCGGCCCGGCGGAGCTACAGCGTCCACCGTTGACCTCTACGGGGGCTGGCGATAGCGACGCGGGCGGCGCGGTATCGGCCGACGATGTCCATCTAGCGGAGTTGGTGCGCAGCCTGCGGTCGCTGGCAGGGGACTCGCCGGAATGGCAGGCCCGCATGGAACAGATGGCGCGGAGCGTGGCCAGCGGTTCGTTCAGAGTGGATGCTCAAGGGACGGCGTCCAAGATCGTGAGCGATGCCCTACAACGGCCCTAGTGTGGTGCGTCACACAGATTGCACAGTACCGGAAGTCCCGGTGGGGCGGGCAATCTTGCCTGCAGCCGTCTTTCCAGGCGGCTTGGGATCAGGATGTCGAGCTGATCCGCAGAGCGTCGGGTGGAAACCCGGCGGCGGCCAGGAGGGGCCGCCCCACGTTTGGCCCTCCCTGCAGATCTCCGACCTCGGATCCACCGCGACGCGTGTGGCCCAACACCCCAACGGACCTTCCCCCTGGCGCTGACCGCCCAGCAGATCAGGACGCCGACATGACCGACGCCAATCCTCCAGCTGACCCAGGCGCAGACCCAGCAGCAAGTCGCGCTGACGGCACGCGCGCAGTTACCGCGGAATTTCCCGGGGTGAGTTGAAGTGGCGCGAGGTGCAGTGGGCTGAGGTGAAGTGCGGTGAGATTGGGCCGGCCGGGGGTGAGGTTAGGCCGGAAGTCCTAAAGTGATTGCGCCAGCCGGCCGAATTTGTGGGGCAGGATCGAGATTTCTCTGGATTCCTTGCGAAATGTGTGGTACATAGTGGTTTAGACGTTCCGTAGGGGGCTTCGCGAAATCCGCGCCCCGTCTTCCAAACGAATGTGGCCGAGTCACGGCCGCGGGACGCACCCTACGTCTTCCAGACTTTAATTCTTCCAAACCTGGTCTTCCAAACTTGCCAACCAATTACGCGACAGAACCGTTCGAGGTAACCCCGGGCCAACAAACAAAAGTGGTGAAGTTTGTCGGGGAAGAGTCTGATCCACCCGAATAAGGAGAGCCAACCAGCAACTTTATGGAAGGCGACCGTAAGTACCGGACGCGCGGCTACATGGATTCCGGCCGCGACTATTCCGCCAATAACGGCGAGCGGCGCGATGAGCGCCCCAAGCCCCAGGGTCCAAGACCTCCGATCGATGTTACCGGTCCCCGCCTGCCGCGGATGGTGCAGGCGGTTACGGCGGCGCGATGTTTCAATTGCGCGACTCCGTTGCCGGAAGGCCTCGATTTAACGGGAAACTGTCCCAAGTGCGGCGCGGCTTTGCATTGCTGCAAGCAATGCGCCCACTTTGAACCGTCCACCCGGTTTCAGTGCCTGAAGCCGATTCCCGTGCGGATCCCGGTCAAGGATCAGGCCAACGATTGCGGACTCTTCCGCCTGCGGCTGACCGTGGCCCGCGACACTGTGCAGGGCGGGAGTCCAGTCGGCGGCCCAGGCCAGACCCCGCCGGCGGCCAACGTTCCGGAACCGCGCAATGCCACCGATGCGCGCGCGGCGTTCGACAACTTGTTCCGGAAGGCGGAGTAGCGCCAAGGTACGTCTAGTACGCCAGCGGCGCTGCGAGGATGCCGAGGCGTCGCAAAAGCCGCCTAATTCCTCTGAAGCAGATCGCGGATCTTGTCCTCATCGCCCCGGCTGGGTTTATCCTGCAAGGCCAGCTCAAATTCCTTCCGGGCGCTGGCCCGATCGCCCTTTTGCATGAGGGCCATGCCGTAGTGGTAATGGTACCGGTAGTCGCCGGGAGCCTTCCGGACCAAGTCGGAGAACAGGCGGACGGCGTCTTCACTCAAGTTCTTCTTGATGTAGATCCAGCCCAACGTATCGCTGACGTCGTTCGACTCCGGCATTCTCTGTCGCGCGCGCTGGGCCATGGTGAGAGCCTGGTCCAGATCGCTGCCCTCCTCCGCTTTGATGTAGGCCAGATTGTTCAGAGCCACGGCCTCGTCGGGGTTGAGCTTGAGAATCTGCTCGTAGATCGGTTTGGCTTGATCGCGGCGGCCGGTCGCTTCGAGCAGCAGTCCCAGCTCCAGCGGACAGACGGTGCTGTTGGGAGCGGCCTGGGCACACCGCCGGAAGACGTCGGCCGAGCCGTTCAAATCGCCTTTGCGGCGCTCCGCTTCGCCCAGCCGGAACAGCAAATCGGGGGACATGGCATCCTGGTCCAGCAAGGATTGGAACTGCCGGATGGCGTCGCCGTAGCGTTCCGCCCGGACGTACAAGTTCCCCAGAGCCAGTTTGATGTCGCGGCGATTGGGTTCCGTGGCTACGGCCCCCTCGATTTCCTTGATCCCGTCTCCCATCCGGCCCTCGGCCGCCAGGGTCTCCACCAGGCCCACCAGGCCCCGGAAGTCCTTCGGGTTGACCTTGCGAAGTTCGAGAAAAATCGCTTCTGCCTTCTTGTATTCCTTGTTCTCTAAGGCCAGGTAACCCACCTGGAATTTGGCATCCTGGTTCTGCGGGTAGGTCTTGCTCAGGAATTCCAACTCCTGCTGGGCTTTATCCTGGTCGCGGAGGGCCAGCAGGGCGCCGGACCGGATCAAGTGCGCCGCCAGGTTGTTGGGCTCGATCTTGACGATCTCATCGGCCTGCTGCAACGCATTGCCGGTGTCGCCTTTGGACAGATACAGGCGGCCTAGCAGTTCCCGACCGGCTAAAAAATCGGGCCGCAGCTTGATGCACTCCTGCAATTGAATCCGGCCTTGCTCGGTATCGCCCTTGAGGATCAAGGCCCGGGCCAGATTGTAGCGCCACAGGTGATTGTCCGGGTTCTTGCTCACCAGGACCTGCAGATCGTTGACCGCCTGCAGCACCTGCTCACGGTTTCCGGTGGTCAGCATAAGCGCGGCACGCATGGCGATGGCGTCGGAATCCTTGGGATTGTCCTTGAGAATCGAGGCCACCAGGCGGCTGGCATCTTCGGCGTGCCCGGTGCTGGCGTACAGTTCCACCTGCCGCTTTTGGTACAGCGCCTTATCCTTGGGAAAGGCCTTGATTCCGGCCTCATACTGCATTCTCGCGTTTTCATTCTCGCGTAACCGGAAGAAGTAGAAGTCGCCGGCCAACAGGTGTCCATTGGGGAACTGCTTTTCGTCGTTCAGGCGCTGCATCACGGCGTCCATTTCGGGGCGCTGTTTGGTCTGGTAATAGTGCGCCGCCAGTTGCAATAGAAACGTGGGATTGTCGGGATTGTTGATGGTCTTGAGCTTCAGAATTCCCTCGGCGTCCGCCGGCCGTTGCATCCGCGAATAGTGCAGGTACATCAGGTCGTAGAGGGGAGCGAAGGTCTTTTCGCGCTGCAGAAAGTCGCGGCCCATTTTCTCCGCGTCGGCGAACTGTTGGTTTTCCGCCAGGGCTTCAAAATAGGCCGGGGCCAGATCGGTCTGGAGAGGCTTAATTTTGATGGCCTCCTGGAATTCCGCGACGGCCGTGGCCGGGTCCTTTTTCATCAGGGCGACTTGGCCGGCCAGCCGGTGGGCGTCGTAGGGATCTGCCGCCGCGTTGAGGAGCTGCTCGATCAGGCCGGCGATTTCCTTCTGATAGTCGGCCACGTGCTGGGCGTCGTGTGCCGCGGCGGTCATATACAAGTCGGCCAGTTTCACGGCCGCGTCCGCGTTGGCTGGTTCCAAATCCACGGCGCGCTGCAACATTCTAGCGGCATCGCCGTACGAGTTCAGCTTCAAGTCGGTCAGTCCCAAGCGGTAGTACGCCTGGCCAAAGCGCAAGTTCTTTTGTAAGGCGCGCCGGTACATGATGGACGCTTCCTTAAACTTGGATTTGGCGAAAAACTTGTTGCCGTTGTCGAGATAGCGCTGGGCCTGTACGTTGGGGTCACGCGAGCACGCCGCCCCGAGCAGTAGCAGCGTCAGGACGATGGAGAGTTTACCGCATTTGTGCATCACCTTCACTTCATCACAAACCGCTGGAGGGCGCAACGGATGAAGTGGGGCAGCCATTCTGGCTGCAGCCGCCCTTTTAGGCGGCTCGGGATTCGCCGGTGCGTTCTCCGCGAAAGAGGCCGGCTAAAAGCCGGCTGCGGGCAGAATTGCCCGCCCCACGGAGCTGCTTCCCCACCTGTAGGGGATCTGGAGCCCAGTTCAGACTTTGATGACCCGGGTGTCGCAGATGCGGTCGTGCAGGGAGCGCTTCTGCTCGTCGAACCCGGCGATGATAAAGCCGATGAAGAACGTGAAGCTGCTCAGGATGTAAGCGAAATAGCGGCCCACGGCTAAACCCATGCTGATGGGACCTCCGTCCGCCCGGACCACCTTTAACCCCAGGGCCATCTTGCCGGGTGTCGCCCCGCGGGAGGTGAGGAAGTAAATCTCATAGAAGAAAGCCACCGCGATGTTGATCAGGATCGAGAGTCCCAAGACGCCGAACAGGGCCGGCAGGGCAGCCAGGGCCGCCGCTGGATCTTGCGCGTTGCTGAGTCCCAGACCGACTCCGCCCACAAGCAACATCAACGGGATGCGGATGATCATGCCGACGATGCCCAGCAGAATAAAGTCGATGACGCGGGCCAGGAACCGGATCCAGAAGCCGCCGTACCGGATCTGTCCGGGCATGCCGCCTGGCGGATAGCCCATGGCGGGCGCATAGGCCCCCGGAACCGGATAGGCCGGCGCTGGTTGGTAATTGGGCGCTTGCTGATAAACAGGCTGGGGCGCCTGCTGATAGGAAGGTTGCGCTGCAGCGGCAGCTGGCGCGGCGCCAGCCCCGGCGAACGAGGGCAAGCAAGCCGCGCAGATCGAGGCTCCACTTACCGTGGTCAACTGGCTGATGGGTGTCGGGCGGCCGCAGTTCGAGCAGAATCGCATCTCCTGCGCGGGCGCGGCTTGCGGCGCTGGCGAGCTGGATGGGGCGGGCCAAGACGCGGCTGGAGCCGTGGCGGCTGGAGAGGGAGCCGAAGCCATAGCCGCAGGTGCTGCCGACGGAGCCGGGTATGACGACTGAGGAGGAGCGGGGGCTGCCGGGGGCGGAGCCGGAGCTGCCGCAACCGGGGCCGCAGGCCGAGGCCGCGCCGTGCCGTGCGGCTGCCACCCAGGGAGCCCCTGTCGCCAGACCAAGGTGTCGTCGCGCACCACGCCCTGGCGCACCAAGTCATCCAAGGCGGCCTCTTCCACCGGGCCCATCTGCTGGCCGCCGCTTGCGTAATACCACGTCATTCCTGTCCCTCCTTCGCGCACCTATCGGCCGCTACTTGGGGCCGATCCGTGTGCAGCATGAGGACAGTTTACACGTTTCCGCCAGTCCAGGAGCGCATTTATGCGTGGCTAAACACCACCCCGATACGGGAGGCGGCCGGCGCCGCTGGAAAAAATCGCCCCCGCCGCAGCTCCTCACCGTGCGGTGAGGACTCGCGGCAGGGGCATCGCTCTGGCGGTTGCTTACAGGGAGATTGAAGACGACGTTGATTAAACAACGTCGATTAACTACGTTGATTAACTACGGAGCCGCGGTCAGATGCGCCCGGCGGTTCCTCTGGTAGCAGGCTTCGCTGTTATCCGTGCACACCGGATGGTCCTTGCCGAAGCTGACTACGCTCAACTGATTGGTGGAAACACCCATGGTGACCAGAAACTCCTCGGCGGCGCGGGCACGGCGGTCTCCGAGCGCCATGTTGTATTCTTCGGAACCGCGCTCGTCACAATGGCCTTCGATGACCAGTTTCTGGCTGGGATAGGAGGCCAGGATGTCCCGGATGACCCCGGAATCGTCCTTCAGAGCCGTAGTCGCGTCGGAGCGGATGGTGGATTTGTCATAGTCGAATAGTGCGTCTTCCAGACGCGCCAGACTATCGTTTAAGGTCTTGCGCACTTCCGGCGGAATCGTCTTGGAACGCTGCGGCGTGGGCGTGTTCCTTGCCTCCTGCTTCGGGGCTACCGGAGTCCGAGACGGTGTCGGCTGAGTGCGGGCTGGTGCGGCCGCCGCCTGCTGCGTCGGCGCCGGAGTCGACGGTTTCGCTACCACGGCTTTCTTGGCGCAGCCGGCCAAAGCCAGCGCGCCCGCAATTCCCAGAGTGGCCAGAGTTACTGTTTTCATGTTTGGAATCCCCGTTCCTAAGTTAAGCCCGAACCCCGGTTGGACGGCAATCCAGTTGAGACGGTATTCCTTCCGCGCGTGTGAGCGCTAGACTGGGGATCGGATGTCACTTTCCCAGACGCTGGGGTCTAAAGTCCGGACGCCGGGCGGCCGATCATTATTGATTGCGGGTTTCGGGGGCCTTCTGCTTCTGATGCTGGCGGTGGGCGGCTACGCTCTGCAAATGTTCGAGCAGGTCCGCCAAAGCGACGCTCAGGAGCGCAATGTGTACCTGCGGCGGGCGCGCTCGCTCGAGAGTGTCCGCGCCGGGATCTACCAGTCGGCGATCGTCATGCGCGATTACCTGCTGGCTCCCGATCCGGATTCCGCCGGGAAGCATTTCGACGAGTGGACCGATATCCGAGGCGCGACCGACCGCGCCATGCTGGAATGCGCTTCGGCGCTGGATCCCGCCGAGACCGTTCCCTTCCGCAACCTTCAGGCGGAGGTGCAGGTGTACTGGAAGCTGCTGGACTTCATCACCGAATTGCCTCCGCGGAACAAGCACATTCACGGGGCGGAGTTTTTGTCCAAGGAGGTGGTGCGGCACCGCACCACCATGCTGAACCTGGTGGACCGCATCAACGAAATCGACTCGCGCCAGATGGCCGCCGGCGACGCCAAACTCAACGCGACGTTCGCTATGCTGCGCCTGCGGCTGATGATGATGGTGGCCGGAACGGTCGCCGTGGGGTTGCTGCTGGCGATCTTTACTATGCGCCGGACGCTGCGTCTAGAACACGCTTTGGAGTTGCGTTACCGCGAGGTGGCGCGGGCCCGGGGCGAGCTGCAGGATCTGTCGGCGCGGCTGGTCTCGGCGCAGGAGGAGGAACGGCGCAACATTTCTCGGGAGCTGCATGACGAGGTGGGGCAATCGCTGTCGGCGCTGCTGATGGAGGCGGGCAACGCGGCGGCGCGCGTGCCTCTTGGATCGGACGAGGTGCGCCGGCATGTGGAATCCATCAAGAAGCTGGCCGAGGCGAGTGTCAACGTGATCCGGAACATGACGCTGTTGTTGAGGCCGTCGATGTTGGACGATTTCGGACTGGTGCCCGCGCTCGAATGGCAGGCGCGTGAAGTGTCCAAGCGCACCGGCATGCGGGTGCACGTTACCGCGCCCGAGACTCCGCCGGAACTGCCCGATGAACATCGGACCTGCATCTACCGAGTGGTTCAGGAAGCGCTGCATAATTGCTCGCGGCATGCGCAGGCGCGCAACGTGCGCGTGGTGGTGCGGCCCGGCGGCGAGAAGATTCTGCTCTCGGTGGAAGACGACGGCCAGGGCTTCGATGCGCGGAGGGTGCGGGGGCTCGGTCTAGTGGGCATGCAGGAGCGCGTGCACCACTTAGGCGGAACGTTCGAAGTCCAGTCCGCGCCCGGCACGGGCACACGTCTCGCGATCGAGTTGCCGCTGGCAAGTTGAGTCTATGGCACCTCTACAAACCTCTCCGTCAACTTCCATACGCGTTCTGTTGGCCGACGACCATACCGTGATGCGGAACGGCTTGCGACTGCTGCTGGAACGGCAGGGCGACCTGACGGTGATGGGCGAGGCGGCCGACGGGCGGCAGGCTGTGGACATGGCCGCCGCCGGAAATCCCGACGTGGTGGTGATGGACATCGCCATGCCGCAGCTAAACGGCGTGGAGGCCACGCGGCAGATCGTCAACCGGAATCCGAACACGGCCATCGTGATTTTGAGCATGCACAGCGACGAGAGCTACGTGATTCGTTCGCTCAAGGCGGGCGCTCGCGCTTACCTGCTGAAGGATTCGGCGGAGGCCGATCTGATCTCGGCCATCCACGCGATCATCGAGGGCAAGAGCTTTTTCAGCCCCGGCGTCCGGCGGCTGCTGAAGGAAGACTACATGCGCGAGCTGGCCGACATGGGCGCCGAGGACACCTACGAGCTGCTGACCACGCGCGAGCGCGAGGTGCTGCAACTGGTGGCCGAGGGGAAGAGCAATAAGGAAGTCGCGAATTTGCTCAATCTGAGTTTGTACACGGTGGAGACGCACCGGACGCATATTTTGCAAAAGCTGAACCTGCATAGTGTGCCCGAGTTGATCCTTTACGCCGTGCGTAAGGGGATTATCAGCTAGCCCTCACGGGAGCCGTCCGGCTCACCTTTTTCCCGCCCTCATGCTAACACTCCGGTCCAAGGAATCTAGGGCGGATTCCCGGATTTGCTACCGGCGAAGGCGGTCGCTGGGCTTGGGGTTCGTTTTGTCGTTTGGGCGGGCGTGGGAAGATCGGAGGCGGCTTGAAAGGCTGGCGCGGGCTCTGATTTTGCTTCTCTTGGGTTCGTTTTGCGGTTCGAGTAACCGGATAAGAATCAAATATTTACGTTGCGGTTGAGGGCCGTGGAGCGGGCGGCAGCTTCTCAGGCGTATGGATATATTGAAGGTATGGAACGGAAGTATATATCGTATGGAATTTTCGCCTCGGATTCTCCCTGCTGTGGCGGGTTTTGAGGGTGCCGGGTGAACTGCTGTGATCGTGCTTGGTGGTCGTCAATTTCCGGGCGGGGTGTTACACTGGCCAACACCTGAGAGCCATCCTCGTGAGGGCATACTGCCAGAAGGAACCTCGACATGGAGGGCGTACACTCCGAGAAGGTCGGATTTGACTGCCAGGGTCCGACACCTCAGCGAAGTCTAGCGGCCAACGCAATCAAATCACAACCGAGGTGGGACGTTAACGTAGTAACGTTCTGTAGAATAGGTTCGACGTCGACGTTTGGTTGACGCGTCGAAAGAGAGGGGACGATGCAATTCAAGGCAGTCGTTTACGCGGCCCTCGGGAGTACGCTCCTGTCGGTGCCTGGTACCGCCCTTGGGCAGGGCAAGAGCGAATCCAAATTTGAAGCATATCTTAAGCCCGCCCAAGTAACGCGCATGGATTTGATCGAGCTGAAAACGCGGATCGGGATTTTAGAGCGCCTCTTGACGACCGATTCGTTCATGATCGAGACCGGTATGAGTATTCCATCTGTAAATTACAGTGCTAGAGACCAGCAAATGCAGGCATCGACAACATTAGGCCTTGGCTTTGAGAAGCTACCGCTTGAGACCATCATGAATCGTCTCCATAGGGTCCGGATTTTGTGCAACTCAGTGTTGGCCGAATTGATGCCGGATTTGCAAAAGGACGATTTCGTCTTGAGGGTCTACCGTGTTCAGAATTTCGAGCCAAAACTCTTTGCTCAATGCGATCAATTTGATTGCGTTCTCAGGTAATTCGCGCTGGAGTCTGGCATCCGCCGCGCCCGGGAAGTCAGAGGGTCCTATCGCGGGTCAGATCACGATCTGCAGCATTTAAGGTGGTCTGGCCTTGCAGTAGAGCTGCCGCGATCACCGGTCAGCCACAGTGTTAGGATCGAAGAACGGAGAAGCTGAACGTGCCCAAGAGGCTCAAGGCCAGGCAAATTGCGGAGGCCGCCGAGATCCTAAGGTCGCACAAGCAGGCAGATGTGCTTCGAGTCGAGTATCGAAAAGACGGTCGCGTAAAGTTACTTACGAAAATCAGGTTTGGGCGCGCTGAATCCGGTCGGCCCACGAAGCGGACAATGGATTGTCTGGACGACGGAGTTGAGCAAACATACGACAAGAACTTTGACTTCGAGGTAATCGCTTTCGCCAGTGCAAGCGGCAATCGAATTGAGCTGTAGGGGCAGCGAGACCGGAAGCAGGGACCGGGAGGATTAGCGTCCCACACCAGAAGAGCTGAACACTTCCAACGCGCTTCTGCTGAGCAAACCCTGATCGACCAGCGCGGAAACTATTGGTCGCATCCGCAGAAAATCATAATCTTGTTCCGCGGTACTCGGTCTTCCACCGGTTTGGAGCAGGTCTCTCAACCCGAGCAGGAGAATAATGTATCTTGCTAAGTATTCACATTCGCAAATACGGTGACGTATTATCGCAGCCGGTTCGGCGACGTAATCTGACACTCTGGCGTTAAGGGGGATTCGCCTCTGATGCCACGGAAGAGCCCATTCGATGTGAGTCTGCTACAAGAAGAGCGGCAGGCTCTCGAATCTGTGGCGCGGAAATATACGTCACTGTATTGTGATGTCATTCGCGCCAAGATCATCCTGTTGGCCAGCGACGGCCTTTCTAACGACGTCATCGCGGCCCGCCTGGATACTCCGCGCCAGATCGTCAGCAAATGGCGCAAGCGGTTCTGTCTGACGCGACTACCCGGCCTTGAGGCTCACCCTCGGGGCGGGCGCAAAGCCCGCTTTTCCCCCCAGCCTCGTCGTTCAGGTCAAAGCCCTCGCCTGTGAGCTTCCTCATCGCCTCGGTCTTCCGCTGTCCCGGCTTTCAATCGCGGAGATCCGCCAGCACGTGATTACTCAGGGTCTCGTCGCCGACATTAGCGGCGCCACTTTATGGCGATGGCTCAGCGGCGATGCGCTCCGTCCTTGGCAACATCGCAGTTGGATCTTCCCTCGGGATCCCAACTTTGCTACCAAAGCCGGTCCCATCCTCGATCTATACGAGCGCGCTTGGGAGGGCGCTCCACTGGGCGTGGATGACTACGTCATTTCGGCGGACGAGAAAACCAGCGTCCAAGCCCGACGCCGGAAACATCCGACTTTGCCGCCCGCTTCCGACCGGCCCATGCGCGTTGAGCACGAGTACTTTCGCGAAGGCGCCTGGACCTACCTGGCAGCTTGGGATGTCCATCGGGCGAAGGTTTTCGGTCGCTGCGAAGTCAAGAGCGGAATCGCTCCTGTGGATCGGCTCGTCAGCGAAGTCATGGGCCAACAGCCCTACAAGTCCGCTCGCCGCGTCTTTTGGATCATGGACAACTGCTCCGCTCATCGCGGCCAGAAAGCCGTCAAGCGTTTTCGCGACAAGTGGCCCAACGCCATCCTCATCCATACTCCGGTCCACGCTAGTTGGCTCAATCAAGTTGAAATCTACTTCTCAATCGTTCAGAGAAAGGTCCTCACCCCCAATGATTTCTCTTCCCTCGCCGAACTTGAACAGCGTCTCCTGGCCTTCCAGTGCCACTATGAACGGTCAGCATCGCCTTTCAAATGGACCTTCACTCGCAGCGATCTTCACACCCTTCTGGCCAAGATCGCCGCAAAACGACTGGCTCTCGCAGCTTGATCAGAATACGTCACCGTAATTCCGAACGGGAGTACTAAGTGACGAGATGCGTCAGTCCGCGGCCTTTCGCGCTGTGCTCTTGCAGCGGCCAACTCCCTTTCAATTCGGCCCATAATCTCCCAGTAGCCGTTCCCCTCCATTACGCAGCGGACAGACTCGCTAACGAACAGCTCAAAATCAAGTTGGCGTGGGACCATTAAACTTCATAATACCGCTAGGACCCGGTGGAAAGCCCGGCGCACCCGCGCTGCCTCCCGCGCGCTAAACCTGCAGGTCGATCGACGTCCAAACCACGTATTGTTCGGTCTGGACGATGGTTGGTACGCTATTGGAAGAGGCACCATGACGATCACGCTGGAACTGCAACCGGAAACAGAAGCCAGTCTGCTGGCTCAAGCGCAGGCTCGCGGCCTCTCACTCGACGCATACTTACGGAGCATCATTATAAGTCAGGCCGCTTCCGCTGAAACCGCCCGTGCGCTCCCAGCGTTTCCGCGTGATGGGGAAGATCTGGATCGCGCCATCGACGAACTCTTCGATACGGTTGAGGTGCCTCCGGGGGTAGGGCAAGGCGCGATGCGTCGTGAGAACTGGTATCGGTGATCGCCATCGACACCAACGTCTTGGTTGGCGCCATTCAGACATTTGACCCGGCAGTACGTGCTGACGCTCGACGGGCGGTAAAGGTACTGCATCGCCAGGCCGAGCAGTTGGTGTGCTTTCCGCAGAACCCTTCATATAAAACCAGTCGAGTTCTGGAACGTTGCGACGCGGCCGGCTCAGGTTAACGGCCTCGGTTTGACGCCCGAGCAGGCGGCGCGCTACGTGGACCGATTTCAGACGTTGCTTCGACTCCTTCCGGAAGCTCCCGAGGCATTTCCAATCTGGCGAGACCTCGTGCTAAAGCATCGAGTGTCCGGAATACAAGTTCATGACGCCCGGATCGTCGCGGCGATGCTGGTGCATCAGGTCCAAGCGATACTCACTTTCGACCTGGACGATTTCAAGCGCTACCCTGGCATCGTCGTCATCCACCCAAACTCAATGTGATGCAGCACGATCCAAAGGTCTCGGCGCTTAGCGGATTTCCACCCGCCACACGGTAAAATTGGACGTTGATCGATATCCACAGCCACGTGTTGTTCGGCCTCGACGACGGCGCCAAGACCATCGAAGAGTCCGTAGCCATGCTACAAATGGCGGCCGAGAACGGCACCACCGACCTGGTGGCCACGCCTCACGCGAACCCGCAGTACAGCTTCGATCCCGGTCTGATCGAGGAGCGGCGGCAGCAGCTCGAAGCCGCCGCGGGCGGAGCTGTGCGGCTCTACACCGGGTGCGATTTTCATCTGAGCTACGACAATATCCAGGACGCTCTGGCTCAGCCTCGCAAGTACACCATCAATCACCAGTGTTATTTGCTGGTGGAGTTTTCGGATCTGCTGATTTTCAAGAATACCGCCGAGATTTTCGGACGCCTGGCTGACGCGGGCATGATTCCTATCGTGACTCACCCGGAGCGGAATGCTCTGCTGCGGCAGCGCGTGGACGAGATCGCGAGCTGGGTGGATCAGGGGGCCTACGTTCAGGTGACCGCGCAAAGCCTGACGGGGCGGTTCGGGCGGCGGGCGCGGGAGTTCTCGCGGGTGCTGCTGGACCGGCGGCTGGTGCACATTATCGCCAGCGATGCGCACGATTGCGAGAGTCGTCCGCCGGTGCTGCGCGAGGCTCATCAGTGGTTGTGTGAGTACTATGGCGAGGCTCTGGCGGACACGCTGACGACGGGAAATCCGGGCGCCACGCTTACCGGAGAATCCCTGGAGTTACCTGCGGCGGCGGTAGCCTCAAGTTCCCGTAGGTGGTATCAAATCTGGCGATAAGCCCGGTGGAATCTTAGGGTTCGCGCTGGAGATGAATTCGCCGTTCCTTCCACCATTTTGACGTAAGGATGCTTGCGGAAGAACTGCCGCAGGCGCCGCGGCAGTAGTGGCTCATTTGAGCGGGATCCCGACGATGGGACTCACAATGCGTGAGCTACGCGCGGAGTCTGACCGAAGATCTCATTTTGAAACGAGTGTTCCATCATGGCATCGTCCACTCAAACCTCAGGTAGTTCCAGTACTGCGCGCTGGTTTGCTTTGACCGTGCGGCACCAGCACGAGCGGCAAACCGCGCGGTCGTTGGATTGGAAAGGACTCGAAACTCTGGTGCCCTGCTATCCCACTAGCCACCGCTGGTCGGACCGGGTCAAGGAAGTCGAGACTCCGCTATTTGCAGGCTACGTTTTCTGCCGGTTCGAACTGCGGGAAAGGATTCGCGTGTTGAATACGCCGGGTGTGGCGAGAATCGTGGGCTTCGGCGGGGCGCCGGCGGCGTTGCAGGATGAGGAGATCGGCGGGATACAAGCCGCGCTCCAATCCCGGCTCCGCTTGTGGCCGTGGCAGTACCTGCGCGCCGGGGACCAAGTGCGGATCGAACGGGGCCCGCTGCGAGGCGTTCAAGGAACCTTGCTGCGCGAGCCGGAAGGGCTGCGCCTGGTGATCGGAGTGGAACTGCTGCGAAGAGCGGTCGCGGTGGAAGTCGATCCCGAAATGATTGCCCCGCTCCGTCTGTGGGAAGGCTCAGAGGCGTCTTGCCCGGAGAAGTCTCACCTGGAGATCCAAAGGAGATGCGGATGAAGTCCCGGTTGTTATGCGTTTTCGCTGTCTGCGCGGCAGCCGTACCAGCCTCGGCCCAAACCTTTGCGCTGCCCCGTCCCACTGTCGGGGTGGACTTGGGCGCGAACCTGCCGGCGCAAATTCTGGGTCCCGGAGATCTGTTGGCGGTATCCGTGTACGGCGCTCCCGAGCTGACCCGTACCGTTCGCATCGGTTCGGACGGATGGATTCGCTTGCCGATGATGTCGCATTTGATTGAGGCCCAAGGGCGCATGCCGGCGGAGTTGGAGAGCACCATCGCGGAAGCTCTCAATGCCGCGGGCCTTCTAGTGGACCCGGTGGTTACTGTGACCGTGGCGGAGTATACCAGCCGGCCCATTAGTGTGGCGGGTGAAGTACGGCGTCCCTTGACGTATCAGGCCCTCGGCCCCACCACCTTGCTCGAAGCCTTGGCCCGCGCCGAAGGTTTAACCGAAGCGGCCGGCCGCGAAATTCTCGTCACCCGGCGTAACACTGAATCGCCGGACCGTCCGCTAACCGAACGCGTCCGCGTCAAGGACCTGTTGGATAGCAGCGATTCGGCCGCGAACGTTCACCTCGAAGGTGGCGAGGAGATCCGCGTACCGGCTGCCGGGCGCGTCTACGTTATGGGCAATGTGAAGAAGCCGGGTGCGTTCCGGGTCGAGGAATCCACAGGCATGACCGTCCTTCGGGCCCTGGCGATGGCCGAGGGCCTGACGCCGTTCTCACAGAAGGTCGCCTATGTGTACCGGCCGAAAGACCGGGATGACGGTGCGGCTGGCCATAGCGCGCCCCCGTTGGAGACCCCGGTGGAACTGCGAAAGATCATGGACCGCAAGTCCCCGGATGTGCCGTTAGAAGCCAACGACGTGCTCTATATTCCTGACAACCGATCCGGCCGGAATACTGCAACCACGCTCGAACGAATCGCCACGTTCGCGGCGGGCACCACTTCCGGAGTGCTCGTGTACGGCGTCAGCCATTAACCCCGCGACAGCAATTCTTAAACCAACGTCCTACTTAGCCTCATGATCCATCCTTCCGATTGGGAGCAACCGCTCCCAGCAGTTGTTGATCTGACTCATGCCGATCCCGGCAGGATTCCGGGCGACCCGCCGCTCCCGAATTTCTACACCGCGATTGGTTCGGGCGAGGAGCCGATTGAGCCTAAGATCACGCTCTCCGAGTATCTATGGATCCTGAAACGGCATCGCTGGCGGATCGGAGGATTCTGCGTAGCCTCGGTCGTCGCCACGCTGATTGTTTCTGCGCGCCTGACTCCTATTTTCGAATCTACGGCGACGGTGGATGTGGACCGCCAAACTCCCTCCGGCGTGGTTGGGCAGGATGCCACTCGCACTGCAATCAATGACGCGGATCAATTCCTGGCCACACAGGTCAAACTGGTACAGTCGGACTCCGTGGTGCGGCCGGTGGACCAACGTTTCGGACTCCGGGCCCACGAACATCAATCTGCCCTGGCAACTGCCAATGGCGAATCCGCTACTGTCTCGCTCAAACAACTGAAGGTCACCCGGCCGCCGAACACCTACCTCCTGCAAATTTCGTACCGTAGCGAAGACCCGCAACTGGCGGCGGATGCAGCTAACGCCATTACTCAGTCCTACCTGGAACACACTTACAACATTCGGCTCCGCAGCTCCGCCAGCCTGTCCGAGTTCATGGAGCGCCAGATGGAGGAGTTGCGGGCCAAAATGGAGCGGAGCGGGCTGGCGCTGGCGGCTTTCGAGAGGGACCTCAATGTCGTTAACCCGGAAGAGAAGACTAATATCGTATCCGCGCGCCTGCTGCAATTGAACACGGATTACACCAACGCTCAAACCGAGCGACTCAAACGGCAAGCGGCTTTTGCGTCGGTCCAGGGCGGATCGGTCGAGGCCGCGCTGGCCGCCGACCAAGGCGAGCCGCTGCGCAAACTGGCCGAACGTGAAAGCGAGGCCCGCGAGCGATTTGCGGACATTCGGTCGTACTATGGCCCCAACCACCCCGAATACCGGCGCGCCGCGGCTGCGCTCCAGGAGGTCCAGGCGGCATTTGACGCCCTGCGTGGCGAGATCGCGGAGCGGGTGGAAATCGAGTACCGGGAAAGTGAACGGCGGGAGGAGGGTGCGCGCCAAGCCGTGGCGGAGGTCAAAGACGAGTTTGACCGCGTCAATTCGCGTTCCGTCGAATACCAAGCCCTGAAGCGGGAGGCGGAAGCGGACAAGAACCTGTACGAAGAACTCATCCGCAGAATCAAGGAGGCCGGAATCAACGCCGGCTTTCAGAGTAGCGCCATTCGCATCGCCGACCCAGCGCGGCCAGAGGAGAAACCCGTCTTCCCGAATATCCCCTTGAACGGTCTTCTAGCGGCGCTCTTTTCGTTGCTGGTCGCTGTGGCGGCGGCCTTCCTTGCCGATGCGTTGGACACCACCGTCCGCGACCCGGAACAAGTGGCGCGCACACTCCGAACCGAAGTGATCGGAAGCCTGCCTCTGGTGAAAAACCGGCGCGGTTTTTCGCTGGCACCGCTGGGCACGGAGGGGTGCGGGGAGCCTACCGATGACACTTTAAGCTTCGGCGAGTCGGTGCGCTCCCTGCGCAACGCGATTCTGTTGACTAGCTTCGACCGCCGCTGCCGCTCTTTGTTGGTGACCAGTGCCGCACCCGGTGAAGGAAAAACCACCACTGCCGCCCATCTAGCCGCTGCGCATGCCCAACAGGGCCGCCGCACGCTGTTGATCGACGGAGACCTGCGCCGTCCCAGCGTACATCGCATCTTCAACCTTCCTAGTGTGATGGGTCTGTCCAATGCGTTGTTGGGCGAGATTCCCTGGCGCGAAGCGCTGGTGCGGGTCGACGGCTTAAGCGACCTGGATGTGTTGTCAGCCGGTCCGCCTTCGCGGCGGGCCTCGGACCTGGTGGGCAGGGGCTTGCTTGAACTACTGGCGGAAGCGGCTTCCGATTATGATCTGGTGGTGTTGGACGCTCCGCCGTTACTCGGCTTTGCCGAGCCGCTCCAGATGGCGACAGCCGTGGATGGGGTCGTGGTGGTGGCTCGTGCGGGTGTAACCCGGCGGAAGGCCGTGGCGAGCGTGCTGGCGACGCTCGCACGCTTACGAGCGAAAGTGATCGGCCTGGTGCTCAACGAAGTCCATGCGGAATTGAGCGATAGCTATTACTACTACAGCCACTACCGTTCCTATTACGGAAGCCGCCCGGCCGAGGAAGTGCAGTCTTGAGCAAGTCGGGGTGCGTTCTGGCGAGCGGACGGCCAAGTTCAAGCAGCTGCCCAAAGCGACTCGCGACGATCGCGTCTATCAAAAACGTAAGCGAACCTCAGCGTTGCCGAAGTCGTGCGAGAGGGGCTTTGGCAACCACCGATGATTCGGCGCGACGGGCGGGTGACGGAGGTAAGACGCCGATAACTCAAGTGTGTCGGATTGGAAGACCGTCCTGCAGCCACGGCGAACATTCGATGAAAAACGGGATTTTGGCTTACTCGACGGAGATCTCCGCACATGGCTCGCTCGGCCTATGCCTGGTGAGGTACTTTGATGGATCACGCCGCTGGAGCACGAATACAAGTGATGGGCTGACAGCCGACGCCGTCAGGTGTTTTGCTTCAATTGTTCGAGCCCTCGCGCCAGCGGCTCCCTCCCGGCCGTTGTCCCGCAGCATAGTCCGGCGTCGCCGCTGACGTATTCCATCGATGTATTCGACCTCGGGTTCCGGCAGCGTCTGCTGGCCGGGAGGTGCTGCGACTGGATCGCCGCTGGGTTGTAACGTTTCACGGAAAACATGCGGGCCGCAGGGATGCGCCCGGCCGGGCGACGGGGATTCACCGTTGCGCTTGAGGGCGGCGTCTCTGTTGAAGGTCAAGGCGAATTTGGACCGTCGGCATTGCCGGAAGTGGACGAAATGTATGTGTTCCCTTCCGGTGGTGACGAATCGAACAGCATCGGTGCGGCTTGCTGAGCTGCGCAGTTGGGTCAAAAGATCACGACCGACTCTACCGCTCCACCGGCTCGCGTCAGAAGTGCGAGTGATCAACGATAGGGTGACTCCGGGGTTTCTGGATGCCTTTTGCACGCTCCGAGATCGAGCAGCGAGTCTGCGACTTATCCAGAAACCCAAGCCAGTGTGATCACCGTACATGATCGTCATGTTTCGTGGGCAGCCGGGCCGCGAGGCAAAGTTTGCCGCCGCGCCTTATCCCTACCACGCCACCACGCGACTCGACGAGGTTTCGGCAGAACACAATCTTGCCCGAAGCCGGCTACTCAAGGAGTACGAGCGAGCATGGGCGAGGGCCATCCTTCCAGATGCTTCCCTCAACTGGCACGGTGAGCCGATTGTGAGTCGGGCTGCAGAGGCGGGACGTATTCCTGTACAGAAGCTTGGAGTTTGTGGCGTTTTCCAACGGGGGGTCGAGAAGGTCCTGTTTTGCGCCCCGAGCTCGAGTCGGGTTTGAGAGGACGCCGCGGGATTGACTGTCGATGGATGCAAACAACATTTTAGTGACCGGGGCCGCCGGTTTCATCGGTTACCACCTTTCTCAGCGTCTGGCCTCGGAAGGGCGGCGCGTGACGGGGGTAGACAACTTGAACTCGTACTACGATCCGTCCCTCAAACAAGCCCGGCTGGAACGGCTTGCGGAGTTACCGCGATTTCGTTTCCTGCGTTGCGACCTGGCCGACCGCGCCGCGACCGAGGCGCTGTTTGCCGCCGGTGGCTTTGATCTAGTCGTGCATCTGGCGGCTCAAGCCGGGGTCCGTTATTCCGTTGAGAACCCGCACGCCTACATCGATTCCAACGTGGCGGCTTTCCTGCACGTCCTGGAAGGCTGCCGCCACCACGGTCTCCCGCGGCTGATCTACGCTTCCTCCAGTTCGGTCTACGCCGGCAACACCAAGACGCCGTTTGCCGTGGACGATCCGGTGGACACCCCCATTTCGCTCTATGCCGCCACCAAGCGCTCCGGAGAACTCATGGCCCACTGCTACGCGCACCTGTACGGGCTGGCGGCCACTGGTCTGCGTTTCTTTACGGTGTATGGGCCATGGGGACGGCCGGACATGGCGCCCTTCAAGTTTGTGGACGCCATTGAACGGGCAATTCCCATCGACATCTACAACTATGGCCGTATGGAGCGCGACTTCACCTACGTGGACGACGTGATCGAAGCTATCGTGCGGGTCATGACGTGCCAGGAACCCGGATTCAAACTCTACAATATTGGAAACTCGGAGCCGGTGCCCCTCATGCAGTTTGTGCGGGCCGTGGAGCTGGCGCTCGGCCGCCGCGCGCACATACGATTCTTGCCCCTGCAACCCGGCGACGTTGTTTCCACACATGCCGATATCGAGGGCCTGTGGCGGCTGACCGGTTATCGGCCCGTCACACCGGTTGAAAGCGGCGTAGAACGACTGGTTTCCTGGTACCGGAATCATATTGGAGGTGAAGTGCGGCCGGCGGTCCCCATGGTATTCGGTGCTGGGCCTATGGGGCAGAACCTCGGCCAGCGCAGCGTCGAGGACTTGAGGGCCGGATGACGGGTACGGTAATCACTTCCCGGCCGGGCTCGAATCCCGATGGCCACGCCGCTGTCCAGACGCGGCGGTGGCAACCAGTCTTGCGCGCCATGAGTCAGATCGGGGGCGGTGCGCTCGCTAGCGGGCTGCTGAGTGCCGGGGCAGCCAAGATCGTGGCGTCGGTTTTGGGTCCTGCTGGTGTTGCGGTGCTGGGGACACTGCAGCAGTGCCGCGAAACCGGTGCGGTCGCAGCCACGCTTAACGGGCAAACGGCGCTAGTCCAAGGTGCGAGCCACCTCACGGGCGTGGAACGCCGCGAATTCCTGAGGACCTCGCTGTGTCTGTTTGGCACAGCGACCTTGGCAGTCATCCTGGGCTTAGTCGCCGCGCCGGAGCAGGTCGCGAGGATGGCTGGCCTGGGAATGCTGCGCGCTCCTTTGATCCGCTGGTTGACGTTGCCGGTGGCCCTAGCGAGCCTCTATATCTTTCTAAATGGTCTAGTGAGTGCTCTAGGCGCGATCCGGGCTCTGGCCGGATTGCAGCTGGCGGCGCCAGGGGCGCTACTTTTGCTGGCCTATCCGGCGGCTATGGGTGCCGCCCGACACCAGGAGAACTGGTTCTCGATGTTGCTGACGGTTTCGGCAGCGCTGGCGGCTGCCGCGGCGGCGCTGGCCTTGGCGCGTCACCGCAGAGAACTGGAGAGCTGGATTCACGGATCGGGACGCTGGTGGAGCGGCGCTGCCGCCCGCAGATTTTTTCTTCTGTCCGGCTCGATGCTGAGTAGCGGCTTGGCATCCAATGGGGTGTTGGTGCTGGTTCGCGCCCAGATGTTGCGTCGGGAGGGACTCACCGTTACGGGCCAGTTCGACGCCGCCTGGTCGATCGGATTGAACCTGTCTACGTTGCTGCTGGCGAGTCTTCCAGCCTACCACCTGCCGGCCCTGGCGAAAGCGCGCACAGCGCCGGAACGGGTGGCGCACCTCTGGAGTGTGCTACGCGTGGTGGCCCCGGCGGCCGTGGTGTTGATTGTGGGCCTAGCGGCGCTCAAGCCGGTGGCCTTGGCAGCCCTGTACTCGCCGGAGTTCGGCCCCGCCGCGCTGTACTTACGCTGGACTCTTCCTGGCGTATACCTCAAAGTGACGGCCTGGGTCTTGGCTGCTCCCATGTTGGCGTGCACGCATGCCAAAGTGTTTTTGGCGGCCGAGTTGGCTGCATGGCTGGTGTTCTCGGCCGGAACTGCGGCGCTGGCCCGCTGGCGGGGGACGGCGGAAAGCGCCGCGATGGCGTTTGTACTGATGTATGTCGTTCACCTCGCGATTTCCTTCGCCTACGTCCGTCGCTATCACGGATTCCGTTGGGATCCCTGCGTGGGGCCTCTGTGGCTGGCCGGTCTGGGATTGATTACCGCAGTTTCGGTGGCGCATTGGAGCCCGCTTCCGGGGCCGCTGCTGGGGCAACTCAGTGGGGGCGCGCTGTGGATTCTGGCGGCGGTCTTGATCCAGATCCTGCTGCTGCGCCGGGGTCGAACCGAATGTGCGGAATAGCAGGCGTCGCGGGTGCGGTGGACGCGGTCGCGTTGGTTCGGAAAATGACCGGCGCCATGGCTCACCGGGGACCCGATGGCCAAGGCTTCTTCGGAGGAAGCGGCATTGCGCTGGGGCACCGGAGGCTCGCCATTGTGGACCTCTCCACCGCAGCCGCGCAACCGATGACGTCGGCCGACGGCCGCTGGACCATCGTCTTTAATGGAGAGATCTTCAATTACCGGGAGCTAAGGAGCCAGCTGGGAAGCATCTCGTGGCGCTCGGCATCGGACACCGAAGTACTGCTCGAAGCCTGCGCTGCTTGGGGCGCGGAAGCGGCCGTGGAACGTGCTGTCGGCATGTTTGCGTTCGCCTTGTGGGATGCTCGGGAACGGGAACTCACGTTAGTGCGCGACCGCGTGGGCGAAAAGCCATTGGTCTACTTCGAAGGCGCCCTTGAGGGGCAACCCATCCTGGCCTTCGCTAGCGAGGTGAAGGCTCTGGGCGCACTGCACTCCGCCCGCATCGATCCGGAGGCGCTGGAGGTCTATCTGGCTTTGGGGTACGTGCCAGCGCCTCTAGGGATCTTCCGGGGCACTCGCAAACTTCCTGCCGGGCATCTGCTGCGCTGGAAGAACGGGTACCTCGAACGCCGCCGCTGGTGGTTCCCAGAACATAGTCCGGGGTCCGCGCCGGCTCCCAGCAGTTTAGCGCCTTGGAAGTCCAAGCGGGAGTCCCAGGAAGCGGCCGCGAAGCTGCGAGCCTTGGTCGCCGACGCTGTCCGGCTGCGGATGCGCGCCGACGTTCCTCTGGCGTTGGCGCTCAGCGGCGGCCTGGACTCGTCGGTGGTCGCGCTCGAGATGGTTCGGCAAGGAGTTTCGCCGCAGGTCTTCACGGTGATCTTCGACGGCGACCAAACGGATCTGCCCTACGCGCGCCAAGTAGCCGCACAACTGGGCCTGCAGCATGAGGTTCTTCGAGCCGAGAGCGGGGATCTGGCCGGGCAGTTCCACCGGACCGTGGAGCAATTCGACGAACCCTTCGCCGACAGTTCGGCGGTGGCCGCGCTGGCGTTGGCCCGAGCCGTGGGTGGGCGTTCGAAAGTGATTCTGGGCGGAGACGGCGGAGACGAGGCGTTTGGAGGGTACTCGCACTACGAGTTTATCGGCGCTAAGCAGGCCGCCAAAGCCTGCGCCGCCGCCGTGGGGTTGGCCGATGGACGCGGACGGACCGGCGTCTATGTGCAGTCGAAATGCACCTTCCGGGCGGCTGAGCGTGCGCGCCTGATGGAGCGTCCGGGCGCAACGGAGGAGCGCGTAGCGCGGGACGGCCTGGTTTCGCCGGCCGCCTCGGGCGCGTTGACGCGCTGGCTTGAACGCGATGAGTTCCACCGAGTAGCGCCAGAGGGGGCTCTAAAACATGCGTTATGGAGCGACCGGCATCTGTATCTCTCCAATGACCTGACTTACAAAATGGATCTGGCGCTAGCCTCTCAGGGGGTGGAGGGTCGGGCTCCGTTGCTCGACCACCGCATTCTGGAATGGACGCAGCGCCTGGTGGATGCCCGGCTGGTCCATGGGCGGCAAAAAAAAGTTCTGTTGCGTCAGGCCTACGGGGGCGACTTGCCGCCCGCCATTGAAGCCCGGCGCAAACACGGATTCGGTGCGCCCATCGCCCAGTGGCTCCAAGGTCCGCTTAAAGATCTGGTGCGGAATCTGCTGCCGTGCCCGCTGTTAACACCCGAGGCCCAACGCGGCGTGCGGGGCCAGAGGCTGTGGACCCTTTTGGCGTTCGCTCAATGGGCCCGCCAATGGGGGGCATCGTGGTGATCACGGTTCTGATGGCGGTGTACCAAACGCCCCTCGCGATGCTGCGGGAGGCGGTGGATTCGATTCTGGGGCAGACCCACCCGGGGTTCGAATTTTTGATTGTGAACGACGGCAGCCGCGATCCGGCGCTGCTCGAATACCTGGCGCGGATCGAGGCAGTCGACCGGCGCATCCGCGTTTGCCACGAGCCGCATCGGGGCTTGACGCGCTCGCTCAACCGGGGGTTGGAACTGGCGCGTGGCGTCTGGATCGCGCGGCAGGACGCCGATGATTGGAGCGCCTCCGGGCGTCTCGCACGCCAGCTCGAGTTTCTTAGGTCTCATCCGTGGGTCTCCCTGTGCGGATCGAACGCGTGGACCCACCAGCAGTCCGGCCGGCCGCTGTGGCCCACCGATCTGCCCCGAACGCACGCGGAGATCGTGGCAGCCTTTCCAGCCGGGAATCCCTTCGTACACGGCGCGGTAGTGTTTTCGCGCCGCAGGGCGCTGGCCCTGGGTGGATACCGTGAGGAGTTCCAGTGCTCACAGGACTACGACTTCTTCTGGAGACTGTCCGAAGCGGGGACAGTTGCCAACCTGGAGGACCGCCTGTACCACTACCGTTATACGGCTGGATCGATCAGTGCGGGCCGGGCTGCGGAACAGGCCATCGCATACCGGGCGGCCCGGGAACTGGCCCGGGTTCGCGCGGCCCAAGTCCGCGAAAGTCCGGAGCATCGAAAGGCGGAAACGGCGCTGGAGGTAATCGCGGCTCTGGAAAGCGCCGGGAGGGGCACTCGTGAAACGCTCCGCGGTGTCTTCAGGACTCAACTGAAGCAGGCCGATCACGTTCTGCTGGCGGGCGACTACCGGGCGGCCCTGCGAGCCTATCTGCGCTTAATCTGGAACCATCCGGCCAACATTCTGGCGTGGGCTAAACTGGCGCGCTACGGGCTTTTTCTGGCACTGCCTCCGGCGCGGGAGGCCTGTTTCCGGTTGACCGCTGCTTCCCCCACGGGTGTGCCCCGAACTCCGGCGGCGGGCCCGGACCCGCTGCGGGTCCTGTTCGTTATTCCGGGCCAGGGAGAAGGCAGCTCGATGATTTTCTGCCGGCGCCAGGCGCAGAGTCTGGCGGGGCAAGGCGCCCGGATTGCGATCTTCTACCTGCTCTCACGGACTTCGCCCCTACGGCTGGCCCAGGAGTGGGCGCGCTTCCGGCGGGAAGTGAAGCGTTTCCGGCCCCATGTCGTGCACGCGCACTATGGCACCGTAACGGCCCTCTTCACGGTGCTAGCGTCCGGCAACATTCCAGTAGTGGTCACGTACCGCGGCAGCGACTTGAACCACGTCCCCACATCCCCCGGACTGCGGGCCTGGATGGGACGCCTGATGTCGCAGGTGGCGGCGTTGGGCGCCACCCGTATTGTGTGTGTGAGCCGGCGTTTGAAGGGCTGCCTGTGGTGGAGGCGGGATAGGGTGACGGTGCTGGCCAGCGGAGTCGATACGCGGTTGTTCCGCCCCACGGGCCGCGACGAAGCTCGGGTGCAATTGGGCTGGCGGCAGTCCAGTCGGGTGATCCTGTTCAATGCCGGGCGCGATCCCCGCAACAAACGCCTGGATCTGGCGCAAGCCGCAGCCGCCGCGGCCCGGCGCGCGTTGCCTGGGCTGGAACTGAAAGTGCTCGATGGCTCGACCGATCCGGCGCGAGTACCGCTGCTGATGAACGCCGCCGATTGTCTGCTGGTGACCAGCGACGCGGAGGGCTCGCCGACCGTGGTGCAGGAGGCGTTGGCCACCAATCTCCCGATTGTCAGCGTCGATACCGGGGACGTTGCGGAGCGCCTGGCGGGAGTGCGCCGGACGCGCCTTGCTGCCCGCGATCCCCGGGCGCTAGGGGAGGCGCTGGTTCAGTTGCTCCGAATACCAGGCCGCAGCGACGGGCGACCCAAGGCCGAGGATCTATCGCTGGCCCGCATCGCGCGCTCGCTCATGACCATCTACCGGGTGGTGGCCGCACCGGAAGGGTCCCGGCCTGCGGCCAACAATCCCGCGGTGGCCGGAAGGGGATAAATGGAGTACTTTGCCTTGCTCGGAGTGGCCACGGTGATGATTGCCGCGCTGGCCCTGGTGTTATATCGCCGCAGCGGAGACTGGGGCATCCTGGTAGGCGTTGCGGCGCTGTACTACTGGTCGCTCTACGGGGCTTGGTATATCGTAATCGACAAGAGCGGCGGATTCAGCGGCAAGAACTATCACTACCTTGAAACCAAGATGTTTCCGGTTCAGCTCGACCGGAATTATTTGATCACTTTAGGGCTGTATTCGGCCTTCATTCTCCTGGTGGAATTAACGGCTTTGGCGGCACTGAAGGGTGGGCACCGCGAGCAAGCCAGGAGCCGGTTGCGGCCGCAGCTCGTGCTGCGGCATGAGCCCATCCTGATTCTGGCCGCCGTGGCGGGACTGGCGAGCTGGATCATCATCCGGGACAAGCTCAATGAAGCCTGGGCCCTGAACGCATCCGCTTACCTCTACACGCGTATGCAAACTGGTCCATGGTACTCCTTGCACCAGGTGTTGAACCGGATCGCCATGTTGCCCCCCGCGATCGCGGTGGCCGCTATCGCCGCAGGCCGCGGCTCGCGGGGATTCCTCAGCCTCACGCGCCGCTACACGCTACCAGCCTACTTGGTGATCCTGTTGGCGATGGGATGGTTGACATTTGTGCTGGGCAATAAGAATGAGGTGTTTGTCTCCCTAGTCACAGGAGTATTGGCCTACTTCGGAATGGCGCGCAAGCCGAAAGTATTCCGGGCGGCGCTGGTGGCGGTGGCGGGCGTTTGGTTTCTTTACAGTATCGATTTTTTTCGTGGGGTGCCCTTTTCCAATCTGAGCCAGGTGGTCTCCGAGCATATGGAGGAGGCCACCGATGTGGGTGGCTTTGTCACTTCGAGCAACGAAGCGTACGCGGCCCACTTCTCCATGTACGGAGTTTTGGCCGCCCAGGTACCGCCCCAGTTTGGCTACAGCCTTTACGCGCTGGCGTGCTCGGTGATTCCTCGGGTAATCTGGCCGGACCGGCCGCTGGACATTTATTACTACTACAGCCAAAGTGTGGGGGTTCTCGATGGGCAAGGCTACTCGCTGCATCACGCCACCGGCTGGTATCTGAACTTTGGCTATCCCGGCGTGGCGCTGGGCGCGATCGTGCTCGGTTTGGTGTGGGCGTTTTGCCTCAATGCTCGCCACCGTGTGGGAGTCAGATCAGCGCTCTACTACTGCGTATTCGCCGAAGTAGCCCCCTGGCTGTTCGCGGCCCAAATGGCGCCACTGATTCGCGCGGGTCCAGAAGCTTACAAGGGCTGGCTAATCGAGAGCGTGCTGATCCCTTTGGGTGTCTTGGTCCTGGCCTGCCGGACGAGAAGGCGGACCAGAAAGTTGACTCCCAAGCTGGCCTGGAAGCCGGGGCGCGGCTGGGTCTTTCTGGCTGCGAAATAGCCTACCGCGCCCGCCGCTTAACGTTGCGGCCGCATTCCAAAAAAAATGCAACCTTGTGAGCGTCCTTTCGTAACGGTGATCGTGCCCTGCCGCGACGAGCGCAGTTGGGTGGGGGCGTGTCTGGAATCGATCCTGGCCTCCGATTACCCGCCCGCGCGGATGGAGGTAGTGGTCGCCGACGGCATGAGCCGGGACGGCACGCGCGGGATCATTGAATCCTATGCGACGCAGGACCAGCGGGTCCGCCTGATCGACAATCCGGAACGGATTACTCCCGTAGCACTCAACCGCGCGGTGGAGGCGGCGCGCGGGGAGATTATCGTGCGCGTGGACGCGCACGCGGAAGTTGCTCCCGAGTATTTACGGCGGGCAGTGGACTACCTCGAGGCGACCGGCGCCGACAACGTCGGCGGCGCCATGCGCACGGTGCCCCGCGATCGCGGCCCCTTCGCCGAGCCGATATGCATCGTGCTGACGCACCCGTTGGGGGTCGGCAATTCGCGTTTTCGCACCGGCTCGGACCGGCCGCGCTGGGTGGACACCGTCTTTGGCGGCTGCTGGCGGCGCCAAGTGTTTGATCGGGTGGGCAAGTTCAACGAAAAACTGGTGCGCAGCCAGGACATGGAATTCAATGTGCGGCTGCGGCGCGCGGGAGGAAAAATTCTGCTGGCTCCAGACTTGGAGGCGCGGTATTACGCGCGGGCGACGCTCGCCGCGTTCTGGCGGCACAACTGGATTAACGGCGTGTGGGCGGTCTTGCCGTTTGCTTACTCCGACGTGGTGCCGGTGCGCTGGCGCCATCTGGCGCCGCTGGCTTTCGTGTTTGCCCTCGCGGCTTCAGTTTTAGGCTGGTCGGCGGGATGGTTTCCTGGGGAGGCGCCGGCCGCGGTGGCCGGGCCGTATGGGGCCACGATCCTGGCGGCGTCGGCGGCCGTGGCGCTGCGGGAACGCAAGGTCACCTTGGCGCTGGTGCTCCCCGCCACCTTTGCCAGTCTGCACCTGGGATATGGAGCCGGAAGCTTGTGGGGAGCCGTACGGCTGGCAGGAATCCAGTCCCGGAAGTTTATCGGATGGCTCCGAGCAAAAGGAGAACGCCGGTGACCCCCACTGAGGCGCCCTCGATTCCCTTTTTCAACTACCCGTCGCTGTTTGCCGGCGAAGAAGCCGAACTGGTCACACTGTTCCGCGATGTAGGCCGCCGCGGCGCCTTCATCCTGCAACCCGATCTAGCCCGCTTTGAAGCCGATCTCGCGGCGTATCTGGGCGCCCGGCACGCGCTGGGCGTGGGCAACGCCACCGATGGATTGATCATCGCCTTGCGTGCGGCCGGCATCGGCGCCGGGCAGGAAGTCATTTTCTCATCCCACACCATGGTGGCTACAGCGGCGGCGATCCACTTCACAGGCGCGACGCCGGTCCCGGTGGAATGCGGTACCGATCATTTGATCGATCCGGTGGCGGTCGAGGCGGCGATAACGCCCCGCACGCGCGCCATCCTGCCGACCCAATTGAACGGTCGGACGGCCGACATGGACGCGCTAGGAAAGCTGGCGCAACATTTTGGCTTGGCGATCATCGAAGACGCGGCCCAAGCCCTGGGGTCGCGCTTCCGAGGCCAGGCGGCCGCAACCTTCGGAGCGGCGGCGGCGATCAGCTTCTTTCCAGCCAAGCTGCTGGGATCGCTGGGCGATGGCGGAGCGGTGGTTACCAACAGCGCCGCGATCTATGGCCGCCTGGTCGAGTTGCACGATCATGGCCGGCGCGCCGACGGTGAGATCGTAAGCTGGGGCCTCAACTCGCGGCTCGATAATCTGCAAGCCGCGATTCTCCGTCATCGCCTGCGGAGCTTTGGGGCGGCGATCGAACGGCGTAGAGCGCTGGCGCGCCTCTACCGCGAGCGGCTCGCCGGTTTGGAAGAACTCAAGCTGCCGCCCGGTCCGGACGGTGATCGAGACCACTTCGATGTGTATCAAAACTACGAAACCGAGGCCGTGCGGCGCGACCTGCTACGCGAGTTTTTAAAGGGTCGGGGTATCGGGACCCTGGTGCCCTGGGGCGGCAAGGCGGTCCATCAATGGGAACGGCTGGGGTTCGAACAGCGCCTGCCGTTTACCGAACGACTGTTCGAACGATTGCTTTTGTTGCCACTGAACCTGTCTCTTTCAGATGGCGACATTCATCGGGTGTGTGATGCTATCCAATCTTTCTATTGCGGTTGAAACCGAAATCCGGCCGGCTCGTCCGGCGGTGCAAACCTCTGGCATCGCAGTCCGGCGGGCCGAATTGCGCGTGCTGTGGCGCACTATGCTGCGGATCCGGCGCGCCGAAGAATGCATCGCGGAACTGGCCGAAGCGGGCCAGGCGCGTTGCCCCTGCCATCTCTACATCGGCCAGGAGGCCGTGGCGGCGGGTGTATGCGCGGCCCTGAGGGACCAGGATTCGGTGTGGGGCGGCCACCGCTCGCATGGCCACTACCTGGCGCGGGGCGGATCGCTCGAAGGCTTGTTCGCGGAAGTCTTGGGCAAGGCCACGGGGTGTTCGGGGGGGCGCGGCGGGTCCATGCATTTACTGGCGCGGGAAGTGGGAATCCTAGGGACGGTGCCCATCGTGGCCGGGACTGTACCGCTGGCCGCCGGCGCCGCGCTGGCGTACCAGCTGCGCGGAGAGCCGCGCGTGGCCTGCGCGTTCTTTGGCGACGGCACGCTCGAGGAGGGCCACATGCACGAAACCATGAATCTGGCGGCGCTGTACCGCCTGCCGCTGCTGCTGGTATGCGAGAACAACCTGTATTCGAGCCACCTGCACTGGAGCGAACGGCGGGTGCTGGACAATCTCCACCGGGCCGGTGAATTCCACGGGGTGCCGGGCGTGCGCGTGGACGGCAACGACGTCGAAGCGGTCTTGGCCGCCGCCCGCGCCGCGGCGCATCGAGCCCGGGAGGGCGGAGGGCCGACGCTGATCGAATGCCGCACCTTCCGTTTCCGGGGACACGTGGGCCCTTCGACCGACCTGGACGTCGGCGTGAAGCGGCGCGACGCGTTGGACGCTTGGCTGGAGCACGACCCCCTGTTGCGGTGTGAAGAATGCCTGCGGGCGCTGGGATTCGAAGATCTTGACGGCGATACGGCTTCCGTCGAACAGGAGACCGGAGCAGCGCTGGCGGCAGCCGAGGCCGCTCCGTTTCCCGAAGCTGCCCGGGTCCTCAAACACGTCTGGAGTTCCAATCCGGACGGGCCGTACAGTCCGGACGGGGCACGCCGGGAGGCACTATGCGCGCGCTGACCTACGCTCAAGCCATTCGCGAGGCCCACGCCCAACTGCTGGAGAGCGACCCGCGCGTATTTGTCGTTGGCCAGGGCTTATGGAGCCCCTGGTATGCGGGCGGGAGTCTGGAGGATTTAGACCAACGCTTCGGACGAGCCCGCATTTTGGACAGCCCGGTGTCGGAAAACGCGGTCACCGGTCTGGCGGTAGGCGCGGCGCTGGCGGGGATGCGTCCCATTGTGTTCCACCCGCGCATGGATTTCATGTTGCTGGCCATGGACCCGATCGTCAATCAAGCCGCCAACTGGTCGTACCTGTTTGCCGGTCAGGTTCAAGTACCGCTAGTGGTGCGCGCCGTGGTGAATCGGGGCGGGGAGCAAGGCGCGCAACATTCGCAAGCCCTGCACGCCTTCTTCATGCACGTGCCGGGGCTGAAAGTCGTGATGCCTGCGACCCCGGCCGATGCCAAGGGGCTGCTGGCCGCGGCGGTCGCCGATCCCAATCCTGTGCTGTATGTGGACGACCGTTGGCTGTATAGCGACAGCGGACCGGTGGCCGAAGATTTGTACATCACGCCGATCGGGCAAGCGGCGGTGCGGCGCGCCGGGACCGATGTAACGCTGATCGGGATTTCCTGGATGGCGAAGCTGGCGCTCGAAGCCGCGCAACAGTTGGCGCTCGAAGGGATCGATGCCGAAGTGCTCGACCTGCGCAGTTTGAAACCTTGGGATCGTCCGGCGGTGCTCGCCAGCGTGCGCAAGACCGGTCACGCGGTGGTGGCCGATCCGGGCTGGCATACCTGCGGAGCCTCGGCCGAAATTGCCGCGACGATTGCCCAGGAGGCCTTCAGCCACTTGCGCGCTCCGGTGGAGCGGGTGACTCTGCCGGACGCGCCGGCTCCTACCAGCCGCACCGAAGAGCAGGCTTATTATCCGCATGCCGGCCACATCGCCGAAGCCGCGCGGCGTGCGCTCCGGTGGCGGACGTCCGGGCCGGACCAATATCCGGAGCAGCGTTCGGAAGGGCCTCCGGAGCAATGTCCGGAGCAACGTCCGGAGCAACGTCCGGACCGGCGGCGGGAGGAGGCGACGGCATGAAACGCGCGGGCATGAAACGCGCGATCTTATGAAACGAGCGTGCGACCTGGCCGGTTCGCTGGCCGGATTGGTTTTGCTGGCGCCGCTGTTGGCAGTGCTTGCGGCTGCCGTGTGGATCGAAGACCGCCATTCGCCGTGGTTCCGGGGGCTGCGGCTCGCCCGCGGCGGGGGCGAGTTCCGCATGCTGAAGTTTCGCACCATGGTGCCGGATGCCTGCAAGACGGGCGTGAACTCGACCGCCTCGGGCGACTGGCGCATCACGCGGGTGGGTCAACTGCTCCGGCGCACCAAGCTGGACGAGCTGCCGCAGCTCTGGAACGTGTTGCGGGGCGATATGAGCCTGGTGGGCCCGCGGCCGCAGGTCGCTACCGACGCCGCCCTGTACACGCCGCTCGAGCGCCGCATGCTGGAGGCGCGGCCTGGAATCACGGACCTGGCTTCGATCGTGTTCGCCGATGAAGGGGACATCCTCGGCGGTTCGAACGACCCGGATCTGCTCTACAACCAAATCATCCGGCCCTGGAAGAGCCGCTTGGCCCTGACCTGGCAAGCGCATACCAGCCTGCTCTGGGATCTGGCGATCATCGGCTGGACCGTGGTGGCAGCCGTCTCGCGAGACCGCGCTCTGGCCGGAGTCGCAGCACTGCTGAAGACCTGGAATGCCGATCCCATGCTCATCCGCATGGCCCGCAGGCGCGAGCCGCTGGTCGCCTGGCCTCCGCCCGGCGGCGCCCAAATCGTCACGGCCTACCCGCGTCAAGCACGTCCCGAAATGCCTCCAGACATTCAGGAATTGGCGGGGCAAGCAGGTTCAGGAACAGTGCGCCCGTGAAACCCTTTTTCGACGCCAATCTCGCTGCCAAACCCGCTGCCAAAATGGATACCAGGCTGCTCCATCACCGCCGGTGGATGGCTGGGGCCATGCAGGTGCTGGTGTCCGGCCTGGCGTTGGCGGCGAGCTTCCTTCTGCGGTTTGACTTTGCTCTCGAACCTAGATACGGCCGCATGCTGTGGGAGGCGCTTCCTTTGGTCGTCGCCGTCAAACTCGCGGTATTCCGGAGCTTTGGTCTAAGCGATCTGCCGTGGCGCTACCTCGGGTTCCGGGATCTGATCCGGATCGCGTGGGCCAACCTGGCAGCCAGCGCCGCAGCCACCCTGGGGCTACGCCTGGTCCTTGGCCCGGCGTTTCCGCGTTCCATCCAGGTCATCGACCTGCTGGTGTGTTGGACGCTGGCAGTGGCCGCGCGGACCGGTATTAAGCTGTGGCTCGACCGGGCCGACCTGGGCGCCACACCGCTTCGCAGAGTCCTCATCTACGGAGCCGGCCAAGCGGGTTCCACGCTGGCCAATGAGATCCAACAGCATCCCGCCATGGGCTATCAAGTAGCCGGTTTCCTGGACGACGATCCATCCAAACGCAGCCTGCGCGTGCACGGGGAGCGGGTCTGGGGCGGGCTGGACGAGTTGGCCCGGGCGGCGCGAGCGCTTCGCGCCTCTGAAGTCCTGATCGCGCTCCCCACCATCTCCGGCAGCCGTCTCACGGCGATTCTCGAACAGTGCCGGGCGGCTGAAGTCCCGGCCCGCCGCGTGCCCGCGCTGGCCGAACTGCTGGGGGAGCGGTCCCTGCTGGTGCACCAGATTCGCAACGTGCGCCTGGAAGACCTGATAGGGCGTCCGCCAGTTCAATTGAGGCCGGATGCGGTGCGGCGGCGTCTGGCTGGACGGGTGGTCCTGGTGACGGGGGCGGGCGGGTCGATCGGCAGTGAGCTGTGCCGCCAGATTGCCCGCTACTCGCCGGCCGCCATCGTGGGCTTCGATCATGGGGAAACGGCGCTGTACGACATCGAGCAGGAGTTAGCCGAAGCGTTTCCCGACGTGGATTTCTACCCGGCGGTGGGCAGCCTGCGCGACCGCCGGCGGCTGCGGGAAGTATTTCGCGACCATCGGCCTCAGACGGTGTATCATGCGGCGGCCTACAAGCATGTGCCGATGATGGAAGCGCACCTGTTTGAAGCTGTCGAAAACAACGTATTCGGTACGCGCCAGGTGGCGCGCGCGGCCCTGGCGGCGGGTTGCGAGGAGTTCGTTCTGGTCAGCTCGGACAAAGCCGTACGCCCGGCCAATGTCATGGGAGCGACCAAGCGTTTGGCGGAACTGGTCTGCCTTGGAATGAGGCCGGGCCGGAGCCCTGACATGGGCCCTGACATGGGCCCTGGGACAAGCCTGGGTTCGAGCCCGGACACGGCCTCCGGGGAATCCACACGGTTTGTCGCCGTGCGTTTCGGCAACGTGCTGGGATCGAGCGGTAGCGTCATCCCCCGTTTCCGGCGCCAGATTGCCCGAGGGGGACCAGTTACCGTGACGCACCCTGAAATGCGACGTTTCTTTATGACCATCCCGGAGGCCGCGCAACTGGTGCTCGAAGCGGCCGCCATGGGCGCGGGTGGCGAAGTGTTCGTTCTGGAAATGGGCGAGCCCGTGCGCATCTCCGACCTAGCGCGGAAGATGGTCCTGTTGAGCGGACTGCGACCGGACGAAGACATTCAAATCGTCTACTCCGGTGTTCGGCCCGGCGAGAAGCTCTTCGAAGAGTTGCACGCATCCGGTGAAAACTTGGTGCCCACGCCCCACCGCCAGATCCGGGTCTTCGCGGGAGGCTTACCCCTGGCGCCCCATTTGGAGGACGGTCTCCGCACGCTCCGCCAAGCCACGGAAGCCCGCGATGCCGCCGGCGTGGTGATGTGCCTGAAGGGGCTGGTTCCCGAGTACAACCCCAGCGCCGCGGTGCTACGTCAGGCCTTCTCTCGACAGACCGGTTCGCAGCCGATGCTCTCCCAGCCCGGGGTCCATCCACGACTGCGCCGGGTAGTCGCCTAGCGAAAGCTAGGTTACTTGATGGCGTAGTTGTGCGCCGCGAAAGCTCCGGTGACCACCGCGCTCGACCAATTCAGCTTAGCCAGCACGCGAGCCGCGGCGGGGTGCTTTTTTACCAGCACGTACTCGGCGCACAGAAGCGCGCCGGCCGCCCCGAACTTCAGGGTCGCCGCCTTCATTTCGAAGCGTCCGGAGCCATCGGCCAAGGCCGGATTCAGCTCGTGCATGTTCCACGAACTGGCGGTATCGAGGGCCTGGCTGGCGATCACTGCCGCCAAGCTCCATTTCCAGGAGCGATAGCCCGCCTGATCCCGGCTGTTCCGCTCCGACGCTTCCCGCGCCAGCACCGACACGGGCCGGTTGGGGTCGGGGAAGAAGCCGGAAACGTCCGCCGCCCGCAGAGCCGGTGTGATCGTCGCTACGACGAGGGATACGGCTAAGGCCGTTGATGGGGTGAGGAGTTTGGAATTCATATCAAAGTTCATCTCTGGGATGAGCATAAGTCCCGCTCCGAGACTGTTCAACCAGACACGGCCTAGTACTTACTTGCAGAAATAACAGTTAAGATGTAGAATCGGGCATGGCCCGATCATTGAACGCCGGGATACGACTGACGGAGCAGGAAGAGGCGGTGTTGCGAAGTTGGACACGCAAGAGCAGTT
>Ga0209517_10001518_pt1 | contig 34812 bp, 35 predicted proteins | sample PeaSoiMetSII2010_FD_187695 | JGI IMG/M metagenome (GOLD analysis project Ga0209517, IMG submission 187695) | Peat soil microbial communities from Weissenstadt, Germany - SII-2010 (SPAdes) (version 2) | ecosystem: Environmental > Terrestrial > Soil > Wetlands > Peat | place: Germany... | reverse complement strand
CGCCGGGAGGGCCGTAGGTGACCTCCCGCTCAGGGCTCTCCACCTGCGGGGTTGCCGAGGGGACGTAGAGGGACGCGGGCTCGTGCCTGTTGATGGTGCCGCAGCGACCGAGGTGCCTCTGGTAGTGGCTCTCGCTGATCCACTTCTGGCACTTCGGGCAGATCGGCAAGACACGAGCGCACGGAGCCGGAGGCGTATACGTGTTTCGCGCCCTGAACCGTGTCATCCCCGCCCTGCCGACCAGAGTCAGTGGGCCTACCCGGCCTACATTCGTAACGCGTTCCCGCGGAGCCGAACGCTTTTAGCGGCGAAAACTCACTGACGGGCACATGCGAATCGTGACCTTCTCGGTCTACGGGGACTCGCGGCTCGGGCTCTTTACCGACAAGGGGGTCGTGGACCTCGCCAGAGCATGCTCCAAGTACTCGAGCGGCGGACTGAGCACCCTGTTTTCTGACACAAGGGCATTTCTAAAGGGGGGCGAGTTCGCGATGAAGCTCGCGAGAGAAATCGGTGACGCGGCGCACGACGAGAGGCCGTCGGCCTCGGCCAAGGAGGCCGGAACCCTCGTCAAGAGCGACCGGGTGAGGCTGCTCGCTCCGATCCTCGACCCGCAAAAGATCTACTGCGCTGCGGTCAACTACGTCTCCCACGGCGCGGAGACCGGAACCACTCCACCGAAGGTCCCGTACATCTTCACAAAGTTCGCGAACGCACTGGTCGGTCTCGACGCCCCGATAATCCACCCCACGGCCGTCAAGAAGATGGACATAGAAGCGGAACTAGCCGTAGTGATAGGCAAGAGGGGGAAGGACATCCCTCCGGGGAGGGCGTTCTCGCACATCGCTGGCTACACGTGCGCCAACGACATTAGTTTCAGGGACCTCCAATACGATCCTGGCTGGCCCAAGGTCGTAGACCCCTACGGCCAGAATTGGACCAAGGGCAAGGGGCTCGACACCGCGTGCCCGCTCGGGCCGTGGATCGTCACCCGCGACGAGGTCGGTGACCCCTACCCACTGAAGATAGTCGGGCGTCAGAACGGCCAGGTGATCCAGGAGGGCAGCACCAAGGAGATGGTGCACAACGTCCAGAAACTCGTGTCCTACGTCTCAGAAGGCGTAACGCTGGAGCCGGGCGATGTCGTCTCGACGGGAGTGCCCGCACGCGTGCAAGGCATCGAGCGGAAGTATCTGTCCGTGGGCGACACCGTCGAGGTCGAGATAGAGCGAATAGGAGTCTTGAGGAACAAGGTGGTTGCCGAATGACCCCGCCCAATGGACTGCGCGGGCTAGAGCGACCATCAAAGTGGAATCACGCAAGCGGAGCAGACGACCTCGTCGAAGACCGCCCTTCACGCGCCAAGCCCGCCGCCCCTCCCCGCCGCGAGCCTGTCGTCGTCCCTGGCTGGAAGGCCTCCGCCCAGGCTCTTTGACTCAGCGCGGAACACCAGCTCCTTCGTCCTTGCGACGCTGTCGGGGCTGACCGAGATCGAGTCGATGCCCAGGGAGACGAGGTACTCGGCGAAGTCGGGGTACACTGAGGGCGCCTGGCCGCAGATCGAGACCGTCTTCCCCTGCTTGTGAGCCCCCTCAATCAGCATCTTGATGGCCCTCTTGACCGCCTCGTTCCTCTCGTCGAAGTATCCCATCTTGCCGAGGCGGCCCGAGTCGCGGTCGATCCCCATTATCAGCTGGGTCAAGTCGTTCGAGCCGATGCTGAAGCCGTCGCACAGGGACGCGAACTCCTCCGCCAGGAAGACCATCGACGGGACCTCGGCCATCAGCCAGACCTTGAAGGTCTCCCCCCTTACGAGGCCCTGCTCCTCGATCAGCTTGACGCACCTCTCGACCTCCCACGTAGTCCTGACGAAGGGGAGCATCACCCACACGTTGGTGAGGCCCATCTTCTCCCTCACCCTCTTGATCGAGCGGAGCTCCATCTGGAAAGCCTTGACGTACTCCGGTGATATGTAGCGCGAGACACCGCGCCACCCAAGCATGGGGTTGGACTCAACCTCCTCGTACTTCTCGCCTCCTTCCAGCTCCCTGTACTCGTTGGTCTTGAAGTCCGAGAACCTGACGACCAGGGGACGGGGGAAGATCGCCCTCGCGACCGTGGCTATCCCTCCCGAGAGCCAGTCGACGAAGACGTCCTCCTTCCCCGTCTCAATAAGGTGCATCGGGTGCTGCCCCACGTAGCTCGCGATGATGAACTCCACCCTCATCAGCCCGATGCCGTCGAACGGCACGGCGGAATAGTCCTTGATCTTGTCGGGGACTCCCAGGTTCATGTATATCTTGGTCCGGGTCTTGAGGTTCCGCACCTCTTCCAGGTGCTGGGGCGACTCCTTGGTCGACGCGACCGCCCTCACCCGTCCCCTGAAGACGAGGCCCCTCGAGCCGTCGACCGACGCGACCGCGCCGTCCTTCAGGACCCGCGTGGCGTTGGAGGTCCCGACGACGCACGGCACCCCCAGCTCCCTGCTGACTATCGCGGCGTGGCTGGTCATGCCTCCCTCGTCGGTCACGATGCCCGCGGTCTTCAGCATCAGGGGGACGTAGTCCGGCGTGGTCATCCTAGTGACAAGGACGTCCCCCTGGACCACCTTGCCGAGGTCCTTGACGCCCCTGACTATCTTGACCGGTCCCGACCCGATCCCAGGGGAGGCGCCCAGCCCGGTCAGGATAGGCTCCTCCTCCACCGACTCCTCGTGCGCCCCCTTCGCTATGAAGGTGACCGCCCTTGTCTGCAGGAGGTAGATTGTCCCCTTCTCGATCGCCCACTCGAAGTCCTGGGGGAAGCCGTAGTGGTTCTCCAGCACGCTCCCCAGCTCCCAGAGCCTCTTGAGCTCGTCCTCGCCGATGACCTGCCTCTCCCTCAGGCCGGCGGGCACCTGGCTCCCCACGAGCCCCGACTTGCGCAGGCTGGCCTTTTTCATCCGGGTCTTGCTGACGATCCTCTTCTCGATGACCTCGCCCGTCTCCTTGTCTAGGACGAAGGTGTCGGGGACCACCCTCCCGGAGACTATCTCCTCGCCCTGCCCGTAGACGGCCTCGATCACCATCTGGGTCTTGTCTCCCGTGATGGGGTGGATTGTGAAACCCACGCCCGACCTCTCGCTCATGATCTGCGCCTGGACGACCACAGCCGTGTCCACCGTCCGCGAGCCGAACCCCCGCTTCGCCCTGTAGAACGTCGCCCTCGCCGTGTAGACAGAGGCCCAGCACTTCCTTATCGCGGCGAACAGCTCATCGACCCCCTTCACGTTGAGCAATGTGGTCTGCTGGCCGGCGAAGCTCGCGTCGCGGAGGTCCTCGGTCGTGGCCGAGCTCCTCACCGCCACCGCCAGCGCCTCTGACCCGAACTTCTCGCTGAGCTGCCGATAGGCCAGCGCTATCTCCGCCTCGAGGTCCTCTGGGATGTCGGACGACTCGACTATCCTCCTCAGCTCCGCCGCGCCCTTCTCGACGCTGCGGACGTCCTCCATGCTTATGCCCTTCAGCCGCTGCCTCAGCTTCGCGTCGAGGCCGTTTCGCTCCACGAACGCCCTGTACGCCTTGGTCGTCACGACGAAGGCCTCCGGCACGGGAAGCTTGGACCGGTACATCTCGCCGAGGTTCGCGCCCTTGCCGCCGGCGACGCGGACGTCGTGCTTCGTTATCTCCTCAAGCGACCTGATGTAGCCCGACTTCAAGGCGTGAGTCTTTCGCGCCTAGCCGTTTCTTAAGGGTTGAAATGAAGGCTATCTGGCCGCGGAATCGCCTGAAGAGGACGATCCTCGCTGCGACGGAAAGATTGACAGACAACCACATTTAACACTCGCGACCGGAGACAAAGGGGGCGAAACGCTTGACGACCGGCTTCTACGTTGGGGTCTCCGGCTTCAGCTACCCCCGCTGGAGGGGGAAGTTCTACCCGAAGGAGGCGAAGAGCGAGGAGCTCCTCGCGCAATACGCCCGGCGCCTGCGGAGCGTGGAGATTAACAGCTCCTTCTACGCCGCGCCCAAGCCATCCGCGGTCGAGGGCTGGGCCGGGAAGACCGGCGAGGACTTTCGTTTCTCGTTCAAGGCGCCCCAGCAGATCACCCACATCCTGAAGCTGGGCGAGGGCTCGTCGGAGGCCGCCAACAGGCTCTCCGGGACGCTGGACCTCCTCGGCCCGAGGCGAGGCCCCGTCCTGTTCCAGCTGCCGCCCTACATGAAGCAGGACCTGAAGCTCCTGGAGAGGTTTCTCTCCGAGACCTCTGGCATCGAGAGGCGGGTCTTCGAGTTCAGGCACAGGTCGTGGCTGGACGGCCCCACCTACAGGCTCCTGGACGGGCACGCGACCGGGCTCTGCATCGCGGAGACCGAGGACATGAGGCCGACCTTCCAGGTCACGGGAGGCTTCGCCTACTTCAGGCTGCGGATGGACTCCTACGACGCGAAGGCCATCGACCAGTGGGCGGAGAAGATCCGCGGGGTGGCGAAGGGGGCGGAGGCGTGCTACGTATACCTGCGGCACGACGAGACCGGGGAGAACGCGCTCCTGGCCCAGAGGCTAGCGCAGAGGCTTCACGGGTGAGGGAGGAGGGCGCGTCGTCTCGACTGCATTCAGCAATGATGTCCCAGAAAGCCGCCAGCCCTCAGGCCGGCGAGCGGGCAGCACTTTCCGTCAGCTTCGAGACCTTGGACTCGGCCGCCAGCGTCGCGTCGAAGGTCAACTCCGCGATGAGCCGGAGCTCGGCCTCCTTCCTCTTGGTCAGCTTTCCCACGGTCAGTCGCCCTTGATTTTCCCTTCGGCCCCTTTATACCTTTCCACCAGCTCCTTGTAGAGGAACTCAGCCTCGAGCGAGCTACTGAACAAGATCTGCAGGACATTCCCGACTCTGACCAGCCTTATCGACGTCGTCCCGATGTCGAACTGGCTGGCCTCGACATCCCGAACGTCGCCGCTCAACTCCGGTCTATCGCGATCTTCAATTTAAGCGGCAAGGTCGGACCACGTGGCGACCGACAGTTCGGGGCCGGCAGGCTAGCATGGCCGCATGCCGGATTCCTGAGCGGTCGACCGACCAGCCGACTTGAGATGCAAAAGCGCTCAGGTCTGCCCTGTCGAAGTTTCAACCGTTTCGAGCTAAGCTTATCTATTTTACCTCCAAAACGTCTCCGTCTTCTGAAGAGATGGAGCGGGTGGAGTCTCGATGAGCGTGATTGCTACCACTTTCGGCGGCAGCTTGGTGTGGTCTTTTGTCTCGCAGTTAGAGGTGGCCGAAGGGGTCGTCGCCGTCGCCGCGCTGTTGCCGCTCGCCTTCGTCATGGAGTCTTCCGGGATCGGATCTCTTCTCGACTCTACCTACCTGAGCAGCCTTCTGAGGTCTCGTCTCTCTCCGCTTTTCACCTTCCTTGGAGCCGGGGGAGCGCTGTCCTTCGCCCTCCTCGTCCTGTGCAACTCGAGGAAGGTCAACCACGTCCTCGACGTCAACGGCCTTAACATCGTGCAGTATCCTCTGGGCCTCTTGGGGTCCCTTGGCGGCAGCGCCCTCGGGCAAGGCGGACAGCTTGGATACGGGGCCCTCGCCCTCGTGACCTGGGTGCTCACGCTAGGCGCCCTGTCCATACCCATGGGGTTCTCGAGAGCCGTGAAGTTCTTCGCCCTGCCTTCCCTCCTGTTCCTCACCGTCGTCGTGCTCCTCTTCGACCCAACAGAGATGGACAGCCAGGCGATCAACCTCGTGTCAAACTTTACCTTCGATGGGGTGTCGCTATTGAGCAACTGGTTTCTCCTCACCGTGTCCCTGTTCTTCACCTTCTACGGCCTCGTGCACCGGAGACCGGGAGCGTCCAGGCATGGGCAGGCAGGCGAAAGCAACGCCCTGATTGGGCTTTCATCTCTTAAGGGCTCAGACCGGCGGCGTAAGCTTCCCCTTCTGGACGAGGGCCTTCCCAGCGACTGAGAGGCTCCCCCTCCTCACAGTGCCCATGAACCCGAACCCGCCGAGGCCTACCGCCCCGGACACCATCCTGTCTTGCCCGTACTCGTACCTCATCAGGGGGTTGAGGCCGACGATGACCGAGGTGAGCACCCGCTTCTCGGGCGGGACCGCCTCCACCAGCTCTTCGAGCATCTTCGCTGAGCCCCCGCTCTTCCGCCCGACGAGCCTGCCGCCCTCGAACTCGAGGCTCCCGTCCGTCAGGAGGCCGAGCCGAGTCACCGACGGGGAGAGCGTCACGCTGCCCTTCGCGGACGCCGGGTCGACCTGCTTCGAGACGTAGCCCGGTGGCACGTAGGTCATGTTGTACCCGCCCGCGACGTCGCTCTCGTCCACGACGCCGTCCTCGACCTCCAGGTCGCCTCGGAGGGTGAACTCGAGCTTCCCGCCGGGCGTCATTAGGGTCGCCTGGGCCCCGTCCTGGAGCGCCTGCCCGACCGCCCTCCCGCTCGCGGATATGCCGGCAAAGTCCGCGAGCGCCGCCCTGAGCTGATGCCGGACGACCTCCTCCGGCCTCTTCTTGATGAGCCTCGCGTACTCCTTCCCGACGTAGCCGAACGGGAGCCTCGCGCCCCTCAGCCGGGCCTTCTCGGCCGCCTCATACCAGGAATGGTTGTACTTCGTCGAGTCGGTGACCTCCTGGCGCGACAGGCGCGGAGAGTAGGCGCCGATGGGCGGCCCGGGGATGAAGACGTAGGCGTCGGAGCCGGCGAGAAGGCCGTACTCGTGCTTGCCCATGCTGCCGAGGACGTCCTTCGGGGTGACCTTCACGCCCTCGACGTACGCGGACTCGTCCTCGAAGACCACCACCGGGATCGCACCTATCCTCCTGGCCTCAACGGCCAGCCGCCGGGCGAACGGGAGGCCGTTGTTCCAGGACTCTATGGTGAGGGTCTCCCCCTTCTTCAGGCGAAGTGTCTCGGAGATGACTTTCCTAGCTACCTTGTCGTAGAGGGCTTCCGCGGAGCTCAAAGCTAACGGTGATGGCGGGAGGCCTTAGATAAGAGTGCGCCGCTCGGGGAGGGCTCTGCTCCGTAGGCGGGGGATTCAATTCGCCGCTCCACTTGGTGGGATGCGCTTCTTGGAAGATGATAATCTCATTTCCGCTAGGGAACCGATGCAGGCCGCGATGCCTACGACAATCGTCCCGTCTGGAATGATTGTCGGGTAAGTGTATGTGCAATAAGCGCCTCCACTCACTGGTCCGACCGGGGTTAGGTCGCTCGTGCAATTATCTTCAAAGCCGAGTAGAACTCCGAAAGCCAAGACAACGATTCCAAGGACGAGCGCGACAACGACGAGTCTCAGTTGGCAACAACTCCCTCTTTGGAGTCTACGGGCTCATCGACGGCGCCGCCTGCGCGCTCCGGCGCCTTCTCACAAGGAGGGCGCCGACTATCAGCGCCGCGACGACTAGCACGACGCCGAGGACAGGGAGGCTCAACGCGACCGTAGTGTTGGCCTCACTCCCGACCGAAGCGTCAGCCGAGGTCGAGGTGGAGACCCCTAGGTTCGAGACCGTCGCCTGATACGTCCCTATCGGGATGAGGCCGAAAGTCGCCACCCCGTCTGAGTTCGTCGTCCTCGTCACCATCGTCCCGTTGGCGAGCTTGGCGGAGACCGGGGCGCCCTGGACCGCGAGCCCGAAGAGGTCTGTCACCTTCACGCTCGCGGGGTATATCCTGGACTTGACCGTGATGTTCTCGGGCGCGCTGACCTGGTAGGGGGTCGGGTTGAGAGGCTTGACGTCCGCGCCCTCCCAGATCACGCTTGCAATCGTGAAGGTGGTCCCGTTGTCTACCCACGTGTTGAAGCCGGGGACGGCTTTCGCTCCTCCGTTCTGCTGTTGGATCGAAAGCGAGGTCGGAACCACCTGCCTCGAACCCGACGAGTCCGTGAAGGCGAAAGCTACGAAGTACTGCCCCACCGAGTCGAAAGCCAACGAGTGATACGTGTCAAAGACGATGGGCGGAGTGGTGAACGTCCCCGTCTCGTTCCGCGCGATGTCCGTGGCTTTGGAGTCCAGCGTGTACCCGGTCAGCGCCTGCCTCTGCTTGTCGGGGACGACGCCTCCGATGTAGCTCGAGGTCACGGTCATGTTGGAGCCTGAATCGTAGAATCCGTCGCCTGTCGGCGACTGCAACGAAAGGGTCACGTCGAAGCCGCCGGAGAGCGTGAAGAGATACTGCATGACAGGCCTGACATCTATCCGGTGAGGCGCGTCCATCGTCAAGCTGACCGGGAACGTCCCGCTCCCCTTCCTGGAGATGGAGCTTGTCTGGACCCCATCGATGGAGTATGAGAAGGCGTTGAGCCTTGTCTGGTCAGCGCTGGCGTTCCAGCTGTGGTCGTATGTCGCGGTGACCGCCGTCTGGTTGTCATACCACCCGGCGTCCCCCGATATCGGGGGCGGGGTGATCGAGGCCAGCGCGCCCGTGGCCGCGGTCAGAAAGAACTGCGCCGTCGAGGCGCCGGTAACCGCCTCTGGCGAGGAGATGGCGCCGAGCGCGAGGACCTCCACCGTCCCCTTCGAGCCTACCTGAAGCTGGGCACCGCCGTTGACTGAATAAGAGACCAGCCTCTGGCCCTCCCCTGCCGACCTGCCCCAGACGCCAAAGAGCGCGACGCTCACCACGGAGCCGGAGTCATACCAGTAGCTGTCTCCGCCGATGGTCGGGGGGGTGATCGAGTCGAGCTCCTGCGGCGTCACGGTCTGGAGCGTCACCTGGTACTGCGTCACCGAAACGAAGGAAACCGCGTGGGGGGCGCTCATCGTCACTGCCACCGTGACGTTCCCCTGGGCGGGTGCGAAGGAGACCTGGGCCCCGCCGTCGACCGAGTAGGAGACCACCCTCTTCCCGGTCCCTGCCGCGCGGCCATAGGTGACGGGCTGGCCCACGGTCGCCTGAGCCCCGCTGTCATACCACGCCGACGCCGTCGCGCCGCCTATCACCGTCAGATAGAATTGGTGGTCGTACGCGAACACGACGGATCCGGAGCCGCTCACGGACCCTTCGCCGCCGGGCGCGAACCACCTCTCGCTGGACGTGGACCCGGGCAGGGGGTTCGTCGCGGAGTAGGCTGTCCCGCTGTCGAGCCAGTAGCCGGTGGGGGAGGTCCCGACAGGGAGGGACATGGCGGCGCCAAACTCCTGCCCTGAGAGCGTGGGGACGGAATATCCCGAGCCCCCGCCGCCGACGGAGTAGGACATGGTCTCCAGGTATTGGTGGTAGTATGTGACGGACTCTGACTGACCGGAGGCCGCTGTGCCGTTCGTCGCCTGGCCCGTCTGCCATCTCTGCGTCCCGCCGGACCCGGGCAGCTGGGACGAGACCGACCAGGTGCTCCCCGAGTCCAGGTCGTAGACCGTAGGGGTCGCGCCCAGGGGCGTCGTCTTGACGGTCCCGTTGAACCTGTAGGTCAGGGTGGGCGGGGAGTAGCCCGAGCCGCCGCCCACCACCGAGAAGCTCAGAGTGAAGGGGACCTCCCCCAGCGGCCCCGTGAGCTTCAAGAGCTGCCCCGCGGCGAGCGTGTACTTCCCCGACGTGACCAAGCTGGTGCCCGAGTACAAGCCGAGCTCGTAGGAGCCGGGATACAGCGTCACCGTCACCTCGCCGTTCTTGAACGCGTACCTCCCGGGCGTCCCCGCGAGGTTGGACGAGTTCCTCACGTCGAGCGTCCCTGAGGCGACGGATGTCTTCAGGTCCACTATCCCCACGCCGGACTGGTCCCAGAGCTTGCCCAGCGTCCCCGCGCCGCTCTGGAGCTCAGCTACCATCCCCCCGTTTTCCGGGTAGTAGTCCCACTTGGAGACCACGTTCTGTATCGCCTCCGCCGTGTCGCCCCCGAAGTCGTAGGCGTTTGTGACGAGCTGGTAGTTGTGGCCGTTCCAGTACTCCAATTGGAGCCTGAGGTCCGACTGCGTGTCCGTCGTCATGCTCCCCCCGCCAGCTCCCCCGATTATCAGCTCCGAGTCGTAGAAGTTGACCGGGCTGTAGCCGAAACCGTCGACCACGAATCCGCTCAGTGAGGTCAGCTGGTGGACTGCCGTGAACGTCGCCGAGTCGTACTCTTGCCAGCCGTAGCCGTCGTTGTACTCGAAGGTGACCACCGGCTGCCTGGAGGCGTCGACGGAGGAGTTGACGCGAAATTCCACTGTCGCGGGATAGACCAGGTTCGCGTTGTTGCCGGGGAGAGAGGTCCCGGCCACTTCGTAGTAGTAGTAGCTGGAGCCGAACTGGGCGACCGTCCCGCTGCCCTGCACCCCGGCGTCGCTCATGGCCGCGGAGGAGGTCGAAGTGTTCCAGATGTTGTCCACGAAGGCGATGGCGTTGCTCGACGTGTCCACCTCCGCCACGTCCTGGACCCAGTAGACGAACTGCTTGCCGCCGGCGAAGAACTTCAGGTTGACGTTCAACTGCATCGACATCACCGGATCGCCCGAAGAGTTCTGCGTCGAGAGGGACACGACGTCGACCGAGCCCAGCGACGAGTTGGTAGCGTACGAGTACGGCCCGCTCGGGCCGATCCCGTAGTCAGCGACCCCCATCGGCGCGGGCTCCTGGGAATATCCCGAGTTTACGTCGATGAAGGGGTCCACAGGGCCGTTGAGATGGTTCGTGTTGATGACCCTCGGAACGGCCGCCCGGGCGACCGCCGGCGAGCTGGACGGCCGAGGAGACGCGTTCCCGAAGGCCGAGAGCGACAGGAGGAGAATGATCGCGAGGCATGTCCACCGCGGCGAAAGAGAGCTCCGATCGTCAACTCTACGGGGAGGGCTCCCAGGCCGTGAACGACCCATCGACCTAGGCCCGCCTAACCCAAGAATCAACCAGATCGGCCGTCCATTTCTTGCGAAATCTGACTATAGAACCCTTTCCACAAATTCCCACGCCGCCCTTCAGCAGAGTCGCGTCCGCCACTTCCCGGCTCCCCGCGTGGGGCGTTGTATTCCAGATTCACACGGGCTTAATACGTCGCTGGAGCCTTCGGCACGGAATATCGTTGGCTTGGGGGAAGCCAAGGCGAGGCGGAGCCACCGGCGCGGTCGTTATCACGACGCTAATCATGATCGCCGCCGCCGGGATCAGCGGCGCGGTAATCTACCACAACCTGGGCACCGCCGCGTCTTCCGCAGGCATAGACTCCCCTCCGGACGGCGGGCAACCTGCCGTCGTTTCTGATTCCACGTCCGCGAACTTTACCGCAGCGGTCGTAGGGCAGGTCGCGGTCACGGTCGCAGGTGCCGCACTGCCGGCCGGCGGCTTCAACGCCAACAGCACGACGACGACCTTCACGTGCTCGGCGTCGCCATCCGGGGCCCACCTGACACTGACCAACGGCGGCACGGGCAGCGCTTCCGTGTCCTATGTCTCCGTCACCTCGGGCGGGGTCGTCTCCGAGTTCACCCCCTCGGGCGCCTGCGAGGTCGGCGGCCTGGGTTCGGGAGCGGCCACCACCTACGTCATCTTCCCCGCGAACTCCCAAGTCGCCCCGAGCCCGGTGGCGGGCCAGGACTACACAGGCGTCGTAGGGCTGTCGGACGGCGCTTCGGTCCCGTTCAACGGCGTCTGGCAGTAAACCCCGCGGCGACGGGCCACGCTGGCTTTTTATCACCATAGTCCAACTCGCCCATCGTGGCGTCCCACAAACGCTCTTCGTCGGAAGACTCTTCCGACGGAGAGGACTCTTCCTCATCCGGCGGTCGGTCGGACGACGCTTCCTCCACCCTCTACAAGTCTTGGATGACGGGCTTTGCCTACGAAGCGTGCAGGAACCTGTACCTCCCGGGCGGGGTGCCTCCGCCACACACTGACGACCAGGCCAGGGAGTACAGAGACAAGATCCTGCCTTGGCTCTCCACCTACCTGAACCTCGTATCCGAATGGGACGCCGTGGGGATGGACGACGTGACCGACGACCTCGAGCGGATGGTGAAAGACGTGCGGAAGAGGACCGACCCACCGACGTCTGACTCGGAACGGCATCAGGTCGCCTCGCCCCCGCAGGCGGAGAAGGATGACGCGAACGCGGACGACAGGTTCGACTCGGACTTCGACCTCGTCCTGGGCGCGATAAGGGCCAAGGAGCCGTATGGCTGCTACGCGGCTCTCTCGGGCGAATTCAGCTCGAGGCTGACGCACCCGCGCGAGGGCGACACGCTGGCAAAGCTCGCCGCCGCGCTCAGGGACAACCTAGCGGAGATGAAGAACGTCCTCCCGGACGGAGCCTACGACGTCATCGACAGCGACCTGAGCAGGATACAGGGCGGCCAGCAGGGGGGCGCCGTCGGCGAGCTGGAGAAGGAAGTCGCGACGTCCGCGGGGAAGAGGGCGCTGAACGAGGAAATCGCGACGTGGACTGACCTGATGTTTGGCGTGGCAACGCCGGAGGGTATCCTTTCGGCACGGGGGAGGGGGCTGGCGCACACGCTGGTCGTGGCGGTCGGGCTGGGGCTCATCTTGGGGATAGGACTGGTCATCTTTCTGGTCTTGAAGGTCGTCGCGAACATTCCGGGGATGGACCTGTCGAGCCTGAGCCTGGTCAGTGGCAACAACTTCATCTCGACCGTCGAGACGGTCTCCACAACGCTGACCACCGTAGGCCTGTCCTTCGGCTTGCTCGTGACGAAGGCTTGGGCATCGCTGCAGGCCTTCGAGCAGGCGACTCTCCTCTTCTTCGCGAAGATGCCGCGATTCCGGCGGCACGTGAACCCGGTCTACGTGCAGTGAGTCGAGCCAGGTCATCGGCGACATAGCGAGACCAGCTACTATCGGCGTAGTAACTTTATATGCTACTACTACCATAGTAGCTGCGGCATGGCGCGCATGGAAGGACCCAACCCGGCAAGGCTGTTTCTCGTGGCGCTCGTCGCTGTGGCTCTCACCGTCCCGACGGTGGCCATCTCCGCGAGCACCTCTGACGGGCAGGGAGGCGGCAGCCGGGATCGTTTCAACCATCCCGGCAACCTGCTGATCACGGACCAGTTCAACAACCGCGTCATCGAGGTGAATCCTTCCACCAAGGCGATCGTGTGGAGCTTCGGCTCGAACGACGCCTCTCTCTGCAACCCCGGGCCCGGTGCGATAATCGGCCCCAACGACGCAGAGCGCCTCGCAGACGGCCTCACGGCGATGGCTGGGACGGGTATCCCGCCCGGCGCAAGCCCGGCCATGCCGGGCGGCTGCGTCGACAACCGGGTGATCGTGGTGGACAGGGCCGGCAACATAGTCTGGCAGTATGGGCAGGCGGGAGTGACGGGCTCCGGTCCGAACCAGCTCAACGTGCCGGTCTTCGTGATACAGCTATCCAACCACGACTACCTCATCGTCGACCAGGCCAACAACAGGGTGATAGAGGTCAACCAAGCCAAGCAGGTGGTATGGTCCTACGGGCCCGCCTCAGGCGTAGGCGCGCTTAACAACCCCAACAGCGCCGAGGTTCTGCCGAACGGTCACATCCTCATCGCGGACGAGAACAACAACCGGGTCATCGAGATCACGCGGGCCGGGCAGATCGTGTGGCAATATAGCGCGGGAATCCAGACGGCGGCCTTCGCGAGCAGGCTCCCGAACGGCAACACCCTCATCGTAGATTCAGGGCACTCTCGAATACTCGAGGTGACTCCGTTCAAGCACGTGGTCTTCCAGTACTTCACAAACGCCCAGGCCGGCAGCAACCCGAGTCCGTCTCCCTCGAACGCGGTGATGCTCCACAACGGAGACATCTCGATTGCCGACCAGTTCAACGACCGCGCGTTCGTGATCAACGGGCAGGAGCAGACCGTCTTCCAATACGGGCAGCTCAACGTCTCGGGCAACGGTCCGAACCAGCTCGACGCGCCCTACACGGCCTTCGTCATCGGCGACTATACGGGACAGACGCCACCGCCCGGGATGGACGACGGGCAAGAATGATCTCTCGATGACGGGCGAGCAAGGCGGGTCCAGTCGTGACGAGCGCGGTCAGTCGTCGCAGTACTTGCATCTCTTCGGAGGCAGGAAGAACATCACGCCTACCGGGTCGTTGTAGATCTCATAGTCGTCAGGCTGAAGCTTCCGCGGGGTCTCTTTGGGCATGCTCCCACAGGTCAGGCGGCGATAAAAGCGTCGATTGGAGAACGCACGAAAAACCTAGCAGCCGTACCCGAGGACTGCTCCGGCACACAGCCTGCACTCGAAGAGGAAAGACACCCGGTGGACGTCGCAGGGCTTCCAGCTCGGAAGGTCGCTGACCCGCGCTTGACCGGCCGATCTCGCCGGGACGTCTGAACGGGGAAGAGAGTCCAGCTCACGGGCGGGCGTCACTACGCCAGCACCTCCATGGCGGTCCTAGGGTGAGCACGCTCGTGCTTCCGCATATGGACGAAGCAGTATCTCGCCCCGCAGAGGTGGCATGTGAAATGGAAGCCGAAGCCGTCGAGCACGCCGCCGCAGTGCCGGCACCGATACGCAGACTCCATGCTTCCGTTGTGGGGCTGCCAGTCGCTCACCCTGCTCTCAGTTGCCACACTTTCCTGTAGGTCGCCGAGTTGGATTTAACCGGTCCCCGGGGAGGAGAGTGAAAGTATTCGGCCAGGCTACCTCTGGAGGACGGGCGGTGGACCCACCCGTCCCCCGGTATACCTCTTCCCTTTGCATGACGAAGGAAATTGGTAAGGCAGAGATAGAATCTGCAATAATAATCACTTGTGATTTATAGGTCTATATCAGAAATGTCGACGAATCGTCCACTTCCCTGGGGGCGCGGAGGACGCGGGAGCTATCAAGCGCGAGGCGCCCTCCTTGGGATCGGCCGGCTTTTTGGTAAACATTCCGGGCCAAACATGCGAACGCGGCGAAAACCCAGAAATCACCACGACCGGCTAGCTGTAGGTGGATCACCCAATGGAAGGAGTTTCGCCGGGACGGGGCACGCCATGAGAAGCCGCAGAAGAGAGGCTAGCCCGGAGCACGGCTTTCCGGATGATTTGCCAGAAGGCGGCTGGAGCCCCGGGAGACAGCGCTTCGAGGAGCAGGTCGGGCTCCTGGTAAGGGCCCTCCGGTCGACCGACGAGGGCGTCCGAGAGTTGGCGGTAGTCCAGGTCACCCTGCTGGGACCGAAGGTCGTGCCCTACCTGAGCTCCGCGCTCGAGGACGCGCTGGACGAAAGCGACCTGCAGCAGTCGGCCCACCAATCGATGTCGGGCGCCGAGCGAGGGATCGCCGGCATTTGCAGCGCGCTTGGAATCATCAGGGACTCCGACGCCGTCGTGAACCTGGCCGCGGCGCTCCCCAGGAAGGAGGCCGTGGAGGCCCTCGCCAAGATAGGAGGAGAAAGGGCGCTGGAATTGATAATGGACATGATCGAGAGCACGAATTCTTCCTGGCCCTCCAGCACCGCTGACTCTGACCCGGCCTTCGTGAGGCGCGTGTTCCTGCGCTTCGGAGAGGTCGGGAGGAAGCGTCTGCAGGAGGAGCTCACGAAGGGGTCCGGCCCGAGGCGCGCTGCGGTCGCGGAGATCCTCCGGATCATGGGAGACCCCGAGGGCCTCGCGTGAGAGAGCGCGCTTTCAAGAGTCATCGTGATTCAGGCCGCCGAAAAGGAGAGAAGGATCCGCGCCGCGGAGTTCTTAAATATCAAACGCGGCTTCATGAATCCGGTAAGAATGCCACCTAAAAGGCCGGCAACCAAAGGACGTCTGTCCAAGATCTCCGAGCAGCTGACCGAGCTCCACCTGATGCAGGCGCAGCTGAACCTGCTCGACGCAAAGGTCAGCGGGGCGGCCTCCTGGACTCAGTCCGTCGCGTCGGGCAGGGGCGAAAAGGACCAAGCGAAGAAGTTGCTCTCGCGGAGGGCCAAGCTCTCGGACAAGCTCACAAAGGCGCGGGCGGCCTACCCCCTCAAGAATGAGCGCGCGGTCTCCCCCAGCGTCGAGAAGATGCTGGTCAACTTCGCAGACCGCTTCTGGTGGCCCAGGTGGAACACGATCCCCGTGCCTTCGATGTCGGAGGGGTTCGACCAGACCCCCGCCTATGTCGGCGACAACTACGCGTCCGGGGACATCCAGGCAGTGAGCCTCGGCCCGGGCTACGTGGTCTTCGAAGGGGAGCTGAGCGATTCCTCGAGCGACCCCGAGGAGGCGTGGTGGGCCCACACCTGGGCGTGCACGGTCCCGTTCCCCCACTTCAGTGCCCGGGAGCTGATGATGTATCGCTTCACAGTGGACGCGGCCCTGGGCTTCTACCCCGAGTGGGGCCAGCCTCCGCTTCCGCCCGGGGACATCATGGAGTGGGTCAGCATAGCGACCACGGGAGACATGGGGACCCATCCCATCTCGATCGCCGACGCCACCGACCTCTCGCCCTGGCCGGTGAACACCACAATCCCGCAGGGCAACAACATGTGGTACGGGGGCACCGTAGACGTCTCCGGCTCGATCATGGCCGGTCCCGGGACCCCCGCCCTGGTCCTCCTCTTCGGGGTAGCGGTCGGGTTCTCCGGCGGCGGCTCGCTTCACGTCTTCCCCACCACATCCAGCTTCACCGAGCACCTGACCCGGTCGCCCTACGGCGCTGGCGACGTCGGGAAGCTGGAATACATGGTCCCTCTCCAGTGGTGGCTCAGGGCCCTCGAGAAGATTCCGCTCGCGGCGATACAGAATCCGTAGCCGCTTCGAGACCGAACGTTTAGCCCATCTCCCTCAGGCGTGTTGTTCGGCGTCGGGAGGCGGGTGATGACGCCTTCGCCGCGCTCGCCCACATGGTCATGAATCCGAAAATCAGGTCAATCAATCTGGGATTCACGGCGACTAAATAGCTCGCCGCCCTGAGAAAAGCCCTGCTTGGCTAAGCCGATGAAGGCTCAGCTTCCTGCTATCATGACCTTGGTGACGCTGTTTCTTGGGGTCGCGCTCGGCTTTGGAGTCCATCCGGCCTTCGCCAATTCCTGCTCAGGCACACAGTTCTGTGGGGCCCTCTACTACACGCAGATCGGCTGCTGCGTCGACAAGGCCGCCTTCGTCTACGACACCAGCACCCACACCGTGACGTTCACCCCCACTTCCCTCACCTCCTCGCTCCCCGGCGCGGACGGCATCATCTTCGACCCAGTTACGCACGACCTCATGATCGGCGTCAACTGCGGCGGCAACCAACAGATCACCGAGGTCGACCCGAGCTCGGGCGCAGTAACCGGCACAATCTCGACCACGGGCGTCAGCCCCTCCCACCTCATGGCAGACGTAGCCGGGAACGCCTGGTACTCAGCCGACGGATGCGGGACATTCAACCAGGGAGCGGTCGCGTTCGGGACCAGCGCCGGGACGACGAAGACGTTCACGGGAGACGACACCTACGTGAACACTCTAATCTGGAACCTCAACTCCCCCAACGAGAACCTCGCGTACTACACCTCGAGCGGATGCTGCGGAGGGAACGGCCACTTCGGCACCCTGGACGTCGCCACGGGCACGACGACCTGCGTAAAGTCGGGAGGCTCGTGCATGGTCCTTGCGGGCGCCCACGGAGGATTCTTCGACCCATACACCGGCGACGTGATGATCGTCGGGGGCGGGCACATAACGCAGATCGACCCCAACACGCTCGCCGTCGTCTCCGACCTGTTCGTGCCCGGCGTAACATTTGACCAGGGATCCGCGGACGGGAGCGGCCACCTGTTCGTCGCCAACAACGGCGGCTCGATCTACTTCCTGGACTACTCGGCGAGCGGGCATGTCAACAGCGCGCTGAACTTCGCCGACAACATCGGGGGCGTCGGGGAGGCTGACGACGTAGCCCCTCTCGTGGGTCAGGGCTCCACGACCACCGGCGTGCCCGAGTTCCCGGTGGGGCAGGTGCTGCTGGTCGCGATCGCCATCCCGATGATGCTGATTCTGAGACAAAGGGTCGCGAAACTCCCCGTTCCAGCATAGCCGAGTTCGACCTCTCGACCGAAGAGGGCCCGAGTCTGTGGTGTAGAATTCTTGTCCGTCGCCCCCATTAACGGGGGTTCCGAGCTACCACGAGTTGATGCCGGACAAGATGGTGGAGCTCAAGCTCACCGTCGGGAAGGTTCAGACTGCCATCGCCGAGCGCGACAAGTCCGGGCTGCGCTTCGTCAGGATGATATCATTCACCGTCGCTGAGACCGTCACGACGGACCGCCTGCTGGTCACCGACGAGGCCGTGCGGTGCCTCAACCCTCCTTCACGCTGACCTTGCACGTCCGTCCCCACTCGCAGGGCAGGCCGCGTGCAGTCGCCAGCCTCGAGATGTGGGCGGCAAACGTTAATTAGAAACACGAGGTCCCTATTGGAATGACTTGAGCTCAGAAAATGGCAGCGACGTGGATGCAGGAATGGTAAGCACCTCCCAGGCAAAGCCTCCGGGGCAGATGGGCGAGGCGGGATCCCAGGCGCCCGAACCTGTTCAGGCCGCAACGGCGGCAGCACCGAGTTCCGAGGGAAGGCGCACCCAGCTCAGGATAGTGAGAGAGAACATCCAGTCGCTTTCGAACGACGTCGGAAAGTTCCGGAAGAGCCACGAGGTGAGCGTCAAGAGCCTGGAAAAGCAGCTGGCCTCGCTTCGAAAGGAGCTCGCCGCGCGCGCTCGCGCTGACTCCGGAGGCCTCAACAAGGGCTACGAAGCGAGCGCCAAGAGGATGGAGAAGCAGGTGGCCACCCTTGGTAAGGACCTGGCCGCCTTGAAGAGCGGCATCGCAAAGGACGCAGCCAAGAGCAGGGCCAAGCAAGAGGCCATGCTCGCGAAGATCCTCGCGAAAGTCAGCAAGCCTTCAAAGCGTCCCAAGCGGGCAGCGAAACGCTAAGCCTCTCCTGGCGACCTTCCCGCCTGGGGTGGAGCCTGGACGAATCTCGCCGGGTTTGCTGACAGGCTCTAGCACGATTTGACTTTCGCTTTCGGGCCGCGCATCGGATTTCTTCTGCATATAGCCGACCAGCCGAATTGCGGAGCGACGCGTTCAGGCTGTATTGTATATTTGCATGAACATCCGTTGTATTTTTCATGAGATAGGACATCCTTTTTAGGCACCCTTGCGACCCTAAGGCGATGACAGTTGACGAAAAGGTCCGGTACGGCATGATGGCTGTCGTGGCAACCAGCTTTGTCTTCGCGACCCTCGGGCTCCACATATCGCCGTTCGACCCGATGAGCGGCGCCGGCTCCTGAGAGAAGGCCCCCGAAAGCCCTTAGCTCGTTCGCTTTATTTTCAGGATGAGCCCCTCGAACTTGGGGAGGAGCTCCTCACTCCTGAACTGCCAGGCTTTCTCCGTTTGATCGTAGAGTTGAGGATTCAGCGTGAACCCCATCGCGTTGGTGGGGTCCACGATTTGTAGCGTGTACTTCCTCCTTACGTGGCGGAGAGTCCTCGCGAGCGCCTCATATCCCTCAGCGGCAGCCTCGCCGGGGAAGGCGACCTCGGCGTAGTAAAATCCCTCTCCGACAGCCTCCGCCCACAGGCAGGGGAACTGGTTCAAACCTGCCCTAATCTCCATCCTCTCGCGCTCCGTGAGTTGAGTGGCCAGCAGGTTGAGCAACAGCTGGTGGTGCTTCCTGTGCATCGCCTTCTCCAGGCCGTAATCGTAGCGCGTCCCGAGCCAGTTCACCCTGTAGTTCCTGATCAGGCCTCGCTCCACGACGTGCTTCCAGTAGTGATACTGGGCGTTTTTCATGCTGGTCCCCGCCTTGGCCGCAATCGTCGTCAGCGTGGTGTTGGCGTCGAGCTGAAGATGCTTGAGTATCTCGAGGTCGAGGCGGTCGAAGCTCGCCTTGCCCTGGGGCGTGATTTCGTCCTTCTCGTCGTGCTTCACGGCTAGGTTCTTCCAATCAAAGTCCCACACCCCGTGGTCGAAGTCGAAGAACTCCGCTCGCATCGGAACATTTCTGTGCCAATCGGCCACGAAGATCTCGACGGACCGGAAGATCCCCCTCTCCCTGAGTCCCTCAAATAAGGACGCGTAGTCCTCGAGGCGCCCTTCCGGCACGATGGCATGAACGATGTAGTCCCCCTTGGGAAGCGTCCTGTTGTAGTAGCGGACGTAGCAGAACTCGCTCATCGCCCTGAGGATGGGCTTCACGTACTCTTCGAAGTCGTCCTCAAAGTCCACCACCATGACGACATACTTTAGCCCCAGCCTCTCGTAGGCGACCGCCGCTTGCACCGCGAATCCTTTGGCCAGGAGCTTCTTCTTGTACCAGTAGCGGGCGGTCTCCCTGTGGACCCCCAGGGTCTTGCATATGTCGCTGATGTCCGGCCCTAAGACCCCGATGGCCTTCACGAACTCCTTCAGCTTGGTCTCGGAATCGGCCGGACTGCGTCCTCGCATTGCTGGCTCGAGAACCATTCGGTAGCTTATTTCATGATGTCGCTATTATTTAAGTTGTGCAGATTCAAAAGAAAACGCTGAGCGTGCCCTTTCGGCGTCAGGGGCTATGACTGAAGGTCCGGCTCCGGCCGCTCGGACTTTATGATGTTCGTGACGCGCTTCAGGTTCTGCCCGTCCATGTCCTTGACGCTCATGAGCAACGAGACGAAGCTCTCTTGCCAGACGGCCTTGTCCTTGTCATAGGTCCGCCTCCCCTGGCTGATCTGCATCATCGTCTCCGCATCGCCGACGGGAGAGTTCGTTGCGAGCGACCATTGAGCCTCCCTCTTGAACCAGGCGACCGGCGAGCCCTGGGGCGCGTTGACCGCGACGAACTTGTAGCCCAGCTTCTCCACCCTCTCTACCATGGAGTTGCTGATGACTCCGATGTTGGTCTCTACGCTGAGATTGTCGTCGACCATTATCCCTATCACGTAGGGCGGTTCCACGTTCCACTTGAATTCCTTGAGCGCCCTGGAGACCCTCAACGCGTCGACTCTCTTCTCGCGTGACTCTCCGATGTATGACGACCTCGCAAGAAGAAGGGGTTCCTCGAGGTCCTTCTCGCTCAAGGGAGACGGAGCCGCGGCGACCGGTTCTTCCATTCGCGTCTCAGCGGATTGAATCGCCTGCGGAGAAGGGGCAAGAGGAGCGACAGGGGCTAGAGCAACGACGGTGGAGACAGGAGCAGGCTCCTCCTTCCGGACTTCGGCATCGGCTCCCTCCTTCACCTGCGGCTTGAGTTCTTGAGCAACAACCTCTTCGGATTCCGCGACGACCTCTGGAGCCTCTGCCGGCTGCGGCTTGAGTTCCTGAGCAACCACCTCTCCTGAGCCCGCGACGACCTGGGGCGCCTCTTCCACCTGAGGCTTCGCGACTACCTCCTCGACCGCGTCGGGTTTCTTGGCAATCTGAGGACGCTCAAACAGCCTGCCCTCGATCACCTGGTGTCCTTCGTGCTCGCCGAAGAAGGCGTTCACACCCTGAAGCGTGACAAACGTCTTCGTGATTCTGCAGGTCTGGCAACTCACGTTGAAGTGGGGCATTCTAGAGTCGACTGTCGAAGGCGTCGCGTCTTGCACGGCCTCCAAGCTCAAGTCCTCCTCGTGGAAGCGCCCTCGCCAGCCGAATTTGCTCTTCTCAACTATTCGAGCGACCTGCTCCACAGCTCGAAGGCGGCCACGGCTTATAATCAACGTGAAGTCCGCATCCATGTTTGGGGTTCCGGAGCGGCGCGGCTGACGGGCGCCTAGCCCAGTCCCACGTTCGGGAAATTGGACGTAGGCAAACCCAGCTGCTTTTGCAGCGTGCGGATTCTCCCTGCGTACTTCAGCATCGCAGCCTGGTCGTTCTCCGCCTTGGCGATCCTGTACGCCTTCCAGGCCTTCTTCAGGGCCCCCCAGGTCTGACCGTCGCTATAGGACGTGACTGTCCCCTCGGAGCCAGTGGGTAACGACCGTATTTATGGGTCACATCCCCCCGGGAAGGGAGGAGGCACGCGAGCTCTCGAGGACGAGAGACGCGAGGGAATCCTACATGGACTGCGAGATCTTCTCGAACTCGTCAGCCGTGACCGCGTTGTAGGTCTCGTTGCGAGTCCTCCCTGTCGCGGCCATCGTGGCGCTCAGCTTGAGGACCGACTCGAGGTCGGGGGCGTCGATGATGGTGATGATGTCGTACTTCCCTGTCACCACGTACTCCGCGACCACCTTGATCTTCAGCTTCTTCGCCGCGTCCAGGAACTGCCTCCTGCCGTGGGAGAAGGTCTTCAGGGCTTTCGCCCCTTCAGAAGTGAAAGTTGTAAGCCTCACGAAATAGGGCATGGGATTCGAAGACCGCTCCCAGCCCTTAAGGCTGTCTATCCCTGCTACCGGCGCGAGGGCGGGCCTATTCTGCGCTGATGAATCCCTTGGCGCCGTTGGCCTTCTGCCAGCCGTCGACGGCGAGGAGGACCGCGAACACGAACGACAAGATCCCTACGGTGAAGATTCCGAGGATGATTTCGAGAACAAGCGCCAGTATGACAAAGACTATCGTCGACAGTCCCAGAACCTTCTTCGTGCCGAGGTACAGGTAGCCCAGCCCGAAGAACAGGTTCAAGACCGCCGCCACTATCGGGCTCTTGCCCGCATATTGGTTGGATGAGGGCATGCCCTGGCCGCTTGGAGTCGGCCCCGCCGAAGCCGGTTGGGATGCCGCCGAAAGACTGGAGCCGCAGCTAGAGCAGAACGCGGCGCCGTCCGCGTTTTGCGTTCCGCACTTCGGGCAAAACACAGGGGCATCGTAGTTTCATTCCAATATAAAAGCAAGAGCGGTCCAACGCACCGTGGCCGCGGCGACCGCGACGTCTATTCGACTTGTCAAGGCTGCCTGGCGAGGCTCCTCGGGCAGACCGAATTGTACTCGCAGGCCTTGCACTTGCCCACGCTCGTGCTCGAGGTGGCCTCCCTCTCGCCCATCGAGTACCCGCGCTTCTCCATGATGCTCGCCACCGCCGCGGCCTTGTCGTGGGCGAGGAGGTGCACCTTCATCGCGTTCCGGTACTTGGCCTCGAGCTCCGCCAGCTTCCCGGACTCCAGATGGGTAGAGACCCTCTCCGTCCAGAGCCCCCGCTCTTCCTCCGTTAGCTCCGCCGCCCTCAGCCTCACGAGGACGAGCCTCAGGCGGGAGCAGTCGAACCCCATCAGGTCCAGGAGGAGGCCGTAGATTCGGATCTGGTTCATCTGGTCGGGCCACAGGGAGGTCGGGTCGCCCCTCGTGGTCTTCAGCTCGACGAGCCACAGAGGCCTCCCCTCGGACCACACTATGTGGTCGGGCGTGCCGACCAGCCGCAGGCCGCCGACGGTCCCCCAGACGTGCAACACGGCGTAGCTGGGCTCCTTTCCGCTGACCAGCTCGGCGAACTGCTTCTTCGTGATCGGCTCTTGCGGGATGAGCTCGTCGTGCATGTCTGTCCCCAGGTCCTTCGCCTCGGTGGGGACCTCCCCGAACGCGAACTCGTTCTCCACCTTGTACTCGCAATAGAACTGGCCTGCTATCGTGGATACCGCGACGAAGCTCGTGCCGTGGCGCAGGTTCTTCTCGCCCGACTCCATGAACTCCTCTTCGCGTCCCCACAACGCGTCCCAGAACTCTTCGGCTCGAGCAGCGTCGGTCATGCGGCAATCTGACTAGAGCGTTTCGCGCACCGTCCCCTAAATACGGATACCGCCTGTGGGAGAAAGTCGACCGCGGTCGCCCAAGACTACGCCTGGCTGGAAAGTAGCTACCTGCGGCTCGGGCCGATCACTAATGAGAGTCGCTAGTCGAGGAGTCGTTGACGACGTTGCAGCACGCGTAAAATTCGTTATCGCCCTGACCGTTGATCTGCCCAGGCGCTTTGTCCTTGACGAAGTAGTAGAGCGGATGACCGTCGAACGTGGTCCGCTCCCGCCCGTCGGACCTCGTGGCGACGCCGAACCTGCTCGCGCTCAAGCCGGGCGGCAAAGTGAGCTTGTCGCCCGCATAGAAGAGCGGCCAGAAGGTGACGCACCCGCCGTAGCATGTGCTCGTCCCATTCGCCGGGTCCTTGGCATACAAGTACAGCGTGAACCCAGTGCCGTTGGCCAAGTAGGGGCCTATCTTGATGTTGTTCGCTAGGTTCACGGTGTACTTCGTGGTTGAGACGATGCCCTGCAGGCTTGCGCCGTTCGGATTGAGCGGGAATGCGGCAACATATCCGGCTGCCAATATCAGCACGACGACCAAAGCAGGTCCTGTCCAGGGCCTGAGGTCAACCATGTTGCCGATGCTGCCGGGCCTGATATTACCCTTTGTGAATCCGTAGACCGGAGCCCGAAACGGTCCCGGGCCTGCGGGTCACATAGAAGAATCATCCTTAGAAGATATTAGGCGGCGCGCGCCATTTTCGTGCGTGTGAAGGATTTGTTCAGAGGAAACCCTTCCTCGGAGAAGGACGTCATTTGGGAGGGAAGCCCTTGGGTCACGCCCGGGCTCGTTGCGCTTAGCGCAGGGGCAGTCCTCCTCGCATTCTCGCTATCCTTCGTCGAGGTCGTTTGGATCGGCGTCCACAGCACGGCCGTGGAAGGGACGCTCTTCCTCGTCGCCCTGCTCTGGCTCGTGGGGGCAGCGAGGCTCGAGCTCCTCGCCTGGTCCAACCACTACTCCCTCAGGCGGTCGAGCCTGGAGGTCGAGCGGGGGATTGTGGAGAAGAGGACCTTCACCGTCTCCGCCGCGGGCTTCTCCGACCTCGTGGTGACTCGGAGCCTCCGAGGCAGGATCTTGAACATGGGTGACATCGTCGTGGAGACGGACAGCCACAGGGACGTGGCCCTCGTCAGGGTGCGCGACCCAATCAAGGTCTCGACGCTGATAAGGCAGGTGATGACGGTGCCTCTCGTGCGGGTCGACGGCCAGGGCCCGCTCCCGGCCGCTGGCGGGGAGATTTCGGGATGAGGAGAGGCATGTTGGTGGCCTCTGCGGTCCTCGCGGTGCTGGTCATCTCGCTCGCCCCTGCGGCCCTCGCGTCCACGCTGACCGTCGACCTCAACCCGAGCACCCAGGTCGCGAAGCTCACGAGCGCGAGCACGACGCACTTTGTCCTCGACTATCCCGCTAACTCGACCCTCTCCTCCTACCTCAACGGCTACAACTCGTCCTCTTCTCTCTCGGGGGGCTTCAACTCGACCTCCGACGGCCTCCGCAACTTCAGGGGGCAGATGCACGACGGGGCAGGCGAGAACGTCTCCGTCACCAACATGACCGTCTCCTACAGCTACAGCGCCAAGGCGAACTCGACGGCTCTCGTCGTCGACAAGCAGACGGACATCACCGCGTGGGTGGCCGGAGGCTTCACCGTCTCCAACGGGACCGTGACTGCCGACCTAGGCTGGAGGAGCTTCTACATCAGCGGCGCGCTCGACCTGAACCTGGAGGGCCACGCCGTCGACGTGAACCTCGCAGGCTCGGCGCTCACCCAGAGCACCTTCGGGAGGGGCCTGGGCGGGCAGCTGCTCACGGGGATGTTCGCCGGCAAGAGCCTGTGGACGAGGCCCACTCTCAACTTCTCGAGCCTCAGCGGCCCGCTCAGCAACTGGACGAGGAGCTACGACTCGCTCACCAACACGACGACCTTTTCCAAGACGGTCGCCGGAAACTCCACCTTCACCTCCACCTACTCGGGCGGCGGGGGCACGTTCTCGCTGACCATGACCTCCGACCCCTCGGCCTTGATCACTACCAAGGGCTACGCGCAGGCCACGGACAACTCGCTCGTCTTCTCGAAGGCGCCAGTCTACCTGAACCCGATCCTTTGGGTCGCGATCGGCACGGCCGGCGCTTTGGCGGCGCTCGGGGCGGTCTACCTCTTGAGGAGGCCTAGGCCGAACGCGCCCGGGGCCAGCCCCTACCAGGTGCCCGCGAACTAGGCTCGGGTCTTGCTGCGAAGCATTCTAGATATGGAAGGGCATTCTGTATTCCTGCCTCAATCGACTGATATGCCGGGAATTCGACCGCATCTACCGGGTCGAAGATGTCCTACCTCACACAAGAGGACCAGACCCGCACGAGGGAATCTGGTCAGGTCGCTGGGAACTACAGCGGGAGGACAAGCGCGCCCAGCGTCATCGAGCTTGCTAACGTTTTCACCGTCAAGGCACCTTCAGGGACGCACCACTAGGGAGTCAAAGACTTGTTGGACCCTCAGAGCAGGAATTCCAGGCTGTCCAAGGTCAGCGTGGCTTGCAAGACCTGCGACGTCTCGGAGTCTTTCTACTCGGAATCGAGCGTCAAGAGGTTCAGGCTGGAGCACGTCGGCCACGACGTGCTGGAAGGCGGCGTCGAAAGCGCGGGAAAGGTGAGGCTGCTGAAGGTGATGGTCGAGCTCGTGATGCTCCCCGCGTATCCGTCCCCCGTCTTCACCATCACCGGAGTCAAGGAGGACTTGAAGAGCGCCTTCGTCCAGGTGGTGTCTCCGAGCCAGCGCGACCAGGTCAGGGACACCCTGGAGAAGGGCAAGTACCTCGATTCCGGGTCCAGCGACACGGTCTATGTCTGGGAGCCGCAGTCAATCACGATGTCGGAGGGCGCGACGCTGGCGATGAGTTTCGGTCCCTCCTCTTCTGTCGGCCCGGATCAGGTTGAGCCCAACCCGGCCGCCGAGGAGCCCCTCCGGAACGACGCCCCCTCGACCTCCGAGCATTCTGAAGAGATCGAGATCGCTCCGTCTGGAGGAGCGCAGTCGGCCCTAGTAATCAGCGAGCCTGCTCCTCAAGCTGAAGCGCCCGCCCTCCTCGCCCTTCCGGGTCCTTCTGACTCTGCCCCGCCTCCGCCTCCCTCGGAGCCCTCCGCCCAACCAGAGGTTTCCTCACAGGCCCCGGCGCAGGCTGACCAAGTTTCGGCTCCCCCCAGCCCATCCCCCGAACAGGAAGCCCCCGCAAAGCCTTCGCCCGAGTCAACGGAGGTATCGACACCAGCAAGGCCTGCAGAGAAGGAGGTGGTCACGAAGCCCTCGAGCGAAGGCCCGGACCAGACAAAGGTCGAGGAGGACAACTATCTGCTCGTCTCGAGGTCTTGGTACATCGAAAAAGGGCCGAAGAACATGAGGGAAGCGGTCCGGATCTCCAGGCTTCTGAGGCCTTTCAGGTGGAGGATCGAGCCCGCCTACACCATCGGCGTTATGGTCGACGACATCCTCAGCGTGGAGACGGCGAACGGCGAGATAGGCGCCGACATGACGAAGGAGATCGAGGGCGCGGGGTACGAGTTCTCTCGCGTGAGCGTGGAGAATGGAAAGCCGGTCGCCTGGTTCAAGAAGGACTCGGCAACTGAGCGAGTCGCTCCTGGAAACTGAACTCCAAGGGCAACGAGGGTTCCTCTCACACCGGCTCTTTCTTGAAATGCCTACTCGAATCGCCAGCTAGGCAGAGCCGGGCGAGGCGCTCTGGCTGCGCCGCTCGAGCATCCGCGTTGACCAGCCCTCTCGGGAGGGCTGCAAGGACGACATGGTCGAGCCTTCTCTACCGGCTGTCTACACGCGCACTATCACGATGGTGTAGTTGTCTTCGTATCCCCAATAGACGAGGCCGTAGCCGTTGGTCGTGCGCTTGTCGACTCGCAGCCTGAAGTCGTACGCGCACGAACCCATTTCGAGGGTGTTGTATGCGGACCCGCTGTACTGTGTCGCGAACGACAAGGAGCCGGTCCACAGGTGCGTCCCGTTGATGTGCCCGGAGTAGTCGTCGTAGGCGGGATTCGGGCTCGTCGGCGGGGGTGAGATCAGGGAATTGTGCCCCCATATCCCATCCACCGAGTAATTGCGCAGATGCCCGTTCGTGTCAAACGCCTCAAAGTCGATTTCCAAGACGTCGGCGGCGCCGATGTTCACGGTGTCGCACGGCGCGACGGGGACTCCGTTACGCTTCGCTCCAGTGATCTGGAACGTCGGAGGCGTGTTGTCTATCTGCAGCTTCAGGGTGCCGTAGAACGGATCCACATACGTGGCGGCCCAGTTTGCGATGGACCCTCCGATCACATTGGCGACTCCTCCCGAGAGGAAGTAGCCTATCACCCGTAGCGTGTGCAGTCCGGTCGGAATCTTGGTGGTGTCGAGCGTTGCGAGCAGGTCGGGGAACGCCCATGGGACGAGGAGCGGGTTGCTAGGCAGCTGATACATGTTGGTGACGCCGCCTACCGTCGACGGCCCCATGGATTGAGCGACCCAGTTGTGCGTCACCGTATCGTAGTAGCTGTTGCTCAACGGGTCGACCACGTCTGTCCAAGGCCCGACCCCGTTCGCCGCCTGCGCGCCGGGGGCCCACTGGACCTTGTAGTACTGCGCGCCCAAGGCTATCAGCGCTATCCCAAACCACCCGCCTATCCAGAGGGTCCCCCCAAAGGGAACGTCCGAATCCATCGTCGGGTAGGGGTAGGGCGACGGCGGGTTGTTGAAGTAGGCGTATCCGTTAGTCTGGCTTATCGACCCTGTCACTATGTTGCCGACCCTCGTGAAGACGAAGTAGGCGCCGGGCGGTTGGCCTATCGGCGGCGGATTGATGGTTATCGCGCTTGCGCTCGCCTTTAGGTGGACGTTCACGACATCGGCTATAGACCACCTCGTGTCGGTCGCGGGGTTCTCGCTGTAGATGTAGCTGGTCACTCCTCCCGCGGTCTGAGACACGCGAAGGATCACGTTTGGTCTTGGGGGCGAGGGGTGCGTGAAAGGAGCGGAGAAGTTGCCGCCCGAGTCGGTCGAGCTGGTGGTCAGCAGGGTCGTCGTGTACACCCCTGGCGAAGGGTGGTTCACCTGGAATACCTCGACCGTGGCATACGGGACCGGCTGTCCGTTCGCGATCGAGACCACGGAGCCTTGGACAAGGAAGCTTGCCAATTCCCCAACACCTCACTTGGGCTGCCCCGCGACCCTGGCTAGGGTTGTCCCGGGGAGGGCAAACTGGATGGGGTATCTCAGCACGACTTCCTTCTTGGGGAAGAAGACGGGCAGCGGATACTGAGGGAGGATGGGAGAGCTGCACTCAGACCGGCGCCTTCCGGGTCGCCTGGGCGGGTTTCCCGGGCCCGCCATAATGCTGATGCCGCCAACGAGCTTTCCGTTCTCCGCGAGGCCGATGGTAACGAGCTGTCGCTCCTTCACCCCCTCCTGCGGCTGGATTATCGCCAGAGTCAAAAATCTCTCTTCTCCGGCGTCGAGGACGAACTTCACCTTCCCACCGTGCACGAGCGTCTTGTCTTCGCGCTTCGAGGGCTTCTCGTCGCGGTCCTTCCCTTCGCCCTCCTTTTCCAATCCCCTGAGCCGCAACCCCCACCTGTCCGGCAGCTGTTGCGCCACGAGCTCGTACGTCTTCTGCTCGGGGTCGCTGTTGGCCACAAGCATCGGGATGACGGGGAACGGCGACATCGAAATCACATTGCCGAAGTTGCTCTGGGCGAAGTTGTTGCTGAGGTCGCTGTCTCCCGCGAGCGTGAGCTGGACCTGGACGCAAAAGTGATTGAAGGCCCCCAGCGGATAGGGCCACAGGCCCCCATTGGTGTCTGTCGTGTCGCTGAGGTCCCATTGCACCTCCAGCTCCTTTTCGCCACCAGCGGTGCCGCTCGCGCCAAGGTCAATAGAGAACTGGTCGATCTGCTTGAAGTGCGCGGTCGTCACCCAGACGCCTCCGGCAGTGCTGATCGGCGCGAACTGCACGGTCACCTGGACGCCGGACGCCGGGCTGCCGCCAAGATTCCTGATCACTAGGAAGAGCCGGTTGTCGGCGACGCCGATGGTGGGCTCCCCCGGCTCATCGACGTTCAGGTAATACTTGAAGGGCCCCGTAGTGTGCGGGACAGAGGTAGTGGTCGCCGTCCGGTTCCCGTTGTTATCGACGAAGACGTCGGGGGAAGTCCATCCGGCCCAAAAATCCGGATATCCCGTTTCTACCGGCACAGTGCCTTTCCAGTTTCTGATAGAAGCATCCATGGACATGAGGGTCGAGAATCTAGATTCCCCTTTCATTATTTAAAGATTAGAACCCGCATGAAAAGTGTTTGAACTCTATCATGTAAATCCTACAATAAATTGGACAATTGGCCGGCCCAAGGGCACTCAGAAGGCGATGTACTACGCCACCACTGACCCTCGCCAGCTTCGCGGCTTCGCGGCGGGTCTCGCGAGCGTCAGACGCCGAGGACCGCCTGGAGGATGCCTGCGACCGAGGTTGTGGCAACCAGCGAGACGACCAGTTGGTTGGTCTGTGGATCGACGACCACGTATCCAGTCAACTTCAGCGTCGAGAAGGTCCCAGTAAAGGACGGGGACTTGATGTTGACCCCGCTAAGATTTAGCGTCAGGTTCAGGTTCGTGCTGCCTTGGTTGACGGGCGTCATGGTGATGGTGACGTCGGCCGAGGTCGCGTTCGCGACCGCCTCCAACACACGCGCTATAGGCATGCCATGGCATGGAGCAAGGCGATAAAAGCACCCATAGAGCGCGATCTCGAGCTGGGGCTGGTCTTCTCTAGTCTCCGAAGCGCCGCGGCAGCAACTGACAGGTGAGCGGCCACCGAGTCGGGTCGCCCCGGGGGACTGTTAAAATATCGAGCGGGAGCCGTCCGCGGCAATTTGAGCGAAGACATGCGCACCCTAAGGAGGAAGGTGGGCGAGCGCATGCAGTGGTATCTGCGGAAGAACTTTGGCGCCACCACTCTCGCATACAAGCTCCTCTCAGACTACCCGACGAGGCCCGCCAAGGGGATAAGGCCGGCCTTCTGCCTCGCGGCCGCCGCCGCCGTGGGCGGGGACCACAGGAACGCGGTTAACACCGGGGCCGCGATAGAGCTGCTCCACAACGCGTTCCTGATTAAGGACGACGTCGTCGACCAGTCGCTCTACCGGAGGGGAGACCTCACCCTCAACAGGAAATATGGCCTCGCGCTAGCCGCGAACGCAGGCGACGCTCTCAAGATACTGAGCATGTCCCCCCTGATAGACAACCTTGAGGTGATAGGGGTCCGCAAGTCCCTCCAAGTGATACTCGAGATACAGAACATGGCGAACAGGAGCGTCGCGGGCCAGATAACCGAACTCACCTACGTGAAGAACAACAAGACCGACCTGAAGGCGCAAGACTACTTCGACCTTTGCGAGAACAAGACCTGCTGGTACACGGCGATTACCCCCTGCAGGACGGGGGTGATAATCGGGAGCGACAACGCGACCGACGAGCAGCTCGAGACGATCACGAGGTTCGCGCTGAAGATAGGCCTCGCCTTCCAGATAACGGACGACACGCTCAACCTGTCGGCCTCTGAGAAGCTCTACGGCAAGGAGATAAACGGAGACATCATGGAGGGGAAGAGGACGCTCATCCTCATCCACCTCCTCAACTCCTGTTCGCCCGAGGAGATGAGGCGGATGAGACAGATCCTCAAGAAGCCGAGGGACGCGAAGAGCAGCGCGGAGGTCGAGTTCGTTAGGGGGTTGATGCAGAAGTACTCCAGCTTCGAGAACGCCCGGCGGGTCGCGAAGGAGCTCGCCAAGGAGGCCAGGGAGATACTGGTGAACGAGTGCGACTGGATGACCGAGAAGCGCTGGAAGAACTTCTTCCTTGACCAGACCAACTATCTCATCTATCGAAAGAAATAAGTGCGCCGCGACGGGTCGCGTCTCCGATTCATCTTGAAAAAGAGCGCAAAGGCGTCAGGCTCCAAGTCCGACGCTGGACCAACAAATCGCGCGACCGTGATCAACATTGATCCGCGCGTGATCCAGCGCGCGCTAAACCAGACGCTGAAGACGCTCAACAACCCCGAGTATCAGCAACAGCTGACGAAGCTCACGCAGATGTCGATAGCGAACTCCATCCAGACCTTCCAGAGACTCAGCACGCTCTCCACGCGGCTGTCCAGCATGGACAGCGAGACCATGTCGGAGATAGTGGAGGGGTCGATTGACGACCTTACGCGCGCTCTGCTCCAATTCAACTCGGACCAGCTGGTGCTCCTGCAGAGGCTCTCGGCCAGGACGCTTGAAATCCTGGATGCCCAGGCGCGCCAAAAGTGAGAAAAGGGCCGCTGCTCTGAACCAACGCTTACCCAGGCCAAAAGCTCGAAGAGGCGCGTGACCCCTGCTATCGTCCAGACTGGAAGATGTCCCGTGGGCAGACGCCTTCAGCCTTCCGTCCGTCTTCGACCCCCGCCTCCCGCTCTACAAGGAGTGGCACGACTTTGTGTTCTTCGACCGCAAGAGCAGGGTCTTCGGCCTGCTGAACTTCGCGGTGCACGGAAACCCGTACGACGCCAGGCGCGGATACGGAGCGGCCCTCGCATTCCTCGTCGGCCCGGGGGGCGAGATCCACACTGCGCTGAAACTCATCCCGCTGGGCAAGCTGACGATATCCCCCTACAACCCTGATTTCATCGCGGACGAAGTCGCCGTCTCGTACCTAGGAGACTCCTTCACGATCAAGGGGAAAATAGACGACGTCTCGCTCGACCTGAAGGTTCCGGTGATCCTCCCGCCCGTCACGATGAACCAGATCGGCCTCGACATCCTCTCGAAGAACCAGATCAACCGGGGGATGCTCGGCGCGGCCACCGAGATGGCAAGGGTCTGGGACAAGTGGGTGGAGCTCCCCAGGCTCTCCGTGGTGGGGAAGATTCGCGCGCAAGGGAAGGAATACCTTGTCGACACGACGACCGGCTACCAGGACCACGAAGGGGGGCGTTTCGACTGGGGGACGGTCGCGGGCTGGGACACGGGCGTCCTCCTTTGCGACCCGACGAGCGCGGGGGAGCCCGAAAGGGTGAGCTTCCTCTTCTACAGATACGGCCCCTCGGGCGCGAGCTCCTACGGGGGGATCATCGTCAAGACTGCCAGCGGCGTTGAGAGGTTCTTCGGCTCCGAGAAGGTCACCGTCACAAAGTCGGGGGAGTTCTCGGGGGAGCGGGCCTACCTGCCCGGGGTGACGAGGCTCCTCTACCCGGACTACAGACCGAGGGTGCCCGCCACCATCGTGTTCTCCGCCGTCGACTCGTCAGACAGCTTGGAGATCACCTTCACCCCTCGGGCCGTATGCACCATCGTCGTTGCCGGCGTCTCCGACGAGGCGGAGACGACATTCAACGAGATGTGCTGCGACGCCGAGCTCAAGGCGACCATCGGAGGCATGACCTACAACAAGCTCATCCCGTGCTGGTTCGAGTCAGTCAGGCCCCGCGGCAGGTTTGACGACCCATGGCTCTGAGGCTACGGAAGTTCCTGGACGAGCTGCTTGACGTCTTGAAGGAAGACTATCCCAAGCAACTGAGCCGCCTCATCCAGGACGCTAACGGCCTGACCTACCTTCAGGTGCTCGACAAGGAGAGGGCGGTCATCACGGTCCGAAACAGGAGGATCACGATAACGGGCAGGGCGAAGAAGAAGGAGATAAACGTCCGGGTCTACATCAGCAAGAGCTGCCTCTTCGACGTCCTAGAAGGGAAGCTCACACTGGCCGAGGCGTTCGAGACGGGCGAGCTCAAGGTGTTCGGGAGCCCACAGACGCTGCTGCGCTGCTACGCGATATGGGAGCGGGTAATTTCGTTGGCGCGGACCTCACCCCGGTTCTACTTTCTGACATACGAGTTACGCTGACGCGGTCGTCTCGCCGGAAGCAGACTGGCGTCTTGAGAGTGACCGGCTGACTAGCAGCCGCAGTCGCAGTCGGGGTTGGGGCACTCCCCGGTGTGCGTTGGGTGCCCGCACTTGTTGCAACAGGTGTTGTTGGTTATCTGGACCTTGGGTAGCATGTTGACCAGGTTCTGCAGGATTGACGTGTCGAAGGTGATGCAGACCGTGGTGCTCGGCTGGCAGCACTGGCACTGGCCCACAGGCTGACCGCACTGGCTGCAGTACTTGGCCGGCTGCATGATGTTCAGCGGCTGCAGGAAGTTCAGAGTGGTTGGTATCGTGTATGAGGTCGTCGTCGCCGTCTTCATCGGCGCCTTCTGAGTCGTCTTCTGTGCCTTTGCCGCTGACAAATCGAGGTTAGGAAGGGCGTGCAGCTAATAAACGTTCTTGAACTATCTCGCGCTCACGCGCGCTTTTTGGGGCCTGTCGCGCTATCTCGGCCTGGCCCGGCCCTCTGACTTGTCCACTATCTCCATCATCTTGTCGGCCGTGTCGTCGAGCATCTTCTTGAGCTCCTTGAGGTCCTTCTCGACCCGCCCGCGGTTCTTGATGTGGCCGAGGTAGCCGAGATAGAGAAGGTCGAAGAAGTGATGCTTGTCCGGGTTCGCGTCGGCCCTGCTCTTCTTCTCCTTCTCCCACAGCCCTTCTATCCTGCCCAGCTCCTCCTTCGTCAGGTATCTCGTCCCCTCCGGCTTGGCCGCCTCCGCCTTCGCGACCTTGGGCTTGGGCTTCCGCCTGGCGCTCAGATTTCCACCTCGATCTCCGGGAGGCTGAGCCCCTTCATCTTCAGGTCGACGATCTTGAGGCCCTTGAAGGCGAGGTTCAGGTCGAACGGGGTCGAGCTAGCCGAGCTCACCGAGACGCTCCCCTCCACGTCTGAGAACTCGAGCCCCCCCTTGATCTTCAGCTTCACCCCCTGGATGTTGAGCGTCACCGTAGTCTTGATCTTCTGGTTCGTGGCATCCCCGGACGGGTGGGCGCCCTGGTCCCAAAGGTCCTTGGTCATGACGACGGCCGGAATGGCCGTGTTGGAGTCCACCTCGAGGGGCCCCGTGGTGACCGTCGGGAGGCTTATCTTCTGAGCGACCACGTTGCGGACGGTCGCCGGCGGGGTGGTCACCTTAGTCGAGTCGAGCTCGTCGATGCAAGTCTTCTTGACCTTGATGTTCATCGGCCCCATCGGGTTCTGGACGGGGAACGAGTCGCCCAGCGTTATCCCCAACGGGTTCTGGAGGGGGATTATCGTGGCGTGCATGTCGATGTCCTTCGCGTTCATCTCGGTCACGGTCGTCTTGGTCCCGTTGCCGATGGG
>Ga0209517_10001517_pt1 | contig 34816 bp, 30 predicted proteins | sample PeaSoiMetSII2010_FD_187695 | JGI IMG/M metagenome (GOLD analysis project Ga0209517, IMG submission 187695) | Peat soil microbial communities from Weissenstadt, Germany - SII-2010 (SPAdes) (version 2) | ecosystem: Environmental > Terrestrial > Soil > Wetlands > Peat | place: Germany... | reverse complement strand
GCTGCGCCTGCGCGGCCGCGGGATCCAGGGCGGCGATCAGTTCATTGAGACCAAGGTGGTGGTGCCGGCCCCCAAAGACGAGCGCAGTCGCGAACTCATCGAGGAGTTTGCGCGTCTGAACCCGCAAGCGGCGAGGGACCGATCATGTCGTTCACCTTCCGACCGCACGAGCACCTGCGGCGCCCGCAGGACTTCCGGCGCGTCTACGACTTCCGTCGCTCGGTCAGCGACGCCTCCATCATCGTCTATGCCGCCCCCAACGGCCTGCCGCACCTGCGCCTGGGCCTGTCGGTGTCGCGCAAGGTCGGCCAGGCGACACACCGCAACCGCCTGCGCCGCCTCTACCGCGAGGCGTTCCGCCTCAGCCGGCACGACATGCCGGCCGGCCTCGACCTGGTGGTGATCCCGCGCGGCAGTGAGGAGCCGGCCCTGGCCGACCTCGCGCGGTCGCTGCCGCACCTGGTCCGCCAGCTCGCCCGCCGCATCAGCAAGGAGGCCCAGCGGTCATGATCGGCCGCCTCGTTGCCGCGCTGCGTTCCGTCCTGGCGGGAGTCCTGATCGGGCTGGTGCGCGGCTACCAGGTCCTGCTGCGTCCGATCCTGCCGTCGGTGTGCCGCTTCGAGCCGTCGTGCAGCGAGTACTTCATCCTGGCGGTGCGGAAGTACGGGCCGCTGCGCGGCGCCTGCAAGGGGGCGTGGCGCATCTGCCGATGCAACCCATTCTGCCGCGGCGGCCTCGACCCACCCTGAGCCGCCGCCCCTGGCCTGGTTCAAAACCAGGCCGTTTCAGGTAGCGCGGGTCCGTGCCCGTGCCCGTGCCCGTGCCCGGTCTGGTATCGGGCACGGGCACGGGCACGGGCACGGGCACGGGCACGGGCACGGGCAGGGCGCGACCCGCGTTGGAACCATGCCCCGCCCTTCACTTCAACCACACCCGCAGGGCGCGCTCGACCATCAGGCACGGCCAGACGACCACCGGACTGAGCAGGATCACCGGCCAGCGCAGGCCGCTGGTGATGCTGCCGACCCAGACCCCCAGGGGCATCCAGTAGAAGACGCGCAGGTAGCTCCATTCGTCGCCGTAAACGGCGGGACCGGCGACGACGGCAAGCAGCGCCCCCGCCAGCGCGAGCAGCTTGACCGAGCGATTGGCGCGGAAGAAGGCTGTCGCCACACAGAGGCCCATCTGCACGCCGAGCGTCAGCATGCCCAGGGCCTGGCCCGCCCTGGCGCGCGTGGAGGCGAACCCGTCCGGCCGAACCCAGTGGTCGAGCATACCGGCGAAGGGGAGACCGACGTTGTCCGACCCGAAGGGCGCCGACCCGTAAGCGACGGTCAGGACCGCGAACCAGCCCACGAGGAGCAGCAGCGAGGCGACCAGGCCGGCCGCGGTCCGCCAGCGGCGATGGCAGAGGGTCGCGGCCAGGACGACGAGGACCACGACGGCGTTCTGCTCGCGGGCCAGCATCGCCGCCGCCGCCCAGGCGAAGACGACCCAGGCGCGCCAGCGCAGCAGCCAGGCCGTCAGCAGCCCACAGGCGGTCAGTGCCGCCAGCGGGTCGGTCAGGTCGCGCATCGCCGGCAGGGCGACGTTGACCACCAGCGGCAACAGGAAGCCCCACCAGGCACTGCGACCGTGGCGGATCGCCAAGAGCGTCCCGAGCCAGGCCAGGCCGGCCGCCGCCAGGACGTTGAGCGCCGGCAACGCCAGGAGCAGCCTCACGGGGTCGCCGCCGCCGCTGAGCAGCCAGGCGAGGGCCGGGTAGAGGAGGCGGGCGTGGCGGTAAGCCGGGCGGTCGAGCGGCTCGCCGTGCAGGCGCCAGGGGTTGCGGGCCAGGGCGTAGTAAAACTGGCCGTCGAAGCCGTCGCGGCCGAAGCCGATGCTGATCGCTTCGTAAGGCCAGCGGCCGGCCGACCCCTTGGCGGTGCAGACGAGGACCGACGGGTCGCCGCCGAAGGGCAGCAGGTAGCCGGCCAGCAGCAGGACGTGCCACGCCGCCGCCGCGAGGGCCGGCAGCAGGCAGAGCCGCACCGACACGGGCCAGGGGTTCGCCGGGGCCGCCGCGCTGGCCAGGCGCAAGGAGGGGGCCGCGCTGGACATGCAACGTCTCCTGGAGGGTAGCCCGGCCGCTTGCGGCTTCGCAGGTCCGACGCGCGAAGCCGCCCGCAGCGGGGAGGTCATCCCAGGACGACTCCTTAGCATGAGCCCCCGCGCCAGACAACTTGAACTTTTCCGGGCGAAAGCCGGCGAGTCGGGCTTGACACGATTTGGGGCCCACCCTATGTTTCGCCCTCCATCAGCCAACTCTACGTCGGGGGAGTCCAGCGCCGGGCCGGCCGCGCCGGCGGCGCCGCGCCGCGTTCTGCGGGGGGGAACCATGAAAGCCATCCGTCGCGCTTGCCGCCTGCCTCTGTCGCGCCGCCCGCTCTGGGTCGGGGCCGCCGTGCTGCTGGCGCTGGCCGGCTGCGCCAAACAGAACCTGCGGCTCCAGGCCGAGGACGACGTCGGGCAGGCGCAGTATTCGGTCGAGACGATCAAAGAGTGGGCGATGTTCGAGGGGGCCGACCCGATGCAGGTCTTCGGCGTGGGCCTGGTGACGGGGCTGCGCGGCACCGGCAGCGCGGCCCCCCCCGGCGACGAGCGCAAGGTCCTCGAAAAAGAGCTGCAACAGCAGGGCGTGATCAACGTCAAGGAGGTGCTGTCGCGCACCGACGTGTCGATGGTGGTGCTGTCCGCGCTCATCCCGCCGGGGGCGCAGAAGGGCGACCCGCTCGACGTCGAGGTCCGGCTCCCGCCCGGCAGCAGGACGACGAGCCTGGAGGGCGGCTACCTGGAGCCGTGCGAGCTGCGCAACTTCGCCCCCATGAGCATGATCGCGCCGACCCTCGCCGGCGGCAGCCCCAATCAGGCGGTGGGCCACGTCTTGGCCAAGGCGGAAGGCAAGCTGCTGGTCGGCCTGAACGACGTCGAGGATTCCGCACGGGTCAAGCAGGCCCGGCTGTGGGGCGGCGGCAAGTGCAAGGCGCCGCGGCAGCTATACCTGTTCATGAACGAGCAGCGCCGCCAGGCCGCCAACACCAACCTCATCGCCGAGAAGATCAACGACGCCTTCCGCTCGTCGCTGGGCGGCCCGCTGGGGGACAAGGTGGCCGAGGCGAAGACGGGGACCGTGGTCGTCCTGAACGTCCCGCCGCAGTACCGGCTGAACCTGCCGCACTTCATGCGCGTCGTCGGCCTGATCCCGCTGCGGACCAACGAGACGGCGGCCTCCAAGGCGGCGGACGCCGGCCGCGGCTACCGCAAGCGCCTCGACGACGAGATCCTCGACCCGGCCCACGCGGTGACGGCCTCCCTGCGCCTGGAGGCCCTGGGCGAGGCCGGCAAGCCGGCGCTGAAGCGCGGCCTGCACAGCGATTCGGTCCTGGTGCGCTTCTGCTGCGCCGAGAGCCTGGCCTACGAGGGCGACCCGACGGCGGCCCCCGAGTTGGCGAAACTGGTGGACGAGCCGGCGCTGCGGGCCTTCTGCCTGACGGCCCTGGCCTCGCTGGACGAGTCGGCGAGCTACCAGGCACTGACCGACCTGCTCAACTCGCCGGTGCCGGAAACGCGCTACGGGGCCTTCCGCGCCCTGCGCGCCCTGAACAAGGACGACGAGGCGGTCCAGGGCGAATTGCTCGGCGAGTCGTTCTGGCTGCACCGGACCGCGCCGGGCTCGCGAAGCCTGATCCACATGTCGAGCAGCCGGCGGGCCGAGATCGTGCTCTTCGGCGACGAGGCGTACCTCAAGCCGCCGCTCCGCCTCAGCGCCGGCGAGATCAACGTCACGGCGGACGACAGCGATACGCAATGTACTGTCAGCCGCTTCAGCCCGCGGACGCGGCAGAAGCGGAGCGGCTACTCGTCGCTGAAGGTGGAGGACGTGATCCACAAGGTGGCCGAACTGGGCGGCGACTACGCGGCGGTGACGGAGCTGCTGCGGCAGGCCCGGCGCTGCGACTGCGTCAGCTGTGCCGTCGAGGTGGACGCCCTGCCGCAGGCGGCGGACGTCTACGCCCTCAAGCGGGCCGGGCAGCGCGCCAAGGCGGGGGCCGAGGACGACGAGGAGGTGCTGAGCAGCCGCCTGAACCTGGGGGCAACGCCGACCCTCTTCGAGAAGGACGGGGCGCGCGGCCTGCGCGCCTCCGACGCCACGACGCCGGGCGACCGTCTGCCGAACGAGTAGCGATGACCGGCCGGGTAGTCGATAGAATGTGTTAGCGGCCGCTCGTAGTGACCGCATTCATGCGGTCGGAGCCCAGCCGGACCCGATGAATCGGGTCACTACGAGCGCGCCGTCGCGGACCCTGCCATGCGGCCGCTCGTAGTGACCGCATTCATGCGGTCGGAGCCCAGCCGGACCCGATGAATCGGGTCACTACGAGCGCGCCGTCGCGGACCCTGCCATGTTGAAGACCCTCCAACTCATCGGCTTCAAGAGCTTCGCCGATAAGACGGAGTTCCATTTCTCGCCGGGCATCACCGGCGTCGTCGGGCCGAACGGATCCGGCAAAAGCAATATCGTAGACAGCGTGAAGTGGGTTTTGGGTGAGCAGAGCGCCAAGAGCTTGCGCGGCGGCGAGATGGCGGACGTCATCTTTAACGGCTCCGCCAGCCGCCGCAGCCTCGGCCTGGCCGAGGTGACGATGGTCTTCGACAACTCGAAGCGCGCCCTGGCCACCGACGCGGCCGAGGTGCAGATCACCCGCCGCGTCTACCGCTCCGGCGAGGGCGAGTACCTCATCAACGGCCAGGCGTCGCGCCTCAAGGACATCAAGCAACTCTTCCTCGGCTCCGGCGCCGGCACCGACGCCTACTGCATCATCGAGCAGGGGCGCGTCGATGTGCTGCTGCAAGCCTCGACGCGCGAGCGCCGCACCATCTTCGAGGAGGCGGCCGGCATCAGCCGCTTCAAGGCCAAGAAGGTCGAGACGCTACGGCGGCTGGAGCGCGTCGATCAGAACGTGCAGCGCCTCAAGGACATCATCGACGAGGTCGAAAAGCAACTTCGCAGTGTGAAGCTGCAGGCGGCCAAGGCGCAGCGCTACCAGGAGCACACGGCCCGCCTGAAGGAACTACGCGTCGGCCTGGGCCTGCGGGAGTACGGCGAGGTCGCGTCACAGCTGCAAGCGGAAACGGCGGTCCTCGACGGCCTGCGGGCGGGGTTGGCGGAGCAGTCGGCGCGGGCGGAGGCGTGGGAGGAGGAGATGGCCCGGCTCGAGGCGGCCATGGCCGCCAGCGAGCAAGCGGTGCGCGAGCAGGACGGGCTCCTGACTGCCGCCCGCCATCAGATCGCCACCGAGGCGACGACGCTGGGCCGCGAGGCGGAGGTGACCGCCGACCTGGAAACCCGGTTGAGCCAGACGCGGCTTCGCCTGGCGGAGTTAGACGGGCGCGTGGCGACCCTGGCCGAGGCCGCCGCTTGCGGCGGCGAAGAGGTGGCCTCGGCTGAGGCGCAGGGGGAGGCGCAGCGCCACGGCGTGCGAGCCGTCGAGGACGAAGTGCAGCGGGTCCTCCTGCGGCTCGGGGTGTTGCAGAAGCAAGTCGAGGCCGAGAAGAAGCAGCATTTCGAGCAGACGCAGCAGGCGGTGCATCTCCAGAGAGACGCCGGAGACCACAAGAAGACGATGGACAACCTCGTCAGCGAGCGCCAGCGCCTGCTCCGCCACAGTGAACGTGCGGCGGACAATTTGGCGTCGGTCGATCTCGAATTGCAGGAACTGACCGAGGCCGAGGAGTCGCTGCAAGCGAGCCTGGCCGCCGCCCGGCAGGGGCTCGCCGGGCAGCGGCAGGAGGGCGAGCGCTTCCGGCGCCTGCGGGACGACACGGCCGCCGTCGCCGCCGAGCTGCGCGAGCGCCGCAGCGGCCTGGCCAGCCGCGTCGAGGTGCTGGAAGGCCTGGAGCGCAGCCAGGAGGGGCTCGGCACCGGCGTGCGCGAGGTCCTGGAGCTGGTGCGCGCCGCCGATCCGGGGCCGTGGCAGACGGTCGTCGGCATGGTCGCCGACCTGCTGACGGTTCGGCACGAATACGCCCCGCTCATCGATCTGGTGCTGGGCGAGCGGGCCCAGCGCTTCGTGGTGCGCGACGCGCCGCGGCTGTACGAAGCCCTCGGCCGGCGCGGGGCGCCGTTCTCGGGCCGGGTGAGCTTCCTGACCCTGTCGCAGTCGGCGACCGAGCCGGCGCCGGCCCACGCGAACCGTCTCATGGCCGTCTCGCCCCTGGGGGCGGTGCGCATGCCGGCGTCGCCCGAGGGACTGCCGGTCCACCCCGGTGTCGTCGCCCTGGCCGAGAGTCTCGTCACCTGCGAGAACCCCGAACTTGCCCTCCTGCCGGGTCAGCTCCTCGGCCGCACCCTGATCGTGCGCGACCTCGAATCGGCCCGCACGATCGGGGCCTTCACGACCGGCTACCGCTTTGTAACGCTACGGGGCGAGCTGCTGGAGCCGGACGGCACGCTCACCATCGGCACGCACCACGCCGAGACGGGCATCCTGTCGCGCAAGAGCGAGCTGCGCGAGCTGCGCGGCCAGGGGGCCGCCCTCGACCAGCGCATCGCCGAGGCCGAGCGCGACGTGGCCGACCTGCGCGAGCGCATCGCCGACTTCGACTCGCAGGCCGAGGAGTCGCAGCTCGAAATCGACGCGCTGGGCGAGCAGGCCGCCGACCTGCACACTCGGCTCGGCCAGCACCGCGAGCGCCGGGCCACCTTGCACGAGGAGGTGACCGACAGCCGCACCGAGATTAGCCGGCTCGAGGGCGAGATCGCCAGCCACCGAGCGCGCTGGGAGGAGGCGAGCCAGGCGGCGGCACGGGCCGACGCCCTGGCGCAGGAGTTGCACGCGCGCTCCCAGGCGGGGGAGCGGGAAGTGCGCGAACGCGAGTTGCAGCGCCAGCACCTCCAGGAGCAGTTGACGACGGCGAAGGTGGCACTGGCGCAGGCCGATGAGCGGTTGGCCGCACTGCGGGCCAAGCACGAGCAGACCGCGGCCGACCTGGCGCAGCGCCGCCAGGAGCGCGAGCAGGCCGGCCAGCACCTGGCCGACACGCGCGCCCGCCTGACGGAAAGTCAGCGGACGATGCTGCTGGCCTCGTCGGCCCTGGCGCAGTTGTATCTGGAGAAGGAAGCGGCCGAGCGCCGGCTCGCGGAGGTGAGCGCCGAGCGCGACGGACGCCGCGCCGAGCGACAGCGGTTGCTGGAGCAGTCGCAGGCCGCCCGCTCCGCGTGGCGCGCCCAGCAGGAGCAGGCGCACGAGCGCGAACTGATGGTGAACGACCTGCGCCACCGCCGCGACGTGCTGGTGGACAAGCTTCGGGAGGATTACCAGCTTGATCTGGCGGAACTGTACGAGACGCACTCAGTACTCAGTACTCAGTACTCAGTACCGGATACCGAATCGCCCGTCACGGACGCCCCGCAGCCGCTCGACCCCGCCCAGGCCAACGAGGAAATCGCCGAGCTGAGGCGCAAGCTGGCCCGCCTGGGCGCCGTCAACATGGAGGCGCTGCAGGAGCTAACCGACCTGGAGGCTCGGGCAGCCTCGCTGCAGGCGCAGTACGACGACCTGGCGTCGGCCAAGCGCTCCCTCGAAGAGATCATCGCCCAAATCAACGACGACAGCCGCAAGCTGTTCAGCGAGACCTTCGCCACCATCCGTACCAACTTCCAGGAGCTGTTCCGCAAGTTGTTCGGCGGCGGCATGGCCGACATCGTCCTGGAGGACGAGGCCGACATCCTGGAGAGCGGCATCGAGATCATCGCGCGGCCGCCGGGCAAGGAGTTGCGGAGCATCTCGCTCATGTCCGGCGGCGAGAAGACGATGACGGCGGTGGCGCTGCTGCTGGCGATCTTCCGCAGTCGGCCGAGCCCGTTCTGCATCCTCGACGAGGTCGATGCCGCCCTGGACGAGGCCAACATCGGCCGCTTCACGTCGGTGCTGCGCGACTTCCTCGACCGCTCGCACTTCATCATCGTCACGCACTCGAAGCGGACGATGTCGGTCTGCGACGTGCTGTATGGCATCACCATGCAGGAGTCGGGCATCAGCAAGCGCGTGGCGGTGCGCTTCGAGGACTGGCCCGACGACGCCGGCCCACCTGTCCCAACCGCCGAAGCGAACGCGAGTGCCTTCGCGGGTCGGTAGCTCGGGCGAGGCGCCAGCTGCTTCAGCCGGGCGACGCCCCTTCCGACGACGCCAGCCGGTCCAGTGCGGCCTGCTGCTTGGCGAGCATGTTGCCGAGGACGGCCACCAACGTCTCCAACGCCTCCTTCTCGGGCAGCCCGGAGAACTCCTTGAAGTCGTCGCAGACCTGCTCGAGCTGGAACCACAGTTGGCCGCGGGGTTGCATCGGGGTGGACCTCTCCTCGGGCATCCAGGCGATGCGCGACTCCTCGTCAGCTTCTTATGCCGGCCAGCGGACAATGCCTACCCCGACGCCGACGCGGCCTTGAGCAGGGAGCGCCTCTTGCGGGCGGCGCCGTCACTTCCGGGCCTCAAGTTTGCTGCTGGCCCTGCAACGCAGGTCGCGTGAATCGGCGTTGGCCATCAAGCGGTGGAGGTTTTTCCACGCCTCCTCCTTCACCTGCGGGTCATTCTCCTCACCGCTGGCCAAAAGGTGTTGAACCTTGGTAAGTTGGACGAAGTAGCCTTTGCGCGAAGGGAAGCCGCGCTCGATTTATCGATTCGCGAACCGAGGAATCCGCGCCGCCCCGAGGGCGGCCGCTAAACAACCGGAAATCGAAGATGTACCTGCTGAAGATGGGCAAGCGCCTGCTGCTGGAAACCGACAAGCGGCTGCTGTGGAAGCTGGCCTGGAACATGGGCTGGAAGGGCATGCTCTCGGTCGAGCGGCACAAGCGGCGGCTGAGGCGCGGCGAATACTTCCCGCCATTCCTGTACGTCTCGGTCATCAACAGCTGCAACCTGCGCTGCCAGGGCTGCTGGGTGGACGTGGCCCACAAGCAGGAGGTCATCACGCCGGACGCCTTCGGCAAGCTGGTGCGCGAGGCCAAGGCGATGGGCAACGTCTTCTTCGGCATCGTCGGCGGCGAGCCGTTCATGCACCCGCACCTGCTCGACATGCTGGCCGAGCACCCCGACTGCTACTTCCAAATCTTCACCAACGGCCACTTCATCACCGAGGAGCGCGCCAAGCGGATGCGGCAGCTCGGCAACGTGACGCCGCTGGTCAGCGTCGAGGGGAGTGAGATCGTCAGCGACGAGCGCCGCGGCCGCCCCAACGTCCTCAGCAAGACGCTCCAGGGAGTGCAGAACTGCCTTGACGAGAAGGTCTTCACCGGCGTCTGCACCAGCCTGTGCCAGACAAACATCGACGACCTGCTAACAGAGAAATGGGTCGATCGGCTGATCGAGATGGGCGTGATGTACACCTGGTTCCACGTCTACCGGCCGATGGGGCCGGACGCCTGTCCCGACCTGTGCCTGACGCCGGAGCAGCAGCTGCGGGCGCGCAAGTTCGTCGTGGACATGCGGGCGAAGAAGCCGATCATCATCGTCGATGCCTACTTCGACGGGGAAGGCAAGGCGCTGTGCCCGGCGGCCACGGGGATCAGCCACCACATCAACCCGTGGGGCGACATCGAGCCGTGCCCCATCGTGCAGTTCACGAAGGAGTCGATCCATTCGAGCGAGGCGGATTCGCGTTCGCTGCGCGACAAGTTCGTGCAGTCGGCGTTCCTGCGCGAGTTCCGCGAGCTGGCGCAGCAGACGACGCGCGGCTGCATCGTCCTGGAGCGGCCGGACCTGCTCAAGTCGCTGGTGGAGAAGCACGGGGCGAAAGACGCGACGGCGCGCGGCACGGCGCTGGCGGAGCTGGAGGCGATGCGAGCGCGGACGTCGCAGTACAACCCGGAGAACGAGGTGCCGGAGCGGAATTGGCTGTACCGGCTGGCGAAGCGGTTCTGGTTCAACGACTTCGGCGTGTATCGCGGACAGGACCATGGCCGGGCGTCGGCGCCGGCGGTGCTGCGGGATGAGGCGGCCTGTTCGCCGGCCCCCGTTGGCTCTTCGCCGTGAGAGGCCCACCCATGCCTCTTTCTCCGCATCCCGAATCGGCTCGGCTCGGGCCGGCGATCGAGCGCTGTGCGCACCTGGTAGTTCCGTGGGCCGGCGACCTCTTCCGCTTCACGAACATGACCTACGCGAACTTGCGGGACCTGGTTACGGGCGAAGGGAGCCGGAAAGCGGGAGGTCGCTGGAATCCCAAAGAGGGCTTTCGAGCCCTGTATTTCAGCCTGGATGCAGAGACAGCCCTCGCCGAAGTCCTCGCGCAGCGCCGCCGTCAGGGGCTACCCGATGCCGATGCCCTGCCCCTGGTGCTGTTCTCGTGTCGGGCCAACGTGGAGCGCGTTCTCGATCTGAAGGACGGCAGGACGCGGCGCGTCTTGGGAGTGACCAGGGAGCAACTCATCGCCGAGCCGTGGCCGGTCATGCAAGAGGCCGGTCAAGAAGCCTTGACCCAAGCCATCGGGCGACTGGCGCGGGAGGCCGCGTTGCAGGGGCTGCTCGTCCCCTCCGCGGCCCGTCCCAAGGGCGGCAACCTGGTCCTGTTCAGGGATCAAGTGCCGGAGGACCAACTGCTCATCATCAACCCAGAACACTTTCCCGCCCACCGCAGCCGCTCCCGGCGGCAGAAATCGTGAAGTCGCTAGGCGTGATACAATGATGGGTAGGAAGGGGCCGAACGATTTGGGGAGGGAATACGATGACGACGAAGACCGGGCGAGACGCCGCGGACAGGCGAGCCAGTGGGGCTGTTCCAGAACGGCAAAAACGTCGCACGGAGTCGTCCGCGACGGAGAAACTACGGAGTAGGTACGGCCTGACCCGGCCGCTCCTCGCCAGAATGCTTGGGGTGAGCGACGGTACTTTGGCGCGGTGGGAGAAAGCGGGGGGCGCGGGGGGAACGGGTCGTGCCGCCAAGATCAGGCGGGTGGCCAAGATTCTCAAGGGGCTGGCGCAGGTCATGCGAGCGTCTTACATCCCCACCTGGCTGGAGGCGCCGAACCCGGCCTGCGCCGAGATCGGGGTCGGTGCTCCCGTCGAATTGATGGAGCGCGGTCATTATGAAACGATCGAAGGCATGATCTTCTTTCTCGGGTCCGGCGTGCCCACGTAACCTGCTGCTCACGCAGGGAGGGATTGATGTCAACGGAGTCGTCCCCCTACGGCGGACCCCAATGACCACAATATCCGGAGAGCGACCATGCCGTTACTCGATCACTTCCATCCGCCCTCACGGTTATCCGGGATATCGTGAGCCAGGGATGCGTTGATGGTCAGCCGTTCAACGGGACGGGCAGAAAAGCGCCCGCAAAGTCGGCGCAGGTTCGTGAAGGTGGTGCGACGGATCGATGAAAATCGGCCGACTCCGCTTGACGTGCGCTCCCCCACTGTCGCATTTTGAAGTGAGCGATCAGGTCCACGTCGTGCTGAGGGTCGTCATGTCGAGCGCGTCCGACTGCATCCGGCAAGCGGCGGCCATCCCCGTTCGGGGCGGCCGGGTGTGCCTCGTGACGTCGAGCAGCGGCACCCGCTGGGTCGTGCCGAAGGGACACTTCGAGCCGGACAAGACAGCCGGGCAGATTGCGCTGCAGGAAGCCTGGGAAGAAGCGGGACTCGTCGGCGTACTGCGGCCGGAGCCCGTCGGCAGCTACCTCTACAGCAAGTTCAACAATCTTTATCACGTCATCGTCTTCGTGATGGAGGTCACCGAAGCGGCCGAGGAATGGCCGGAGGAGGCCTTGCGGCGGCGCGTATGGCTCGACCCGGCGGAGGCACAGGCCCGGGTCCAGGAGAAGGGACTGCAGGAGCTGATCCGGGTCGCGACCGGGGCGCGGGCCTTCAGCGAACCGTGACGTGGGGCAGGCGGCCCGCCTGCCATGAGGATCGGCAGGCGAGCCGCCTGCCCTACGAGGTCACTGCCCGCGCGAGACGGTGCCGTGCCGCGTACTGGCGATGTGCGAACCCTCCGGCAGCGGGCGGCCCGCGACCACCAGGTCGCGCTCGTAGAGGTAATCGCGCAGCTGGCGGTAGGCCGGAAAGCTGTCGGGGTAGACCCAGAACGTCACCGCCCCGAACTGTGGGTCGAGGCCGTCCACGATCTGGCGGAATTCCGAGCCCGGCTTGAGCGCCTGCTCCAGCGTCTCGCCGCGCACCTCCGTGACCGGCTCCACGTACCAGGCGCTAAGCCCATAGCTGTAGCCCCGCGATGGGTTCGGGGTCACGTCGGGGAAGGAATCGCGCACGCGCTCCACGGTGTAGCGCAGCTGATAAGGCCCCACCGGTCCGACCACGTCGGTGACCTCCCAGGTCGTACGCAACTCGTCCTCTTTGGCGCGCATGCCGCGCTTCACTTCGTCGATCAGTGCGGCGATGTCGATGAACGTCACCCGGCCCTTGTGGCACTCGAAAAGCAGCTCCTCGGCCTCGACCGGCTTGCTCACCGGCGTCCGATAGCGGACCACCTTTTTTGTCGTCGGCTGGGCCTGCACCGCCTTGATTTCCTCGGTGAGTCGGCGGAGGCGCTCGCGCAGCTCCTCGGCCGAGAGCGCCGTGGCCTGCGCCGACTTGTTCGCTTCCTGGGAACCGCGCTCAATCTTCGTCCGCTCGTCGGCTAGCGCCTGCCGGCGCTCGGCGAGCTGCTCCAGCTCGCGGTCGGTCAGCTGCACCCGTTCGCGCGTCAGGTCGAGCTTGGCGAGCTGTTCGCGCAGCGCCGCCTCGGCCTCGGCGAGCTGCCGGCGTTCGGCGGTCAATTCGCCGTGCAGCGGGTCGGCCTCGGCGGACGGATCGGCGTCGCCCTCGGCCACGACCACGGCAGGCGGCGGCTCGGCCGGGGCGGCCAACTCCCGGATGCTGCCGTAGGAGCGGGCGCCGACCCAGACGACGAGGATGAGGCGAATGATGATGCCGACGACGTTGGCCACGACGTCGAGGAACGAGTCGAAGCTGAACGGGATCTCGCGCGAGCGGCGGCGGCGACGGATCATGGGCCGGACCTCCTTACGGTGCGGGGCGGGGTGGCGGGTCGGGCTCGACGTTCTGCCGCGTCAGGGGGATGCCCAGCGGCTCCAGGGCGGGAAACGAGAGGTAATAACTCTTCAGACCGTCGGGGTAGATCAGGAAGCGCACCTGTGGCCGGTAGGGCGGCTCGCCGGGGCGCACGCCGGACTGACGCCGGGCGATCATCTGCTTGAGCGCTTGCAGGAGGGGACTTTCCGCCGTGCCGTTGCCGGTCAGCGACTCCAGGGGGAACTTCTGCCCGGCGTTGCGCAGCACGACGCCGTCGCCGCGGCACTCGATGGGGATGACCCAGTCGCGATTGCCGATGAAGCGGATCGGCCGAGGTGGCGTCGGGGGCTGCGGCCTGCCGCCGCCGGGGATCATCCCCACGGCTAGGTTTGGCCCTTGCGGCGCGTCGGGATCCTGCGGCTCTCCTCCCCCGCCGTGACCGCCACGTCCCATCCCCGCCGCGACGGCGGCCTGCCCCGGATCGCCCGTGCCGGCCGTTTGGCCGCTGGCTCCGGGTTGTCCGTTGCCGGCAGCCCCCGCAGGTTGTCCGCCGCCGCCCGGACTCCCCGGCTGCCCGCCGGAGCCGGTGCCTCCGGCCTGACCGTTCCCCGCATTCCCCGAAGGTTGTCCGCCGCCTCCCGAATTCCCCGGCTGCCCACCGGCACCGGTCCGCGGTTGTCCCGTCTGATCGAACGGGAATAGCGCCGGCGAGCCGGAGCCGCCACCCGCAGACGTCCCTGGCGCACCAGGTGTTCCGCCGGATGGTCCCTGGCCGGTCACTGCGCCGGGGGTTCCTTGCCCCGTGCCGGGCATCGAGCCGTCCGGATTCGGTCGGCTCGTCCCACCGGCCGGCCCGCCCCCGAGGGCCGTTCCGCCGGGCGGGCCCGAACCGGATGGCAAAGGCGGCAGGCCGGAATTTGCTCCCGACCCGCCCTGCGCCAGTGCAACAGCCGAGCCACCGCCACCGCCGGACCCAACGCCGCCGGCCGACGCCATCGAGTCGGGAGTCCGTGGCGAGCCGCGACCCGTCCCGGCGATGCCGTCCGCCGCCCCGGGGAGTGAAGGTGGCAGACCGGAACTCGTTCCCGACCCGCCCGGCGCCGCTACGACGCCCGGCACACCGCCAACGCCGGACCCACTGGGGCCACCCGCCACCGCCATCGAGTCGGAGGTCCGTGGCCAGCCGCGACCCGCCCCGGCGACGCCTTCCGGCGCCCCGGGCAGCGGCGGCAGATCGGGCCCCAGGCCCGAGCCGCCCGTCCCCGAGCCGCCCGGACCCCGACCAATTCCCAGCGTCCCTCCCGTCGCGCTTCCACCCCCATCCCCCATTGCCAGCCCAGGCGTCTGTCCCGGGCCACCTCGTCCTCCGGTGCCTCCGGCGGGTACACCCGGCGGCGGCGAGAACCCGGGGAAGCCGCCGCCCGCCCCGCCACTCCCACGCGGCGCACCGGGGAGCGGCGGCAGGCCGGAGGAGCCCCCGCGGGCCAGTCCCGATCCCCCCCGATTCCCCGCGGCCCCGCCGTCCCCTTCGCCCAATTCGTCGCCTCCCCCTTCGACCACTTTCCCCGGCCGCAGCCCGCTCACCTTGCGCGTCAGTGCGGACGGGTCAGCCGGCGCGACGGCCGTCCTCCTGGCGGTCATCCAGGGCTGCGTCGCGGGAGCCTTATCACCCTCGGGAAAGTCGAGCACCCAGTCGGCGTCGATGAGTTCGTAGCCAAAATCGATCTCTTTACCTCGCAGAGCGGCCATCGTGGCGTAGTAGGCGGCCAGTCCGTCGGGTCGCACCAGCATGAGCAGGTATGCCCTCTCGTCCGGCTTGCCTCCCTGGGCCAGGACGGTCTGGCGCTGCGAGGCCACGCGGGCCTCGACCTCGCCGCGGACCTCGCTCGCCGTCGCGATCCGGAACAGCGTCTTGCGGTCGGGGTGGAAGACGAGGCCGTCGGCGGTGCATTCGAGGTAGATCGGCCGGCGGCCGTCGCCGCGCTTGCCCTTGTAGGGCACCAGCGAGTAGGTTTGCGCCTCGCGCTTACGGGCGGCCTTTAGTTCGTCGAGGACGACCTCCAGGCCGCGGAGCTGGGCGCTGAGCCGCACCGCCTCCTTGCGGGCCGACTCGCTCATCTGCAGCGCCTCCGCGGCCGCCCCGCGTCCCGCCGCCGTTTCGCGCTCCGCCTTGGCCAACTCGTCCCGCTGACTGCCGAGGATTTCCAGCAATTCGCGCCAGCGGTCGTTCTGGGCGGCCGCCGCACGGGCCGTCGCCGACTTGCGCCCCTCGACCGTCCGCAGATTGCCGCCGACCTCGTCCACCGCGTGCGCCAGTTGATCGTGCAGCGCCGCCCGAAGGTGCTCCCGTTCGGCGGCGCGCGCGGCGCGTTCGGCGGCGCGGCGGCCGGCCTCGTCCGCCGCGGCCCGGGCCGCGGCGTCGCGCTCGGCCAGCGCCATCTGGGCGGCCTGCTGCGCCTTGACCCGGGCGGCGGCCTTGGCGCGCCGGTCCAGGACCAGCAGCAGCAGGATGAGCGAGCCCATCGCGCACAGCAGCACGGCGAGGAACGGGAACGTCGAAACTTCCAGGCGCCGCCGCGGGCGTCTCATGCGGCCACCCCCGGCCGTTTGACCGGCAGCGTCGGGGCGCCGCCCGCCACCCGGGCCGTCAGCAGATGCACCGCGGCCGTCAGGCTATGCACGGCCTCCTCGAACGAGCCGGCGCCGGCCAGCGCGTCGAGGTTGCGGGCCAGCGATTCTTGCAGGCGCACCAGGTGCTTCTCCCCCTCCTGCATCTTCCCCAGCGCCGCCTGCTGCTGCGTGACCGCCGCGGTCAGCGCCGCCACCTGCTCCAGCAGCTTGCCGCTGACCTTCTCCGAAGCCGCCAGGCGCTCGGCGTGACTCTTGAGCGTCCGCTCCAGCGCCGCCTCCAGGGCCGTGGTGAGCCGCTCCTGCGCCTTGGACGCCGACTCCGCGTGCTTGCGGTTGATCTCGTCGAGCGACTTCGCCCACACCTCGGCCTGGCGCTTGACCACCTCGTCCGCCGTCCGCAGCACGGCTTGCGTGTTGTGCCGCACCGCCTCCGCGGCGTCGCTGCCGTGGCCCCCGGCGCGCTCGAAGCGGTGCGCCAGGTTCTGCGTCGTGTAGCGATCAACCGCCTCCAGCACGTTCTGCTCCAGCCGATCAACGAGGTAGCTGAGGAACATCGTGATCATCGTCAGCGCCAGGGCCAGGGCGGTCGCGTTGAACGCCAGCGCCAGGCCGTCGGTGACCTCGCTGATGTTGTTCTCCAGCTTCTCCGGGGTCACGCCGTTGATGGCCCCGGTGATGCCGAGTACCGTGCCGAGGAAGCCGAGAATGGGGATCGCCCAGGTGATGAAACGGATCAGGGCGTAACTGTTTTCCAGGGCGACCGCGTCGCCGTCGGCCAGGTCGCGGAGGTGGTCGTCGAGGTCGGCGGCGGAGCCGCGGCTGGCGAGGAAATCGAGGACGCCGGTCACGCGGTTGGCCAGCCAGCTCTTCTGGACGTGGCGTGGCAGGCAGCTCACTCCCGCCAGCAACTTCGCCGCCTCGGCGACGGGGACCGGCCGGCCGTCCCAGCGCGGCAGCACGGACGCGCGAAACGCCCGGCGCTCGCCGACGTTCTGCCAGACCTTCGCGGCCAGGCCGCTAAAGGCGAGGCAGAACATGACGACTTCCACCTGCTCGACGGTGTGCGACAGGTAGTGGTGCAGCGGCGTGTTGGCGAGCGCTCCGCCGTGGATCAGGGCGAGGATGGTCGCGGCGAGGGGCAGGCCGACCCCGAAGGCGGCCACCGTGGTCAGGGAGCGACGCGAGCGCGCCGCCCGCTCCTGCGCTGGCAAAGGCTGCGTGGCATTCATGTGCGGTCCTCGGTCCGGAAGAAACCTTGTCCTACCCATCGACCGGCAAGGGAGGCGGATTCTAGCGATTCTTTCGGTCGGGTCGAGTGGAAACCGGATTCCCCTTGGCAAGTTGCCCGGATTGGCGAAACTGATCGGGTTGGCGGATTCAAGACAAGCCCGAAGCGCCAGCGAGGGGAACGAGACAAGCCCGAAGCGCTCGCGAAGAATGTCCCTCGCTGGCGCTTCGGGCTTGTCTTGAATCCGCTTGTTGGCGAGAAAGGACAAACAACATGGCGACGACAGGTCAGCTGCGCAAACTGTTGAACGGCCCCGCGGTCATCCGCAGCCTTGGGGCGCACGACGTCTTCACTGCCCGCCTCATTGAGGCCGCGGGGCTGGAGACGGTCTTCCTCGGCGGCTTCGGCACCTCGGCGAGCCTGCTTGGCCTGCCGGACGTCGGCTTCATCACCCTCAGCGAGATGGCCGACGCCGTGCGCCGCATGGCCGTGCGCGTCGGCATCCCGGTGGTGGCGGACGGCGATACCGGCCACGGCGACCTGCACAACGTCGTCCGCACCGTGCGCGAGTTCGAGCGCGCCGGGGCGGCCGGTGTCCTCCTCGAAGACCAGGTGACGCCGAAGCGCTGCGGCCACTTCACGGGCAAGCAGATCATCCCGGCCGGAGAGATGGTGCTGAAGTTGCGAGCGGCGCTGGCGGCGCGGATCGACCCCGATTTCGTCATCGTCGCCCGCACCGACGCCCGCGCCGTCGAGGGCATCGAGGGCGCCATCGACCGGGCGAACCGCTACGGGGCGGCGGGGGCCGACGTCTGCTTCATCGAGGCGCCGCAGAGCCGCGCCGAGCTGGAGCGGATTCCCCGGGCGGTGCAGTATCCCCTGCTGGTGAACATGCTCAGCGGCGGCGCGACGCCGATCCTCACGGTCGATGAGCTGGGCGAACTCGGTTACAAGATCGTGGTGTGTCCCATCGAGACGCTGCTGGTCGCGGGGAAGGCGGTGCAGCGCCTGATCGAGTCGCTGATGGCGCGCGGCCGCTGCGACCTGCCCGACACGGAGATGATGACGTTCGTGGAGGTGAAAACGGTGCTGGGGTTGGACGAGGTGATGGGTCTGCGCGACCGCCTGGGCAAGGTGTGAGCCGCTTGTCCGTCGGGGGCGTCTCGGGTATAGTTGAGGCGTCAAGACACCCCCCCGCGTACCTCGCCCCCCACCTGTTCGTGCCTACCATGACGAGATCTGTCTTCTGCTGTCTGCTCATCGCCGCCTTTGCTGTCGTGCCGCAGCCTGCCCCGGCCGCCGACCTGGGCGTCGCCCCGCGCGAGGTCGTCTTCCAGGACGCCTACGACGGCCGGCAACTGCTCGTTTCCGAGGGCGAGCGCGACGTCACCCGCGCCGCCCGCTACGCCAGCAGCGACCCGGCCGTGGTCCGCGTCGATGAGCGCGGCTACCTCCAGCCCGCCGGCAACGGGTCCGCACGGATCCTCGTCAGTCACGGGAAGTCCGAGGCGAGCGTCGCCGTGCGCGTCGGCGGCGTCGGCACCGGCCGGGCCATCGACTTCCAGACCGAGATCGAGCCGCTGCTGAGTCGCCTGGGCTGCAACGCGGGCGGCTGTCACGGCAAGGCCAGCGGACAGAACGGCTTCAGGCTGTCGCTGTTCGGCTTCGACGCCGCCTTCGACTACGAGGCCATCGTCCGCGAGGCGCGCGGCCGCCGCATTTTCCCCGCCGCCCCGGTGCAGAGCCTGCTGCTGCTGAAGGCGACCGGCCAGGTGCCGCACGGCGGCGGCAAGCGCCTGGGCGCCGACGGCGAAGAATATCGGCTGGTGCGGCGCTGGATCGAGGCCGGCGCCCCCGCCTCGGCCCCTGGCGCGGTTGGCGTGGCTCGGCTGCGCGTGACCCCGGATGACCGCACCCTGCGGCCGGGCCAGGGACAGCAACTTGCCGTCGTGGCCGAGTACGGCGACGGCAGCCGCCGCGACGTGACGCGCCAGGCAGAATACTTCACCAACCTCGACGTGGTCGCCACCGTGGACCGGGACGGCCTGGTCGAGGCGCGGCAGCAGACCGGCGAGGCGGCCGTCATGGCCCGCTACATGGGTCACGTCGCCGTCTTCCGGGCCATCGTGCCGCACGGCGAGCCGCTCAAGGACATTCCCGATTTCAAGCCGAACAATTACATCGATGAATTGGCCGCCGCCAAGTGGAAGAAGCTCGGCCTGCTGCCGTCGCCGCCGGCCGACGACGCCACCTTCCTCCGCCGCGTCACCGTGGACCTGTGCGGCCGGCTGCCGACGGCCGACGAGGCCCGCGCCTTCCTGGCCGACGACCGGGCCGACAAGCGCGGTCGGGCGATCGACCGGCTGCTCGATTCGCCGGACTACCCGGCCTATTTCGCCCTGCGTTGGGGCAGCATCCTGCGCAACTCGAACCTGGCCGGCGCCGACCGGGCCGCCTACGCCTTCCACGACTGGATCAAGGACCAGGTCGCCCGCAACCGTCCTTACGACGAGTTCGTGCGCGGCATCGTCGCGGCGGCCGGCGAGTGGCCCGACGCGCCCGCCGTCAACTGGTACTGGCAGATGCGCGACGACCAGCTGCACCAGGTGACCGCCGACACGGCCCAGGTGTTCCTCGGCATCCGCTTGCAGTGTGCCCGCTGCCATCACCATCCCTACGAGCGCTGGGGCCAGGAGGACTACTACGGCCTGTCCGGTTTCTTCACCCGCCTGGGTCGCAAGAGCTTCGGCGAGCCGCCGCCCTACTACGCCGCCAGCAGCGTCACCACCGGTGAGAAGGACCCGCGCACCGGCAAGACGCCCGAGCCGAAGTACCTCGACGGCGCGGTGGCGAAATTCACCCCTGAAGACGATCCGCGTCATGCTTTGGTGGACTGGATGGCCCGGCCGGACAACCCGTTCTTCGCCAAGGCGCTCGTCAACCGGATGTGGGGCCACTTCCTGGGTCGCGGGCTGTATCACGAGGTCGATGACCTGCGCGACAGCAACCCGCCGTCCAACCCCGAGTTGCTCGACGCCCTGGCCGCGGACTTCATCAAGCACAAGTTCGACGTCAAGCACGTCATCCGCACCATCGTGAACAGCCGGGTCTATCAGCTCGCGTCGGAGCCGACCGAGGCCAACAAGAAGGACCGGCAGAACTTCGCCCGCTACTACGCCCGGCGCCTCGTCGCCGAGGTGTTCTACGACGCGGTGAACCAGGCCACGGGCGCGAAAGCCCGATTCAACGGCGTCGGCGCCGAGGCGCGGGCGGTGGACCTGCCGCACGAGGGCTTCGGGTCGTACTTCCTCGACACCTTCGACCGGCCGCGGCGCGTCACCGGCTGCGAGTGCGAGCGCTCCAGCGGGGCGACCCTGGCGCAGGTGCTGCTGCTGGCCAACTCCGAGGAGATCGAGGACAAGCTGCGCTCCGGCGACGGCCGCGTCGCCAAGCTGGTGAAGGGGAATAAAACCACTCCGGAGATCGTGGAAGAATTCTACCTGACCGCCTACGCCCGCCGGCCGACGAAGGCGGAGTTGGAAAAGACCGTCGCCTACGTCGGGGAGCAAAAGGACCGGCAGCAGGCGCTGGAAGACGTGCTGTGGGTTATCCTGAACTCGAAGGAGTTCATGTTCAATCATTGACAAGCCCACCCGTTGCAACGGGTGGGCTTTGGGGGCTTACCATGCTCGATTTCGTCAGCCGTCGGACCTTCCTCAAGGTGGGCAGCCTCGCCGTCGGCGGCCTCACCCTGCCCTGGCTGCTGCGGCAGCGCGCCCAGGCCGCCCCCGGCAGCTCGGCGGCGCGCAAGTCGGTCATCCTCCTATGGCTGGCCGGCGGACCCAGTCACATCGACATGTACGACCTGAAGCCGGACGCCCCCGCCGAGTTCCGAGGCGAGTTCAAGCCGATCCCCACCAACGTGACCGGCATCAAGATCGGCGAGCACCTGCCGCGGCAGGCCCGCATCATGGACAAGTTGGCGGTGGTGCGCTCGGCCTACCATACCAACGCCGGCCACGGGATGGGCTCGCAGTGGATGCTGACCGGCTACCAGCCGACCATCGAGGTCAACGACAACATCTATCCGGCGACGGGCTCGGTGGTGGCGAAGATGCGCGGCCCCAACGAGCCGGGGCTGCCGGCCTACGTCAACCTGCCGCGCACCCTCAGCCTGGGCAAGGCTGCCTACCTCGGCGCCTCGTACAATCCCTTCGCCCCGGACAACGATCCGAATTCCGACAATTTCCAGGTGCGCAACCTCAAGCTGCCCGGCGCCATCGACGCGAAGCGGCTGGGGCGGCGCCGCGAGCTGCTCGGCGAGTTGGACAAGATCCGCCGCGACATCGACGCGCGCGGCGACATCGAGGGACTGGATACGTTCTACCGCGAAGGTCTGGAAATGGTGACCGACACCAAGGCACAGCGGGCCTTCGACGTCCAGCGCGAGCCGGTCCCGCTGCGCGAGCGCTACGGGCGCAACGACCTGGGCCAGTGCTGTCTGCTGGCCCGGCGGCTGGTCGAGGCGGGTGTGACGTTCGTGACGGTCCAGGCAGGCGGCGGCTGGGACACGCACGGCGACAACTTCAAGCAGCTGAAGCACAACCTGCTGCCGAAGTACGACCAGGCGTTGGAGGCCCTGGTGAGCGACCTGTACGACCGCGGCCTGCAGCAGGACGTGCTGGTGATGACGATGGGCGAGTTCGGCCGCACGCCGCGCATCAACAGCGGCGCCGGCCGCGACCACTGGCCGGGGGCCATGTCGATCGTGTACGCGGGCGGTGGGCTCAAGATGGGCCAGGTGATCGGCACGACCAACACCACGGCCGAGCACCCGACCAGCAAGCCGGCGACGCCCGGCTGCGTGCTGGCGACGATGTACCATGCGCTGGGGATCGACTACAAGCACGTCTTCTACGACCAGGCCCAGCGGCCGCTGCCGATCCTCAGCGAGGGGGAGCCGATCGCGGATCTGATCGGGTAAGGCCAGATGCCACCGCGGCCAGGACAGGTGTAGTAAGATGCGTAGAGATCAACTCCTCTTGGATGCTGTCCTCGGCGACAACCACTACAACCCGCGGGACAAGGTCCAGAGAGACGCCTTGCTCACGGCCTTTAACGTCGAGATCAGGCGGGAAGATGATGAATCTCTACCCGGCTGGTCCCGACTCTGGGAGTATGGTGGAGGTCTCGCCTGCCCAATGGTTCCGGAAGATGAAGCCAGATCCATCATTGCCCTGTCATGCTACCTCTACCTCGTGGGAGTTGAAGTTAGCCTCTGTGATACTCTCGCCTACTGGTACTTCCGTGGTCCCGGTCAATCGCAAGCCGATCCGAACCTGGGCACGCGGGCGGCGGGATGAAGATGGGCCGGTCGATGGCGACGCCAAGGCCGCCCTGGTCGATGATCTAAATCAACTCGTGTCCAGATAATCACCGCCGATGAACTTTCCTGTTGACTTAACGCAACCGGATGCTATGATGCTATTGTGGCTCGCACAGGCGCGACGAAACTGGCACGGCGACCGCGACGAGGAGTAACCGGTGAACCTTCCCGACGATCAAGAGGGAAGATTGCGCTGTTACAGTAACGTCCTGCGGAACGAGGCCAGCCGACTTGTCGCCAGGGACCCGGACTATGTCGTGTTCAAGGAGCGGGCCCAAGCGGAGGTCCAGGAGTGTCTAGCCGAATACACGCTGAGGCAAATCTGTCGCATTCTGCATGAGTACGTAGAAGGCGGCGGCAGGATCGACGAGCAGGTGGAAACCCGGCAGGAATATCTCCACCGGCGGTTTCACTATGACCTGCGAGTCCGGATCGGCGGGCGGTACATCTACTTCGAGACAGTCCTCGACTTCGAGGATGCCGACGACGTGGATGATCTGACAATTGTTGTGGTGCGGGTGAAAGATGTCTGACAAGAATCCCCCGGCGGGCCGCGGCCGTCCCTTCCCCTGGCGCTGCGTGGAGTGCAGGGCCAAAGAGGTGTTCCCGCAGCCTACTGACTACACAAGCACGCGCAAGCACGACGGACGTGAGTACACGGTGCATATCCCCGACCTGGAGATCCCTACCTGCCGCAAGTGCGGCGAGCGGCTCTTCACCGTGGGCATCGACGACCGAATCGTCGCCGCCCTACGCGCCCAGATCGGCTTGCTCACGCCGGAAGTAATCCTAAAGGGGCGCCATCAGCTCGAAATGACTCAGCAAGAACTGGCTGACCAGCTCGGCATCGCCAAGGAGACCATCTCTCGCTGGGAGACGGGCGGGATGATCCAGTCGCGGGCGATGGACAACCTGCTGCGGCTGTTCTTCGAGTCCGAGGAAGTGCGCCGACTGCTGCGAGAGCGGTTTGTCTCGGCCCCGCGGTCTCCGGTCAACCGTGTCTTTCCGAACATCAAATCGGAAAACTACGCGGACAGGAAATTCAGTCTTAACTGAGCGAGATCAATCTTGTACGTCATCACCTTCTACTCCTTCAAGGGCGGTGTCGGCCGCACGATGGCCCTCGTCAACGTCGCTGCTCAACTGGCCAAGATGGGCCGGAAGGTCCTGCTCGTGGACTTCGACCTGGAGGCGCCGGGGCTGGAAACCTTCGACCACCTGCGACCGCCGAAGCCTCATCCGGGCCTGGTCGAGTACGTCACGGAGTACAGGAGCACTTGGCGCGCTCCGGACGTCCGTGACTACATCTACTCCGCCGGCTCGGTCGGCAAGAAGGGCGGTCAACTCTGGGTCATGCCCGCCGGTCGGCGGGACGCGACGTACCAATCTGCCCTTGCGAAGATCGACTGGATCAGACTCTATCGCGACGAAGATGGCTTTCTGTTGCTTGAGGACACCAAGGCGCAGTGGGAGCAGGAGTACAAGCCGGACTATGTATTGATCGACTCGCGCACCGGCCACACAGACGTGGAGGGTATCTGCACTCGCCAACTTCCCAATGCGGTCGTGGTTCTCTTCTTCCCCAACGAGCAGAACCTAGTCGGGCTCCAAGACGTTTGCCGTCGCATCCGTAGCGAGCAGACGAGCGGGCTGGAGAAATACATCCGGTTGCACTACGTTATGTCGAACGTGCCGGACTTGGATGACGAGGATCGAATTCTCCGCAACATTCGGGAGAGGTTCCAGGAGGAATTGGGCTACCAGGAGGAGGATGTCATCATCCATCACTACCCAAGTCTACGGCTGCTCCGCCAGGCGATCTTCGTACTGGACCAGCCGGGGAGCCGGCTGACGAAGGAGTACAGACACCTGGTCAGAAGCCTGATGATGTACAACTGGGAGGATCGCAAAGGGGCAGAGCTATTTCTGGACGATTACCCCCTGTTCACGCTCTTCCCCGATAAGCGCTTTGGGCTCCCGGAACCTCCCGGCGATCCGCTGGATCAGATCGCCAAGAATTTTCCCGATGACGAGGAAATCCAGCGACGAGTCAATGAGAAGCGCCGGCGAACGCGCACCCCAGGTTAACGGGCACCTATGATGTCCTTCTTGGAGGAATCCCATGATCGAATTGACTCCTGAGCAGCGGCAGGCGATAGAACAGGGCCAACCGGTGCGTGTCATTGATCGAACGACGCTCGACACCTATGTCCTCTTGCGAGCCGAGGCATTCGAGGAATTGACAGGGCAACGGCCGATTCCCGCTGACGACGCCAGCGCGGAGATTCCTCCCGGCATCCTCCGTTCGATGCAAGGGTTCTGGCGCGACCTGCCGGAACTCCTGAAAAGTAAGCGAAATCATCGCAAGTGGGTGGCGTATCACGGCGAGGAACGAGTCGGGATCGCGGCCGATGATCGCACCTTGATCCGCGAGCTTAACCGCAGAAAGATACCGCCCGACGCCTGGTACGTGGCAACCATACGGCCTCGCCAGCTCGCACCCTGGGAGATTGAAGAGGTTGCGGATTTGAAGCCCGAACACCTGCAAGACTACTGAACCGTGACAATCCTCAATCGCCTTCCCTACTCGGCCGATGCGACAACGCTGAACGTGCGCGGGCAAGCGGTGCGCGTCCGGCCGTTTCAGATTGTCGTGTGGGTCAGTCTGAATCTTCAGCAGTTCGCGGATTGGGACGTGCGCCTTCCCCGCTTCCCTGCCATTCTGGACACCGGCCACACGCATAACTTCTCGATTGGCGTCGGCCAATTGGTCCGTTGGGCGGGGATCAGGCCCGAGGCACTGCGACTGCTCGGGGCGATGCGCGAGGGCGGACAGCGCGTGCCACTTCACGCCGCACGGCTCTGGCTTCCTTTCAACGTGCGCGGGACGCAGGAGGTCGAGACCCGAGAGCCTTACCATTTGGCGGTCGATGATGGGGTCGCCCTCTACCCCGACGAAACGGCACCGCGGCTACCCCTCTTGGGATTGCGGGCTTTGACGCTCAACCGGTTGCGATCCCTCGTGGACGGAGATCGGCGCCACGTCACGATTCGGACAGCGTTGCCTTGGTGGTGGCCGCTCGGCTGATCCCGAAGAGGCCGTAACCCGTTCGCAGGAGTGCTCCCCTTGAAGCGATTTGCTGCCGCCCTGTGCTGTGTTTTCGTAGTCGCTTCGGCGAGAGCCGATCTGCCCGCGGTGCGCTTCGACCGTCTCACTCCGCTCGGCGGCGCCGCCGGCACCACGGTCGATCTCGAAATCGCCGGCGCCGACCTCGAAGGCGTCGAGTCGCTCCTCTTCGACCATCCCGGGCTGAAGGCCACCTTCGTCAAGGAGCGCCAGTTCCGCCTCACCATCGCTGCGGACGTTCCTCCCGGCACCTATGACGTCCGCCTCGTCGGTCGTTTCGGCGTCAGCAATCCGCGGCTGTTCAGCGTCTCGCACGGTCTGACCGACGTTGCCAAGAAGGGGCCAGCCGACGCCGCCTCGCCGCAGGTGATCGCCGTCAACTCAGCGGTCAACGGCACCTGCGGTGGCAATCGCGAGGACGTTTTCCGCTTTCCCGCCAAGAAGGGCCAGCGCGTCGTCATCGAGTGCCAGGCCGGCAAGCTCGACTCGCCGATGGACGCGAGCCTGGCGCTGACCACTGCCGCCGGCAAGCCGCTGGTCTCCAACGGCGACTACTACGGCCGCGACCCGTTGGTGGATTTCGTCGCCTCGGAGGATGGCGATTATCTCGTCAAGCTGCACGACCTGTCCTTCCGCGGCGGCTTCCCCTACCGGCTGATCGTCAGTGACCGGCCGCAGGTCGAGAACCTCTTCCCGCGCGCCGTGCAGGCCGGCAAGTCCACCGAATTGACCGCCTTCGGCCGTAACCTCGGCCCCGGCTCGAAACCGTCTCCCTGGCGCATCTTCGACCTGCCGCTTGACGAGGCGCGCCTGACCGTGAAGCCCCCGGCCGAGGTGCTGGACCTGGGCGCCTACCGCTTCTTCGAGCACCCGACCGACCACAGCGTCCTGCCCACGGCGGCCACCTGCACCCTGCGCGGCTTCCAGGTCCGGCCGAAGTTCGGCGACGCCTTCGCCAACGCCCAGACCCTGGTGCTGGTCGATACGCCGGTCACGCTGGAGGCCGAGCCGAACGACACGCCGGAGCAGGCCCAGCCGCTCAAGCTGCCGGCCGTGGTCAGCGGCCGCTTCGACCGCGAGCGCGACGCCGACTGGTACGAGTTCGAGACGGCCGAGGCCGGGCCCTACGCCTTCGAGGTCTACTGCGAGCGCATCGGCGGCCGCGCCGATCCCTACCTCGTGGTGATGGACGCCAAGGGCATCCGCGTCGCGGAGTTGGACGACTTCGGCCATCGCATCAACGCCTTCGACGGCCACCTGCGCGACCCGTCGGGCTTGGTGAACCTGGGTGCCAAGCAGAAGTACCGCGTCCTGGTGCAGGACCGCTACCGCCGCGGCGGAGCCCGCTACCAGTACGTGCTGACGATTGGTAAGCCGGTGCCCGACTTCTTCGTCGCGGCCATCCACGGGCAGAACCCCGGCCCCGCGGGCACGACGGTGCGGGCCGGTGGGGCCGCCTACCTGGACGTCATCATCCATCAGGCCGGCGGCTTCAACGGCCCGATCACCCTGACCGCCGAGGGACTGCCGCCCGGCGTGCATGCCCTGCCGACGACCATCCGCGGCACGCACGGCGCCTTTGTCCTCTGGGCCGACGCCGGCGCCGCCGAGTGGACGGGGACGGTCAAGCTGTTCGCCACGGCCAAGGACGGCGAGCGCACCCTGCGCCGCGAGGTGCGGCCCTACACGCGGGTCTGGACCGAGGCCAACATCAGCTCCAGCCGGCCGACGCGCGAGTTCGTCCTGGCGGTGCGCGAGAATGCCCCCTACGGCCTCGACTTCGGGGCGGAGCGCGTCGAGGTCGAGGCGGGGAAGAAGGTCGAACTGAAATTACGACTTCAGCGGCACGGGAAGGACTTCACGAGCAAGGTGACCGTTCTGCCCCTGGCGCCGCCGTCCTATTTCCGCCTGACCAACCCCGAGATTGCCGCGGGCAAGGACGAGGTCGCCGTGACGGTGGACGTGCAGGCCAATACACCGCCGGGGGAGTACACGCTGACCGTCCTCGGCCAGGCGCAGGTGCCGTACAGCAAGGATCCGAAGGCGGCGCAAAAGCCCAACGTGCTCGTGTCCCTTCCTGCTCGCCCGGTCACCTTGGTCGTGACGCCGAAGAAGTGAACCAGCGCCCGGAGGCGCGCTTGACTTCTCTGCCGCAAACAAGCTACCATCGCTGCCAGCTCAAGTGCCGCTGCCGCCTGAGCATCCTGCCTCACTCCTTCACCTCGGCGACGCGCCCGGTTGCCGCCCACCACGTTCGCCCATCGAAAGGGGGGACTCTGTGTTCAATATCTGGGGCAAACGCACGGGAAGTGACTGCGAAGGCCACACCCGGCGCGACTTCCTCAAGGTCGGGACGCTTGGCCTGACCGGGCTGACGCTGTCCGGCCTGCTGCGCGGCCGGGCGGCCGCGGCCGGCGAAGGCAAGTCGGTCAAGGACACCTCGGTCGTGTGGTTGTGGCTCGGCGGCGGGCCGACGCACGTCGAGACGTTCGATCCCAAGATGGACGCCCCGGCCGAGTACCGCAGCATGGTCGGCGCCGTGAAGACCAACGTCACCGGCGTGCAGATCGGCGGCCTGCTGCCGCAGATGGCCAAGCGGGCCGACCGGATGGCCTTTGTCCGTTCCTTCGCCCACGGCAACTCGGGCCACTCGGGCGGCACGCACTTCGTCATGACCGGCGTCGATCACCCGCCGGCCGACAGCGGCGCCCCGCAGATCCGGCCGTCGTTCGGCTCGATCACCGCGCGCGTCCGTGGCGCCAACAACCCGGCCACCGGCATCCCGACCTACGTCCGCCTCGCCGGCCTGTACGGCGACGGGCCCAACTGGCTGGGCGCCGCCTACGCCCCCTTCGACACCGGCGGCCAGGCGCGCACCAACCTCGGCCTGCGGCTGCCGCTGGAGCAAATCGGCGACCGCCGCACCCTGCTGAAGAAGTTCGACACCGTCGATCGCCGGGTCGATAAGAGCGGGCTGATGAACGGCCTGGACGCCTTCGACCAGCAGGCGTTCGACCTGGTGCTCGGCAAGGCCAAGGAGGCGTTCGACCTGCAGAAGGAAGACCCGCGCATCCGCGACAACTACCGCGGCGGCACGGCGGGGCTGGGCGAGAACCTGCTCCTGGCCCGCCGGCTGTGCGAGGCGGGCTGCGGCTTCGTGACGCTGCACTACGCCAACTCGAACCAGGGTTGGGACATGCACAACAAGATGAAGCCCCAGCTCGAGCAGGCGTGCCCGCCGCTGGACCGGGCCATCGGCGTCTTCCTCGACGACCTGAAGGACCGCGGCCTGTCGGAGAAGGTGCTGCTGGTGATCACCGGCGAGTTCGGCCGCACGCCGCGCATCAACGGCGACGCCGGCCGCGACCACTGGGGCCCGCTCTGCACGCTGGCGTTGGCCGGCGGCGGCCTCAAAATGGGCCAGGTGGTCGGCGAGTCGAACGCCAAGGTCGAGGTGCCGAAGACGACGCCGATCACGCCGAAGGACCTGATGGCGACCGTCTTCCACGTGCTGGGGATCGACCCGCAGGTTCAGTTCAACGACCAGTCCGGCCGGCCGACCTACCTGCTGCCCGAGGGGGCCAAGGCGATCGCCGAGTTGGTGTAGCCTGCCGGGCGAGGGGAAGGGACATTCGTCTTATCCATTCCGGATTATGACGAATGTCCCTTTTTTCTTCGTTCGCACTCCCTGTGGTCAGGTCCGTCAGAACGTGGTACGCTCCAATTGTCACCCCCGTACCTGGGAGTTTGCCAATGTCGAACGATAGCAACGTCAACCGAGAAGGCGAGCGCGGCGGGGAGTCGCTCCCCGGTTCCCCGGCTGAGATGCCTCTCTTGCCCGGGGTCCTGGAAGACATCGGCCACGGCTTCGTGATGCTGCGCCCACCGGCCACCTTCGACGACATCCCCTTCCCCGCCGAGGAACCGGATCGGGTGGCTGATTATGACTGGGCGCAGAATGACCCGGAAGTGCAGGCCCGACACGGCGGACGTGTCGTCGCCGTGCGCAACAAACAGATCTGGGGCGTAGGGCGTACTGATCGGCAAGCCTACGAAGACGCCGTGCGCAAGACGGACTGCCCGCGAGACCTCGTCTTCGTCTTCGTCTGGCCAGCGCTGCCCCCTGAGGATAACGGGAGGCGCACGGTATGAATCCGCTCGCCCCGCCCACCACCACCCTTCTTCGCTGTCGGCAGCCGCATGTGGAGGTTTGTCCTTGCCCGAGCCGCCTGTTCACCGTCCGTGTGCGGTTGCTGGCCACAGGAGGGAGACGCTTCACGTCCCGCGGCTTCGAGGCCCTTCTGTCTCCGGGCGACCCGATCTCCGTCGTTTTCCCCCGAGAGGACGAGGCAGATGTCCACATCGTGACGGAGTCCGTCCCCTACCCTTCTGACCTCAGCTGGAACGGTGCCCGGGCTCGCCTCGTCCAAATCCGTCTCGGATTGCCTGTCCTCGAACGCCCAGACCCGCGGCCGTTCCGACTGCGTGCCCTGCTCCTACTGGAGGAGGTCGAAGGAGTTTCATCACTCTTGCGAATCGGCGCCGAATTCCTCCATGCGTATCGTGCCGAGGTTCGGCTGTCCGCCGACCCCTGCGAAGGCCGGCTCATCATTCCTGCCTGACCCGGGCGGCAGAGACGGGAGGTTTCCCGTCACGGCACGTGTGTTCCCCGTCGCGGGGCTGATCCTGGCCTTGGTCGGCGTCGTCGTTACACAGTACTGGGGTATCGGCGGCGGGCTGAGCGAGGTCCAGGTATACGGCAAATGAGAGGGCGTTTCGCCCCTCTGAGGAGAAACGATCATGGCAACCCGGGTGCAGTGGCTGGGCCACGCCTGCCTGCTGTTCGAGAGCGACGGCACTCACGTCCTCGTCGATCCGTTTCTGACCGGCAACCCGGCGGCCGCCGCCAAGGCCGACACCGTGCCGGCCGACTTCATCCTGGTGTCGCATGGCCACGGCGACCACGTCGGCGACGCCGTCGCCATCGCCCAGCGCACGGGGGCGACCGTGGTCTGCAACTACGAAATCAGCGAGTGGCTGGGCAAGAAGGGACTCGGGAAGGTCCACGGGCAGCAGCACGGCGGCGGGCACAACTACTCCTTTGGGCGAGTGAAATTGACGCTGGCCTTCCACGGCTCGATGCTGCCCGACGGCAGTTACGGCGGCAACCCGGCCGGCTTCCTCATCACCTTCAAGGACGGGACCAAGGTCTACGACGCCGCCGACACCGGCCTGTTCGGCGACATGCGCCTGATCGGCGAGGAGGGCATCGACCTGGCCATCCTGCCCATCGGCGACAACTACACGATGGGCCCCGACGACGCCCTGCGCGCGGTGAAGCTGATCCAGCCGCGCAAAGTGATGCCGATCCACTTCAACACCTGGGAACTGATCGCCCAGGACGCGACGGCCTGGGCGGCGCGCGTCCGTCAGGAGACGAAGGCGCAACCCGTCGTCCTGAAACCGGGGGAGTGGGCCGACGTCTGAGCCGCTTGCGGCTTCGCAGCTGCCAGAGTTGGATCAACCCGGGCGGCATCTCGACGCGCTCGTAACTGCGGTCGAGTTGGTCGAAGATGGCCGCGCCGGCGGGGCTGTCGCGCGGCTTGTCGGGGACGTTCCAAAGGAGAACGTAATCGACCGGCGGGCGGTAATCGAGGAATGTCACGTCCGGCGGCTCGGCCTGGAGTCCCTTGTCCCGGCCATTCTCGCGGCCGATGTGGTCGAACGGATTCAGCTCGGGCCGGTAGCGCACCGGAAAATAGCCCGTATTGGCCTCGTAATTTTCCAGTTCGACGACGTCGCCCCGCAGTGTCAGGTAGGCCGCCGCGTGGCGGAACGCGCCGACCTTGGCCTTGCCGAGGTGTCCGGCTTGCAGTTGGTGGGAAAAGGTCAGCGGCAGGACGGTCACGCCCGGTTTCAGACGACTAGCAACATCCACGTACTCCTTGAGAGAAGTGTTGAACTCGGCGTAGGCCCAGGTATGCAAGCCGAGCAGCCCCAGCGCCACCAGCGCGGCCGCCGCCTGGACGCCGCGCTTGAGTCTCGGGTCGAGCGGGTGGGCTCCCAGCCAGAGGATCAGGAAAAGGAACACGAACAGGCTGAGCCGCGTGTTCAGGAAGGATCCGCCCGACATCTCCGACGGGGCCGTGAAGTACGCGACGAGAGCGAGGGCGACGACGGCGAGGAGCAGGTCGCGCTTCTCCAGCAGCCGCGCCCGCCAGCGCTTCCAGAGGACGAAGGCGGCCAGCCCCAGCAACCCCAGGAAGGTGAGTCGCGAGAGGAGTCGCTCCAGGTCGAGGTACGACACCAGTACGTCCAACTCCAGCAGCCGCGTCAGCAGCAACGGCTTGTACTCCCACTGCATCGCCTGTCCCTGGCGGCCGACGAACGCCAGTCCCAGGGCGAGCGCCGGTACGAAGGCCACGGCCGGCCCCAGCAGCCGCAGACGGATGGAACTCGGCCGCCGCGCGCGCCGGTCGAGCACCGTCCAGCCAAGGGCGAGAGTGCCGATGAGCATAAACGCCATTACAACGGCGACAAGATGACAGAAGTAGAGCAGCACGACCAGCGCCGCCAACGCCAGCGTCTGCCTGACGCCGACGTGGTCCGCGTGGCGCAACCAGTAGCCGGCGACGAAGAAAAAGACGGCGAGGCTGTAGCAGAAGTTGTGAAACCCCATGTGGTAGAGGAAGTGCTGCGCGAACGGGAAGGTCAGCACCGCCAGCCAGCCGGCCCCCGCACGGACCCCATTCAGGGCGTACCGCGCCGCCAGCGGCAGGAGGACGAGGTAGCCGGTGAGCAGGACCTTCTCCGCGATCAGCGGCGGGAACAGGGACATCAGCCCGGCCAGCGCCAGGTGGCCGAACCAGTTGGGGTCGAAGTCGCTGCTGAGGGTGTAGAAGGTGCGCAGCAGGGGGCGGTCGGGCCGGCCATAGTCGCGCAGGATGACGGCGTTTTCCAGGTGAGTGGGGCCGTCCTGCGAAGGGAAGAAGGGGAAGACCCACAGCGGCAAGACGTACAGCGCCAACAGGGCGAAGAACAGCAGCCGGTCGGGGTCGCGGAGTTTGTACATCGTCGTTCCCGTTTAGCCGCCGCCCTCGATTTATCGTTTCGCGAAACGATAAATCGAGGGCGGCGGCTAAACCGTAGCACTCTCACCACCCCAGCGCCCTGCGCAGGTCTTCGAGGCCCCCGCGGAGTGCCTCGTCGGTCGTCGGGTGGGGGGCGCCGCTTTCGAGGTGCTTGCCGTTGATGGTCTGCTTGACGCGGCAGCTGTACTTGCCCTGGACCGGGTACAGGCGCAGGGCGTACTCCAGGTCGGGGCCGAAGTAGACGGCGTAAGCCTCGCCGTCGGGGTTGGCGCGGAGTTCGCCGCCGTGACGGGTCAGCCAATCGGGGGTAGGGACGGACATCGAGCGTACCTCATTCGGGCAGCGGTTGGCCTTTGGTTTCGGGCGCGAACGGCAGGGCGGCGAGGCCCAGGAAGAAACAGGCACACATGGTCACTCCCGCGTAGCGCCAACTCCCGACTGTGCCGTAGTGCCCGAACACCTCGCTGGCCAGCAGACCCAGCGTCAGCGGGCCGACCGAGGCGACGTAGCGGCCGACGTTGTAGCAAAACGAGGTGCCGGTGCTGCGCAGGCGGGTGGGGAATAGCTCGGGGAAGTAGATCGCGTAACCGCCGAACAGAGAAAGACAGCAGAAACCCATCACCGGGACCATCCAGAAGACGTCCGCAAAGTCGCGCAGGAACCAGAACGTGTACGCGGTGCTGACCAGGGCGAGGACGAGGGCGATGGCGAAAGCCGGCTTGCGGCCGATGTGCGCGGTCACCCGGCTAAAGGCGTAGATCCCGAAGAAGGCTCCGGCGTTGAGCAGCAGGGAACCGAGGCCCACCCACCAGGTCAGTTTGCCTTCGATTTCCGCATCCGTCAACCCTTCGGCCTTGAGGATCTCCCCGAAGACCGCGCGGATCAGCTCAAAGCAGAAGAAGACGATGCCCCACAGCCCGATGACCCCGGCGGAAGCGAGCAGCAGGCCGACAATGGCGTTGCGCCGCCAGCGCGGCACGCCGAAGAGTTCCCGTAGCGAGCCGAACTGCTGCCCCACCTTCCCCGCGGCGACCGCCTGCATCCAGCGCTCCGGCTCTTTCAGCCGGCGCATGACCAGTACGGCCAGGAGGGCCGGGATGACGCCGACAACGAACATTCCCCGCCAAGGGCTGCGGATCGCCCCGATGGTCTTCAACTCCCCAAAGGCCATGCCGATGAAGGCTGCCGAGATGTTGCCGACCGCCGAGAGGGCCTGGAGCCATCCCAGGGCGTGGGGCCGGGCGCGGTCCGGCATGACCTCCGCGACCAGGGCGACGCCGACGGCAAACTCGCCGCCGACTCCCAGCCCGGTCAGGAACCGGTACAGCGAGAAGTCATAGACGCTCAGGGATAAGGCGCTCAGGCCGGTGAACGACGAGTAAAGCAGGATGGTGATCACCATCGTCCTGGCACGGCCGAGCCGGTCGCCGAGGATGCCGAAGATGATACCGCCGGTGGCCCAGCCGATCATGAAAATCATGGTGGACAGGCCGCCCCAGAGCTTGGCGGACCCGGCGGTCGGAAAGGCCTCAAGCAGATCGCGAATCGCCGGGGCTCGGGCGAGGTTGAAGAGCTGCTGGTCCATGGTGTCGAACAGCCAGCCGAGCGCGGCGACGATGAAGACGAACCAGTGATAGCGGTTGAGTTCCTTGTACCAGGCTCGGCCGCTGTTGTCCGGCTTGACGGCGGGGAGGGGCTCGGCGTGCATGACACCTCGGCGGTGGGAGGGTGGCGAGATCGCGTGTCGGCGGGGCGGACGATTCGTTATACCGGGCGGCGGCGGAGGAGGCCAGCATTTACGCCGGGATTGTTCCTTCGGTATGATAGAAGGCTATTCCCTGGAAGGAGGGGCGATGGCGGGCGAGACGGTTCGGCTCGGGTTCCTAGGCGCCGGCAAGATGGCGACGGCCCTGGCGCGCGGTTGGATCGACGCCGGCCTGGCGGCGCCCGGCCGGATCCTTGCCAGCGATCCGGTGCCGGCCGCCCGGGAAGCGTTCGCCGCCGCCACGGGGGCGCGGGCCATGGCCGACAACCGCGAAGTGGTCGCCGGCAGCGACCTTCTCGTCCTCGCGGTCAAGCCGCAGTCGATGGCCGCCCTGCTCGCGGAGATCCGCCCGGCTGTCACGGCGCGGCACCTGACTGTCTCCATCGCCGCCGGCGTCGGGCTGAAGGCGCTGGCGGACGGGTTGGGGCCGGAGCGGCGGCTGATCCGCGTGATGCCGAACACGCCGTGTCTCGTCGGGGCCAGCGCCTCCGGCTATGCGGCCGGCGACCGGGCCACGCCGGAAG
>Ga0209517_10001515_pt1 | contig 34836 bp, 26 predicted proteins | sample PeaSoiMetSII2010_FD_187695 | JGI IMG/M metagenome (GOLD analysis project Ga0209517, IMG submission 187695) | Peat soil microbial communities from Weissenstadt, Germany - SII-2010 (SPAdes) (version 2) | ecosystem: Environmental > Terrestrial > Soil > Wetlands > Peat | place: Germany... | reverse complement strand
GTACCAGCCGTTCTCCAGATAAATCAGATCGCCAGCCGGAATGGAGAACTTGTGCTGCTCTATGATTTCTCTGAGCCTGCTTAGCGCTTCCCGCGAGAGGTTGGTCCAAATCCGTCGCGCCATGCGAACGGAGGCGCAAGTACGATTAATTGATTTCATTTCTGGCTCCTTCGCTGCGCTGTTCGTTCAACCGGGCGCACTTCCTGAGCGCGAAAGTCAGGCTCTTGTGGCGGGAGATGGTCCTGCTAGTGCCTCTAGCAACAATGCGCCAGTGATATTTCGCCTCGCCCGTGGGAAACACCTGGAACTCAGGGTGCGATTTAGCGTAGGTGAGCGGCGCGAACGGCCGCACAATGCGTGTGAACAACTGATGAGGATTTGGGGAATTTGCTAGAGTGGGTGTAGCCACGTTGGCCTCCTTCGTAGGCTGATTTGTGGTCAGAACCGTTCGAGTGTTCCACCACTCGGGCGGTTCGTTCTTCAGCTCACACTCTATCCGCACCGCTGCGCATTGTCAAGGACTATATGCGGCGCAATTTCATTGGGTTACGCACCGCTGCGCATAGGTGGATAAAATTCGGTGATAAAAAACAAGCCAATGACTAAAAAGAATGCTGCAGCGGTCGAGCTAGGCCGCAGAGGCGGTACTGCGACAGCGCGAAAGCTTACGCCGGAGGAGCGCAAGGAATCCGCCCGCCGCGCCGCCCAGGCAAGGTGGGCCAAGGCGAAGGAAAAAGGGAAGAAAGAGAGAGGCTAATCAAGCCCGTCTCCTCGTTAGGCGGCACTTGCATCCTTAATTTCTGTTCCATGCAGCTAATCTGTTAGAAGTGCTGTGTTGATGGCATGCATTGTTCCCAATCCGCTCCCAGCTTGGAACTCAAGAAATTAGGACGAACCACTAGGTCTCTCTCGAGCATCTAACTGTGCAGAGGTGAGCGTTGAGTATGTCGGGATCGCCTCAGCGCCTTCTCGCCCGACCGTACAGGGTACTCTTGGTCGGGCTGATCTCTGCGGGCTGACCCGCGCGACAATACCCGACAAGAAGTAAGGGTTATATGTCGACGCGAAACCGCAGGCGGCGAATTGAGCGACTCGAAGAGAAAGCGCGGCAGAAAGCCGCCGAGCCCGGCGGATCGGTCGAGAGCAGCGGCACAGCAGAAGGCGCAATGAGCTCGATCCCGGCGGGGGAAGCCACCAAGCCATGTCGCTTCCACCATGGCTAGAACTCCAACAAAAGACCGCTTGCTATAGCTTAAGCGGCAGGAAGTCCAAAGCCATGGCAAGCTATACCGAAATTTATTAGCGATTGCCGGCGGAGGGTGAAGTGGTGCGAGTTGAGTCTGCCGGCCGTGAACTTGGGATTGCGGTGAAGTGCACGAACCCGGATCAGCTCAGTTCGAAGCGCCGCTCAGACAGGACCATGATCTTGCAATGGTTTTGTTAGGGGCTCTTAGGGCGTTAGGAGCGATTCGAAACCCTGGAAACCGAATTTCGTCACAGGCAGAGGCCAAGTTGCGTCGGCCAGAAAAGTTCTAAAATCGTCTGCTAGGGCCGACCAATCTTCATTTTTTACCCTCTGAACGATCAGGTCGAAGGGCTTTCTCTGTAGGCGCAGTAGTCACGCAGCCTGCGACGCAGTTCGAGGCACCATCTCTGGCACTTCCAGTTCGTTGTCGCACGCAACTCCGCAGATCGCGCAGAGAAATTCGTTCGTCGCTATATGACCCCGCCGCCGCGCAGCAACGTTCATCTACCACACTCAACAAAGCGCTGTACATTCCTGCGGTCAGTTGCTTCCCGTCGTGTCAGTCTTTCGTCCGGATGGAGCTTCTAAGCCATCGATCTTGCGAGGCAAGATGAAGGAGATTGAGCGTGTCGGGACGACAAGGTTTCGGCGCAGGAGCCGGTTCAATTGGACGCCGTCAATACGTCCAGTTTGCCGTGTTTTACCACGCCGTGACACCAGTCGCATGCCACCCCTTTTTCGGTAACGTGTTTACTGTGGATGAATGGAGCGCCAGCGGTCAGAAGTGTGGCCGGGGCTTCGGCATGACAATGATGGCACTGGCGTGCTTCCACAGCCGGGGAACCCGAGGCCGCGTGTTCGTGGCAACTCATACAGGCAGCATCGTTCGCCGCGACGCCGCCAGCGACGTGATCGAAGCCGCCCGCGGTTTGCGTCGGAACACCGTGACAGCTGACACATCCAATAGCGGTCGCGGGGCGCGCTTCACTGGCTGCCTTGAAGTGGCAGGTGAAGCACGCGTTCGTGTCCACCGCAAAATGACTTTCGGTGTTGACGGCGGTGTGGCAACTGGTGCACTTCAACTCAGGACCGCGGGCGATCGTGCCCAGGTGTTTCGCGTGGTTGAAGAAGTAGGTCTGCCGGACGTACAAGGGCTGTGCCAAAGCCTCGATGGAGTGGCAGCCGCTGCTGAGGCAAGTTGTGTTGTTGACCTGCGCAACCGGCCGGTGCGCCTGGGTGTGAGTGATCGTGGCAACCAGCTGCGATGTTCCTCTAAATTTGGCTTTCATGTAGCCACGCACGCCGGGCTCATAGTGGCAGGTAGCACAACTGATGTCGGCGCGCGCGTGCGCTGAGCCTTTCCAGTTGGCGAAGTAAATTCCCATGTCATGGCAGGAGGCGCAAAAATGCGGATTAGAGCTGGTGCTTACTCCCCAGCTGCCAAATGTCGCCAGGGCGAGAACTCCCACCGGTAGCACGTATGCAAAGCGCCCGTACCAATGCGCCGGAGGTGCGAACAGCAGCGGTTGTCGGAAACGCAACCGCCTGCGGGCAGCTGCGGCCAGAAAAACCAGTCCCAGCAGAATGCTTCCATACAGGAAAAATGCGACCAGGTGCTGTCCGAAGATGTCGGCCGAGCTCTGCACAAAGTTGTAGGCCAGCAGGGCAAGGCCAAGAGTAGCGCAATAGATGAAAATCTCCTGCTGCGTCCATAGCAATAGCGCCACCCAGACCGCCATAGCAACCAGCAACACCAGCCGCGACACTGCCAGCGACGCGGGCGTCGGCCACAGCGCAAAGAAACTCGCGGTGAGTGTAGCTGCGACCGCGGCGGCGTAGAGGCTCCAACTGCCGCGGGTATCGTTTAGCTGCTGGCGGCGCCGTCCGAGCATGACCAAAACGAAAGCCGCGGGGATGAAGACACCCAGGCGATTGGCTTGGGTCACCACTGGGAAAGCGGGCAGGAATTCGTAGATCCCGAATACACCTGCCAGACCAGCCCCCACGAGAAACGCCCGTTCCTGTGTGTATCGCGACAACTGGAAGAAGAGCACCAGATATGCAATTCCGGTCAACCAGCCCAACGTAATCGCGTTCCCGAAAGGCAGCGTCAGGAACAAGAATGCGCCGAGCAGGGCGCCTGCACTGGTCGCCAGTTCAAACGGAAACGCGCCTCGTTGGTATGGGCCTCTACGCAGCCACGCCGCGAGGAAATAGAGCGCGATTGCTCCCGGCAGGAAATACGGAAGGAAAATGCGGGGCCCGACGCTTACGAAGGTTGCCAGGAAATAGGCAGCGACGGCGCAGCAGGCGGCTGGATAGAAATAGAGCCAGAAGCGGTGAGTGACGCCAATCCAGGCGTACAGCAGCGAATACAAGAACAACGCCACTGCTGCCGGCACATAAAGCCCCGTGAAGATCAGGATGGCAACGCTATACACCGCCAGCAGCCCGCTGGCAACCTCCACGACCAGGGCAAAAGCAAAATCGCGCCGGCTCTCTGACGCGCGGCTCACCAGCAAATATGCCACTGGCCACCATGGCGCGGCATAGACGCCGACCCCATGACAAGGATAGAAGAGCGCCAGCGAAACTCCGGTGCAGAGGAACCACATGAAGTAGAAAAATTCGTACCAGCGGTTCTGCTTGCGGAGCAAGGCGTAACCCACGCCGGCAGAGATCAAACCGAAAAACAAATAAGGCAGACCGAGGGCTTCTCCGCGGATTCCGAGCGACCACTGCACGACGTAGATCCAGAAACCCAGAACAACGGGTAAAGTGAACAAGACCGCCGGCTGCCTCACCTTGATCAGCGCCAGCGAAGCGACGATGACAAGCACACCCCCGAGGAACAGCGCCTGGGAAAGCGAACCGGGGTTGCGCATCACCTGCAGAATGCAAGCGGCAGCGACCGGGACAGCGGCGACATCCCACAGCGATTGCACATAAGGTCGTGGCAGGATGTTACGAAGCCAATATCCCGCGGCAATCAGACCGAGCAGCAACAATGCGCCGGAATCCAGGGTGCTCGCGAAGATGCCGTGCGGTGCGAAACGGCGCTCTGCCAGAAAATAGGCGAGGGTGAAAAAGATGCCCGCCTGGTAGACGTATATGTTCCGCCTCACCAGGATATGCGGTTCCTGGCGCCATCCGGCAAGCAGACTCACCAGTCCCACGAACAACGCGACGCCCGCCGAGGAGTAGCTGGTTGGAAAGCGCTGCCACACCAGATACGCCAACGCGGCGAACGGCGCGACTCGCCCCAGCCCAACGAGCACCCGGGCCAGGCCGACTCCGATCAACGTCACGGCGCGCTTGGCGAGTTCGCGACCCGTGATCCAGAACACAACGAAAAGGATGGCTAGATAGGCAAGCGCCACCAACACCGGCTTCCATGGATAGAAAAGTGCAACTGGAACCAGCGCCAGCACAATGCCAGCCCCGAACAGCGGCACCAGTCGTGGCAGAGGCGCCGCGTGCGGGCCGAGAATCGGAACCTCTTCCGGGCGATAGAGTTCCAGCGCAAGGTGCAACCACATTGCGGCCAGGACCAGGTAGCCCAGTGGCAACCGCGTCGCCTCAGCGGCGGTGAATGCCGCGAAGAGCAAATAAGCCCCTACCACGGTGAGAGCGAGAGTTTCCGTGCGACGCAAGATGCCCCGCGAGTAAAGATCGCCGAGCGCCAGCAGCCCAAGCAGAGCACCCGCTGCCAGCGTGACCTGGCTGTGACTGTAAAGCAAGAAAAGAAACCCACCGCTTCCGAGGATGACGGTCGCCAGCGAGTGCGCTGCCGTTTCGCTCTGCCGAAAGCGCAGCCAGAAATTGACGGCATAGCCGATCAGGGCCAACGCGGTGACGACTGCGGCCCGTTCAAAGAACCAGGGCACACGAAACAAAATCCAGAGTCCGAAAACAGCGATAATGAGATTGTTGACACCGTGCAGCGATAAGTACGCGTCTTTCACGCCGCGCGGCACTCCGGTTCGCGCCGCCAGATAAATCACAGCCACGGGAATGAGCAAACTGAAGGGTTGCCAAGCCGGCGAAACTCCGGCTCCATACTGCAACAACTGGTAAGCCAGCACCGCCAACAACACGGAGGGATACAGAAACTGGCGATAGCCCGTAATCTTCGCAGCGAAGTAGTAGCAGGGCGCAAAGGCCGCGAGCAGAACCGCGGCCAGCACAGGGTGAGCAGCGAGAAACCCTCGCGCCCCGACGAGCAACAAAGCCACGAACACAATCGCCAGTACGTGGCCAGCTTGAATTACGCGCTTGCTTGGCATAGATCACCTCGCGGCGGTGTGGCGCAGGAGAAATACTCGCGGACCAGCCACTCCGCCGCTTGCGGCACAGCGCCGCTGACTGCCTTCGACAAACCCTGGGAGATCTCTTCCGGCAGTGGCCCGGTTTGGCAGGCCAGCACACGCACCTCGACCCCGCAGCTTTCCTGCAACTCGCGCAGCAGGTTGGACGTGGGCAACTGGTGCAGCGAGAAATCGTCGAGTTTGACCGGGGGAATCTCGGCGGGATCGATCTCGAAAATCTCGCCAGGACTGCGCGCCGCATCGATCGCGTCCAGAATAAGCAGACGCTTCGGACGCGCGGAGCTCAGGCAGAGAGTGAACAGCAGCTTGCGCACGCCGGTGCCGGCGTCGAGCAAGCAGACTGCTTCGGGCACTGGGTAGTGTGACTCGACGTAATCAACAACCTCGCACCCGAAGCCGTCGTCTCCAAACAGGATGTTCCCACAGCCGAGCACTAAGGTCGGCTTCCGACAGAAGTCGGGGAAATCGGATTCATCGAACTGATCGATCTCCCACATGCTTCCTCCTTTTCGCTGCCGTTCAGTTGGCGAGCGATCCCATCAACTTGCCGTCCGCGTCGAAAATATCCAGCTTGACCGACAGCTTCCCATCCAGCCGGTGGGTCGCGCAGGACAAGCATGGATCGTAGGCACGGATCGACATCTCTACGGTATTCAGCACTCCCTGGTCGTACTTGCCGTCGTGGATCAAACTCTTGGCGGCCTGCGTGACCGACATATTGATGGGAGCATTGTTGTGGGTGGTGCCGACAATCAGGTTGACGTTGGTGATCAGGCCGTCGGCATCGGTGGTGTAGTCGTGGATGAGCGTGCCGCGCGGCGCTTCGGTGACGCCTACGCCTCGCGCTGCCCGCGGCGTAACCTTCACCCGGGTTTCGGTGCTGGTGATCTCGGGATCGTCCAGCAAACGGATGGTGTTTTCGGCGTTGTAGAGCAGTTCGATCAGTCTCGCCCAGTGATAGAGCAGGGTGAGCTGTGCGGGCCGCCCGAACTTCTGCCGGAACTCAACCAGTTCGGCCTGCGCCAGCGGCGTGTCGATAAAGTCACAGACGTTGATACGCGCCAGCGTATTGGCACGATACACGCCTCTGGGATTGTCGACATCCATGGAGAAACCTTCGCCCCACTGTTTGGCGTAGGGGAACTTCAAGTAGCTCCACGATTCAATGTGCTCGGCGATAAACTCCGTGTAGCGATCGACTGGAAAATCCTGATAAGTGCCGTTGGTCGCCATCAGGCGAATCTTTCCGTCGTAGAGGTTGAGAGCGCCGTTGTCCTTAACTGTGCCGATGAAGCCGGTAGTGATCACTCCCAGCGACTTCACCACGTCGAGGTATTTGGGGAACACGCTCTCTTTCGCGAAAGCGATGGAGAACTTAGCGAGTTCCAGCGCCTCATCGGCCTGCTTGCGCAACTGATCGCGCTCGGCAGGAGCCAGCGGTTTGCTGAATCCGCCAGGAACGGCCGCTTGAGGATGGATCGCCTTGCCCGCCAGGACTTCCAGCATCTTGGCGCACATGTGGCGAACCTTCACCACTTTTCTGGCAATGTCCGGCGCTGCCTGCAGCACGCCGATCACATTGCGGACCGAATATGGAGCATCCGGACCGAGCAGGAAATCAGCTCCCGCCAGGAAGTAGAAGTGCAGAATGTGCTCTTCCATGTACGCGATGCTGTTGCACAGCTCGCGCAGCTTCTTGCCTGCGGGAGGCGGCTCGACTCCGAAAACCGCATCGCACGCCTTGGCTGAAGCCAGGTGATGCGACCACGGGCACACTCCGCAAATGCGCGGCGTGATGCGAGGGAGGTCTTCTACCGGCTTTCCAAGGCAGAACTTCTCGAAGCCGCGCAGTTCGATGACGTTCACCCGGGCGGTGTCCACGTTGCCGGCATCGTTGAGCTGAATGGTCACCTTGGCGTGGCCTTCGATGCGGGTGACAGGTTGAATGACCAGTGTCTTTGCCATGGCTCACCTCCGGGGCGTCGGCCGCAGACGGCCAGCGCCAGCAAAACGGTTGAAGGTTGCAGCCCGATCCGGAATCTGCTTGGGATCGAGACCGATGGAGGAAAGCGCCCCCATCATGTCCACCATGGGATTGGCTTTGTCCGACAGCGGGCCAAAGCAACCCTCACATGGCATGTAGGCACGGATGCAGCGCGGGTTGCCGTCACTGCCGCCGCAGCCGCCGCGCGTCGCCGGCCCCAGGCACAGGATGCCCTGCTCCATGAGGCAGCGCATTTCGCTCAGTGGCGCTCCCGGCTTGAAGTCCGGCGCGTCCAGCCGGCGCTTCAGCGTGGAGACCGCCTTCTTTTCCCGCTTGGTGGGACACTCATCGCAAACGCTTTTCGACGACAGTGCGGGCAGGGGCTTGCCTTCCAGAAGAGCAATCAGCGCGTTTGCCACCATGTCTGGCGTGGTTGGACATCCGGGCAGATACGCATCCACAGGCACGACCTCGTGGACTGCGTAAACCCGGTCGGTCAAAGCGGGAATCTGCTCGTGGGGCAAACCGTTTGTCTCGGTTGTCACGCTGCCACGGTAGACCTTCTCCAGCATTTCTTCTGTGGTGAACTGGTTGGCCAGCGCAGGAACTCCGCCAAAGCAGGCGCAAGAACCTAGAGCGATCAGGGTCTTGCATTTCTTGCGCATCTCTAGTGCCAGTTTTTTGTGCTCTTCACTGCGGATTCCACCCGATATCAGCCCGACATCCGCCGCGGGGATTTCCATCTCTGTACCTTCGCCAGTCTGACCATAGAGCTTGTGGTCCATCAGGACCGGCATGTGCACGATTTCTACTTGTTTGAGTACGTCGAGGAGCGGTTCACCGATATCGAGGATGGTTACCTCACAACCTCCGCATATGGCGAACCACTCTTCGGCAAGTCGAGCTGCCATGCTGCACCTCCCTGCCAATTGAATTAGTGCTGCTTCGTTCTCGTTCCCTACGATCTGTTATTACTGCGTTCGATACGGGCTTGGACCAAGTTTCCTTACCTGCTCCACCATCTCTGTGACCACTTGGGCAAAGCGCGGGCCTTCGGAAGCCGAGACCCATTCCAGCCGGAAGCGCTCCGGCTCCAATCCGAAATCCTCCAGCATCAGGTTGATGGCATCGGCGCGCGCCTGCGCCCGCAGATTGCCTTCCAGGTAATGGCAGTCGCCGGGATGGCACCCGAGCATGAGCACTCCATCTGCGCCTTTGGTTAGCGCCTCAATCACCAGGTTGGGGTGGACCATGCCGGTGCACTGCACACGAATGATGCGAGTGTTCGTGGGGTACTGAATGCGCGACGTTCCCGCCAGATCTGCTCCGGCGTAAGCGCACCAGTAACAGCAAAACGTCAGGATCAGAGGCTCAAAGCCGTTGCCGTTGGTTTCAGTCGTGTTCGTAATGCTGTTCTCTACGGCATCCATGGCTTTATGCCCTCACTTCCAGTGCGGCATGAATCTCCGCCAGCAATTGCTCCGGCCGGAAATGCCACACGAAAATGGCGTTCTTGGGACAGGTAGCCTGGCAGGTGCCGCAGCCTTTGCAGATTGATTCGTTTACCTGGACGCGCTTCTTGGTGGCGCCGTCCACCTGATACTCGACCACGGTGATGGCCTTGAACGGGCAAGGATCGACGCAGTAGGCGCAGCCGTCGCAGTTGTCGTGCACTACGTGCGAAATTGTGGGCTCAAGATCGATTACGTCGCGCGAAAGAATCGTGGCCGCCCGCGCTGCGGCTCCGCCGCCCTGAGCCAAAGCTTCGCGTAATCCCATCGGCGAATGTGCCGTACCGCATAGAAAAACGCCGTCACTGGCAAAATCCACCGGGCGCAGCTTGCGATGCGCTTCCAGGAAAAATCCCTCTTCACCCAGCGGCACTTTGAGCAGCTGACCCAACTCTTTGTTCCCAGGATTCGGCACAGTCGCGGCCGCCAGGACCACAGTGTCAGCTTCCAGTTCAATGCGAGTCCGCGTGAGTTGGTCTTCCGTGGTTACGTGCAGCCGCCCGTTATGGGGCGTGACCTCTGGCAACTGCCAGTCGGGGTAGCGGATGAACCTCACTCCTAGCTCGCGGGCCTTGCGATAAGAGTGCTCGCGCAATCCATAGGTGCGAATGTCCCGGTACAGCACGTAAACCTGGCTGACAGGATTCTCCTCCCGGATGCGCAGCGCTATCTTGATGCTCTCTGCGCAACAGTTGCGGCTGCAGTAGGACCGTTCGGGTGTACGTGAGCCAACACACTGGATGAGCACCACCGAGTCAGTTTTCAATTTACCGGCGGCCATTAACTGCTCCACGTCGTAGTTGCGCACTACGCGCGGATCCTGGCCGTAGAGACATTCAGTCGGCTGGTAACGTTCCGCTCCCGTGGCCACAATCACCACACCGTGTCCCACCTCGAACTGCTGGCCATCCTGAATGGCAATGGTGGACTTGAAGTTCCCGATCGAGCCCAGGACCGCTGTGACCTGGCTGTTGAGGAAGAGTTGAATATTGGGATGCGAGTGGATTCGCGCCATCATCTGCGACAGGCGCAGATGCGGGTCCTCTTCGTCCCAGAGCAAATAACGCTGATCGCGGGCATGGCCGCCCAGTTCTTTGTGCTTCTCCACCAGGTAAACCTTGAAACCCTGGTCAGCCAACTCCAGCGCCGTCGTCATTCCGGCAGGGCCGCCGCCGATCACCAGGGCCGCCTGGGTCACCTTCAGCGGGCGTGTATAGAGCGGAACGTCGAGCCGCACTTTCGCAATCGCAATACGCACCAGATCTTTGGCCTTTTCCGTGGCCTTTTCGTGCTCGCGCATGTGTACCCAGGAACACTGATCACGGATGTTGGCCAGCTCAAAGAAGTACTGATTCAGCCCGGCTTCCCGAATGGTGTCGCGGAAGAGCGCTTCATGGGTACGCGGCGTACAGGAGGCGACAACCACGCGATTCAGATTGAGTTCATCAATCTTTTCGCGAATGCGCTTCTGGGTGTCGTCGGAACAGGTGTAGAGATTGCGCTCGGCGTAGGCCACGTTGGGAAGCGTGCGGGCGTATTGCACTACCTGCTCGACATCGACCACGCCGGCAATGTTGGTGCCGCAATGGCAGACGAACACACCGACGCGCGGTTCCTGTCCGCTCACGTCGCGCTCGGGAGGATATTCCTTCGGGCGGACCAGCGTGCCACGGCTGTCCATGAGCAGACTCATGGCATTGGACGCGGCGGCACTTGCGCCGGCCACGGTGTCGGGAATGTCCATCGGTTGGTCGAACGGGCCGCAGACAAATACTCCAGGCCGCGAGGTGTGGGTCGGAGAGAATGAGCGCGTTTTGCAGAAACCGAATTCTTCGAGCTCCACGCCCGCGATCCTGGCCAGATCGCGATGACCTGCGTCGGGCGTCAATCCCACCGCCAGCACCACCATGTTGAAGACTTCATGGTGCGAGACACCATTTTCGTCGGCGTACTCCACGATGAGATCGCGGCTGCCCGGAACTTCACGGATCGCCGACGGCCGGCAACGCACGTAATGCACGCCCTCCGTCTTGGCCCGCTCGATGTAGTTTTCAAACCCCTTGGAAACTGCACGGATATCTATATAGAAGACAGTGCAATCCAGGCCGGGCTGGTGTTCTTTGCCAATCAGTGCCTGTTTGGCGGTGTACATGCAGCACACGGAAGAGCAATAGTTGCGTCCCACTTCACGCGAGCCAACACACTGGATAAATGCAACTTTCTGAGGCGCGGCTTGATCTGAGGGACGGCGCACTTTGCCGGCGAATGGTCCGCTCGGGCTCAGGATGCGCTCAAATTCCAGGCTGGTGACTACATTCGGATACCGATTGTAGCCATACTCTGGCTTGCTCTCGGGATTGAAACTTTCCAGGCCGGGAGCAAGGATGATCGCTCCTACTTTATAGCTGAGAAATTCTTCGCGCGGCAAAAAATGGTTGATGGCATGGGCCTGGCACGCCGTCACGCATTGCAGACACTCGGAACAGAGCCCGCAGTTCAGACAACGCTGCGCCTCGGCCACGGCCATTTCCTGCGTATAACCGATCTCGGTCTCCGCGAAGCTGATGGCTCGCTCGGCAATGGGCTGCTGTGGCATGGGCACTCGCGGCTCACGCTTGATGTCGCCCTGGCGCAGCTTCTGCTCCGCCAATTCACGGGTGAGACGCGGCGGCTCGGCCTTGGGCTTTGGCTCAGGAAACGGCTTGCCGCGGAGACAGCATTCGATGGATTCCGCAGCTTTGTGCCCTGCAGCCACGCCGTCCACCACAAACGCCGTGCCGGTCACCACGTCCCCTCCGGCGAAAATGCGCAGATGCGGCGCTTCCGCCACGACGTCGCCACCGGCGAAGACGCCGGGGTGAGCAGTGGCCAGCGTTTGCGTGTCCACTTCCACCAGACCGCGACGCACGCTCACCTGGTTCTTGGGATCGAGGTAGCCAAGGTCCGGAGTCTGACCGATGGCGACAATAACGCGGTCGGCGGGAATGACGAACTCCGTCCCTGGAATTTCGTTCACCGTGAGCCGGCCCGTTTTGTCGAAGGCCATGGAGCTGATGCGCTTGGCCTCGGTGCCCGTCACCCAGCCATCGCGCCCAAGAAATTGCTTGAAGGTGACGTCGTTGATGATCTCAATGCCTTCGTCCAACGCTTCTTGAATCTCCCAGGCATGAGCCGTCATTTTGTCGCGGCTCTCCAGACATGCCATGGTGACGTGCTCGATCCCCATCCGACGCACTGTGCGGGCAACGTCCATTGCCACGTTGCCGCCTCCGACCACCAGCACGCGGCCGGTCAAATCCACCGGTTCGCCGGTGCGCGCTTTGCGGAGGAAATCGATGTTCAGGCTGATGCCTTGCAGTTCGTGCCCGGGAATCGGCAGACGCTTGGAGCGGTGCGCACCGGTGGCAAGAAAGACCGCCTTGTAGCCCTGGTTCTCCAGTTCCTCCAGCGTGAAGTCCTTGCCCAGCGCCATGTTGGTGAGTACGTCGATGCCCGGGGAAAGCAGGTACTCAATGTCGCGGTCCAGGTATTCTTCGGGAAGACGGAATTCCGGAACACAAGCCCGCAGCATGCCGCCCAGCTTGGAACTCGATTCAAACAGCGTGACCGGATAGCCGCGCTTCGCCAGATCGTGGGCGCAAGTGAGACCGGCGGGGCCGCCGCCGATCACTGCCACGCGTTCCTCATGAGTCTTTTCGACGGACGGAGGGAGAGAAGGCTTGTGCTGGAAGTCCCACTCCGCCAGGAACCGCTTGATGTGCATGATGGCGACGGGCTCGTCCACCTGGTTGCGATTGCATTCCTGCTCGCAGCGGTGCAGGCAAATGCGTCCGCAAACCGACGCAAACGGCATGTGCTCGCGCACCACAGCTAGGGCTTCAGCGAATTTTCCCTGCCCGGTGAGAGCTACGTAGGCTTGGACATTCGTTCCGGCAGAACATGCCGCCTGGCATGGCGGCCGTTCGCGTTTGGAAATGGCGAACTGTGCGGGCACGGCTTGCGGGTAGCGCTTGTAAATCGCCTTGCGCGAGCTTAATCCCAGGTTGAACTCGTTGGGAAGTTCTACGGGACAGACCTGTGTGCATTCGCCGCAGCCTGTGCACTTCGTGGGATCGATGAACGTGGCGCGCCGTTTCAACTCGACCTGAAAGTTGCCCGGCTGCCCGTCCACCCGCACCAGGTCCGTGTTTCTGAGGATCTCGATGTTTAAGTGGCGCCCCACGCTGACCAGTCGAGGCGCCAGAATGCACATGGCACAGTCATTCGAAGGGAAGGTCTTGTCGAGCTGCGCCATCGTCCCGCCGATGCTGCTTTCTTTTTCGGCGAGATACACCTTGAATCCGGAATCAGCCAGGTCGAGGGCGGCTTGCATGCCGGCCACGCCCCCGCCAACTACCAACACTGCGCCAATGGTGGATGGTTCGGCCATAGCTTCACCGGGCGGACGCGCCCACAGGCGCGCCCAGCAATAAAGGTTGAGGATCGACCACATGCCGCCACAGTCCCAGACCTTCGGCGGGAACACCCTGCGTGAAGGCCATCAACTGCGAGAAATAGAAAACCGGCAAGTTGAAGTTAGTACCGTAAGTCTGGTTGACCTCGGGTTGGCGCGCATCCAGGTTCAAGTGGCAAACCGGGCAGGCAACGGCGAAGGCATTGGCCCCGGCTTGCGTGGCGCCTTCCAGAATGGCGTGGGTGAGTTCCAGCACCTTTGAAGGATTGACCATGGCGTAGAACGCGCCACAGCAGGCGGTCTTCTGCGGCCAGTCCAGGGTTTCAATTCCCACCCGGCGCAGCAGCCGATCCATGCTTTGCGGATCTTCGCAGTTGTCGAAAGTGACCACCTTGGGAGGACGGGTCAGGAGACAGCCGTAATAGCAGGCGACGCGCAAATGATCGACACCGTCGTGCGCCAGTTGCGGCCTCGCATCCAGTTCGCGTTCTAGCATTTCCAGAGGGTGGAGAACCTCGACGCTGTGTTCCAGCGGGTACTCGATGATCTCCTCAAGCTCGGCGCGCAGCTTGGGATCGGCGGCGACTTCGTGTTGCGCTCGTTTGAATTGGTTATAACAAGCCGCGCAGGGGGACACCAATTGCGCCAGCCCACGCTGGTGCGCGATCGCCAGGTTCTTCAGCGGAACCGCCAGACCCAGCAATGGAGAAATGTTTCCGACCATGCCGGCCCCGCAGCAAAACCAATCCTTCATTTCCTCCAGGCCGATGCCCAGACGGTCGCATAGATTGCGGAACGAAACGTCGTACTCCTGCGCCATCTTTTCCAAAGAACAGCCGGGATAGTAGGCGTAGCGCTTCATGCTCCCGCCGCCTCTTTCTGCCGAACACGGTCGTAGAGCCGGCGGTAGGCGGACCCACCTTGCGGAAGGCTGAAGAAGTTCAGCCGGCCACGAGCGATCAAGCGCAACCCCAAGGTGAAATCCTGGAAGTAATTCTCACTTTTCAACTTGCAAATGAGGGTGAGCGGCAACTCCGCGGAGCGTCCATACAGATAAAGGTTCTCCAGAAATGAAGCGAAGTAAGTGGCGATGGCCTGGTCAGGCGCAACTTTCCCGCCGCGCCACGCGATGACTCGTGCCGCTTGCAACAGCTTGGAAATGTCCACTTCCTGCGGACATCGAGCCGTGCAGGTCTCGCAATGCACGCATACCCAGATGGCTTTGGAGCGTAGCACCGGCTCCCACTCACCCAGCAGCAGGTGATGAACCATGCGCGCAGGTGTCAGATCCATCGCGGGAAGCAGCGGGCAGCCTGCGGTACAACGATTGCACTGGAAGCAAGCATCCGGAGATACGCTTTGCAGGTGCGCCAGAGCTGGCGAGTCTTTTCCGGCAGCGGAGAGGGGAACTTCCACAACCCACCTCGCAGATTTTCCGAGTGCGTCAGCAAATGGGAGCCGCCCGACTTTTGCGGCGAACCGTACTTTGCAAACGTGCTACTAGTTATTGGTCCAACCAGCAGACCGCTTCAGTGACTTCGGTCACCCATTGTGGTGAGCAGATTGGCCTCTCGAATGCACCGGTCGGCCTGAAGCGTGTTTCCCTATCCTCTCGAAGTCCCTGCTGCGTGCGGATTTGCGAAGGATCTTGCCTGGCAGTGATGATCCTCACAGCTAGTTGTGCGCTGTGCCCCGAGAAAAAGTGACTTGCAACGTGGCCGCAACGTGGTTTTTTGCTAATCACTGAAATGGGTGACTGCTGTCACTGAAATTGTGTGACTTGGCGGAGCATAAGTTTGAGCTGGATGACTAGTTCGCGCGGCCCTTTTGGCAGCTTCTTTCATATCCTTCATATCGTGTCGCAGTCGCTGTCAGAACCGCCGGCTTCATGTTCGGTAGATGACGCAGAACTCCGTGGGCCCAGCCATGGAAGACAGCTCAATCATCCACGCGCAACCCATGTTAGTGACCAGGGTGGGCCGCGCCCTCTGTATAGTCTCCTTTTTCGCCCGCACGATTCATTCACTGTCTGAATTCGTGACTTCAATTTGGAAGCAAGTCAAACATCGCGGCCTGATGGGCAGCTGCTTTTCTCGAGAAGGACGCTTCGCCAGAGGGGGGGATTTATGAATCAGAATTCTTGTTTTCAATCGGATTTGCAAGCTTCTCAATCCAATTTGCAAGCCGCGACATCCGCGGAGACAACTCAAGCAACAGATACGCACTCGGTGATCGGCGACTGGTTGGCAACGATTATTGTTTGGGGGGCTGTCATTTCACTTGGCCTTGCAGTGGCAGGGTTCATGCTCGCCGAAGAATAGGTTCCCTCAGGATTCATCCCCTCCGTAAAAGGGAGGAACGACATGATCTTCATCATCACAGGAACCGAAGAATCCGGTACGACCACCGTAGGCAGGCTCCTCGCAGAAGCTCTGGGATGGGAGTTTGTCGACGCGAAGAATCTTCGTCCTCCTCACGATCTCGATGTACGGGTACGCAGCAGCTCGCTGGCTGATCCTGATTCAACCTTGCGCATGGAAACACTCTCGGCCGCCATAAGCGTCTGGATCTATCAATGGCGGGATGTGGTAGTTTCCTGCCCGCTGCTGACGGAAAAAGATCGAAGGCAACTTTGTAAGGGTACCTCGCTGGTGCGGATTGCGTACCTAAACGAGCCGCATGACCACGGCCGAAGTGCCTTACTCGATCGACCAGCACTTTTCATCAGAGCTGAGGCTGGCAAGCAGGCAGGCCCAGAGACACCTCAGCAAGTGTTCACGGTAGATTCATCTCAGAGGATTGAAAAGATTATCGCGGAGATGGTTTCTGCGCTGATCCTTAACCGAAAGTCCCCATATGCCAAAGCGGGTTAAAGAATTGGCGTTCGGTAACGACGTTTGATGAACGGGCCTGCCGTGGAGCGCCTTGCAACCGTCTCGGTAGCATCCGGATCGAAGATCGCAGCGATTTTCTCAGTCGTGAAACCTGTCCGCAGATAGAATCCCAGTACGCCACTGGGTTCGGGGGAACCCTTGCATTTCGACCGACGCGCCAATGTCGGGGGAAAAGAGGTGCGATCCTTTCCTGCAAGCTGTCGCTTATCGCAGTTTGCAACCCGTGCACTTGGCGTCTGGGCTGACACAGGTCTGTTGTGTTCCGGCCCGGCGTTCGCCGCCATCTTCCAGAGATACATCAAGGGGTACGCCCGTCTTTGTCGTGTCGCTCCAGTTCGACGAACTTATGCCGCTAGCTATTCTTGCCGTGCGCGCTGCCGCGCATATTCCCCGCATCTTGGGCGAGTCAATGCGACTCCCACTTCCCGGTTGTTAAGCGGGGAGCAATGTCCGTTGCCGCTCAAGTCTTCGATCGGTGGATCATGGGCTGCGGCCAGCTAGGCCGCGGCCGCGTTGGGTTGACTGTCACGCAGGGCTTGCATCTGTTGCTCGAGCTGCTGCATGGTTAACCCGCCCGGTGTTGTGCCTTTGCTTTCGACCCAGGTTTGATCAGCAATCGCATAAACCTCATCTACGTACTTCGCGAAGAAATCCCACGCCATCGTATAGTACGAGCCCCAGGAAATGACGCGAGCCCCATTCGCGTTGTAACCCGCCAGAACAACCGCGTGGCCGCCAACGATCTTCGGATGGGACGGGTCCACAGTCCAAACCGCCGGAGGCTCTGCATTCGCAGGCATGATGTTCGCCGGAACCTGGAAGCCGATGTACGCGACTCCGCAATCGTTGATGGTTCGTTTCACATCATCAGTAATCCGCGGATCGACCTCGACGAAGGCTGCAATTTTGTTCACGCCGCTGGTGCTGGGCGCTCCCTTGCGAAGCAAGTAGGTGAGGACGTGCTGCTCGTTGCCGCCCGGCCCCTCGCCGCCCTGGCTCGGCTTGTATCCGCAGGCCAGTTCATAGAGCTTCTCGACGTCGGCGTCGGGTTCCGTATCCATGGATTTTCCCTGGCTCGCATTGAAGGTCCACACCTGGATAGCGTGATAGACCGCGGCACAAGTACAGTCACCGAGCGTATCGTTGAGCATCATGCCGAGGTTTTGCGGCATGCCTTTGGTGTAATCGACCGAAGGCGGTGGAGGTGCAGGCTGCTTCCCTGCCAATAGCGCGCTCATATGTGGCACGCGAGGATCAAAGGTTCGTGGGGTCCGCCCGAGTCTAAAGCTTCGTTTCTTATCTGCCATTGTGATTCTCCTTGTGTCGGACGTTGAGTCGATGCCTGCCGCAGACGGTTTCGTGCAGCGAGATCGACGTTGGGAAAGAGATTTCGGTTACCGTCGCGCAGCCTGCAAACTGGGGGAGGTGCACCCGCAGGCGCGCAATTTGCAGCGAAAAGTACACCCGTGGCAAGGGGGAGTCAATCAGAAACTAACCGCTGTTCTACTTCTGTAACAACGATGATCTCTTACGGCATGCGCTCGTGCATCGACGCTGTTGTTAACATTGACGATCTCACCCGCGTGAGCAGCCACCTTTGCTCTTAGCGAGAGGGTAAGTACTGGCCCAGGATACGGACAAGGTTTGTTACGAAAACAGAACGCCGCTCCAAGAGCGTGGTACGGCAGAACTTCAAAAGCTCGGGTGTTGGGCCAATCTCCACGACCACATAAGGAAGGATGTCGCCGTGAGGTCGATCGCGGGCTCAGTAGTGCTAAACGACTGCACGTTGTCGCGATACACTGCGACTTGCGAGGGATTGTAAGCGCCATCGTTTCCGTTGAATTGCTTGAAGGTGTCTACGCCGTTTGCGGGACAGAGAATCATGCCACCAACCACACCCGAACTGGCATAACCGGCCGGACCCTCGGAAGCCGCGCCCCAAAGTATGGGCGTACCGCCGGACGTCCCATCGAGAGAGCCAGCCAGGTTCGCCACCTGGTGCTGGATACAATTCGGAAACGTGCTGCCGTCGCCCACAATAAAGGAAGATCCCCAGGAGTTTGCGCCTAGGATATTGGCCAGCCATCTTTGCGAGTAAGTATCGTAGGTCTCCGATTGAGTGAGGTCATAGGCTTCGCTCGCCATGACCGATAAACCGGCGCCGTGGGAAGTGGTATCGCCGTAACTCCATTGATACCCGGAGCCCCAGGAATCCGTGCCCGCTTGGGTAATCGCGTCATTCACCTGCTGCAGGAGTTGCTTGCGAATGCTGGCTTGCGAAACGGCCAAACCCGGTGGATTTCCCGCCATCGCCAACGCCCGGTAGAGTTCGAAATGCGCCAGTCCGCTTACGTCGTACAGATTCAGCGTGTCTGTGTAACCCTGGTCGTAGATGTTGGTGATGTAACCACCGGCAAACTGCGCTGCCTGGCGCAGATAGTACATCGCGTGGGCGTGCGGCAGTCCGGGCGGCAGGTTCTCATCCCCCGCTGCAGATTGCAGCGCAAAGTACAGTTCAGTGGCGCCAAGCTCCATGTCATCTTCCCAGACGTCCTCGGGATAACCATCAAATGGAGAAATGGTGAGCAGACAATTACTGCACGCACCCGAACCCGCCGTGGGCGCAGGGTCCGGATAAGAAGTGTTCGCGAGAGCAAAAATGTCTTCCGCGTTCGTCAGGCATCGATTCGCTAAAGGAGGGTTGGTGCTGCGGTTGAGCTGGTAACACAGCGCGAAGTCCGCCGCCAAACGACCGGCGAGATTCGGACTGATTGGCGATCCCGCGGGCGCTGCCAGATACACCGGACGATAGCAGATAAAAAATGTGGTAAACGGATCGCAAGGTTCTGGATTGCCGGGCTCCTGGAAATTGTCGGCTGCCTGGGGCAGGGTCCAGATATCGTACTCGGTGATCAAGCAGTACGGAGTCACGTACGTTCCACCACAGTTGCCCGTCGCCGAACCGGGATCACCCTCGCCGTAGTAGTCCCAATCCTGGGTGTTGTCCACCTGGTAGTAGAGAGTCTTCGTTTTGTCATTCCACATCTCCAGCAGCCAATTGACGCCGAACTGAGCTTCGCTGGTGAAATCCGATGACATCGGAGCTCCCGATCCGCTACTGCCCGCATAGGAAACCGATCCCGGCGGCGCCGCAGGGTTGATCGGCGCACCCGCTCCCATCTGGTTGGGAAAGTCACGAATTCCGATCTGCATCAGTGCTGTCGTATAGCTGACCGTTTCGACGTACTTCTCGTAGTCGCCGGCGTCCCACCATCCGCCGGACGCATCGATATTCGGCAGCCCCGCTGAGACTAACGGCGGTGTTGGGGGCACGTTATCGATAAAGTCGTTGCTGTCGAGCGGTGGCGTCTGGTAAATATGCGCGTTCTCGTCCTTCAGGTGGCCGGGCGCGGTGCGCAGCGCGTTGGGAATGTAGTTCGATCCGTCGCGTTCTGTTTCATAGAAAAACAGAGTGTTCAAGAGCAAACCGGAATAGAGCACATCGGCGCTATCCACTGCAAACTGCGGCGAAGTCGCAGTCACTGGCCCGGACACTGAAATCGTATAAAGGTCGCCTCCCGGAGCATTGAAGTCCAGGGCGTACACATCGTAGGTGACTGTCTTGCTATGGCTCCACGTCCCTAGCAGCGCACCGACCTGGCCCGAGAACACGGTGACGCCCTCGGAGTTGACGACCTTGAAGCTCCCTCCACTTTCCACTGCGCTCGACATCAGGTAAGCACGAAAAGGCGTCTTGCCGGCTTCGTATCCGACTTGACTGACCCGCACGTAGGCAGACTGTGCCTGGGCTGGCTGAATGTAAGCGAACACGATTAACATGACGACAATCGGAACGAGTAAAGAGCGGACAGGGAGGGAGCGAAAAGGCAACATGGTTTGCTCCTGGCGGCGCGGGAAATCCTGTATTAAATGCGTTTAATACAGGCGATTATGATCTCTTTTTTCTCCTGGACTGTCAAGGGAGGTTGCAGGAATGCCTTATGAAGCTTCGGCGGCCGGGTGGCTGGCGGTGTATTTGCCGCTCAGCGCATTCCAGCGGATCCTCAGCAGCTCGCCGAACATGCGAATGCCGTCACGCAGAGGATTGATGCGCGTGCCTTCGCGATGAGACCAGGCGACCGGGACCTCCTGGACTTTGAGGCGCTGTTTCCTGGCCAGGTAGAGCAGTTCGGGATCAAATCCCCAGCGCTCGATTCTTTGCTGCGGAAAAAGATTCTGCGCTGCGGTCCGGGTAAAAGCCTTGAAACCGCACTGAGTGTCTTTGATGTTAAGGCCGAGAACCACGCGCAGCGCGAGATTGAAAATGCGTCCAAAGAGCTGGCGGTAAAGCGGCTGCCTGCGAAGTTGCAGTTCGGTTTGCAACCAACGAGAGCCAATGGCAATGTCCGCGCCGTTGGCGATGGCAGCAAACAGTTTTTCTGCCTCGGCAATCGGAGAAGACAGGTCGGCATCGGTGAACAGCAAAATGTCTCCATGGGCCTGCAGCATTCCATTGCGGACGCTGTAGCCTTTGCCGCGGTTGCCAGGATTCTCGATCAGCCGCAGCCCGGGATGCCTGGCCTCGTATTCGCGGACGATGCGCGCTGTGTCGTCCGTCGATCCGTCGTTTACTACGATGACTTCGATCTGCCAGCCAGACCGCTGCGCCTGAGCAAAGATTTTTTCGAGTGTGCCGGAGATGCGCTCGCTCTCATTGAAGGCGGGCATGACGATGCTGTAAGTAAGAGGCGGCAAGGGTTGGCAGCTTTCGGATGGATGCTAGTCTCAAGGATTATGGGGCGCGAGTCAAACGTGGAGGGGCCGGTTAAACATCATTCGCTCTGCGCACTCCGCGGCCTCTGCGTTTCAAGATCCCGGTCAAAAGAATGGAAACGCAGAGTTCGCCGAGAAAGGCCGCAGAGAACGCAGAGAGCATTTGTTGGTTTGTTTATCGGTTCCGTTTTACCCGGAGACCAGGCCCCCTACGCCGCGTTCCGCCGCTCCAGCATGGAAAAGAACTCCATTACCAGGTCCTCGCCCCAAAGGCCGGAGCGGGCTTCGTTGCGCATGGTGAGAGCGGCCTGCTTGTGGCTCAACGAAGGCTTGTAAGGCCGCGCCGTGCGCAGAGCGTCGTACACGTCAACCACCTGCAGGATGCGTGCCAGCAGCGGAATGTCGTGCCGCCGCAACCCGTCGGGATAGCCGGTGCCGTCGTAGTGCTCGTGGTGATTGCGGATGATGGGCAGCACCAGCCGCAGCGACCGCAGCGGCCGGCAGATATTTTCGCCGGTCACGGGATGTTGCTTCATGATCGTCCACTCTTGTGGCGTCAGATTCGTGCCCTTCTTCAGAATTTCGTCAGGAACTGCGATCTTGCCTAAATCGTGCAAGTACCCACCGCGCCGCAGCGCGACGATGGACTCTTCGTCCAGGCTAAGATGGCGCCCAAGGCTGCTGGCGTTCGCGGCCAGGCGTTCACAGTGGCCCTCGGTGTAGGGATCGCGGCTTTCCACGCTCAAACCCAGCGTGCAAATCACCGACTCGGCCATTTCCAGTTCGTCGGTGAATTCTTTCAGCTTGAGCAGCGACTTCACACGGGCAAACAATTCTTCCGAGAAAATCGGTTTGTTGAGAAAGTCGTCCGCCCCGGCCTCGATGCCACGCAGCCGGTCCTCGCGATCGCTGAGGCCGGTGATCAGAACGAACGGAATCAGGCGCGTGGCGGGGTCTTCCTTCAACTGACGACAGAGTTCGTAACCCGACTTGCCGGGCATGATCACGTCGGAAAGGATCAGGTCGGGCGGGCGCTGCCGAACTTCGTCTTCGGCCTGCGCCGCGTCGGAAACCGCGACTACCTCGTAGCCGTGGGTCTCCAGAAGGTCGCGCATGAGACTCATGATGTCGGGATTGTCATCCACCACCAGCACGCGGGGCGCTCGGCGGCGCAGCGGAATTGTGGTCACTTCGGCAGCTGGCTGCGAATGGCTGGGTGAAATCGGACGGGACTTCTGGGGGCGGTCCATGACAAAAGCTATGCGTCGCTTCAATTCATTGTACTGCGATTCAGCTTGCTTGAATCAACCCGTAAGGAAGAAAGAAGTTCCGGTGTGAAGGACAGTGAGTTGGAGGGTCGCGCCAAACTGCGATTTGCCACGTTCCCACTTTGGGACCGAGTGGGCTTGGCGTGGGTCATTCGACCTTGCCGTCGAAAGCGATCCGTGCGTAGCCTTGCGGCATGAGATTGCCAGCCTGCACGCTTTTGTTCTTTCTGTTGACGGTGGCTGGCGCGGCCTCGGCCGCTTCCAAGCCTCACGTCATTGCATTTGGTAAATGGATGCCAATCACGCTGTTCACCGGAGCCGACGAAAACCAGCCGCTCGAAATAAAGGCCAGGCCGCTGTACGTGGATGGCAAGTTGAAAGAGTTTACCGTCGGCGCACCACACGAGATCACCGAGCGTCTGTTTGTGGTGCGCCGCATCGTGCGGGTCAATGATGCTCTGCCTTCGGAAGCTTGGGCGAACCCCCGCTGGAGTTGGCAGCGAAGTGGATGGCTGGTGGTCGATCGGGTGAGCGGACATGTTGCATCGGTCAACCTGCCGGAATTCGACGCTGACTATTCCGAGGCCAGTTGGTATCGCGACTACGTTGCGTATTGCGGCGTGTCCGACGACGGCAGGAAATTCTACGCCGTGGTCATGGAGATTGGACGCCGCAAGCCGATTGTGAAGAAGGCGATGGGCGAAGTAACGGGAGCTCCCGCCGACTCGACATGCGCTGCCCCGATCTGGCAACGCCAGCCGGCGCGGGTGACGTTTGTCTCGAAAGCAGACCAGAAAGTCACCTATGCGGTGCGCGGGCGTGCCGTCGAAGTGGCGAATGACGATGAGGACGAAGGCACAGAATAGGACGCTGCGGCTTTCTTGCTGAAAACTGAAAGCTGACGACCGAAAGCTGGGCTAATCTCCCGTGGTTTCCACTGCAGACATTCCTTCGATCGGCGGCCTGGTGGTGACTTGCGCGCTGGTCACCAGAACAACGGAGGCGATAACGATCGCGCTTCCGGCGAGAATGTAACCGTCGATCGGCTCGTGCAGGACCAGCCATCCCAGGAAAACCGCTACTACCGGATTGACGTAAGCGTAGGTGGAGACTTTCGCCGTGGGGACGTGTCCGAGCAACCAGATGTAAGCGGTGTAACCGATCCAGGAGCCGCACACCACTAAATAAAGAGTGGCGCCAATCCCGCGCGCTGTCCAGATCACGTGCGAGAGGTCCCCGGCAACCACGGCGAACAGCAGATTGCCCAGGCCAGCCGCGACCATCTCCCACGCGGTCGCGGTGAACGGATCTACGTCCGCCGATTTCCACTTCTTGGCCAGGACTGATCCCAGCGCCCAACTGAAAGAGCCGGCAATCAAACTTAGTGAATGCCACAGCTCGGTGCGTCCAAACGAGGTTGTGGCCAGCAACTGCGGCCACAGCAAAACCGCCAGCCCGGCTACGCCGAGAGCCAACCCCACCTTGCCCCGGCTGGGCACGTGGTGATCGCCCAGTAGGAGCGAATCCAGGACGAGAAACCAGAGCGGGGTAATCGCGAGAATCAAGGCCGCCAGGCCGGAGGCGACATGTTTTTCGGCGTAGGAAAGCGTGAGGTTGCCGCCCATCAGCAGCAGCAGGCCTACTATCGCCATCTCTCCCAACTGGCGGCGGCTGTACAGGATCTTTTTTCCGCGCAAGCCGCAAAACGCAAGCATGAAGACGCCGGCGATGAGAAACCGCACGCCACACATCAGCGCCGGCGGAATCTGCTCCACGGCGATGTCAATCCCCAGGTAGGTAGATCCCCAAAAGAGATAGACCAGCCCGAAAGCAAAGAAGACGGCGAAACGGCTTGGGCGCTGGGTCATGGGAATGAGCGAGGATTAAATCTATATGATGGGTCGCTTAACCTCGCGATGCAATCTTTGTGGCTGAGGCTTGCGTGGTAGTACAAGTCCTAACGGCTAATGACTAACAGCAAAAAGCTGCGCTTTGGGGGGTTACGCCGCGACCATCTTCACGCTATAATCGAACAGGAATGAGTAGCGATGCGTTACCAAGCTGCCAATTCGCATCTGCCCGTGTGCTGGCTGCGCTCTCTTGTGTGCCCGCGCCGCTATCGCGCGGTGCTGCCTTCACATCTCCGTCCCAACCTCTTCGGTAGCGACTAGTTTCCGATCCTCCTGTTTTGTGGTTCCCGGCGAAGGCCTGACGTCCGTCTGCCGTGAGCACACTCTGGCCAACCGCCAGCGACGAACGACCAACGACTGCTTTTGGAGGATCCCATGCCAATCAACACGCTTATCGCACCCAAGATCAAGACCGAGCTGCCGGGGCCCAATGCCACTCGCGTTCTCGAAGGGGACAAGAAATTTGTTTCGCCTTCCTACACTCGTTCTTATCCCATGGTGGCCAAACACGGCCGCGGCATCGTTGTCACTGATGTTGACGGAAACGAATTCTTCGATTTCTCCGCCGGCATAGCCGTGGTTTCGACCGGCCACTGCCATCCCGATGTTGTCGCCGCCATTCAAAAGCAGGCAGGCGAGCTCATCCACATGTCGGGAACCGATTTTTATTACGAGAGCATGGTGACCCTGGCGGAGCGGCTGTCGAAAATTGCGCCGATGCCGGGGTCGCACAAAATCTATTACGGCAACTCGGGCACCGAGGCCATTGAGTGCGCCCTGAAGCTCTCCCGCTACCACACCAAGCGGCAGAACATCATTGCCTTCTACGGCGCGTTCCACGGACGGACCATGGGCGCGCTGTCGCTCACCGCTTCCAAGCCGCAGCAGAAGCGGCGTTTCGCTCCACTGGTTCCGGGAGTGACTCATGTTCCGTATCCCGATGTGTATCGCAACGCGGGAACGCAAGATGCCGAGGCGTACGCGATCGGCTGCGCCCGCTTTATTGAAGACAAGCTTTTCAAGACCACGCTTCCACCCGAAGAAGTTGCTGCCATCTTCGTCGAACCGATCCAAGGTGAAGGTGGTTATGTGATTGGGCCAACGGTTTTCATGCAGGAGCTGCGACGGATTTGCGACCGTCACGGCATTCTGCTGGTGGTGGACGAAGTGCAGAGCGGCGTTGGCCGCACTGGTAAATGGTGGGCCATCGAGCACACCGGCGTGCAGCCGGACATCGTCTGCGCGGCCAAGGGCATCGCCTCGGGAATGCCGCTCGGCGCCACCATAAGTAGAGCCGAAATTATGGACTGGGCGCCGGGTTCACATGCCTCCACGTTCGGCGGCAATCCTGTCTGCATCGCAGCCGCAATGGCCACGCTCGATGTGATCGAGCGCGAAGGCCTGCTGCACAACGCCGGCGAAGTCGGTCATCACATGCTGAAGCGCATGAGCGAGTGGCCAAGCAAACACAAGCTTGTCGGCGATGTGCGCGGCCGCGGGCTGATGATCGGCGTGGAGATCGTGAAGGACAAAAAGACAAAAGAGCACGCCGCTGCCGAACGTGACCGCATTGTGCAAAACGCGTTTGAGCGCGGAACGCTGTTCCTGGGCGCAGGTCCGAGCACGATCCGCATCGTGCCACCGCTGGTTGTGACCAAAGACGAGGCCGACATCGCGATGGATGCGCTGGAGGAATCGATCTCCATGGTGGAGAAGAGCGCGTAGGCGCGATCTTCCTAGCTTCCTCTGAGGGTGCCCCACCCAAGCCGGTTTTGCTTGGGTGGGTTCTTACCTACTGAAAATGACGACACGCGGACAAAATGGTGACACAGCGATTCACAACTCGCGCGCTTCTCGCACTGGCAGCCACTCTGCTGCTGTGGGCCTCGGCGTTCGCCGGCATCCGTGCCGGCCTGCGCGCGTACTCTCCCGGGCAGTTGGCAGTCTTGCGCTTCATCGTGGCTTCGGTCACCTTGGCAGTGTATGCAGGCGTTGCACACTTTCGCCGCCCGGCGTTGCGTGACGTCCCCGGTCTTATCCTCAGCGGGATCATCGGCATCAGCTTTTACAATCTGGCGCTGAACTACGGCGAGACCCGCGTCAGCGCCGGCGCCGCGAGTTTGCTGATCGCGTCAACACCTATCTGGACGGCTCTGCTCGCGGGGGTGGCGCTGCACGAGCGGATTGGCGCTCGGGCGTGGCTTGGCGTTTTTGTCAGCTTTGCCGGCGTGGGCCTCATCGCCAGTGGAGAAGGTGAGGGCATTCATCTTTCGCCACAAGCGCTCATCATTCTTGCGGCTGCGATTACCTCGGCCGTCTACATGGTGCAACAGAAACAGTTCCTCAGCCGATACAGCGCGCTGGAGTTCACAGCATATTCCATCTGGTCTGGGACATTATTTATGCTGCCGTTCGGCAGAGGGTTGCTGCATGCAATTCGCACCGCACCGGTGGGAGGAACTTTGGCGGTGGTCTACCTGGGAATTTTCCCGGGTTCTCTGGCGTATGTCGGATGGGCCTACGTGCTTTCTCACGGACCGGCGGGCCGCATCACCACGCTGCTTTATCTCATTCCGGTGCTTGCGATCGGGATTGCGTGGATCTGGCTGGGCGAAGTGCCGCGTGTGCTGTCGCTGGTGGGCGGCGCGATCGCGCTGAGCGGGGTTGCGCTGGTGAACTTGAAGGGAAAAGCGCGGACGGCGGAAATTACGCCGGCGGCCTCGGCGCAGTGTGAGGGGTGAGGGCCGCGCCCACGTATTGACCTGTGATCCCGAGCGAAGCGTGACGATTGGCAACGCCAATCGTCATGCGGAGTCGAGGGACCTGCTCTTAGTACGCAGCAACTCCTCTTTCGCCCCTTCGGGGCTGGCTCATTTTGCACTTCCAGCCACGGCTGGCGCCGTGGGTTTTATTCTTGCGCCGCTTCGCGGCTCACATCGCGGAGTTTAGCGCCGCGCTGCGCCACCAGAAATGACTCACCATAAGAGCCGCAATAACCTGCACTGGCATTGGAAATCCCTGACCTTCGCAAAAAGCGCGAAAGGCCGGGCCACCCGACCATGTTCACCCATCACATCGCTCCGGCGCGCCGGCCGTTGGGCTAGTTCCATTACCCGATGTCCTCCGGCCGGTTCACTCACGTTGCCATCCGAGCCCTCGATTGGCTCGCTGAACGCGCCCTTCCACCTGACAACCTTCCCGTCCACCAGCGCATCGGAAAACGCGGTGAAGAAGAGGCCTATTTCCACCTGCGCCGCCGCGGATACGTGATGGTCGCCCGCAACTTTCGCTCACCGCACTGTCGCGGTGAGATCGATCTCATCGGCTGGGACGAGGATGTGCTGTGTTTTATCGAGGTCAAGACCCGCACTACGCGCGACGTAAAGCCCGCCGAAGCCGCCGTGGACCGCGACAAGCAGCGTTCCCTTACCTCCGTGGCCAGCGATTACCTTCGCCATCTGGCACTTCCGTGCCAGTGGCGTTTTGATGTAGTGGCCGTATATTATGAAGAGTCCAGCCAGCCGCAGTTCGAGCTGTTTCAAAATGCCTTCCCGGTGGCGTAAAATCGAGAGTTTGGCCTTCATATTGAAAGGATTTACTACTTGCCTGAGCTGAGAAAAGACCCCATCGTTGGCCGGTGGGTCATTATTTCGACCGACCGCGCCAAACGCCCGACCGACTTTGCCCGTGATGCCGTCAAGATCAAGGGTGGTTTCTGCCCCTTCTGTTACGGCAATGAAAACAAGACGCCGCCGGAGATCCAGGCGTACCGGCCCAACCCGAATGGCGGGCCTCCGCCGCAGCGCGATACGCCCGGCTGGACCGTGCGCGTGGTCCCCAACAAGTTTCCCGCGCTGGGCATTGAAGGCGGGCTGAACCGCCAGGCTGAGGGCATGTTCGACCGCATGAATGGCATCGGGGCGCACGAGGTCATCATCGAGACCCCTGACCACAATGCCACGTTGGCCACGCTGGCCTCAAAGCGGATCGAAGACGTGCTGTGGACGTTCCGCGACCGCATCCTCGATCTCAAGAAAGATCGGCGATTCAAGTTCATCCTGATTTTCAAGAACCACGGAGAAGCCGCCGGCGCCTCACTCGAGCACGCGCATTCGCAGTTGATCGCGCTGCCCATGCTTCCTATTTATTTGACCGAAGAGATCGAAGGGGCAAAGCAGTATTACATCTATAAAGAACGCTGCGTGTTCTGCGACATCATTCGGCAGGAGACGGAGTCGGGCATTCGCGTAGTCGCCGAAAACGAGGATTTCCTGACGCTCGCCCCCTACGCGCCGCGGTTTCCTTTCGAGACATGGATTCTGCCGAAGCAACACGAGTCGGCCTTTGAGAACTCTTCTTCGCACATGTTTGAAAACCTGGCGAAGGCGCTCAAACTGCTGCTCTCAAAGGCCGACCGCGTACTCGATAATCCGCCATACAACCTGGTCATTCACACCTCGCCGGTACAGGACCCGACCAACGATCACTATCACTGGCACATTGAGTTCATGCCCAAGCTGACCAAGACGGCGGGATTCGAGTGGGGAACGGGTTTTTACATTAATCCGACGCCGCCCGAGGAAGCGGCAAAATTTCTGCGCGAGGCGAGCGTGGAAGAGCCGGTGCCAACAACGGTTGGATAATTTTTGTCGAAGATGAAGCTAGCGCTCCAGCTAGCCTCGGGTTCGATCCATGTACTCTTCATGCCAGGCCATCTGGATGGCTTCCAGCTTGCTTTCGTTCGACTTCTTGGGATCGTCTTTGAACTCGGCGAGTTCGGTCACGTAGCGATGCAGGTCGGTAAAGCGCACGCTTAGAGGATCGACGTCCGGACGCTTCTCGGAAAGCAGGATTCCGATATCTTCGGCATTGTCCCAAGTGAGATCGTTAGGCATGAGGACTCCAGCATTCAGCAATTAGCATTTGGCATTTAGCCCTTCTAGGGTCTTGCTTTAAACCAACAACTCTCAATTTGGCTTAATGCCAAGTGCTAAATGCTAATTGCCGCTTTTCTAGTGTTCTTCCGAAACGTAATTCCGGTTCCACGACGGAATTTCGACTACCACTTTACCCGGCTTCGTGATCACCGCCTGACAGCCGAGACGTGAATTTAACTGAAGATCGGCGGCCATGTCCAGGCGGTCGGCTTCATCGTCTTCCATCTCAGATAGATTCTCGGCGCCTTCCTTGACCCAAACGTGACAGGTTGTACAGGCGCAGTTGCCGCCGCAGGCATGGTCGAGACGAATGCCGTTGTTCAATGCGACGTCGAGGATGGACTGCTCCTTGCCGTGATCCTTGTAGGGCAACTTGCCGTGCTCGAACTCCACCGTCTTGCCTTCGGGCAGGAATGTTATCTGCACGGTGTTTTCCACCGGCGTGTCAACAATCGCTGTTCCGCTCTTTTGATTCTGCTCCGTCATGTCTGCTCCCTACTCCGTGATCCTCTGTGCTCCCCGTAGTCGAGAAAAACAAAAACCACAGAGGACACGGAAGAACGCGAGAACTACTCAAAATCCGCCTTTGCCACTGGATGCCCCGCTACAGGCGCTTCTCCGAGATCAGCTTCATCCATGGTCTTGCCTTTGAGCGCTGTGCTTACGGCAGTGTCCATCATCAATTCGGCGAGGCGCATGGTGCCCTGGTTCAGCGCGTCGATCGCCTTGCGGATCGCCGCATAGTCATCTTCATCTTTCACCTGCAGCAGCGCTCTTTCCAGTTTGGCAATCTGTTTCTTCTCGTCGCTGGTGAGTTGGCCCCAGGCTGGGCTCTGCTTGCCTTTCGCCAGAGCAGCCAGAATCGTCTGCACCTCGTTGCGTGCTTCGATCACCTGGCGCTGGCGGAAATCTTCTTCCGCATAATCGAAGGAATCAAGAATCATGCCTTCGACCTGATCGTCGGTCAGCCCGTAGCTCGGTTGTACTTCGATTTCAGCTTCTTTACCGCTGCGCTGCTCGCGCGCCGAGACGTGCAGAATGCCGTTGGCATCAATCAGAAATTTCACTTCGATCCGCGGCATGCCAGCAACCATTGGCGGAATGCCCTTCAGGTCAAAGCGGGCCAGAGAGCGGCAGTCCTTTGCAAGTTCACGTTCACCCTGGAGCACGTGGATGGCAACATTCGCCTGCCCATCGACCTGCGTCGTGTAATACTGCGTTGCTGAAGCCGGAATCGTGGAGTTGCGCAAAATAATCTTGTCGGTCACGCCGCCGGCGACTTCGATCCCAAGTGAAAGCGGAGTAACATCCAGCAGGAGCATATTCTGCGTGGCTTCGGAACCGCCGCCGAGAATATTGGCTTGCACTGCCGCGCCGAGAGCCACGACTTCATCGGGATTCAGATCGGTGTGCGCCTTGCGCCGGAACATGTCTTCGACCAGCGCGCGCACTTTGGGAATCCGAGTGGAGCCTCCGACCAATACGACTTCATCAATCTGCTCGGGCTTCAATCCGGCGTCTTTGAGCGCCTGTTTGCAGGGCCCGACGGTGCGATCGATGATCGGCTGAATCAACTGCTCGAACTGCTCGCGCGTGATCTCACGCTGATAGGGTTTGCCAACGGGCAGTTCGACATCGAGCATAGTTGTAGGCCGAGCAGAGAGCGCAATTTTGGCTTCGATCACAGCCTTGCGAATGGTAGCGACGGCTTCGCCGCTCCGCGAAACGTCCATGCCCAGATCGCCACGAATGTCGTCGAGCGCAATCCGAATCAGAAGATTGTCAATGTCGTCGCCGCCGAGGTGGGTGTCGCCATTGGTGGCGATGACTTCGAAAATCCCGTCGTGCAATTTGAGAATGGAAATATCAAACGTGCCGCCGCCGAGATCGTAAACCGCGACGATCCCGTTCTGCTTTTTATCCAAACCATACGCTAGCGAGGCTGCGGTCGGCTCGTTCACCAGGCGCAGCACTTCGAGCCCGGCAATGCGGCCTGCGTCTTTCGTGGCCTGGCGCTGAGCATCGTTGAAATAGGCCGGAACGGTAATGACGGCCTTGGTCACCGGAGCATTGAAAAAACGCTCCGCGTTGCGCTTGAGCTGACGCAAAATGAAGGCGGAGATTTCCGGCGGGGTGAAGGTCGCCTGCCCGAGCTTGATGCGCAAGACTTCTCCCGGCCGCATGTCTTCCGCCAGCCGGAACGGAAACAGCTTTAGCTCTTCCCGGATATCTTCAACGCCGCGCCCCATCAGGCGTTTGATCGAGTAAACAGAACGTTCGGGAGTTTCGATCAGGTATTTGCGGGCAGCGTTGCCGACGATGATCTGATCGCGTTCGTCAAGAGCGACAACCGACGGCACGAGGTTCGAACCATCTTCTCCGGGAATAACGACAGGAACGTCCCCTTGCATGAAAGCCACCAGCGAATTGGTGGTCCCGAGATCGATGCCGACAATGCGTGGGTCTGGCATAAGCATTCAGCGGTCAGCACTCAGCATTCAGTGGGCACGGTATTGCTAAATGCCAGCATCAACCCAAGGGGCTGATTGCTGATGGCTAGGTTTCCAGCACTTCATTCACATCCCTGACCAAATTCCGGATGTAGTTCCGCCGGTTCAGCAGATCCAGCATCTTGTCCCGGGCTTTCCGGCGGTCTTCCTCGCTCCCGCGGTCTACCAACTTGTCCCACTCGTTCCAGCAGTTTTTCAGCTCTTGCAACAGCGCGTCGTGTTTCTGCTCCAGTTCCAGTTTCTGCGTTCCTATCTCCTCGATCAAAGCGGGATCGTCTTCTCCCATTTTTTTCTGCGCCCGCAACTCTTCCAGTTGCATATTCAGTTCGAAGACTTCTTCCAGCAGAGCCGGCGGCACGACTTGCTTTTTGACCTCGCCGGTGGCACGGGCTTTTTCTGTGGCTGACTTTGATTGCTCTTCCAGTTCCACGCCTTCCAGCCGCAGCAGGTACTCGGTGCGCTTGATGGGATCCTTAAGCGTGCGGTATGCGTCATTGAGCAACGAGCTCTGCTCCAGACTCCACTGCTGCTCGCGGCTTTCGGCCTGGGCATAAACATCGGGATGCAGCTTGCGGCTCAACTTGTAGAATTCCTGTTCAAGCAGCTCTTCATCGAGGTCCAACTTGCGGGGGAACCCGAAGAAAGTAAAGTAATCGACCGGAACGGGAGGCTGAACCTTGCCGCACGCGCTGCAGAAGTGGGCGGCGCGCATCTCACCGCACGACCAGCAAGCGCCCGTGGGCTCGCCTAGAATCGACAGCGCCGTTTTCGATGTTTCCGCCATAAGACACATTCACCACGGCGGCCCGCTTCCCGCGAGAGCCCCGGCGCCGTGGTGCAACCTTCCTGCAATAATCGTTTGCGTCCTTTGCGATCTCTTGGCGCGCTTTGCGGTAAAGGCTCTGACCGCAAAGGTCGCGAAGGAAAGCCGCGAAGACCGCCAAGCACTCAGCCCGAAAAAGACGTCCCGCATCCGCAGGACTTCGTCGAATTCGGGTTCACGAAGACAAATCCCTGCTGCATGAGCGTCTCCTGATAATCCAGAGTCATGCCGTGCAGGTAGATAAACGATTTGGGATCGACAAAGACCCGCACATCGCCAAACTGAAAGATGCGGTCACGCTCCCGCGGTTGCGTGTCAAAGCGGATGTTGTAGCTCAGGCCGGAACATCCGCCGCCCTGCACGCCGAGCCGCAACCCACCCTGCTCGGGCGAAATGCCCTCTTTCACAATCGCAGTGCGAATCCGAGCCAGGGCTTTCTCCGTGACGTTAACGCCCTTGGCCGCAGCTGCAGGCTTCGCCGCTTCTTCTGTAACACGTGTCATCCGGCTCCAACCTACTTCGCTTCAACCGCGACCGGCTTCGCCACGTCCTGCTTCTTCTTCCAGTCGTGGATCGCCGCTCGTATCGCGTCTTCCGCCAGCACCGAGCAATGAATCTTTACCGGCGGCAGCGAAAGCTCTTTCACAATCTCGGTGTTCTTGATCTGCAGCGCTTCGTCGACAGTCTTGCCTTTGACCCACTCGGTCGCGAGCGATGACGACGCAATGGCCGAGCCGCAACCGAAGGTCTTGAACTTCGCGTCTTCGATGACGCTGGTCTGCGGATTGACTTTGATCTGGAGCTTCATCACGTCGCCGCACTCCGGCGCTCCGACTAGGCCGGTGCCCACTTCGGAGCTGTTCTTGTCCATGGAGCCGACGTTGCGGGGATGGTTGTAATGATCGATTACTTTATCACTGTATGCCATGATTTAGTTTCTCCTCACGCTTCGGAAATCATAATTCGAATGCGCACCTTTCGTGCGTCGGCACGAATCAGTGCGCCCAGATCCTTCGTCGGCAAAAAATGCCTCCTCAGGATGACAAACCACTATTCTGCCGCCCACTTCACCGACTTCAAATCGATGCCTTCTTTCGCCATCTCATAGAGCGGCGAAAGTTCGCGCAAGCGCGTCACGGTTTCTACCACGCGGTCCGCGACATAATCGACTTCAGCCTCAGTGTTGAAGCGGCCGAGGCCGAAGCGAATCGAGCTGTGCGCAAGATCGTCGCCTGTGCCCAGAGCCTTTAATACATAAGATGGCTCGAGCGTCGCCGAGGTGCAGGCCGAGCCACTGGAAACGGCAATGTCGTTGATGCCCATCAGCAACGATTCGCCTTCCACGTAGGCAAAACTGATGTTGAGGTTCCCCGGCAGCCGGTGCTCCATGGTTCCGTTGATGTAAACCTCGTCCAGCCGGCCCATGATTTTGTCCTTCAGGCGATTGCGCAGCCCAGCCAGATGACAGGCTTCCTTCGGCATTTCTTCCGACGCGATCGCACAAGCCTTGCCCAGGCCCACGATGCCGGGCACGTTCAGGGTTCCGGAACGCATACCGCGCTCGTGGCCGCCGCCGTCAATGATGGCGGAAACTTGCACGCGAGGATTCTTGCGCCGCACGTACAACGCGCCCACGCCTTTCGGCCCGTACATCTTATGGGCTGAGATCGACATGACATCGATATTCTGTTTGTTCACATCGACTGGAACCTTGCCCACCGCCTGCGTCGCATCTGTATGGAAAACGACGCCGCGCTCGTGACACAGCTTGCCGATCTCGGTAACCGGCTGCAGCACGCCAATTTCGTTATTGGCGTACATGATGGTCACCAGGATGGTTTTGTCATCCATGGCGCGCTTGAGGTCTTCGAGATCAATCAGTCCATCTTTCTGAACCGGCAGGTAGGTCACGCGAAAACCGTATTTTTCCAGCCGCTTGCAGGTATCGAGCACAGCCTTGTGCTCGGTGACCGCGGTGATGATGTGATTGCCTTTTTCCTTGTACATCTCGGCGACGCCTTTGATCGCCAGGTTGTCGCTCTCGGTCGCGCCCGAGGTGAAAATGATTTCTTTGGAAGTTGCGCCCACCAGCTTGGCAATCCGCTCGCGCGCGGTTTCTACGCCTTCCTCGGCCGCCCAGCCAAACGAGTGATTGCGGCTGGCGGCGTTGCCGAATTTCTCCATGAAATAAGGCAG
>Ga0209517_10001514_pt1 | contig 34838 bp, 30 predicted proteins | sample PeaSoiMetSII2010_FD_187695 | JGI IMG/M metagenome (GOLD analysis project Ga0209517, IMG submission 187695) | Peat soil microbial communities from Weissenstadt, Germany - SII-2010 (SPAdes) (version 2) | ecosystem: Environmental > Terrestrial > Soil > Wetlands > Peat | place: Germany... | reverse complement strand
AAGGATTGACCACGATTGTTACCGCCGAACGGGACAGACTAGACAAGCTGACCCGGCACGGCATCGAGGAGTTCGTCTCGGACTGTGTGATCGTCCTGGACCATCGTATCCGGGAGGAGATCTCGACCCGGCGCCTGCGCATCGTTAAGTACCGGGGATCCACTCACGGTACGAACGAGTATCCGTTCCTCATCGATGAGCACGGCATTTCAGTTCTGCCAATCTCCTCGCTGGGCCTGGACCATGCCGCGTCCGCCGCACGAGTCTCGACTGGCATTGACCGGTTGGATGGCATGATGGGCGCCAAGGGCTTTTATCGGGGCAGCAGCATCTTGCTCTCTGGCACCTCCGGAACCGGTAAAACCAGCGTGGCAGCACATTTCGTGGATGCGGCTTGTCGTCGTGGCGAGCGCTGCTTGTATTTCGCGTTCGAGGAATCACCCCGGCAGATCGTCCGAAACATGCGCTCCATCGGTATCGATCTCGAACCGTGGATTCACAGAGGGCTCCTGCAATTTCATGCGGCGCGTCCCACCTACGGGGGGATCGAAGAAGTCCTGCTTGTGACGCACAAACACATCTCCAGCTTCCAGCCCAGCATCGTGGTGGTGGACCCGATTACCAATCTGCTCATGGTTAGCACCCTGAACGAAGTGCGGTCCATGCTCACACGGCTTGTCGATTTTCTGAAGATCAAGGAGATCACTGCAATTTTCACCAGTCTGACAGCGCCAGGCGGCTCCCTGGAAGCCAGCGAGGCCGACGTCTCCTCCCTAATGGACACCTGGCTCCTGCTGAAAGCCATAGAGGTCGGCGGGGAACGGAACCGTGCACTCTACGTGCTGAAATCGCGAGGCATGGAGCATTCCAACCAGATTCGCGAATTCGTGCTCACCAATCACGGCCTCCGAATGCTGGATGTATACCTTGGACCCGAGGGCGTGCTGACCGGCTCCGCCCGGGTGTCGCAGGAAATGCGCGAGAAAGCAGTGGTCACGTTCCGCCAGCAAGAACAGGAGACCCGCCGACGCGAACTCGAGCGCAAGCGCCAGATCTTTGAGGCCCGCATGACCATGCTCAGGGCAGAGTTTGAAGTCGAGGAAGAAATAATTCAACAGAGCATCTCCGAATCGAAATTACTCGCCGAGGAAGTGCTGCAGGACCGCGGGCAGATGGTGCGGAGCCGGGAAGCGGACACCGCCGCTTACAAAAAGGTGGGGGGCGCGCCAGCGGCGCGGAAACGCTAAATGCCGAAGACCAAGACAAAATCTCGCGCGCGCCCTCGCAAATCAACGCCCCAGAAACCGGAATTTTGGAAGCTGCGGCTCTACGTCGCGGGCCAGACTCCCAAATCAATTCGCGCTTTTGCCAACCTCAAGGTGCTGTGTGAAAAACACTTGAAGGGCCGCTATCGGATCGAAGTGATAGATATTTTGGAGAATCCGCATATGGCGCGCGGCGACCAGATCGTAGCAGTTCCGACCCTGGTAAGAGATCTTCCAGGTCCTGTCCGAAAGATCATTGGAGACCTGTCCGACACCGAGCGGACGTTGATTGGCTTGGCGCTGCAACCGGTAGTCTGACCAGGCTCTGGAAGGTCCACATGAAAAAACCTTCGAAAAAGACCCGCCCGCCAGGAAAACGAAAACCTATATCGCCCCGAAAAATGCAGCGGTCTGGCGCCTCTTCTCTTCAGGCAAGGTACGTCTTACGATTGTACATAAATGGATCCAGGTTGAAATCGGCGCTGGCTGTAAAGAATATCAAGCAGCTTTGCGAGCAGCACTTGAATGGTCGGTATGACCTGGAAATCATCGACATTCGCCAGCAGGCGAATCTCGCCAGAGACGAGCAGATTGTCGCGGTGCCCACGCTCATCAAACAGCTCCCGCGCCCGCTACGAAGGCTCATTGGGGACCTGTCGGACCAAGACAAAGTGCTCTTCGGACTGGACCTGAAAATGCGAGAGTGATGGTTGGCGGAAGGGGAAAATGGACCGTCAAGAAACAATTGCCTTTTGGCGATCCGGCTCGCCTCAAGCAGTCAGCGGGAGGTGATTGTGGGACCTGCGGTCGCTATTGCTCGTGGGAAGAGCTTGCCTGTCGATAAGAAGAACGCGTCCGTTGCTGCGGACAAGAATCACCCGACTGCCGAATGGGAAATCCTCTTGGCTGGAATCTCCCGCGGGAAAACCATTTTAGAATACCGTGCGAAGCGCAACATCTTCAGGCAAGGAGAGCCTGCAGAATCCATGTTCTTTATCGGACGAGGCAAGGTGAAGCTCGCAGTTACGTCCTTCGAAGGCAAGGAAGCGATAGTCGCCACTCTGGGCTCAGGTGAATTCTTCGGTGAAGGATGCCTGGCAGGCCAGCCGTTGCGCATGGCAACGGCTATTTCAGTCGAAGATTGTACTCTTACTAGGGTCGAAAAGCCGATAATGGCCAGGATGCTCCACGAAGAGATGGGACTCGCGGAAATGTTTGTCACTCATCTGCTTTCCCGAAACATTCGATACGAGGCGGATCTCGTCGATCAGATGTTCAACTCCAGCGAGGTGCGTCTAGCTCGGATACTCTTACTGCTGTCCCATTTTAGCGAGGAGAGCAAGACTGAAACTGTAGTTCCCGGGATCAACCATCAGCACTTGTCAGAAATGGTTGGCACAACCCGGTCACGGATCAATTTTTTCATGAATAAATTCAGGAAGCTTGGCTTTATCGAATACAACAGCCGCGAAATGACGGTCCACAGCGGCCTCCTCAAGGTAGTCCGTCACTCTTCAGAAGGCGATTCATAACACAAATGATAGAAACGGTCGTTGAGCATTTCGCTCCCGCATCTTCTAGAGATACAACCTCCAGGCGATGTTTTTCCGGTCGTTTTGCGCACCGCATTTCCGCCTGCGACACCGAATTTGATCAAAATGGTGCGTTGTAGGGCGCAAAAATGCGATGCCGTAAAGAATCTTTCGCAGATGTTGGGCGGTGGCCCGCGCTCCGGCTAAGTTGGTTGTTGCAAGACGAACCGACGGCACCGAGGAGAGAGCCACCATGGAAGAGGATAGCAAAGGAACGGCGCTGAGCAACGTGATCCGGATCGACGACGCCCGGGTCAAGGATCATCTGGACAAGATTGTCCGAGGAACGGTCGAGGAAACGCTGAACGCGATGCTGGATGCCGAGGCCGGCCGGCTCTGAGACGCCGGGCGATACGAACGGACGGACGCCTGGCGGGACTCGCGGTCTGGGAGCTACGAGCGGAAGCTGCAGACGAAGGCGGGCTCGGTAAGGCTGAAGATGCCCAAGCTGCGACAGCGCTGCTACGAATGGTGCGCGCGAAGCTGAACTATCAACCAAGACGGTGAATTTAGCGCCATGTGTTGCAGACCTCCTTGCGTCTCGTTCAATCTGCTTCAGTATAGGTGCGTGCTCAAACTTGATTTTGAAGACCGGGGCGAGGCAGCTAGCCAATTGAAAACATTGGTGGTGAGGCCAGTCCTCAGCGAACCCGTCTCCACATGGAATTCCCTGATAAGCAGGGAATTAACAAGGAATATGCGGTGGAATAGCCTTTTTTGGCTACCCCGCAAGCTCGCATGTCACAGCAATTCCGGAAGCTTTTCGAAGAATTCCCTATGCAATGGAACAGGGAATTTTTCGGAGGATCAGGGAATTGAATCGCGGGAACAGGGAACCTGCAGAAACGATCAGGGAGACGCTTTCGGCCCTACGACCTATAGATGCGCGTCGTAACGCATCACGATAGTACCTGCGTCCCCTTTTCGACGTGGAACACCGATACCGAGGTACACCAGCCTGGCCCGCAGCGACAGCTCCCGGCGCGCGAGGCCTGGTAGGTTCAAATCGGGGGAGGGAGCGGATCAGCGTCGTCTTGCCGCTGCCGAGAAAGCCGGTGAGGACGGCGACCGGGATCGGCGCCTCACGGACCAGCTGCTGGCTGGCGGGCTCGGGTAGGGCGGCCGTCACGTCTCGACCCAGGTAGCGTCCCAGAAGCTCTCCGGCGCGGTGGTCATGGTGCGATAGGCACCCAGCGGCGGTGGCGCGATGGTCTGGCCGGCGCGGCGGCGCTGCAGCTCGGCCTTGGCTTCGGCAAGGGCCGGTGCCGCGGTCATGAGTTCGACCGTGGTGAGGGCCAGGGCCTCGGAGGCCATAAGCGGGCCGGGATAGCTGGCCGGGTGCCCGGTCAGGGCCGAGCAGGCCCAGTTGTGCAACGGCACCTGCTCCGGTATCGCCCAATTGGCCCGCGCCAGGGGCACATGCCAACTCGCCTCGCCGTCGTCCTGGCCATAGGGGTCGTGTCCCTCGGTATAGAGCGCCAAGCCGCGATCGAGCTTGAAGGGCTCCTTCGGCCGGACCGCATGCGCGAGGGCCTCCATCCAGGCGACATCGTCGGCGCCGTAGCGCGGGGGGCCGACACGCTCGAGGTTGCGCAGGAGAATTTTCGCCAGCACGTCGTTGGCGAGATAGCCGCGCGTTCCGGCGATGAATTGCTCGCGAAAGCCTATGGCGCACATCCTGGCGGCCTGCTCGGCGACCCCTGCCACGAAGCGATAGACGGCCTCCGCGAGGCTGAAATCCACATGGCGGGTGACGAGCCAGAGCCGAGCTTCGTCGGGCGTGACGCTGGGCATATGCCCTCCCACTCGCAAGACATGCTCGACCGAGGTGTCGGGAAAATGATGCGCCCGAAGCCGCTCGATGGACTGCACGGCGACTTCTGCCGCATCCAAGGCGTTCTGCCGGCGAACCCCGCCGCCATGGCCGGATTCGCCGATGAACACCATCTCGCCACTCACCACCGATTGGCAGGGCCGGGATATGGCACCGCTCTGGTAGTCGGCATGAGAGGTAAGCAGAGCGTCGAAGCCCTCGAAGGCTCCGGCGCGGAGCAGGGCCAGCTTCCCCCAGACGATCTCCTCCGCCGGGCAGCCGATGGCGACGACTTCGCCGCCGATGCCGGCCTCCGCCATGGCCCGCCGGGCGGCAATGGCGGCGCCGACATTGGCCGGTCCGATCTGGTTGTGGCCGCAGGAATGTCCTGCCCGCTTGCCGCTGGCCTCGCGTCGCGGGACAGCCTTGTTGCCGGTGCCGGGCAACGCATCGTACTCGGCCAGAAGGCCGATCCGCGGACCCGCGCTGCTCCCCCACGTCGCTAGAAATGCCGTCGGCAAACCGTGGGCGCCGCGCTCAACTCTGAAGCCTTCCCGGTCGAGCCAGTCGCACAGCGCAGCCGCCGAGGCGCGCTCCATGTTGGGCAGTTCGGCCTCGGCCCACAGAATGCCGAAAAGCCGCTCGATCTCGGGGCGAAGCCCAGCCCAATGACGCCGTACCGAGGCAACATCATGGTCCCGCATGGCAATCCCTCCGCGTCCAGCGCCGGGCGCCGTCCGATGAGACCATGCCTCGCGGTGTGCGTGACGTCCAGCTAAGGGTCCCGATGGGAGACTCTTATAGGGGTGGCGTTCGCCCAAGGATCATGTCCGAGGCCTTTTCCGCGATCATGATGGTTGGCGCGTTCGTATTGCCGGTAACGAGTGCCGGCATGATCGAGGCGTCGACAACCCACAGCCCATCGACGCCGCGAACGCGCAGCGACGCATCGACGACCGCCATCGGGTCGGAGTCGACCCCCATTTTGCAGGTACCCGAGGGGTGATAGCCTGAGATGGCATTGCGACGCACATGATCCAAGATTTCGGCGTCGCATTTCACGGTCGCCCCTGGCGATATCTCCGTGCCGCGGTAGCGATCGAACGCCTTCTGATGCGTGATCTCGCGCGCCGCATGCACGCCGTCGACCATCTCGCGCCGGTCCTTTTCCTCACTCAGGTAGCGCGGGTCGATGACGGGCGCATCCATCATGCGGTGGGAATTCAGCCTGATCGTACCGCGGCTGTCCGGGCGCATCTGATTGACGTCGATCTGAAAGCCGGCCGCCCTCTTCCGGTTGCTCTTCCGGTCGTCAACCAGCAGCATTGGCGTGAAGAAGAGCTGCAATTCGGGCGCAACCGTTTCATCGCCGCCGATGGATTTGAACGCGCCGCCGCTCCAGAAGGGGTGGGCACCTGGCCCGGACCTGGTCAGGAGGTAACGCAGGCCGAGCATGACGGCTCTGTCGACGCGCTGGTAGCGGTCGAACGTCGCCGAGGGATCGGTCGTCTCGTACTGGACAGGAAGATCGGGATGATCCTGGAGATTTTCGCCCACCCCCGGCAGATCAGCGGCCACGGGGATGCCGAGACGGCGCAGTTCGGCGGGTGGCCCGATGCCCGATACCATGAGTAGTTGGGGCGAGGCGATCGCGCCGAGCGACAGGATCACCTTACCGGCGGCGATGTCCTCGCCGCGTTCGCCTTTGCGGACCGACACGCCGACCGCGCGCCCCCGATTGACGATGATTCGCTCGCAGGATGTGCCCGATCGGATGGTGAGGTTCTTCCGATGGAAGATCGGGTGCAGATAGCTCGAAGCGGTATCGCTCCGACGTCCCTTGCTGACACTCACATCATAGATGCCATAACCGTGCTGGCGTGCGCCGTTGAAATCATCATTACGCGCGTATCCGGCTTGCGCCGCAGCCTCAAGGAATGCCAGGTCTATGCCTGCGGCGCAGCCGGCGGCACTGGTCTTCAAAGGTCCGCGACGGCCATGGAATTGGTCCTCGCCGCGATGGCTGGTCTCCATGCGCTTGAAGTACGGGAGAACGTCGGCATAGGACCAGCCATCCAGCCCTCGCTGACGCCAGCCGTCGTAATCCGCCGCGTTGCCGCGGATGTAGATCATCCCATTGATCGTAGACGAACCGCCAAGACGCCGGCCCCGCGGCCAAGACACTTGGCGTCCGAACAACTCGGTCTGTGGCGCTGTACGGTAACCCCAATCGTAAGAGCGCCTGCCCAGGACGAACCCATTGGCGGTCGGCATGCTGACGAAGATGCTCCGCCGGGCCGAACCCGCCTCGATCAACAGAACCTTGCAGGCGGGATCAGCGCTCAGACGGTTGGCCAGCACGCAGCCAGCCGATCCACCTCCCACGATCACAAAGTCGAATGCCATTTCGCCTCTCCGGAACTGGCGCCATCAAGTTCACCGCCTCACGAGAGCCCATTGTGGCATAGACCAGGTTGCTACGGCTCGCTCAACGTTCACAACCCTGTGCCCGTGCCTTGAAACCGCCCGTCGACGGCGCAATCTTCTCTGCGTGGCGCTTATTGGCCAGCCAATGTTGGAAATATCGATGCAGAGCCGGATGTCGACAATTACCCTTGGTCCAGGAGTCGCTCGGAAGTTTTCTTTTCTGATGATCCTCATGTCGGCGATGTTGTTCAACTTCATCACCTCTTCGCCGGCACAGGACCAACGGCCGAACCTGATGGCCTACCTGTACGTTCCTGTCGCTGATGTCACGAACCGGTTCGGCACACCAAAGTCCAGCCAGCGCGTGGCCAACGGCGATACGATACTGATCTACGAATGGTCACGATCCGACCCCGGGGGTGGGTACACGGTCAGCAATGCGGAACCGCTCCACCCAACTGGGCTTCCTGCTGGCGTACCCTATTCGGGAAGTCCGATGGGAGCTGCTCGACGGTACATTCCAATGCAAACCGTGGAACTCGCACGTGAAGCCCGTTTCACCGTGGGCAGGGATGGACAAGTGCGGGAGATCAGCTGGGATGGTGAAGGGTGCCTCGGCGACTGAACGGCAGGACCGTCTTGCCATGCGGGGAGAGCCCTGCCCTTCTCGTCCAGTAGGAAGTATCGAGTCACTCGGCTCTCGACCATATCTCCTGAATTTAAGTGAGAGCGTCATCTTCGGTTACCGCGAAAAACGCGATCCGAGCCGACAGGCACCATCAGCCCGAACATAAGACAGCCGTTGGTCACCCCTGGAGGAAGGCCTTATCCGCACCGTCGCGAAAGGCGGCTTTACTCCGTGCTCCACGTTCACTCGCTCGGGGTATCCGATCCATTGTTCTGCTGAGGACCGTCGATGCATCCACTATCGTGAGAACGCAACATCGGAGGAGCGAAACCATGATCTACGTGGAATTCATCGAACGCGACCGATGGATGCCGATAGAGATCTTTCGCCTCCTCGGCGATCAGGAGGCCAGCTGGGTCGAAGGCTCGGTCGACAGGATGGTGCTGCAGCTGGGGCGGACGCTCCGCCTCGGCCCCCAGCCGAGCTATCTTTGTCTCTGGGACATTCCGGACATCTCCCGTCTCGATGCCTGGGAGGCCTATTTCCAGTCGGTCGCCGCCCTGCAAAATCGGCGGAGCCAAGGGATGCATCGGGCGATCCATATCGCCCGTGCGGGGCTCTACGATGCGCTGCAACAGGACGCGGACACGCGGGCGCCCCTCTACATCGTCGAATATTGCGCCGCGCGAGGCGAGGACGCAAAGATCCGCGGCATCTTTGCCGAGCGAGGAGCGCGCCACGCGGATCTGAGGCAGCTCTTTCTGCTCCGGCGTCTGGGGCGAATAGGCCCAGACCCGGGCCTGATCTCGATCTGGGGTGCGCCGTCCTACGCCGCAGCGGAACCGCTGATCCGGACGGCCGGTCAGCCCGATCTCGACTTCGTGGATGTTGGCATCTACCGCCGTTTTGGCGAGGAGACGTTGTGAGCAGCGCCACGAGGCCAGTGCCCTGATTCTCTGCGCAGCCTTTAAACGACTCGCTGGACCAGGGAGTTGTGAAGGAATTCGTGGAACCGGCTGGCGACCTGGTCAGCCAGCGGACGAGGCAGATTGCTCCATACCCCGTTGCAATTCACCTCCAGAATATGGAGTTCGCCATCCTTCGGGATCGCGTCGATAACCGCGTATCTAAGGCCGAGCAGGCGGCATGCCTCCAGCAACTTGGGGTGATGGCACTCGTAGTCCCAGGCGATCGACACGTCCTCCGTCGTCGCCTGCATCTCGCGTACGTCGACCACGCCTTCCGCCATGCGCCGGCGAAGCCGCACCGGGATTATCTTGGTGCCGAGCACATAGAACCGCATTTCATGGTCCGATTGGACATAGGGCTGGAAGATCGCGGGGTGGCTGAGCCGCTTACCCGGGGCGCCGCTAAGCCGCGTGCTGCTGAAGACGCCGGAGGAGACGATTGCGCCCTCCGACAGGTTCTTGCGGACCTGCATTCCGGCCGCGCTGACGGGCGTCGATTGGGCGACCCGGACGGGGAGGATGGGAAGTCCCGCTTCGCGGAGCCGCTGCATCTGGGTGAGCTTGTTGCAAGCGAAGCGGGCGCGCCGCGGATCGTTAATGCAATTCGCATGGCCGGCGAGGAAGACTTCGAGGAAGTCGCCGACGACGCGCCATTGGCGATCAGCAAACGCTGCTTCGGCACCGTTACCAGCAGGAGAGCGGATCGCCACGTCTTCGGGCTCGAAGGAGACCGGCATATAGAGGATGAGCCTGGCGGCTCCCACGTCGATAGTCCCGAAATCTGGATGGGTAAGCCGGAAACTGTCGCCGTCCCACTCGACTTCCGTGTCCGAGTCGTTGAATTCGATCACGCGCACCGAGAGCTCCGGATGGGACCGCCTGAATCGATTAAGCTCCAGGTAGTCGCCGATGATGCCGCGGCGCCCGGGGAAGCTGGCATTGGTTACGAAGGCGACTAGGTCTGGCGCTTGGTCGGCAGTCATCGCGATGCTTGTCCGGCCACCCAGATTAGCCGGTGCCGTTCTTACGGCGCAGCGCCGCTTTCTGCCCGGTCGAGTTGCTCGTCATGCGTAGCGCGGCACGACCATGAAGGCGAAGCTGAGCGGCTTCTCCGTGTAGTTCCAGTACTGATGCGGCGTGCCGGGGGGCAGATAGAGCAGATCCCAGGCGTCGAGCTCGAACCAGTCGAAGCTCTCCGGCAGGTAGACGTGAAGCCTGCCGCCCGTGACGAAAATCACTTTGTGGCCCGGATGGCTCCTGTCGTCGCTGCGGGCGCCGGCCATGAGATCCACAGTTCCAGCCGTCAGCTCCTTGGTGCTGACGAAAAGGGATTCAAGAATCGGGTGCTCGTCCCCTAGAACGAAATGCAGCGCATCGGATTTCCTGGCCGTGATCATACCGCCCTGGGTTTGCGCCCTGGCGCGGTTTTCCACCAGGGCATCCGGCCAATTTCCCAGCAGCTCTGTGCGGCCCGGCTTCTCGGTCTTGAACTTCGGCTTGGTCACGCCGAACTCGAGTTCGGAAACATGAGGCGGCCGCTCCTGCGGCGCATACCAGTCGAGCACGACGCATTCATCGCCCGTGAAGTTGTAGCCAAAATGCCACTTGGCGCCACGCCAATGCACTGCTTCGCCGGCGCGCGCCACGGCCACCTCGCCCGTTTCCGGATCCTGCACAGTCACCTCGCCCTTGAGGACGTAGTAAAAGCGATGCTGATCGAAAAACGCCTTCCAGCTGTCCGACGATTTGAAATAACCCCCCGGCTTAAGCCTGTAGATGAGCGTGCCGACGGCCTCGTTGCGGCCGTAGATCACGTCGGCGATCTGCCCCGACTTGGCATCGCCCCAGAGGAAGCGTGAAGCCTCCCGATATCGCACCAGGGTCGGGCCCTTAAAGGGGGTCACCTGCTTGGGTGCGTTCTTCGGCTTTTCGCTCGTCATCTGTCCCCTCGGGAGAACGGATTTTCCGTCATCGCAGGGCAGGCGGGTGCCCCTGGCCTGGCACCCGCCCGCTGGCCTCAGACGCCAGCTACGCCCGCCCCGGCGCCTGGCAGCGGCGGTCAGACATGCCACCAGCGCTGCGCGATCCGGAAGCCGTCGAGATCCAGGCAGGACAGCATCGGACCGTGTTCGACCTTGGTGGAATGGGCCGACACGTAGGTGGTGAACATGATGACGATGACGCCGTTGTCATCATGCATCAGCTGCTGGGCTTCAGCATACATCGCCGCACGCTTCGTATCGTCAAGCTCCGAACGAGCCTGGACCAGGAGGTCGTTGAAGCGCGGGTTCTTCCAGAAGGTGTCGTTCTGGTTCGAATCTCCAGCATACGCGAAAGTCAAAGTCCCATCGGCGGTAGGCCGGCCGAGCCATTCGCTCGCACAGAAGGGCTTGTGTTGCCAGACGACGTCCCAATACCCGTCGTTTGGCTCGCGTACGACAGTCAGGTCGATTCCGGCCTTGGCCGCGCTCTCGCGGTAGATCGTCGCGGCGTCGACGCACCCCGTAAAGGCGACGTCCGCCGCGGACAGGCTGACCTTCAGGTTGTCCACGCCCGCCTTCTTGAGGAGGCTGCGCGCCATGTCGGGATCGTAGTTGTGGATCGGCATGGGGTTGACCGCGAACTTGACGCTGGGCGCGACCGTATCGTCGTTTCCGGGCGTGCCAATGCCGCCGAAAACTCGCTTAATGATCGCTTCGCGGTCGATCGCGTATTTCAGGGCGTTTCTTACATCCTGATTGTCAAAAGGAGGGGTGGTCACGATCATGGCGAAGGTGTTGTGCTCGTAGCCGGTAACCTTGTCGATCTTGAGGCCCGGGTTTTGCTCCATGAAGTTCAAGGTCTTGACGTCGCACCGGTCCATGGCATCGAGCTGCCCCGAGAGCAGGCCGTTGGTCCGTGCCGTCGGGTCGATGATGCATAGGAATTCGACCTCGTCGAACCAGGTGTCGCGGAAGTAGTTGGGATTGCGCTTGCCCCGCGTTATCTCGCCGGGTTTGAACTCCTCCAGCATGTAGGGGCCGGTGCCGATGCCCGATTGCCAGTCCACGTCCCCGTTGTCCGTGGCCGGCATGATGGAAAGCCGGTGTTCGGCCAGCACATAGGGGAAGTCGGCATTGCCGCCCTTCAAGGTGAAGATCACGTTGTCGCCGTCCGCTTTCACGTCCACGACCTGCTTCATGGTTGCCTTCAGGGCGGATTTCGAGTCGGGGCCGAGGTGGTGGCGCACCGAGGCAACGACGTCGCTGGCGGTGAGGTCCTTGCCGTTGTGGAAGGTGACACCCTGGCGCAGTTTCACCGCCCAGGTCTTGGTACCGTCCGAAGGTTCGAAGGACTCGGCGAGCTCGGGGCCAATGTTTCCATGCTCGTCGAGACTGGCGAGCAGGTTCCGGAGCGAAAGGTTGACGACACCCATGTAGCTGTCGAGGATCGGGCCGGGGTCGAGCGTATTGGAAGACGATCCCCAGCTGATGCCCAAGCGGAAATTTCCGCCCTTGGTCGGTGTCGCCGCCCGGGCGTCGGTGAACATCGCCTCGGCGGCCGAGACCGTTGCGCCGGCCGCAATTGCGAATTGGATGAACTCCCGGCGGTTCATGCGGCCGCGGCCGACTTCGCGCCTCATCCAGCCAAGATCGAAGGTGCTTCCGGTCCTCTCGTCGCTCATCTGGTCCTCCCGAGTGTTGCGGTAAAGCTCCATGGCCTCCCATGCGGCGATCCTTCTCTCCCGCTTCGCGATTAGTCTCGAAAGCCGGAGCGAGTCGGGAGGAGATGCCAATGATTGGACTAAAGGCTATGTCGGTCCCTGCGGCGGTTTTAGCCTGAAAGCGCCAGAACTTTGACGCGCTGCGCCACCGGATAGGCGGGGATTGCCAGACCGGTTGGACTAGGCAGACTCCTCCACCAGCGCGGGCGGGAGCAGGCCCTCCGTGCGCTGAAGGCCGCTGGCGCGACATCAAGAGAGCCGTGAAAGGGACCATGCGAGTTGTCCAAGTAGATGCGATTCCAATCGCCGGCCGGGGCAGTCAGGGCGCCTACGGCGCGCCCTACGGGATCATCGTCCGGGTCGCGACCGACAGCGGCATCGTCGGATATGGCGAATCCGACAGCATGCCTTCCGTCGTCAAAGCGATCATCGAAGCTCCTTTCTTGCACGAGATGATGTCGGGCCTGAAATGGGTGCTGCTCGACCAGGACCCCTCCGATATCGAGACGCTGTGGCGGCGGATGGCGCGCGCCACCCTGAACTATAGCCGGGACGGCGCGACCTTGGAGGCTATGGCTGCGATCGACCTCGCGCTCTGGGACATCAAGGGCAAGGCGCTGGGCGTTCCTGTTCATGAACTACTGGGCGGCGCGCGAAGGCGAGAGCTGCGCTGCTATGCCACCCACCCTCTGGGCGGCGATCTCGCGGAGACGAGGCGCTTCGCCGGGCGCATGCGCGATGCGGGTTTTTCCGCCGTCAAATTCGGCTGGCACCCGCTGGGGCCGGACGCTAAAGGGGACGAGGCTATCGTCCGCTGTCTGCGCGAGACGATCGGCCCCGAGATCGATCTCCTGATCGACGGCGGCCTTGCCTGGGACGTCGAGACGGCGCTCGAGCGGGTGCGCCGGTTCGAGCCCTATCGGCTGTTCTGGTTGGAGGAGCCACTTCCCGCGTATGATTTTGACGGATATGCCAGATTGGCGGCCGAAGCCAAGACGCCCATCGCGGCCGGAGAGCTTTCGTCCAGCGCCATCGAGCTCCGGCAGCTGGTCGAACGGCGCTGCGTCGACGTGCTCCAGGTGGATGTCTCCCGCGTCGGACTGACGCAAGCCATGAAAGTCGCGAGCCTGGCGGCGGCGGCGGGAATTCCTTGCGTCAACCACAGCTATAGCTACGGCATCAATCTGGCCGCCTCGCTCCACTTCGCGGCGGCAATCGAACGCACCTCCCTATTCGAGTACCAGGCCACGCCAAATGAGATCCGCGACGTCCTGGTGCCGAACACCCCGCGGCCGATCGAAGGCATGCTCTCGCCCCCCATGACGCCGGGCTTGGGAGTCGCGGTCGACGAGACGGCCTTGGCGCGCTTCGCCGTGTAGCGCTACGACAGGGCCCGGTCAGCTAGGCATGACCCGCCAGGGCGCGAGCTTGGTTTCGTCGATGTTCACTCCAAGACCCGGCGCATCGCTGGGCTCAGCCAGCCCCCCCTCGATACGCCAGGCCGGGCTCGTAAGAATGTCCTGCCGCCAGGGTAGAGGGTCCTGGTCGCATTCGAAATATTCACCATTGGGGAGCGAGTAGAGAAGCTGCAGGCAGGCGGCCGAGCTGACCGCCGTGCTGTAGTTCTTGCTGGTGAATGGCAGATGTCTCATCTGGGCGTAGGCCGCGATTTTGCGTGCCTCGGTGATTCCGCCGACCTGGACGATGTCCGGCTGCACGACCTGGATAGCGCCGGCGTCGATCAGACGCGCGAAGGCCTCGCGTCCGGTCTCCGTTTCGAACCCGGCGATGGCGATTCGGGTCCGACGTGCCAGCTCGGCGCAGCCAGCGACGTCCTCGGCCTGCACCGGTTCCTCGAACCAGCGAATGTTGAGCGGCTCCAGCGCCGCGGCGTAGCGCATGGCAACCCGGGCGGTAAGAGAGGTAGTTGCGTCCACCATCAGGTTGCGATCGCTTCCGATCGCTTCGCGCGCGGCCACCACTCGCTTCAGGTCGTCGTCGACGGAGCAGCGCAGCGGGACGTCTTGGATGACACCGTAATGGGCGGCCTGCCACACGTTGCCGATCTTCATCTTATAGCCGGCGAATCCGGCACTACGCGCCTTGGTCACATCGCGGGCGAAGTCGTCTATCCCGTAGCCCTTGCGGTAATAGCCCGCTGAGGCATAAGCGCTGACCGGCTGGCCGAAGCCGCCGAGCAGCCGCCAGACGGGCTGGCCCGCGCATTTGCCCAGGATGTCCCACAACGCAATGTCGACGCCCGACAGCGCAGCCATCAGAATGCCGCGCCGGCCATGGTAGTACGTTTCCTGGAAGACCTTCTCCCACAGATATTCGGGCCGCCGCGGATCCTGACCGACGATCAGCGGCAGAATCTCGCGCTCGATCACGACGGTGGTTACAGCATGGGGTCCCCCCCACATCGCCGATTCACCCCAACCGAAGATCGAGGGATCGTCAGTCAGCAGCTTCACCAGCAGCGCCTCGCGCTGCGAATACTCGCCGCGCGCGTAGGTCAGTGCGTAGGGCATGTCGTAGCGCAGGCAGTAAGTCTCGATGGCGGTGATCTTCACGGGCGAACCCCTCGATAAAACGCCAGAAATCCTATGCCGGCCTGTCAGGCCAACCAAGCGCCGTTGTCATGCACCTCGATGACGGTGGGCACGTTTCGCCGCAGGGCGGCGCGGATCTCACGCTTCAGTCCCGCGGCGCTGGCGGGTCTCGCGGACCGGCAGCCGAAGGCGCGCGCAACCGCAAGGAAGTCGGGATTGCGGGGATTGACCCCAATGGGCGGAATGTTCCGGCTGGTCATGCGGTCGCGGATCTGGCCAAGCCCATCGTTGTTCCAGAGCAGTACGACGATCGGCAGGCCCAATTCCACAGCCGTCCCAAGTTCGGCGATTGTGAACAGCAGGCCGCCGTCGCCCGTGAGCGCGACGGCTGCGCGGCTCGGCGCGGCCAGTTTGGCGCCAATCGCCGCGGGAAGTGCGTAGCCCATGGTCGAAAGGCCGACCGGATATAAGTAGCTGCGCGGCCGAAGGCAGCGGAAGGCGACATTCGCCGTATAAGCGACCTGCGCCATATCCGCGGTCACGATCGCATCTTCCGGGATCGCCTCGCGAATGGCTTCGAGAGCTCGCAGATGCCATTCCTGCGGCGGCGAGGAAGCCGTACGGGCTTCGGCGCGCAGCGCCGCAGCGGCGTCTGTCGCAGAGGACCGCAGCGGTGCGCCAGGATCCTCGGGCACTGCCTGGAGCAAAATGGAGAGGAACCGCGTCAGGTCGGCCTGAATAGCGAGTGCGGGCGGCGGCGAGTTCCTGAGGCTCACGGCATCGATGTCGACCCGAATCAGTTGGCCGTTGAACTTCAGCGGTTCGGCCCAGGTGTCCGACGCGGCGAGTTCCGTCCCGAGCGCGAGGACGACATCGGCTTCTTGGACTGCTCGCCATCCGCCAGGGCGGGTGAGGAGCGCGCCAGCGTGAAGGGGATGATCCTCAGGCAGCGCGCCCTTGGCGGAGATCGTAGTCAGCATCACTGCGCCGAGCCGCTCGGCGAGCGAGGTGACCTGGGGGCCGCAATCGCTGCCTCCACCGCCCAAGATGATGACGGGCCTTTCAGCCTGGCGGAGGATGGCCGCCGAGCGCTCCACAAGGGCCAGATCGGGCGCTTCATCGGTGATCGCTGGCGCTTCGGGTGCGGGAAAGCGCATGGCCTCGCCGTTCATCACGTCAAGGGGCAGGGCGATATGGACCGGCCGGCGTCGACCGTGGCTCAATGCGGCAAATCCGCGTGCCAGCAAGCCTGGCAGTTCGGCGGACGAGCCGGCCATGTCGCTCCACTTGGTGATGCTGCTCATGGTGGCCGCCTGATCCGGCAATTCGTGGATATGGCCCTCTGGAATGCCGGTGGGGCTAGGAGCGGTAGCGCTCGAGATCACGAGCATGGGGACGGAATCGGAATAGGCCTGAGCGATCGCAGTCGCCGCGTTCAGCAGGCCGGGCCCGGCGATGAGGAAGCAGACCCCTGGCCGGCCGGAGACCCTGGCATAGCCGTCGGCCATGAATCCTGCGCCCTGCTCGTGGCGCGGCTGGACGTGGCGGATGCGGCTGTGGGCGAGCCCACGATAGAGTTCGAGAGTGTGGGTGCCAGGTATGCCGAACACGGTGTCGACGCCATACTGCTCCAGCAGTCGCACCAGTGCGTGACCGCAGCTTAGCGGTTCGACCATGGGACCGTCCGTCGCTTCTCCTGGGAAACGCTGCCTAGGAGACTACGAACAGTTCCGCTTCCTCTTGGCCGGAATACGCCATCAACATGACAGCCTGCGCCATCGGCTACCGCGCGCGCTCCTCCCGCGGGGGGCGGCCGTATTCCGCTCTGTAGCAGCGGGTGAAATGGGCGCCGGAGACAAAGCCGTTGGCGACTGCGACCTCGAGTATGGACCGGCTGCCGCGCATCAGCATCTTGCGCGCGCGCTGCAGACGAAGCTGGCGGTAGAAGCCGGTGGGCGAGCGGCCCAGCACCTCGGTAAACCGGCGTTGCAGATGGCGTAGCGAAAGGCCCGAGACCTTGCAGATCTCGCTGAGCGACAGCGGTTCCTCCAGATTCTTCTCCATCGCAGTCATGGCGGCAAGCAGCCGGACGTCGTTCACCCGCGTTCGGGACTGGAGCGACATGCGCTGGGGATCGTCGGCGTTGCGCACCCGATGCTGGATGAACTCGTCGGCGATTTCCCAGGCGAGATCGCGTCCGTGCTGCTGCTCGACCAGGTGGAAGATCATGTCGAGCGAAGCGGTCCCGCCCGGGCAGGTCAGCCGGTCGCGGTCGGCCTCGAACAGGTCCGCGGTCAGGCGCAGCCGCGGGAATTCGCGGGAGAAATTCTCGAACTCCTCCCAATGCAGCGTGCAGCGGTATCCATCCAGCAGCCCGGCGCGCGCCAGCGCATAGGCGCCTGTACCGATGCCGCCCAGGATCGTGTTGTTGCGTGCGAGCTTGCGTAGCCACGCGAAGACGCGCTTGTTGCGGTACTTGCTGCCGCCGATGCCGGCACAGAGCAGCATCATCGGCAGGCGTTCGACGGTTGCCATGGCCGCATGGGGCTGCATGGCGATGCCGCTGCTTGGGCTGACAGGCTTGCCGTCCTCGGAGATCAGAAGCCACTCGTAGAGGCTCTGTCCGCTCACCCAATTGGCGACGCGCAGCGCCTCGATGGCGGCCGAGAAGGCCAACATCGGGAAGTTCGGCACCAGAAAAAAACCGACCCGGTAAGAAAAATGCGCCGTCTCGTTCATTGTGGCGCAACATTGCGGCTAGCCGCGAACAGCTTGGCGTCCACGATCAAATACATGGCGTGATCCGAACAAATGGGGAGCGGCTTGTCAACTTAGACTCCTCGTCCACGTCGGATTCCGGCAGCATTCGAGCCACAGCGGGGAGAAGGAGCGGCGATGACGGACAAGTACCTGGCCGGGCGCGTGGCCTGGGTGACGGGCGGCGCTTCTGGCATGGGTCGAGCGACCGCCCTGGCGCTGGGCCGCGCCGGCGCCAACGTGGCCATCGGCTCGCTTGTCGCGAGCCAGCGCGGCGCGGTGCTCCATGGCCAGAACTGTCATACGCCCAGCGACGACAAGCTTGCGGCGACAAAGGCGGAAATCGAGGCGCTCGGGGTCCGATCCCTGGCACTCGCCCTCGACGTCTGTTCCAACGAGTCCGTCGCGGCTTCCCACAAGGCGATTGTCTCGGCGTTGGGCGATGTCGATGTGCTTATCAACGCCGCCGGTTCGTCGGCCCGCAAGTTCATGGTCGATCATCCCGATGAGCTCTGGGCGCGCATGCTCGACGTCAACCTCACCGGGCCCTACCGCACGATCAAGCTCTGCCTGCCAGGGATGATTGCCCGCAAATGGGGCCGTATCGTCAATTTCGCATCAACGGCGGCGAATGTGGGCTATCCCATGCACAGCGCCTACTGCGCGGCAAAGTCGGGGCTGCTCGGGCTTACCCGGTGTGTGGCGCTGGAAGCGGCACCCCATGGCGTCACTTGCAACGCCATCAATCCAGGCTTCGTCGACACCGAAAGCAACTACTCGGCTTCGCGCATGGAGATCGAGATCGCCGGGCTCGACGTGAGCGTGGAAGACTACCGGGCGAAGGTCGCTGAGGGCCTGCCCCAGAAGCGCTACCTGAAGCCGGAGGAGGTCGCTTCGCTGGCGGCATTCCTCTGCCGGCCTGACGCGCTCGGCATCGAGGGCCAGGACATTACCATCGCCATGGGGTCCCAATGGTGAGCCCCAGGCGCGCTTCTTCCGGTCGCGCGGCTGCCGGAAAAGGCAGCCAGCCGGCGCTTGGCTTCTGGCTTGAATATGCAAGCCTGCCCGCCTGCGAGATCGCCGCAGGTCTCGGATACGATGTGGTGATCTTCGACCTGGAGCATGGCGTCATCCCGCCGGCCGTGGCGGATGAGCTGACACTCGTGTGCAAGCGGCTCGGCCTTACGGTCTATGCCCGCGTCGCCGCGGCCGAGCGCGTAGCGATCCAGCATGCACTCGATTCCGGCGCCGACGGGGTGATCCTGCCCCAGATCGCCGGCCTGGAGCATGCGCGGGACGTCACGGCCTATGCGAAATATCCGCCGCTGGGCACCCGTGGCGTCGGTTACAGCCGGACGATGAATTACGGCAGCGTGCCACGTAACTTCTATGCAGCGGAAAACCGGCGGACGCTCTGCCTGCCGATGATCGAAACGCCAGGCGCTCTTGACGATGTGGTGGCCATCGCAGGTCTCGACACAGTCGACGGCTTGTTCATCGGGCCCAGCGACCTTTCCATGACCCGCAAGCGCGGGCCCTTCGCAGCCGCCCGCGCCGACCTGAAGGATCTGGGCGCCATTGCGCTCGCCGCGCGCAAGGCCGGCAAGATCTGGGGCATGCCGGCGCCAGGACGGAAGATTTTCGACTTCGCCCGCCGCGAGGGTGCAGCCTTCGTCACGGTCTGCGACGACCTGACTGCACTTGGCGCGGGCTTCGCTCAGGGACTCGCCGTCGCGGGCAGGCGCTGAATGGAATTCGCAAGGTCAGCGGGGCTCAAAGCACACGCCACCTCCGTCGCGTCCGCGCCGAATCGCTTCCTCGCCGGCCGGACGGCCTGGATCACCGGCGGCGCCACAGGGATCGGGCGGGCTTGCGCGAGAGCCCTGGCGACGGCAGGTGCGGATGTCGCCATCGGCTCCTTGCCGCCTTCGGCCTCCCTGGGCGAAGCGAGCTATTCCACCCGGCCAAGCGAGCCCGAGATGCTGCAGGCCAAAACAGAGATCGAAGGGCAGGCCGTGCGCTGCTTCTTGCGGCCCTTCGACTTGCGCTCGGATGCGTCCGTGCAGGCCTTTCACGAGGCGGCCGTTGCCGCCCTCGGTCCGGTGCATATCCTGGTCAACGCGGCGGGCGTCTGCGCCCAGGAGCTGATGAACGAGGCGCGGGACGAGACTTGGGCGACGGTTCTCGACATCAACTTGACCGGCGCCTTCCGGACGATCAGACGTTGTCTGCCTGCCATGATCGCAGGCGGATGGGGCCGCATCGTCAACATCGGCTCGACCGCGGCGGAGGTCGGATTTGCCCGCCACGCCGCCTATTGCGCCTCCAAGCACGGCCTGCTTGGCCTCGCGCGCTGCGTCGCGTTGGAAGGGGCCGCCGCGGGCGTGACCTGCAACACGATCAACCCTGGCACGGTCGCCACGGGCCTGACCCGCATCGGCTCCAGCTTTCGCGTCAAGCAGGGCGGCCAGGGGCGCGATGTGGAGGAGAATCTGCGCCTGATCGCCGAAGGCTACCCTCAGAAGCGCCTGATCGAGGCCGAGGAGATCGCCGCCATGGCCCTTTTCCTGTGCCGCGAGGAGGCGCGGGGCTTGACGGGTGAGGCGATCACTATCTCCGGCGGCGCACTCTGGTAACGGGGGGGCGTGATGAAAATCTCGAAGATCGAGGTGACCATCGTCAATGTTCCCTTCGTCGCGCCGATCCGCTGGTCCGGCGGAGCGAACGAGGACTGGACCAGGCTGGTCGTCCAGATTCACACGGACGATGGACTCGTCGGGCTGGGCGAGACGCTGGGGGGCGCGGTCACAAAAGCGCTTATTGAAACCGAGATCGCCGCCATGTTCCTGGGCGAGGATCCCTTCGATCTCGAGCGCATCCTCTCCAAGGCGACCTTCGTGCCGCTTTATTACGGCAAATGCGGATACTGCGCGATCGCCGGGCTGGAGGTCGCTTGCTGGGACATCATGGGCAAGGCCGTGGGTCGGCCGGTATGCCAGCTCCTCGGTGGGCGCCTGCGCGAGGAGATCCCATTCGCGGCCTACCTCTATTACCGCAACCCCAACCGCGCCGGCGATCTCGGCATCGACACGGTGGACGAGGTCGTGGCTCATGCCCGCGCACTTGTCGGCCGGCACGGCTTCGCCACCATCAAGTACAAGGGCGGCGTGAAGACGCCGGAGGAAGAGATAGCCACGCTCCGCGCGCTTCGCGAGGCCTTTCCGGCGATCAAGCTCCGCTACGACCCGCAGGCGATTCATTCGCCCGCCACCGCGATCCGAATCGGCAAGAGCATCGAGCCGCTGGATCTCGAATATTACGAGGATCCTTGCTGGGGCAACGATGGCATGGCCCGGGTGCGGGAGCGGATCGGGATTCCGCTCGCCGCCAACATGTGTGTGATCGATCTGGACGGTGTGGCCGTGGGCCTACGCATGAAGTCGATCGACGTGGTGCTGGGCGACATCTTCGAATGGGGCGGCATCAGCAGGATCAAGAAACTCGAGGGCGCCTGCGACGTCTTCCAGCTCAACCTGAACTTCCACAGCGCCGGTGAGCTCGGAATCGGCACCGCAGCCTATCTGCATCTGGCGGCCTCGGTCCCGGCGTTGCCCCACGCGCTCGACACCCACATCCTGGAGCTGGCTGGCGACGTGATAGCCGAGGGAGCGATCGTCCTCACGGACCACGGCACGATGCGGGTGCCCGAGGGGCCTGGGCTCGGCGTGTCGCTCGATCCCGACAAGTTTGCGGCCGCGGCCGAGGCTTATGCCCGGCAAGGCGACAGAAGCGTTTACGCCGAGGATACGGGCCGCAAAGGCATGATCCCGGTCAAATCCATGTATTGAGGCAGGGCCATGGGCGAGCGAGAAATCCAAGACGCAGCAGCGCGATACCGTGCCACCTACGACACTGCTCTTTCGGAGCTGCTGAGCCGGGTCTGGGGTGGGAACCTGCATATGGGCCTATTCCAAGATCCTCATGAGCCCCTGCTCGACGCGCAGATTCGGGCCAAGCGCCACATGGCGGATGCGGCAGGACTCAGCGCCGGCCGGGAGGTGATCGAGGCCGCCTGCGGCGTCGGCGGCACCGCGCGCTTTCTCGCCAAGAACTACGGCGCCAAGGTGCATGCGACCAACATCGCTGAAACCCAACTCGCGGAAGCGCGGGAGTTGACCGAGAAAGCGGGACTGTCGCATCTGGTGGACTTCCGCTACGCCGACTACCACAAGCTGCCTTTCGACGCGGCGAGTTGCGACGTCTGGTGGTGCCAGGAGGCACTGCTCTATTCCATCGACAAGCGTCGCGTCCTGGAGGAGGCAATCCGGGTTGTGCGGGCCGGCGGGCGTCTCATCATGTCCGATCTGCTTCTGGCCGAGAGTGTCGCCGGCGCCGAACGGGAGCGATTCACGACCACGATGAAGGCACCGAACATGTGGTCTATCGAGCGCTGGGACGCGCTGATTGCGCAACTGCCGCTCAAGATCATCGAGCGCCGGGACTGGGCGCCGCAAACGATATTGACGTTCCAGAACGTGCTGGCGAACCTGAACCGTGTCGCCGAGGAGTTCATCAGGCGCGTCGGGCCAGAGATCGTCGAGGGCACCTTCGAGCGGGTCACCATCCAACACGAAGCGGCCAAGGCGGGAAAGCTCGGCTGGTGTTTCTACGCGCTGCAGCGCTGAAGCCTGGGGCGTGAGCGGTTGAATTGATCCTGCATGTGGGAACGGGATGGCTGAGGACGCGCTCCCGATTGCAGCCTACGTCTCGAGCGCGGGAACGAAGGAGGTCATCCATTTCGCCTTCGATCCCGTGACAGGTGCTCTCAGCCGGATCGGCGCCACGCCCGTGCCGGGACCCGACGGGCCCTCGCCCACCGGCATGCCCATGGCGCTCAGTCCCGATCAGAAGCGGCTATACGTCGCGGTCAGGAGCGCGCCATTTACTGTGACGAGCTTCGCTATCGATGGGGCGTCAGGGTCGCTGACAGCGCTGGCCACCGCCGAACTTCCCGACGCGATGGCTTATCTTTCGACGGATCGTTCAGGACGATACCTGTTTGGCGCCTCTTACGTCGGCGCCAAGCTTTCAGTAAGCCTGATCGACGGCGAGGGCAAGGTCGTCGGCCCCGCCACCCAGGTGATCGAGACGCCGCCCAAGGCCCATTGCATCCTTGCCGACCCCACGAACCTTTGGGTGTTCGCGACTAGCCTGGGCGGCGACGTCATCTTGCAGATGCGGTTCGACGCGGTGAACGGTGAGCTTTCGCCCAATACGCCGCCTGCGCTGCCGGCGAGGCGCGGTTGCGGACCGCGGCACATCGCCATGCATCCTGCGGGCGATTATCTCTACGTGGTGAACGAGCTGGATGCCTCGATCACCGGCTATGCCATCGATCTCGATCGTGGAACGCTTGAAGAGCGGCAGCTCGTCGCGATGCTGGACTCCGATGCGACGTCTCAGCCCTCCGCGGCCGACATCCACCTGACGCCGGATGGACGGTTTCTCTATGCCAGCGAACGGGCCACCCATCGGCTGGTCGCGTTCGAGGTCAATCCGCAATCGGGAAGGCTGACGCGTCTCGGCGCCTATCAGACCGAGCCGTTGCCGCGCGGCTTCGCCATATCCCCATGCGGGCGCTTCCTGCTGGCGGCCGGCCAGATGAGCAATTACGTCGCCGTCCATGCCCTCGATCCTCGCGATGGCCGGCTGACCGTGATCGGGCGCCACGTCGCCGGTTCGAATCCAAACTGGCTCGAGTTCGTCGCTTTCACGTAGTCGAAGGATAGACTGGGTAGATGCCGACCTTATTCGCCGAGCCACTCACCAATCTCGCGAGATCGATTCTGGTTGCGGCGGGAACCGCAGACGACATTGCCGAACGCGTTGCCCGATCTCTGGTAGCGAGTAACCTCAAGGGTGTCGATTCGCACGGCGTCATGCGGCTGGAGTGGTATCTGGAGCAGATCCGCGAAGGCGTCATCCTTCCCGCGGCTAGGCCATCCGTCGAGATGGAGATGCCGGGCGCCGTCATTCTTCGCGGCAACGGCGCCTTTGGAATCTACGGCATGGAACTCGCTGCCGATCTCGCGATCCGTAAGGCCGGCCAGCGGCAGATCGCCGCAGTGGCGTTGATCGACGTAGGGCATACCGGGAGGGTCGGGCAATTCGTCGAGCAGATCGCAGGTGCCGGCATGTTCGGCCTTGTGCTTGGCGGGGGAAACCATGAGCGCTGGGGCTGCGTAGCACCCTATGGCGGGGCCAAGCCGATGCTGCCCACGAACCCCTATGCGCTCGGATTGCCCGGGGGCCGCCATGGTGCCGTCGTCGCGGATTTCGCCACCAGCGCGGTCGCGACCGGCAAGCTCCGTCTCTACCGGGCGAGCGGCAAGCCGCTGCCCGAAGGCTGGATCCTGGATCGAGACGGGCGGCCTAGCACTGTGGCCGAGGACTTCTTCCAAGGGGGCATGCAGCTCCCGGCCGCGGGACCCAAAGGCTACGGTCTCTCGGTTCTGGCGGAGCTCATCGGCGAGGCGCTGCTGGGGCCGCCCCGAGAGTTCAACTGGCTCGTCATCGCTCTCGACATCGGCGTGTTCCGCGCCAAACAGGACTATGCGCGAGCGAGCGAGGCGTTTCTGGATGAACTCAAAACCGTTCCTCCGGCGCCCGGCTTCGAGGAGGTCATGATCCCCGGCGAGCCAGAAACGCGAAGCGAGCGGGAAAGAAGCGCGAGCGGAATCCCCATCGCCGACGAAATCTGGCGCAGCATTGAAGCCGCGGCGAGGTTGGTCTCGGTCGACGTCGGTGCGGTCTTGGCCCAAGGCGCCTAGCGTGAGGCTACCAGTTGGAGCCGCCGGCCACCGTCAAGTCTTGCCCGGTGATGCCGAAGGCCTCTTCGCTGCACAGAAAGGCCGCAAGCGCCCCGATTTCCGAGGTTTCAATCCAACGCTTCTGAGGAATCGTCTCGGCGATCTTCTTGCGGTAATCCTCCAGGCTCATCTCGATGCCGTCGATGCGCATCTGCTGGCGCATGCCGATGCTATTCTGCTGCGTCGGCACGTAGCCGGGGTTGATCGCATTGCAGGAGACGCCGTGGGCGGCGCCTTCCAGCGCGACGCAGCGCGTGAGCCCGAGCAGGCCCGTCTTCGCCGCGCAGTAGGCGCTATGAGCAATCGCCCCCACCCGCGCCGCCGTCGAGGCGATGTTGACAATGCGGCCCCAGCCGCGCTCCACCATGCTGGGGAAGCAGAGCTTAGTGGTCCGATAGGCGCCCGTCAGGTCGACATTGATGATCCGCTCCCACAGCTCGTCCGGATGGTCGATCATCTCGTGCCGCGCCGTAGCGCCCGCGGCGTTGACGAGGATGTCGAGCTTGCCGAAGGCCTCAATGGCGCGTCCGTGGAACTGTCGAACCGAGGCCGTCGCGCCCACGTCCAGGGGCAAGGCGATGGCACGAACGCCGTGGGCTTCGATCTCCCGGCGCGCAGCCTCCATTTCCTCAAGCGAGAGCAGATAGACGGATTCGTCCCGCGCTACGGAGGCTCTTTCGCTTTCCATCAGAGAGCCAATGGCGACGTCGGCGCCGCGCTCGGCCAAAGCCAGTCCGATTGCCTTGCCCATGCCCGTCGCGCCGCCAGTGACCCAGGCCGCTCTGCCTTTCAAGTCCCCCTCACCCATGCTCCGCTCCGTTTCTTCCAATTGCCATCGCACGTTCTATCGATTGTACGCCTGTCCAAAGCGCAATGTGCAATGCGCCGCGCCGCGGCCGTGAATGGTATTGAGCAGTGGCGCGCACCAAGCGAGAATGAACTTGAGCTGGGAACGGGTGGTCCGGCAGCAAAAAAGCGAGGCCATGTGGGCGGCGCTGAGATCGACCCAGTCGCATCGGCGGGGATGCAATAGGACGTGGCGAAGCTGATCCTCCAACGTCTGGCACTGGGAGTCCTGACTCTCTGGGTCGTCTCCATCCTGATCTTCGCCGGCACGGAGATTCTGCCGGGCGACGTCGCGACGGCCATCCTTGGGCAGTCGCGCACTCCGGAAGCCGTGGCAGCGATCCGCGCCTCGCTCGGCCTAAACCGCCCTGCCTATATCCGTTACGCGAGCTGGCTCGGCCAATTCGTCGAGGGCGACATCGGCAAGTCGCTCGCCAACGACCGCGATATCGCCCCCGAGATCCGCGAACGACTGGGCAATACGCTGTTCCTGGCCGGTGTGGCGGCCGCGGTGGCGGTTCCGCTCTCGATCTTCCTCGGTCTAGTAGCGGCGATTCGCCCCAACAGCATCTTCGATCGCCTCATCAACGCGCTCACGCTCACCACGATCTCGGTCCCGGAATTCTTCATCGGATATGTCCTCATCATCGTTTTCGCCGTCAAACTCGACTGGTTTCCGAGCCTCGCCATGATCAGCGCGGACATGAGTTTCTGGGAGCGGCTGAATGCCGTGGTCCTGCCGGCCCTGACCTTGGTCCTGGTCGTCCTCGCCCACATGATGCGCCAGACGCGCGCGGCGGTTTTGAGTGTGCTGTCCAGCCCCTTCATCGAGATGGCGTTCCTGAAGGGCATCCCGAAATGGCGCATCGTCCTGCAGCACGCGGTGCCTAACGCGCTCGCGCCGATCATCAACGTCGTCGCCATCAACCTCGCCTATCTCATCGTCGGCGTAGTCGTCGTCGAGGTCGTGTTCGTGTATCCGGGCATGGGGCAGCTCATGGTTGATTCCGTGTCGAAGCGCGATGTGCCTGTGGTGCAGACCTGCGGCCTCGTCTTCGCGCTCGCCTATGTTGGGCTCAACATGATCGCGGACCTGCTGGGCATTCTCTCGAACCCCCGCCTTAAGCATCCGCGGTGAGCGGGCGGTAATGCGCATCTTCGGCTATCGCATTTCGGTGGGCGCGCTTGCCGGCTTCGCGATCGTGTTCGCCAATCTATTCGCGGCCATTTTCGCCCCAGTCATCGCGCCCTATGGCCAAGCGGATCTGGTGGGCGACGTCTGGGCTGCACCCAGCGCTCAGCACTGGCTCGGGCTCGACAGCCTTGGACGGGACATGCTCTCCCGCCTCTTGTTCGGCGCCCGCACAACGATCAGCATCGCGCTCCTGATCACCATTTGCTCGTTCGTCATTGGTATCGTCACGGGCTTCGCTGCAGCTATCGTCGGTAGCTGGATTGACATGGTTCTTAGCCGTTTCGTCGACGCTCTCATGGCTATTCCAACCCTGATCTCCGCTCTCGTGATTCTATCGGTAATGGGCACTTCGGTGCCGGTATTGATCTGCACCATCGCGGCCCTGGATTCGACCCGCGTTTTTCGATTATGTCGGGCTGTCGGTCTAAATATTGCCGTTATGGACTATGTTGAGGTGGCGCGGCTGCGAGGTGAGACGCTGTGGTGGATCATGCGGCGTGAGGTGCTGCCCAACGCCCTGCCGCCGCTCATCACCGAGTTCGGTCTGCGCTTCTGCTTCGCTTTCTTATTCATCGCGTCCTTAAGCTTTCTCGGCCTCGGCATCCAACCACCTCTCGCCGACTGGGGCGGGATGGTTCGCGACAATGCGCAAGCGATCAACTTCGGCGGGATGGCGCCCCTGATCCCGGCCGCCGCAATCGCGCAGCTCACCATCGGCGTCAACCTGGTAGTCGACTGGTTCCTGTCGATCCACAGCCGCACCCACGGCGAGGGCGCATGAGCGCCGAGATCCTGCGCATGGAATCCTTGCAGATCACCGCCCAACCGGAACATGGCGGACCGGGCAAGGCGATCGTCGAGGACGTTGACCTGGTGCTGCATCCCGGCGAGGTGCTGGGCCTCATCGGCGAGTCGGGTGCCGGGAAGTCAACCATCGGGCTTGCGGCGCTCGGCTACACACGGCCCGGCTGCCAAATCACCGGCGGCAGGGTGCTGTTCGAAGGTATGAATCTTCGGGACGCCTCCGCAGAAGCGCGCCGGCGCCTGCGCGGGCGGCACATAGCCTATATCGCTCAGAGCGCCGCCGCCGCCTTCAATCCAGCCAAGACGCTCTATGCCCAGATCTGCGAAGGGCCGATTCGTCATGGGGTGATGGCCCGCGAGCAGGCGCGTGCCGAGGCGATCCAACTCTTCCGGGAGCTCGATTTGCCCTCGCCGGAAAGCTTCGGCAACCGCTATCCACATCAAGTCTCTGGCGGGCAGCTGCAGCGCGCCATGGCGGCGATGGCCATGTCTTGCCATCCAGATATCCTAGTGCTGGACGAGCCGACGACGGCGCTCGACGTGACGACGCAGATCGAAGTGCTTGCTGCAATCCGCAAACTCATCCGAGAGCATCATACCGCCGGGCTTTACATCACCCATGATCTCGCCGTCGTCGCCCAGGTGGCCAACCGGATCATGGTCTTGCGCCATGGCAGGAAGGTGGAGGAGGGCGAGGCGGACCAGATTCTGCTGCGCCCGCAAGAGGACTACACGCGGGCACTGGTCTCGATCCGCCAGGCCAAGGTCACAAGGCCAGCCGCGAGCGCGGTGGAATCAGTGCCGCTGCTCCAGTTGAAGGCCGTCAAGGCCAGCTACGCGAAGCTTGCCCACGTTGTCGATGGCATCGACTTGTCCGTGCGCAAGGGAGAAACCGTGGCCGTGGTAGGCGAGTCCGGAAGCGGCAAGAGCTCGCTTGCCCGCGTCATTACCGGCCTGCTGCCGCGGGAAAGTGGTGAGATCCTGTTCCACGGCCAATCGCTCGAGCCCGCACTCGCCAGGCGCAGTCGCGATCTCCTGCGCCGTATCCAAATGATCTATCAGATGCCCGACGTCGCTCTCAATCCGCGGCAGCGGGTGCAGGAGATCATCGGCCGACCGCTCGCCTTTTACCAGGGCATGGATGGGGCGAAGCGGAAGGACCGAGTAAGGGAGCTGCTGCAGGCGATCGATCTGCCGCCCGAGTTTGCCCAACGGTTTCCTGGCGAACTCAGCGGTGGGCAGAAGCAGAGGGTCTGCATCGCCCGGGCTCTTGCGGCGGAGCCGGATCTGCTCATCTGTGATGAAGTGACCTCGGCCCTCGATCCGCTGGTTGCGGAGGGAATCCTCGAATTGCTGGGCCGCCTGCAGCGCGACCTGGGTTACGCCTATATCTTCATCACTCATGACATCGGCACGGTGAGGCGCATCGCTGACCGGGTGGCAGTTATGCTAGAGGGCCGGATCGTTGCCGAAGGCTCGTTAGGCAAGGTCTTCGCCCCGCCCTATCACCCCTACACACAGCTTTTGCTTTCGTCGGTGCCCGAGATGCGCACCGACTGGCTTGATGGCGTGCTTGCGGAGCGCGGGCAGGTCAAGGAACCGGTATCGACTGCGCCGGGATGAGGCATCCCGTGCAATGGCGCATAAATGATCACTTGCGCCACCCCTTTGGCTCTGCCGCGCTGTTGACCATGGGAGCGTCCAGCACCCACCGATGCTCCTTGGGCCCAATAAATTCAAGACGGGCCCGCTGTCGAGGGGCTACCCACATCGAGATCAATGCTTAAAGTCTCCGCCACTTGCCGCAATTCGTCCCAGGTTCGGTCTTCGACCGGAATGCCGTCCTGCAGCCGAGCCATCATGGTCCTATACTCAGGCTCACCCGCGACCTGGACCGGCTCGCTGGGACTAAAAGGCGCCGCACTGCGGACATACTCCACCACAGCGTCAAACTCTCCGTTGAACCGCTCATGCGTGGTCGCGTGGCGTGGATCAATAAGAACGGAGAGCATGTTATTGATGGTGACACCGTCGCGCGCATTCTCCGGCTCTATGGTGTCACCGCCGGTGAGCGCTCCGCCGAGAAGCTCACAAATCAGGGCAATGCCAGAACCCTTGTGTTCGCCGAACACGATCATTGAGCCAACCGGGTCGGGGACCACAACTGATGGATCTCGGGTCGGCCGCCCAGCAGCGTCAAGCAACAAGCCTTCGGGGGCCAATTCGCCCTTGTTGAGGGCAACCTTCAGCTTTCCCCACGCAACTTTGCTCGTCGCGCAGTCGAGGATGATCGCGGCGTTTCGCATCGAGCCCGGCACCGCAAAGCAAAATGGGTTCGTCGCGAAACGCGGCTCACGAGCGGCAAAGGGCGCAACATTGGGTGGATGCCCCGATACATTGGCGAAGTGAAGAGAGACAAGGCCGGCCCTGGCGCATTGCTCTCCAAATGCCCCAATGCGACCCATGTGGCCTGCGCGTCGAATGGCCAATATGGCGACACCCATGACCAGTGCCTTATCGATCGCAAGCCCCATAGCCTTCCGCGCAGTAGACTGGCCGAGGCCACGATTGGCATCGATGACTAGGAAAGCCTGATCCTCCCGCACTATCTTCAATGGCTGATCAGGGCGTAGCCCGCCCGTCATGAGCCAGGTGATGTAGGCCGGAAGATTGACAACGCCATGGCTGTCATGACCCTTCAGATTAGCCTCGACGAGATTCTCTGCCACGACTGTCGCCTCTTCCTGGCTGCATCCGGCACCAGCCAGCAAACCGGCGGCGATATCTCTTAACTTGTCATGATTGATGAGAGGCATGCTTCCTTCCGTGCACTGATGCCACCTCGCACAGCGCTCTGGCACAACAAAGACTCATGCAGCCTCGCCAGCGAGAACTCCAGATTCCCCGCCGGCCCGGAAACGCGCGCTGGCTCCACGCAGGCATCGATGCACTGCAGACATGTCCAGCGGTGCGCGTTGCCACCACTAGCGAGCGCAATAGCCGCCGTCCACAGCGAGGCAGACACCACTGATGAAGGAAGCCGCATCCGAAGCGAGGAAGACCACGGGCCCGGCGATCTCGGCGATGGTCGCGCGGCGGCCAAGAGGCGTCATTCGCTTCACCTCCTCGTTGAGGCTCGAGTCAGCGTGGCGTGCCTCGGTACCCGCCATATCGTTTAACGTGTAGCCGGGGTTCACTGCGTTTACCCGAATGTTGCTCGGGCCCCATTCGACCGCGAGTTGGCGACAGAGCTGATCGACGCCGCCCTTTGAGGAGCCGTAAGCTACCAGCTTGTTGAAGCCCACCGTGCTGGCAGTCGAGGAAATCAAGATGATCGATCCGCCGCGGCCCTGGGCAATCATCTGTCGCCCAGCGGCCTGCGCACACAGAAAGGCGCCCGTCAAATTGATGGCTATTGTTTCCTGCCACTGTGAATCGTCGACCTCAATAGCCGGTCCGTGCCGAGCGACGCCGTGATTGACGACGATAGTGTCGAGCCTGCCATGGCGGGCGATGGTTTCGGTCACCAACCTGCGGCAATCTTCGCGCTTTACTGCATCGAACAACACTGGATGGGACGCGCCACCGCGGCCGCGGATTATACCCGCCGTTTCCTCGATGCCTGCTTTGGACCGACCTGCTGCAATCACTGCGGCTCCGGCCTCGGCCAGGGCCGTCGCCATGCCGCGGCCTAGTCCGCGCCCCGCACCGGTGACGATGGCAATCCGGCCGGTCAAATCGAAGTTCGCGTATGGCATTCCCTCTTCCTTGGGTCACGCTCGTCGGGGGTCCAGGCAGCTTTGCGTTTAGTTCGAATTTAGGCCTGTTAGTTTCTTGCTTCAGGCTTTTTTGTACATAGCGCGAAGGCGGGATAGCTTGTCGTGCCAGATCTTCGTCTTCATAACCTCCCGATTGACAACACCCTCGGGGTCCCGCCCCTCCGCGACCGCCAGCACCGCCTTTATGTTTGTTTCAGCGAGCCGGGCATCTAGATTGTCCGTCCAGTTAAGCGCGTGGGCGGACAGGACGACGTTGTCGAGTTTCAGCAGCGGGTCGTCCTCGTCAGGCGGCTCCTTCTCGAACACGTCGAGCCCCGCACCAGCGATTCGCCTCGCCCTAAGACATTCAGTAAGTGCTTTCTGATCGACAACTCCGCCCCGGGACGTGTTGATGAGAAAGGCTGTCGGCTTTAGCAATTTGAGACGCTCAGCGTCCATCAGATGGTGTGTCGCATCGCCCAATGGGACGTGCAGCGACACGATATCCGCTTCCTTGAGAAGGGTCTCGAAGCCAATGAGCCGCGCGCCCAACGCTGCGGCATGTTCAGGCTTGGCGACAGGATCATGGGCAATTATTCGCATCCCCAACGGAGAGACCAAGCGTGCTACTTCGCTGCCAATACTGCCTAGGCCGACGAGTCCGAGAGTCTTTCCCCTTAGGTCGATGCTCTGATAGTCCGACAGTTTTGCCCAGTCCTTCGGACCGTTGAGAGTGATATGGTGCTTCGGGATCAGCCGCGTTGTGACCGCGAGTATCAATGTAAGGGCCGCGACCGCTGTTGGTCGCCGCACCGCTTCACTGGCGATCGCTACAGCGACATGGTTGGCGCTGCAGGCGGAAATATCCACATCGTCATAGCCAGCACCGGCCCGCGCAATCAGTGCAAGTCGCCCACTTCTGGTCAAGCTCTCGCTTTTGATTTTCGTTTCGCCCGTAGAAGTTATCAGGACATCCACGTCAGTGAGCTCATCCGCGTTGACAATGCTGGCAGGGCGGAAAATCTTGATCTCGACGTTGCGGTCGGACTTGAGCGGCGAAATGTCATAACCTTTGAACGCGGGGGATCCATCGGGACGAAAGAATGCGCTGGTAAATGCTACGCGGAACTTATCCATGAAATTCCCCTAGTTTTGACCGCCGGTGTTACGCGCCCAAGGCCGCGCTGGACGCCGCTCGAGAGCCTGTGTGCAACAAACTCGAAATACAAGACGGAGTATTTCGGGGTAGCTGGCCCTAGTTGATTCCAGCTGCAGCATAGTAGCATAAGGTGTTTCGCCCGCGCGGGGCTTTACCTGAGCGAAGGCCAGCAAGGCCTAGGACGCACAGGCAACAGAGACCGTGCGCGGCGACGCCAAAACGGTGGAAGAAGCCCAACAACGCCCTAGCCGATTTTTACCAAGTGCCAAATGACTAGAATCTGCTCGTGAATTTGCTCTATCCAGCGATTCATACTACGACCTTCCTTCAGCCAAAAGAAACTGCGAGGAGACCTCAGGTGCGCCCCAATCGACTTCGCCAACGCCTCGATGCCGGCCAACCCACCCTGGGCACCCACGTCCTCTCCGCCTGGCCCACCCTCGTCGAACTAGTCGGCCAAGCCGGCAACTATGACTATGTCGAGTTCACCGCCGAGTATGGACCTTTCACCATGCACGACCTGGACAACCTAGGTCGCGCACTCGAACTGGCGGGCCTTGCAGGCATGATCAAGGTCGAACAAACCCAGTGGACCCACCAAGCCATGCGGGCCATTGGTTCTGGTTTTCAATCCGTCCTCTTCGCCGATGTCCGCACCGTCGAAGACGCTCGGGTCTGCGTCGCCGCCGTCCGTGCCGAAACCCTGAACCCCCGTCGTGGCAAGGGCCTCCTCGGTGTTGGCATGCGGCGCGATGTCGGAACCCTTCGCGAGTCCGGCTCCCCCGCTTACGTTGAAGCGCTCGACCACGCCGTCGTCGCCATCATGGTCGAAAAGCGCCAATGCGTCGAAGACCTCGACGCCGTCCTTTCGGTTCCTGGCATCGACATGGTCCAATTTGGTCCCGCGGACTACGCCATGAGCATTGGCAAGGCAGGAGAGTGGGGCCACGCCGACGTCCGCAAGGCAGAGCAACTGACCATCGAAACCGCTCTGAAGAAGGGGATCCATCCGCGCATAGAAATCTCTGAACCCAGCGAGGCCGAGCGTTACCTGAAGATGGGTGTCAAACACTTCTGCATTGGCTGGGATGTCGAAATTGTTCACACCTTCTGGCGGACCCGTGGCGAGTCAATGCATGACTTGCTCGCCGGCGTGGCGGGCAAACCAAAGAAGGCTAAACACGGCCCCACACGCCCAGTTCGCGGCTACCGCTGACCAAAGAAAGGCTGAAACAGACCCTCGCGCGTGGACCCTGGGCTGCGTGTTCGGCATGGTCAACTCCGCAGCAGGGTTCATCAAACAACCGAGCATCATCAACGGCTTTTCCGACCTAATCCTGGAACTCTTTGGTCCCAAGCCTGGCGCACACGCCCGGAGCGCCGTCGGGCTTGCTGGGCCGCCATTCAATATTCCGGTGGAGATCGAAGGTGAAGTCGAGGTTCTACTTTAACGGCCCTATGGGGAGCCCGTTAACCGCGCTGATGCAGCTCGATGACATTGCGGTCCGGATCGCGCACAAAAATGGCCTGCGCACCGGGGCCGAAGCGGATCGGTCCACCACTCAGTGGGATGCCGGCCGCCTCTAGTCGCTCCTTGGCATCCATGATGTCAGGGCACAACAACGCGACGTGCGTGATTCCCGGGTGCTTCTCTGGCACATCCATCAGAACATTCGGTTCACTCGTGTTCTCCGCGTTAAGCACGAGGTTCACTTCCAATCCCGATGGATGATCGAGGATCGCGACAGGTTCTGGGCCAACCAGACCGATAGTCTTCGTGAAGCCTAGCAGTTCATAGAAGCGCACGGAGCGCTCGAGGTCGTGAACACGAATGCCAATGTGGGCAAGACCCGAGATGGAGAGCGGAGTAGTCTTCGTTACTTGTCTTGCCATTATTCCTCCGGATACTCACGTTGGCCAATGTGTCCCAAAATAGAGGATCTATTCCCCTAGCATCGGCCGTTTGTACCCTCTAGCTCTATAGCACGCACTGTGATGCGCTTGCGAGCATTGTCGAAGAGGGGACCCAGGACTCATTAGACACCACTAGAATCGCATTAACGACGAAGCTGTAGCAAGAACGCACTCAAAGACGTTGTCAGCAACTCTAGCAACAGGAGCTATGCCACATTCTACGTCAGAGGTTAGGCGTCGGCGAGCAAGCGGCCCCGGGGCCCGGCGCGGACCGGAAGCCTCGGCCTCGAACGGGAGCCGCGCCCGGCGAGCAAGCCGCGTCGCCAGTGCCCTCGTCTTGGAGAAGTTTCGGAAGCACTCCTCCGCCCAACAATCCTGGCCGACGGCGGGAGACTCACTCCACCAGGTCCCAATGCGGCCGTGGTCCGAAGCGCTCCGCCAGGAAATCGACGAAGGCGCGGGTCTTCGGCGAGAGGTGGCGCGAATGGGGATAGACCGCGTGGATGCCGGAATCCTGGGGCGTGAACGCCGTCAGCACCGACACCAGCGTCCCCGCCTGGAGATCGCCGCCGATGATGAAGGTCGGCA
>Ga0209517_10001511_pt1 | contig 34868 bp, 25 predicted proteins | sample PeaSoiMetSII2010_FD_187695 | JGI IMG/M metagenome (GOLD analysis project Ga0209517, IMG submission 187695) | Peat soil microbial communities from Weissenstadt, Germany - SII-2010 (SPAdes) (version 2) | ecosystem: Environmental > Terrestrial > Soil > Wetlands > Peat | place: Germany... | reverse complement strand
GAGGCTGCCCAGCCCCAGTCGCCGAGGCTGAAAATGTAGTGCCGACCTGCAAGATCGCTTTGATGAAAAGAAAACACTTACGACTTCAATATGCCCTCAACTGCGAAAGTTCGGCTAGCTAAAGGTCAGCGCTACTCGCAAGACTATCTGCCGGAAACTCGCGTATCGATGCGGGCAGGGGAGGGTCAGCTTCGAGGAACTGAAGGGTCTCCATCACGAGCCGGTCGCAACATTCTGCCGGAATCATATGACCGCAGCCATCAAATATGGCGAGCTGTGATTGCGGCATCTGACGATGCATCTCCTCACCACAACGAAGCGGAATCAACGCGTCCTGTTTCCCCCAGACGATCAGAGCCGGAATCCGAATGGCAGGTAATTTGCCGTCCAGAAGATCGCTCCCCGCCATCATGGAGTTCATGGCGCGCTCGACGACCCACCCGGTGGGACGCATCTGGCGCACGAGGTCGCGCGCGACGAATTGCGGTATTCGTGCAGCCTGGGGCGTGAGCAACCCCAAGAGTTGTTGCGCCTGGTTTACCGTCGCCGGCTGAAACAGCGTGGTATCAAAAGGAGGCGTGAAGGTAAGCCCGGCGCTATCGACCAAGAAAACGCGGCGTACGCGTTCCGGATGGTCGAGGGTAAACTTCAGCGCCACCCACCCTCCCATCGACCACCCGCCAAGGTCGGCGCGCGCCAGGTTCTGGCTCTCGAAGAACTGCTTGAGGGTCTCCGCTTGAAACGTAATCGAATAGTCAACATCCGGGCGATCAGATCGGCCAAAGCCCGGCAAGTCGAGAGCATAAACCTGATAACCGTGTCGCGCGAGGGCAATCATCGCCTCGGACCAACTCTCCGCCATCGCGCCCAGACCATGCACTAACACTAAGGGTTTGCCTCGACCGCCGACATAGTAATGAACGCGGCAGGAGTCGAGTCGAACGTATTTGCTGCGGAAGCCGGCCCAGCGGAGCCAGGCTCGTATGGATTCGTCGATTACCCACCAGGGGCGCCAGTAGAAAGCCCCGCCGGCGCAAACCGCCAGGACCGAAGCTGTCGCGAGGGCATACCCAAACCAGCGGCGACGTTTCACGGAGGAGTGGCCGTCAGGGGAAGCAACAGGAGCTTCGCTTCCGCACTCCAGGCCGCATCGCGCGTTGTCATGCACGGTACTGCGCCGAAGGATCATGGAACTTGAACTCGGAACGTCAACCCTGAAGCGATGACCGCGCCACCGTAGGAGGTGAGGCGGTTCGAGCGCGGCGGGCCAAGGGATCACGCTACTCCGACGTTGCCGCCGAAGGCTGCATGGCGTCGTGCAGGCCGCGATCGACAAACTCGGATTCCCACACGATTCGGTTATTGCGCTTTTGCCAGATCTCGACCGAAGACAGATAGCGGCGTTCGAGAACGGCCCTTTTGGTCTTGAGTGTCGGAGTGAGGATTTCGTTTTCGATTGTCCATGGACCGTCGACGATAGCGATAAAGCTCAGTCGCTCGTGCGGATCAACCTGGGTGTTGACCTCGTTCATTCGCTCCAGCAGGGATTGCTCGAGGGCTTCTCGCGCCGTCGGATTGGCACAGCGTTTCCTCGCGTCCGTGGCTATAACGACGACGGCAAAGGGGCTCGGCAGGTCCGCGCCCATGACGCAGCAAGCCTCGAGCGCGGGATGCGCCATCAGTTCGGTTTCTATCGGAGACGGGGCGACATACTTGCCTTTGCTGGTCTTGAACTGCTCCTTGAGACGCCCGACGATCTTAACCTGGCCGTCCGAATCGAGTTCGACAACATCGCCGGTCTTAAAGAAACCATCCGCCGTATATGCGTCCCGCGTGCCTTGCGGATCCTTGTAATAGCCCAGCATGTTCATGGGACTCTTGACCATCAATTCGCCGTTCTCGCTCACCTTCATCTCCACGCCGTCGATGGCGCTTCCCACGTACCCCGGACGGATCCGGTCTACGGCAGGAGGAAGATGCGTGATCGCTGTCTCCGTCATGCCATAGCCCTCGAACAGCTCCAGCCCGAGATTCCGGTACCAAAGCAGGATTTCAAGGGGAAGAGCCGCACCACCGCTCGCGGCGTAACGAGCGGTATGGAGTCCGAGATTGCGCACGATTCGTTTCTTGAGGGCGCGGTTGAGGATGGGAATGCGCAGCAGACGATCCAGTCGGCGCCTGGGGATCTTTGCGAAAACACCCTGCTGAAATTTTAACAGGAGCCGAGGCACGGATGGAAAGATGGTAGGACTGGCGCGCGTCAGGTCCGTGAGAAAGGTTTCAATTCCCTCGGTAAAGTAGATGCGGAAGGCGAGAAACAGGCCAAACGCCTCGCAGGCGCAACGTTCGATGATGTGAGCAAGCGGCAAGTAAGAAAGCAGGCGGTCCTCAGAAGTCAGGCTGAGCAGATGAGAAGCAGTCTTGGCAAAGTAGCTGAAAGCGGCGAAGCGGTGCATCACGCCCTTCGGCGTGCCGGTCGTCCCGGAAGTGTAGATGATGGTAGCGAGGTCGTCGGCGCCGCGCGACGGGTTGCCGGAAAGGGGCGAGGTGGCGGATACCACCGTGTCCCAGAGGGGGTGGCCGGCGGCTTGAGCCGTAGGGAATCCGATGCACTGAACGCCGGGTGGGAGGCCGCAATTTGCCATCCCTTTCTCGTCCGTGGAACCCAAAAAGCAGCCCTTCGCCCCGCTGTGCTCCAGAATGTAGCGTACGTTCCGGCAATTGAGCGACGGGTAGATCGGCACGCTGACATGACCGGCCATCCATATAGCCAGGTCCGCCATGATCCACCAGGCACAGTTTCGAGAGAGGATCGCGACGCGAGACCCCGGCTCCCATTCCTGGGCTTTGAGATACGCGGCCATGCTGCGCACTTCGGCCCCTACCTGCTTCCAAGACCAGTCGCGCACCTTCCCTCCCCCAACCGGTTGGGTGAGAAAAATGCGGTCTGCCCGCTCCCGTTCCCAACGATAAAGCCGGGAGAGTGGCAGATCATCTTGTGTTACGGTCTGCATGGTGCCGCCCGGTTTGCGCGCCCTCAAACCCACGCCTACAGCGCGCCCACGGAAGTCTATGGCACTGACGTTTCTTAGTTTACCCCACGGTAAGATATTCAGCTTGATTCCGTATCTTACCTTGAGGTAAGATATCATCTTGCAGTTGGGCTGTCAACCGAGGGCTTATTGTTTCAACCTATCCTGAAAGAGACAGTGGTTGAGAAACCGCATGGGCAGGCATTTGCCAGCCGCCGGCGCGACCCTGTAACCAAACGCGAGGCGGTATTGAAAACTGCCGCCGAGTTGTTTCTAGAGAAGAGCTACGGGCGCACCTCTCTGAATGACGTTGCCAAGCGCCTGAACATTACCAAGCCGGCACTTTATCACTACTTCCACAATAAAGAAGACATTCTTCTTGGGTGCTATGGTTGGGGCACAAAGCTGATCGAAGAGAGTGTTTCGGAGATTGCAGAACACGACGGAACGGGTTTGGAAAAAGTGGAAGCGTTCATCTACTCCTACGCCAACGTAATGACGGTAAATTTCGGCCGGTGCGTGATGCGGATGGACGAGGGTGATTTGTCGCCTGGGGCCCGCACCAAGGTGCGCGCCTCCAAGAGGAAAATCGACCGTCGCTTGAGATCGTTCATCCAGGAGGGGATCGAGGACCATTCGATCGCGGCCTGCGATGCCAAGATCGCCGCCTTCGCGATCGCAGGGGCCCTGAACTGGATTTGTATGTGGTACGAGCCCGAAGGTGCTTTGTCGGCAGAAGAAATCTCCTCGCAATTTGCCCGCACTTTAACCCGGGGATTGGCGACGAGCTAACGGATCTGATCAACGGTCGCGCTCAGGCGAGACCAAGAACTGCAACGAGGAGGAATAGCCATGATTGCTACGGAATCAGCCAGACCCACAATTTCGGTGAAACGGACCAAGGGTGGCAGTTTTCTCATCGAGGAGAGTAAGCCGGAGGATGTTTTCACGCCGGAGGATCTCTCCGAAGAGCAGCGACAAGTCGCGAAGACAGCGAACGAGTTTGTCACGAACGAGGTCATGCCTGCGATCGATGAAATCGAAGCAAAGAACTTCGTTGTTACCAAGGGACTCCTCCGCAACGCCGGCGAATTGGGTTTGTTGAGCGTGGACGTTCCCGAAGTGTACGGTGGAATGGGGATGGACAAAGTCACATCCGCCGTGGTCGCGGAGGCGATCAGCAAACTGGCAAGCTTTTCGGTAGCTTTCGGCGCCCACGTGGGCATCGGCACCCTGCCCATAGTGTGGTACGGCACGCAGGCGCAGAAGCAAAAATACCTGCCGAAACTGGCGACCGGCGAGTGGGTCGCCGCGTACGCCCTCTCGGAAGCCACGTCGGGTTCGGATGCACTCAACTGCCGCACCCGCGCCGTGCTTTCCGACGATGGCATGCATTACGTGCTCAACGGCGAAAAGATGTGGATTACCAACAGCGGATTCGCCGACCTCTTCATTGTTTTCGCCAAGAGCGACGGGGACAAGATTTCGGCCTTCCTCGTCGAACGTAATACGCCGGGCTTCTCCGTCGGCGCGGAGGAGCACAAGCTAGGCATCCACGGTTCATCGACCTGTCCGCTGATTCTCGCCGACTGTCGTGTCCCGGCGGAAAACCTCTTGGGCGAGGCCGGTAAAGGCCACCACATCGCTTTCAACGTCTTGAACATTGGACGTTTCAAGTTAGGGGCGGCATGCACCGGGGGAGCGCGGCAGGTCCTCCAAGACGCGATTCAATACGCCAAACAGCGCAAAGCATTCGGCAAATCCATCGCTGAATTCGGTTTGATCCAGGAAAAGCTCGCAGAGTGCTCGGCGGGTGTTTATGCCGGGGAATCGATGGTGTATCGCACCATCGGAATGATCGACGCCGCCTTGGCCGGCCTGGACCAGAGCACAGGGGATGCGCACGAGATCGAAAAGCGCATCGAGGAGTACGCTGTGGAGTGCTCGATCGTGAAGGTCTGGGTAACCGAAATGTTGCAGATGGTGGCAAATCACGATGTCCAGATCCACGGTGGGTACGGCTACGTCGAGGAATATCCCGCTGAGCGGGCCTACCGCGACGCGCGCATCAACCCGATCTTTGAGGGGACCAATGAAATCAACCGGCTGATTATCACCGGATGGCTCATGAAGCGGGCCATGAAGGGCGAATTGCCTCTGCTCGCGGCTATCAAGAAGCTTATGGACGAGGTTATCTCTCCCTCCCTCACCGCCGAGGAGCATGAAGGACCGCTGGCGGGCGAACATAAACTGCTGGCGCAGGCCAAGAAACTCGGTCTGTTTGCGGCAGGGGCGGCCACGCAGAAATATATGCAGAGCCTTGCAGACCAGCAGGAGGTGATGGCCGCAATTGCGAATTGCGTCATCGAGGTCTACGCGATGGAGTCGTGCATTCTGCGAGCAGAAAAACTCGTTGCAGCAAGGGGGGAAGGCGCGGCCGGCGCCGCCATTGCCATGGCGGGGTTCTACGCAGCCAAAGCCATGCAGACGGTCGAAGCCTCGGCGCGGAAGGTCATTGCGGCCGTAGCCGAAGGAGATATGTTGAGAACTCAGATGGCGATCGTGCGCAGATTGGCAAAGTACGATCCTACGAACACGATTGCCCTGGGCCGCCAGATCGCACAGCATGTGCTCGCGGCGGATCGCTACAGCCTGTAAAACAACGGCAGTTGGGCAGATGGGCCGTGGGCGAGTAGGCAGAAACATGAGAAAGGACGGCCCGCTCGGTTTAGAAGGGTGTCACGCTGCGGGCGTTGTTTCTAACCGGAGCGGGATGGGTGAGGGGTCGGTTCCATGTCCAGCGGAACGAGCCAGTCACTGAGCACAGGCGGCAAATGGCGACTGCCTATCTGCCGGCCTGCCCATCTGCCGACCTGCCCATCTTCTCAAGCGCCTCCGCCTTGCGGATGGCTTTCATGCGCAATTCCCAGGAATGGATGGCCTTTGCGGCGCCCTCGCGGGCCATGCTGGCGCTCAATTTGCGCTCGGCCTCCTCGAAGGTATCCTCCGCATCGAGTCGGGCGTTTTCGGCTTCGTCATCTGCTTCTTTTACCTTGAGCAGCGCCTGCTCGATTTGAGGGTCGAGCTTCTTGGCCTCTTCTTTCGGTTTTTCGGAACGCCGACTTGCCTTGCGGGGATTTTCATGAGCCTGCTGTGCCTCCAAGCCGCGATATGCCTTTTTCAGGTCGTCGCTCCAGGAGGCTTTCACTTTTTTCTCGGCGTCACTCAGGGCGTCCACCGCTCTGTCCGCGGCGGCTCGCACTCTGCGTTTCTCGAGCAGCCAGTGCCATACCGACCAGTCCTTGGCTTCGTTCATCAGGGCGGTAGCTTCTTCGACCGGTATGAGTTTGTGCATAGAAAGCAAGATATTACGCAGAAGGGTTGATGTCAATCTGATTGCGGCAGGGATGCTATGCAGGAAACCGACTTCGATTTCATCGTGATCGGCTCGGGCTTCGGGGGTAGTGTCACGGCTCTCCGGCTGGCGGAAAAGGGTTACCGCGTGGCGGTAATGGAAATGGGCCGGCGCTGGGACGCGGCGGACTTTCCCCGCACCAACTGGTTGTTCTGGCGCTGGATCTGGCGGCCGGGCCTTGCATTGCGCGGTTTCTTTAACCTCGAAGTCTTTCGTCACGTGGTCATCCTGCATGGCTGTGCTGTCGGCGGCGGCTCCATCACCTATTGTGCGACCCTGCTGGAACCCAAGGATTCGATTTGGGACAAGGGATCCTGGGCGGGGCTCGCGCCCTGGAAACGAGAGATGCACGCTTACTACCAGACGGCCAGCCGCATGCTCGGCGTCACTGAGAACCATCTGTTGGGTCCGGCAGACCGGCTCCTCAAACGCGCAGCAGACGCCATTGGTGTGGGTGATACGTACTACCGGACTCGAGTCGGCATCTACCAGGGGGCGGAGGGCGAGGCCGGCGGCGAAACTCATCCTGACCCCTACTTCGGCGGAGACGGCCCGCCGCGCACGACCTGCACGGCCTGTGGTGGCTGCATGATAGGATGCCGTCACAACGCCAAGAACAGCCTCGACAAGAACTACCTCTATTTCGCCGAGAAGCATGGCGCTCGCGTGTTCGCAGAAACCAAAGTGGTGGGGGTCGCCTGCTTAAACGGTAAAGCTGACGGCAGCGATGGCTACGAAGTGCAGACAGTAAGATCCACCGCTTGGTTCCGCAAACACCCGCGCCGGTTCACCTGTCGCGGGCTGGTCTTCGCGGGATCGGCGCTCGGGAGCATGGATCTCCTCTTCCGTCTTAAAGAAAGAGGCTCGCTGCCCGCCATCAGCAATCAACTGGGTCACCGTGTGCGTACGAATGCGGAATCGCTGATCGGTGTGCGCGTCCCCGGCTCGCGCGAGGACCTATCGAAAGGCATTTCCATCGGTTCGGGGATACACCTGGATGAGTATACGCACATCGAGGCAGTGCGTTATCCACGGGGCGCAGACGCAATGGGCTTGCTGTGTATGCTGTTGACCAGCGGGAGGCCCGGCTGGACACGAATCTTGCGGATGATTAGAAACCTCTTCGTGGCGCTCGTTCGTCATCCGCTCAAAACCCTTCGCTCCCTGCATCCCTTCGGCTGGGCGAGCGAGGTCCTTATCCTGCTCTGTATGCAGACTCTCGACTGTCACCTGGATATGCGACTGGGGAGGCTCTGGTTTTGGCCTTTCAGGAAAGTGCTGGTAACCAGCGGTCCGCGCGTCCCTACTTTCATTCCACAAGCCAACGATTTTGCCTCGAAGATCGCTCAGATGATCGGCGGCACCGCCATGAGCATGATCACAGAAATCCTGTTCGATATCCCAACTACGGCGCACATCCTGGGTGGCTGTGCCATGGCCGCCTCGCCGGCCGAAGGCGTGGTTGACCGCCGGAATCGAGTCTTCGGCTACAAGAATATGTACGTGTGCGACGGCTCGATCGTCGCCATGAACTTAGGAGTCAACCCCAGCCTCACCATCTGCGCGCTCACGGAACGAGCCATGAGCTATATCCCGCCGGCAGCCAAAACCGAATGGAATGACGGCGCGGAGAGCCTTGCGTCACGCGAGCTAGTTCATTAAGCCCGAATTCCGAAGTTCCGAGGCTCTGTGAGAAGAAACCCCTCACCTGGCTCGCTACTCTCGCCACCCTCTCCCCAAGGGAGAGGGTGTCCCGCAGCCGGCGTCGTCATCAGTCCGTCAGCTGACGGAGACGGGTGAGGGGTTACTTCCGAGAATCCAAACACCCGTTCCGTTCTCGAGGTCTTCAAGGCAGGCAATTCAGATTCACCGAGTTGGCCTGGAAGCGCCAAATTCAACTTCGGAATTCGGGTTAAGCATGCCCGCTCACCTCAGCCCCCGGAGGATGACAAGTGTAGCCCATTCCGTAAGAACGCGTGTGAGGAATGGCGAAATGGGTCATCCTTCGCTTCGCTCAGGATGACAACCCGTCGGATTCTTCCAATCCTTCAACCCTGAGTAAAAGCAAGAGACTCACAACTTCTTTTCCAGGCTCGCCAGCATGGTGGCCAGTCCTCGCACGCGCCGCGCCGGCCCCAGCCCGAAAAGGAATTCCTCGAAGCCTTGCGCGAAGCGTCGTGCCTTGGCGCTGTAACCATACCACCAGACCTTCGGTATGCCCGGCGCCAAATCCGTATCGATGTATTTCACTTGCACCATTTCCATCAGGCCGAGACGCGAATGGGTGCGGCCGATGCCGCTCGCCTTGACGCCGCCGTGCGGGGCCTCGGAGATCCCGAAGTAGCTGATGCAGTCATTCACCATCACCGCTCCCGCTTCAATCTGACGCGCCAGTCGTTCGCCACGCTTTCGGTCGCGAGTCCAGACACTGGCCGAGAGCCCAAAGTCGGAATCATTGGCCAACGCCACAGCCGCAGCTTCATTTTCCACCACCATGATGGGCAGCACCGGCCCGAACGTCTCCTCTCGCATCAAGCGCATTTGCTGATTCACGCGGGTTATCACCGTGGGCTCGAAGAAGAACCCCTTGAGGCCGGGAAGATTGGGACGGTGCCCCCCGCACAACACCTCTGCGCCTTGTGTCACTGCCTCGCAAACCTGCTGTTCTACGATACCAACCTGACGATCCCGGATCAGCGGGCCAACCTCGGTGGAAGGATCGCCGCCGCGCCCGAGGCGCAGGCGTTTGGCCTTGGAAACGCAAAGGGCGATGAATCTCTCGGCCACGTCGCGGACCACGTATACTCGCTCGACCGAAACACAGGTTTGACCGGCGTTGGTGAACGCACCCCAGACGGCGCCGCTCGAAGCAGTTTCGACGTTCGCATCCGCGCAAACAATCATCGCGTCTTTGCCCCCCAGTTCGAGCACCGTGGGCAGGAGCCGTTCGGCCGCCTTAGCCTGAATGCGCTTGCCCGTCGCCACGCTGCCGGTGAAGATCAACTTATGAATGGCCGCCGCAGCGAGAGCTTGGCCCGTCGGTCCATCGCCCAGGATCACCTGCGCAACACCCGGCGGAAGCTTCGCAGCCTCCAGAAGGCCGCGGATGGCCAGGCCAACCTGCGGCGTAAGCTCCGACGGCTTGAGGACCACTGTGTTTCCTGCTACCAGGGCTGGGATAATCTCATTGAAGGGAATGGAAAAGGGGTAGTTGGCGGGCGAGATGATTCCGAGGACGCCGTAAGGCTCAAACTCGAGGCGTCCTCGCTTCAGCTTCATCGCCAGATTGTGATGTGGCACCGGTTGCGACGACAGAAACTTCCGAGCCCGCCGCCCGAAGTACTCGAGTGCGTCAAGCACTACTGAGACCTCGGTGAGCATCGCCTCAACTACAGGCTTGCCAGCCTCTCGGGTGATCAGGGCGGCAATCTCGTCACGCCGGGCATAGAGCAGTTCCTTCAAGCGAAAGAGATACGAAGCTCGCTCCGCGACGCTCAGGCGGCGCCAGGCGGCCAGCGCCTGCGAAGCACTACCCACCGCCTTGTGAACCTCCGCGTCGGTGGCCGCTTCGTACTCCGCCAGCAAATCGCCGGTCGCAGGATTCAATGACTGGATTTTTCGACGCACTCCTGCCTGTTCGCCCATTTCCAGGGCAGCGTTTGCAGTTTGCATAATTCACCCCTTTATACCTACTTTACACCAAGCCGGTGCAGGCTGCGAGAGGAGAAGGGTGAGGCCATCTTCCTTGCGGATGACACATTCTGGGCTCTTTCACGCCTTATCTCCATCGATGCGCCAAGTGCGGGTCCAGGGGCGGTTCGGTCACCGCCCCTACGCCTTACGCGAGATGGCGCAGACGTGCCGTTCTTTGGCATGTCTCCGCCTCTCTGACGCTCAGAAGGCGCATACATCCCGACAAAAACCGCCGGAACGTCTGCGCCACCCACCGATGTTGGGCCTAACAGTCCGTTTTGGTGCGATGTAAGGCTCGTTGCCCGTCAAATCCGTTGTGCCACCCGGAGAGAGGATTTAATGCGGAGGCTCAATGGCCGATAGGGCAAGTGGGACGACATATGGAGCGCCGCGAAAGACGCCGTAGTCAGGAGGGACGTGATGTGCGTCAGCAGAAGGCAAAAGAGACTGGCGAGTCAGACCTCCGGGAAGTCAGCCGTCGCTCGCCGGGCGGGCCAGCAAAGGTCTATTAAGGACAAAGTCTAAGGGGGCTCAAAGTGGAATCAATCGAGAGCTTAATCTACACGCTGGAAAGCTTGAGTGGCGCTCTTTCGACGAGAGACAAGAACAAGGCATTGGAGGCCATCGCGCTGCTCCTGCAACAGTTCACGGCGACGTTTGGGCACGCCACGCGAATTTTTTTGGCGATTCTCTTCCTTCAGACGTTAAAAGTCCACACCCTTTATGGAGAGTTCGAGGAGGCACGTGGTGGCGCAACGGCGCTCCTGGCCAGGCTCCGAGCTGTGAACACGGCAATCAAACAGTCCGCTGCCCAATCCACGCCGACCAATTCCGATGAATTTCGAGAAGGCGTGCTCGACGACGTGATGAACGCGGAAATAGCGCCAGGGTACGCGCTGCCTTTAGCCAGAGGCGAGGGAGCGCGAGGCTGGGGCGGCTGGCGCCAGAGCGCCGTAACCCTCCTCGTGAACTCCGTTCGCGGCTTACCCGCGTATCAAGCCGGCGGAGCCGAGTAGACATCGTTGGACCGCTTGCTCACTCGTACACGCTCTTCGCTTCCTCCGGGCTCGGCAGGTGGTCGGTTGGTCGAGCCCACCAGACGTAAAAGGTGGGCAGCAGGAAGATGCTCATCAGCAGGTCGGCGATCAATCCGCCCACAATAACGATGGCAAAGGGGCGTTGCGAATCGGACCCGATGGCGTGGGACATTGCCGCCGGCAACAGACCAAGGGTCGCAACCAACATAGTAATCATGATGGGGCGGAGGCGGCGGACTGCTCCCTCAACCGCTGCGTCTTCGATCGTGCGGCCGCGCGCCCGCAGTTGGTTGATATACTCCACCATGATCACGCCGATCTGAACCGCAACTCCGAACAAAGCAAGAAAGCCCACTCCCGAGGACACGCTCAGGTGCGTCCCGGTCACCCAGAGTGCCAGCAAACCTCCCACCGGCGCCACCAGCATGTTCACCAGATTCAGACAAGCCCACTTGGCGGAGCCAAACGCGCCGTAGATAATCAGGAAGATTAAGAATGCGGTGAGGGGCACAATGAAGAGGAGGCGAGCCTCCGCCCGCTTCTGGCTTTCGTATTCGCCTTCCCAATCGATGTGATAACCCCGCGGTAATTGAGCCTGCGCGTTGACCTTTTGGATAGACTCCTCGACTGCGCTGCCCAAATCGCGGCCACGCACGCTGTACTTGATGGCGATGTAGCGTTGGTTCCCCTCGCGGTAAATCTCGGAAGCGCCGTCGCGCTCTTCGATATTGCAGAGCTGAGCGAGCGAAACCCGTTCGCCCGTGGGCGCGAGCAATCGAATGTCTTCAATCGCTTCCCGCGTGTCACGATATTGCGGCAGATAGCGCAACACCAGATCGTAGCGTGCCTCTCCGTCCAGCACCTGCGTGAGGGCGTTGCCGCCCACCGCCGTCTGGATGGCATCTTGCACGTCGGCGACGTTAATCTGATAGCGTGCCGCCTGGCGGCGGTCCACCGTTACGTTTAAATTCGGCTGGCCCAGAACGCGAAAAACTCCCAAGTCCTCGATCCCTTTCACGCCGCGCATCACCCCCACGATCTGATCCGCGAGGCCTTCCAAGGTCTTCAGATCGTCGCCATAGACCTTTGTTGCCAATTCCCCCTTCACACCGCTGACCGCCTCCTCCATGTTGTCCTCGATCGGTTGAGAGAAGTTCCAGATCGCGCCCGGTATCTTTTCCAATTCGCGATCCATGGCTGCGATCAATTCTTCTTTGTTCTGGTGAAAGACAGGGCGCCACTGTTTTTCGGGCTTCAAGCCGACGAAGTATTCCGTGTTGAAGAACCCCGTGCTATCCGTTCCGTCGTCGGGGCGGCCCGCTTGGCTGGTGGTCTCGTATACTTCCGGAAAGGAGGCCAGCAACACCCGGACTTGGTTTGCCAGCCGGATGCTCTCCGTCGGCCCGGTGCTGGGCGCCAGGGTGCCGCGCACCCAGAGCGAGCCTTCGTCCAAGTGCGGTAGGAACTCCGATCCGATAGCTCCGCTTAGCACGAGGTAACCGGCCCCTGCGAACGCCAGGAGGGTAATGCCCAACATCACCCAGCGGTGATGAACGGTTCGGCGCAACGCACGTTGATATTGAACCGTAAGCCAGGCAATAACAGGGTTGTCCCATTCCCGGAACTCTCTGCGAAAGAGAAAACTCGCCAATACGGGTGCGATGGTCATGGAGAAAATAACCGCGCCGAGCAGGGCAAACGCCACAGTCCAGGCCATGGGGCGGAACAGCCGGCCCTCCACCCGCTGCAACGTGAAGATTGGCAAATAAGCGGTGATGATGATGATGATGGCGTAAAATACCGGCCTTTGCACTTCGTGAGCCGCGGCGCGAATTCGCTCCTGGGTTGTCTTGTACACCTCCTCCCTCAGGTCGAGGTGCCGCACAATATTCTCAATCATTACCACCGCGCCATCCACTACCATTCCGAAATCAAGCGCTCCCAGGGAAAGTAGATTGGCGGGGATTTTTCGCAGGTCGAGACAAATGGAGGCGAAGAGCAGCGCGAACGGAATCGTGGTCGCCACGATAAGGGCGCCCCGAACGTTGCCGAGGAAGAGGAGCAGAATAATGGTAACCAGAATGAACCCTTCCGTGAGATTGTGCAGGACGGTGTGCGTGGTGAAGTGAACCAGATCGCTGCGGTCGATGAAGGGAACAATCTTGACCCCCGCCGGCAAGAGACGAGTGTTCAGCTCCTCGACCTTCTTGTGCAGGCCTTCCAGCGCGTCCTCGGGCTCAGCTCCTTTCCGCATGGGCACCCAGGCGGAGACCACGTCGTCGTTGTCGATGATTTTCCCGTCTTCGCGGCGAATGGCGCGGCCGAACTGGCCCAGGCGAATCCTCGGGCCTTGCTCCACCACTGCGATATCTTTCATGCGTAGCGGCGTGCCGCTCTTGGTCGTGATGACGGTATTTTCGATATCGTGCACGCTCTTCACCAAGCCTACTTCGCGCACGTTGATCTGTTGCAAGCCGGCTTCGATGAAGCTGCCGCCCGCATTGACGTTGTTGCTCGCGAGTTGTTGCTCCACCTGGCCGATGCTGAGCCCGTAAGCGACGAGCTTGTTAGGATCGACGCGAACCTGGTATTCGCGCGTGGGCCCGCCAAAGCTTGCCACGTCTACGATATCGGGAGCCGCTTTGAGGTTTTTCTCCACGACCCAGTCTTCCAGCGACTTCAAATCCATCACGTCGTACTGAGGATTGCTGCTGTAAAGCGTGAAGAAGTAGATTTGACCAACGGGACTCCAGTCCGTGCCCATCTGGGGCACGACGCCCGGCGGCAAAGTAACCTGTGCGAGTCGCTCGAGCACCCTTTCCCGGTTCCAGGCATTCACCGAGTCATCGCTGAAGATCAGCTTCAGATCGGAGAGCCCGAAGAGGGAAAACGATCGCAAGTGGACGATTTCCGGAATTCCATTCATCACATTTTCAAGCGGAATCGTCACCTGCTGTTCGATCTGTTCCGCGGAAATGCCCGGCCACTGGGTGATGATTTCAACGTAATTATCCGCCACGTCAGGGTAGGCTTCGACGGGGAGTCGGTGGAACGAAATGACGCCCCAGCCAAACAGCACCAGCGCCGCCGCCAGCATCAGCAGGCGTTTGTTCAAAGCGAAATCAACCGCAGCACGGATCATGGTAGTTGTCAGTTCTCAGTCGTCAGTCAAGCAAACCTGGAAACTTGAAACTGGAAAATAGAAACTGAAAGTTCGAAGATCGTCTGGCGATGCGAAGTTCGATGTAGGTACAACGCTTTTCGATTTTCCAGTTTCCATTTTCCAGTTTCCATTTTCGATTTTCGGCCTCACTCACTGCTCAACCGTGGCCTGGAGCGTCAGGGCGTTGGCCACAACCTGTTGGCCGGGACGCAGCCCCGAGATGACTTCCTGCGTCTCATTATTACCTCGCGCGGGCGTGCTTTGTGCCGATCCGGGTGAGCCCGCACGGGACGTCCCGACGAGCATTTTTCCCACCACCACCTCGAGGCGCCGGAAACGGCCCCCTTCAACAGGGACATAGACCCAATCGCGGTCGTGCATGTGCACGATGGCGCTTGCCGGAACGGCAGCACGGACTTCCTTCTTCATTCCGTAGAACGTCGCAGTGACGAACATGCCGAGCCGCAGGATGCCCGGATTCTGAACCTCCAGCCGCACCTTCGCCGTGCGCAGGTTGGGATCGAGGATCGGCCCAATATTGCTGATCCTGCCTTTCAGCAACCGATCCGGGTAAGCAGTCAAATGAATGTCCGCGTACTCGCCGAGGCGGACAAAGGGAAGGTCATTCTCATACACGTCGCAAAGCACCCAGACGCGCGAGAGGTCGGAGATAGTGAACGGGTTTGGTCCCGTCAGGCCCTGCACGCCCGCCGCATTCGTCACTTGCTGATCGGTGATAACTCCGGAAGCGGGCGCCCGGATTTCGATAATAGCAGCGGGATGGTTGATGTCGGCCCCCAATACCCGCAGATGTTCGATAGCGGTTTCGACGGTGACCTTGGCTTTCGCTTCCGTGTCCTCAGCTACCTGATAGTCGTTCAGCGATACGGCGCCGTGGTCGTAGAGCAGCTTCGAGCGTTCAAGCTGAGTGCGCGCCAAATTCTCATCGGCAACGGCCTGCCGGTAGTCCGAAAAAGCTTGAGCGATGTCCGCGCTCTGAATGCGCATCAGGACTTGCCCTTTGCTGACGGTGTCGCCCAGACGGGCGTTGATCTCCACCACACGCCCCGAAGCGATAGAAATCACCGGAATATTACGTGATACGTCCGGCCCGACCGCGCCGGTCACATTCAGTTCAGGCGCAGCCTCCCGCTCACCGGCTGTGGCGAGTCCAAATTGTTCCGGATGGTCTACTTTGAATGCGCCGCCATCCTGCTCGTGCTCCACTTCGGCCGGCGGAGGAGCCTCGGCGGCAGCGTCAGCTTGCCGTCCCTTGCAGCCTGAAAGCAGACAACAAGCGAGTCCGGCGATCAGCGCCAAACTAATCATTGTGGAATTACGCCAATTCATCATCCACCTTGTCGAGCGGAAACTCACAACCCCAAACGGTCACTTAAGAATCGAATCAAACGCTTCAGGCCTCGTCAGGAGCGGCGGTCCCGCCGGCGGCTTTCTCGCGCGAGCCGCCTCGCGATTCGCTCCGTAGCGCCGGCCCTTGAATCGTCACGATGGACTCCTGCCTCCAGGCAAGTGCGGCCAATGCGCGGCCAGCCGCTAGTCGCAGAGGAATCGGTGCCAAGCTACCGCACGCTAGAGCGCCTTATGCAGTTTGAGTATTCGCCGTCGCAGTAGGTTGCCAGAACCGAAGAGGGGGACCACGAGTACGCGAGCGGTGCGGGGAACCGCTTGGAAGGCGGAGATCGCAGAGCTGAAGAGTCAGATGTTCGTTTAGAGTTTCTTTGTGAAAAGATGGCCCCTGCGAGTAATCAGGCCAGTTCCTGGAGAATTCCGGGACAACCGCCTGAAATACTTCGCCAGCGGGATCAGACAGGAGCCTCGGACCCTTGCCCCATACCGGTTGGAAGTCGAAAGCCGGATCGCTTCGAACAAACCCACCGTGGCCGTCGTTGATCCACACTCCGATTGGGGTGAACCACCAGGCGCTGGTGACGATGAGGTCTGGCTCCCAGTCGCCGTTTACGTCGCGGGGAATGATACGCAATCCGCCTCGCTCGGCGAAGACGCTGAATGAGCTTCGGCCCGCACGAGAACTAAGATCAAGATCAATCCGGTACCGAAAGCCGCTCGGCGCCCAGCCCTCCAGCTTGGCGACAGCAAGGTCGGGGCGGCCATCGCCATCAAGGTCCGCAATGGCGCAGCCCTGATCGCAGAACGAGGGTGCGATGGGCACTTGCCGGGCTGGGGGAGTCGTTGCACTCGAGGCCCAACCGGGTAATGCCCAAACCGTGCACAGCACGAGGAGCGTCCGGAGAGGGAACGATGGTTGGTGGGCAACACTCCGCTCTCCCATTCTCGGAAAGAAACCAGCCAACGGGTGACAAGGAGGCGCGGCTGAGTCTTCTCCAGGACTAACTTCCCTGTCGGACATCGAGTTGAGACGAGGCCACGTCCACATCGCAGTATGTCAGTTTCTGGCCCTCGAAGGTCAGGCGCACGCTTGACCGGAGACCCGCTAAGCCAACAGGTAGAATTGTATAGGCCTCGGGTAGGAGCCTGTCAAGGGCAGCGCCGGTGCTGCGCTCGATGTGGCACCCAATCCAGGTTAGCCCGGAGGCCGGTTTCACAACTGACATCCTGCCTCCGATGACCAATTCGTGGTATGGTGGAATTGTTTTCCTGACTTTCCGTAGGCTTCGGCCTTCACTGACGAATCTGATGCCAAACAAGAAACCAGCCGAGGCGGTGTCTGGCCGCCCGCGCACTGGCTCCAGGATGCAAGAGATGATCGGCCGCGTTGACTGGCGGGTGAAGGGGCCGAAGCTCCTCCTTTTGGCCTCCGTAGTGGTCCTCGGCGGCATGCTGGTGGCAGGGCTCTGGCCGTTTCACTCGCCCAGGAATCAGGTGACGTGGCTCAGCGGCGGCAACGGCCTGCAGTTTGGTCGGCATGGGATGATCCTGAGCTCAGGCAAGTTTACGGCTGCGCATGAGCCTGTGAATGGCCCCTGCAGCCTGGAAATCTGGTTCGAGCCCGCTCGAACTTGGATATCGAGAACTCTCTTGTCGTTTTACGCTCCCGAGAGGCGTCGACAATTCTCACTCGTCCAATCCTTGACCGATCTCAGCTTGCAAAGTGAAGTCCTCGAGAAACACTACCAAACCCTCACCACAAGATTTGATGTGGCGGATGTCTTCTATCAGGGAAAACTGGCGTTCGTGACCCTCACAGCAACAAGAGGAGACACATCGGTCTATCTTAACGGCGCGCCGATCAAGACGACTGCCAACTTTCCGATCTCGATCGAGGACTTCGCCGGCCGGCTTGTCGTCGGCAACTCACCCATAGCCGGAGACAGTTGGCCGGGCCGGGTGCGAGGCCTTGCTGTATATCGCGCCGCGCTCTCTCCGGTCGAGGTCCGCCAAGACTTCGAGACATGGTCGAGGACGGGGCGGCCGGACATTTCCGAAACTCGCGACGCCGTGGCGCTTTATGTGTTTGGCGAACACGCAGGCAACGTGATTCACAACCAAGTGCCGTCTGGAACCGACTTATATATCCCGGACCGTTACATGATTGTGGACCAGGCTTTCCTCCGCCCTTTCTGGGTTGAGTATTATCCATCTCGAAGCTATTGGGAAGGCGTTGTTTTAATCAATGTTATAGGTTTCATTCCTTTTGGGTTCCTCTTCTGCGCCTACTTTTCAGTCCGCGGACGAATCACCAGCCCTGCCTTGGTCACCATCCTGCTCGGTTTCACGGTCAGCCTTACGATCGAATGCCTCCAGGCCTCATTGCCAACGCGTGATTCCGGCACCACAGACCTCATTACCAATACCTTGGGGACCTGCATCGGGGTTTGGGCTTATCGCTGGAGTTTCTGGAGATTCCTTGTCGCGAAAATCTGGATGGGAATTGTGGGTCTCTAATGTCCCGGGTCAGATGTTCGTTGACAAAATCTATCTCATGCTCGACCGTTCTCTAGAGCCCCGTCAGGGGCGGCATAGAGTAGCCCAGGGCGTGAGCCCTGGGTTAGATGGCCCTCACCCCGCCTTCGGCACCCCTCTCCCGCATGGCGGGAGAGGGGACGGAGGTGAGGCTGGGCTCTCGCGACCCACGGCTTACGCCGTGGGCTACTCGCTGCCGCCCGCTCCGCGGGCTGAATTATTCAACGAACTTCTGATTCGGGACACCGGCGCGGGTCGGCGCTATTCGAGCTTGAAGCGAGTCGATGCCAGATAGTAAAGCCGGCGCCAGACAAGCCGGTTGATGGTCACGACCATCGCCGCCAAGAAGATTGTTGCGGCCAGGAGAAGGCGGGAGTTCCCGGTGTCCGTGGCCTGGCTGATCAGCGCGCCAAGTCCTGTGGTTGCAAAGGTTTGCTTGCGAAAGTGAAAGTATTCCGCGACGATGCTGGCGTTCCACGCTCCGCCGGAGGCAGTGACCAGGCCGGTAATCAAGTAAGGAAAAATCCCGGGCAAGAGCAAGGTGCGCCAACGCTCGAGGTTGCCCAAGCGGAACACTCCGCACACTTCCCTGAGGTCCGTCGGAATGGCGCTGGCCCCTGCAATGACATTGAAGAGGATGTACCACTGTGTGCCCAACAGCAACAAAACAATCGAGCCGATTCCCAGTCCGCCGCCCAGCCGAATAAGCACCAGCAGAATGATGGGGAACAAAGCTGTGGCGGGCACCGAGGCGGCAATTTGGGCGATGGGTTGGGCGTATGCTGAGAGTCTCGGCCTTAACCCGATGTAAAGCCCTACCGGAACAGTCCAGAGGGCCGCGAGCAAGAGAGTCGCCTCGACTCGAAGAAAGGTCGCGCCGGCTCCCAACAGAATCTGTCCAATTTCCGTGCTCGAAAGCGCCACGAGCATGATGAGCATCTTCGCGACCGCGTAGGCAACGCCGACGACGCAGCCTGCCACGAGAGTCCACAGAACCAACTTCCCTGCCCTGCGCCCCAGTTGTTGTTGAGACGCTGATGGTTGAGCTCTGGCAAAGAACAGATTCAACCGCTCGCGCAAGGGCAAGATCGACAGGCGCGCGGCGATCGGCAGGATCTTCGAGCGGCGAAGTAGATCGAGCACCGGAGAGCGCGGCGGGAATGCCGCTTCCACCTGCTCGAATTTGAACTTCTCCGCCCAGGCGATCATGGGACGCCAGATGATCTGGTCTACGAGCACGACCACCGCCACCATGGCGGCCAGCCCCCAGATAATGGCTCGCGTGTCGTCCGCATTGGAGGCAGTCTGAAGATAGGAACCAAGCCCGGGCAGGCGGAGGTCGCGATTTCCCAGGACGAACATCTCGCATGCCATCAGAAAGAACCAGGCGCCTGCAACCGACATCATGGAATTCCAGATCAGGCCTATGGCCGCGTAAGGCAATTCCATCTGGGTGAACCTCTGCCACCAACTCAACCGGTAGATCATCGCCGCTTCCCGCATTTCGCGCGGAATACTCTTCAGCGACGAGTAGAAGCTGAAGGTCATGTTCCACACCTGCCCGGTGAGGATCAATACGATGCACCCCAACTCCACGCCCAGTTGGCGAGTGGGGAACAAGGCGACCATCGCCACCATCACCGTGGGGAGAAAGCTGAGCACAGGAATTGACTGGAGAATATCCAGCAGCGGAACCATGAACCGTTCGGCCTTCGAGTTGTAAGCGGCAATATACCCGTACACAAAGGTAAACAGCAAGCTGAGGACGTAGGCTACCGCGATGCGAAGGAGCGAGAACATTGCGTACCTGGGCAATGCTCCGGGATGCAGTTGAATCTCAGCCTGAGTGTTGACCGGCCCAACCCCATAGCGGCTGAAGGAAACTACGGCATAGAAAATCGCCAGACCTGTCAGGAAGATGGGAGTATCTCTGAGGAGGGAAGAAACACTGCCGGGAATGATTCCCCACGGTCGAGGCACGGACCCGGCTTTTTCTGTCGGCAGATGCATAATTGGCTTCAAATGTCCATGTCGAATCTGAGCGCGGCCCGATATCTGGGGTAGTCACGCGCGCCCTGAAAGGGCACCAGAAAGTAGCCGGGGGCAACGCCCCATAAGCGCTAAAATTCGGCTTGACCGAGTAGCCCCGAATGGGGCCAACCGTGAGTAGCCGCAGGTTTTAACCTGCGGATGACGGGAGCGTCCCCAAGTCCTTCCAACCCCAACGGGGTTGACCTCGGACGGGTCGGCCCCTCCAGGGCCGGAATGTTGACGGAAGCTTCATTTTCCGTAGGTTTCACCTACGGCTACTCACAGTGTCCCGCTTCGCGGGACGCAATACACAGGGCCGGGTTGACTGAAGGCGGCTCTTACATTAGCGCATAGGGGGCAACCCCCCCGGCTACTTCATGAATCCCCTTCGGTGATTCTCAATGCCCAATTACCTCTTCGCTAGCCCCTGCTCCCTCGTGCAGCATCAGCCTGTCGCTTTCGGAATCGTAAGTGTAAATCTCCCCGTAGCGGCCCCAATCGAGCGCCGTGTTTATCTGCCGCTTAGCCTCATCCTCCGACAAGCGCTCCTCGACAATGTCCCGAAAGAACTCGAGCGGCATGGCATGGTCCAACTTGCTTTTCAGGCTGTTATTGATCTGCTGAAGCAGCGGGACGTTGGCCAGCGCGGCCTCGCGGAAAAGGAGCTTGCGGGTGGAAATATCGGCTTGGGCAAAGGCCTTGCCCTCAGGAGTGATCTCAACGTCGCCCTTATCCGACTTGGCGAAGGCCAGCAGGGTCGCGCCTTCAACGATCGGCACCAGGTCGGCAAAATCCATCGAGAGCTTCTCCGCCAGATGGTAGAGGTCCTCTTTCTCGCTGTGGTCATTCAGTATTTCGAGCAGCCCGGCAATGGCGCCCGGGCGTGCATGGGGCAGCATCAAGGAAGTCTTCTTGGCCGGCCGGGACGCGGCAGACAGGGGGCCGGGCTCAAGCTGCGGCTGCGTCATTAATTTGTAGATGTAGTCCACATAGACAAGGAACTCGGCGGAAGTGTGGTCCCTGGGTTGGCGCAACGGGACTCGGAAGTCGGCCCGGATTCTCGCCGGGTTGCGCCCCAGGACGATGATTCGGTCGGCAAGCAGAACTGCCTCCTCGATGTTGTGCGTCACCAGGAAAATGCTCCGCGTGGGTATCTTCTTCCCTAGCCACAACTCCATCAGTTCGCCGCGCAAGTTCTCAGCCGTCAGAACGTCAAGAGCCGAAAACGGCTCATCCATGAAGAGAATTTCAGGCTCGACGGCCAGAGCGCGGGCAAAGCCGACGCGCTGCTTCATCCCGCCGGAGAGTTCTTTGGGGTAAGCCGTTTCGAAACCCTTCAATCCGACTTTATCCAGGGCGCGAAGGGCGCGATGGTGACGTTCGAAGTGTGCCATGCCCCGCGCCAGGAGGGGAACCTCAACGTTATCCAGAACCGTGAGCCAGGGGAACAGAGCGAAACTCTGAAAAACGATGGCGAGGTTTGGGCTGCTCTCGCTCAGCGGCTCATCGTGCCAGAGGACTTTGCCGGCGGAAGGCGGGGTGAGTCCCGTGAGGATGCGTAGAAGAGTGGATTTGCCGCTTCCGGATGGACCCAGAAGCGCCACAATCGAGTCCGGCTCGACAGACAGGTCAAGGGGAGCGATGACCTGAACCTCCCTGCCGTCCGGCTGAACAAAGGACTTTTCAATCTGGGAGGCCGCAATGATGGGTTTCACCGCCGCCGGCGCCCGCGCAATGGCCGCACCTGGCGCTTCCCCGCGTACGTCGGCAGGCCGCTCGCCCGAGAGTTCGTCCATCAGATGCTGCCAGGCTTCTTCCGGCAGTTCGTCGAAGAACTCATGGCGCTCCTCGGGCCGCGTCTTGTCGATGATGGCGCGCAGGTCCTTTACCGTCCGGGAGTGGAGCAGGACGTAAGAATGGTAATAAGGAAAGTGGCTGACCAGAGTCGCCGCGTAATCAACCGGCAAAGCCCGAAACACGATCTGCTGCTCTTCAAACGGGATGCTCATGACCGATTCGGCAGCGGCGTCGGGCTCGAGCCGCTGGAGAAAGGCCACAACCAGGTCAGTGCGTCCCTGCGACAACAGCTCTTGCAGTTTTTCGGCAGCCGGTGGGTTCATCAAACCCATATTACCAGAAGCAGGAAGGGCTGGGAGTCAGGAGTCAGGAGGAAACCAACGCTCGGAAGGGCGGGGCTTTGGCCCCGCCGTCCAGGTGAGTAGGATTGAATGGGCCTTTCGGCCCTGAAGGCGCGCCGCTTCAGGGGCTAAAGCCCCGCGTATGCCTTCCGCAATTCGCGGCGGGGCTAAAGCTCCGCCCTTCCGCTTTATAACTCCTTCCGTTTTCCATCATTCTCGCCGATAATAGATATTGAATGCACTATACTCACCCTTTTTGAGAGAAACATGTCAACCAATCGCCGTCCGGATCCCGAGCAACTGTTGCGTCAACTTCAGGCCGAGGAGCAGTACTTCCGGCGCGGACGCCTCAAGATATTTCTCGGCTACGCGGGAGGCGTGGGCAAATCGTTCCGCATGCTGGACGAGGCGCGGCGGCGGCGGGAGCGGGGAGAAGACGTGGTGGTGGGCGCGATCCAACCCAAGGCCTCGCCGGAAGTTGATGCTCTCTTACAACGTATGCTGGTGATCCCGCAGGGAAACGTGGGAGGCGTGCCCACGATGGACGTCGAGGCCATCTTGCGCCGTCATCCGCAAGTCTGCCTTGTGGACGGCCTTGCTTACGACAACCCTCCCGGCAGCGCCCACCCCAAGCGCTGGCAGGATGTCGAGCATCTGCTTTCAGCGGGCATCTCCGTCATCGCGACGGTCAACCTCCAACACATCGAAGAGCGGCGCGAACAGGTCGAGAAGATCACGCACAAGCACGTTGCGGAGACCGTGCCGGAAAGCTTCTTACGCAATGCGGACGAAATCGAAATCGTGGACGCCCCGCCGGACTTTTGCCTCCAACGCGGCTCCAGCCCGTCGTTTATCAACGGCGCGGGCTCAACGGCGCTCGCTCCGCAACAGCTTTCGGAGTTGCGGGAGATCGCACTACTGCTGGCCGCGGACGTCGTCGATTATCAGCTTGAAGCTTACCTGGTGCGGCACGGGATTCAGCAGCTATGGGGAACCCACGAGCGCATCCTGGTATGCGTTTCCCCTTACGTTGACGCCGCCAGGATGATCGCCAGCGGAAGGCGCAACGCCGACCGATTCCACGGGGAATTGTTTGTCGCCTACATCGATCGCCCAGACATGACGCCGGAAGAGAAGAGTGTGCTGGAGCGAAACCTGGATCGGGCGCGGGCTGTCGACGCGCGCATCGAAGCTCTGGATGGAGAGGACCCGGCGGACGCCATCATCCAGTTCGCCCGCGCCCATGGCATTTCGCAGATCTTCACGGGAAACCGAATGAACCTAGGCTGGTGGGATCGCATCTTCGGCCGGCCGCTCGACCACCTTATCCGGGCGGCCGAAAATATCGACGTGAGAGTGTTTCCAGCATAGGATTCCGCGCATGTCCGACTCTCCTCATCGAGGCACCCTGAAAATCTTCCTGGGCTACGCTGCCGGCGTGGGAAAGACTTACCAGATGCTGGACGAAGCCCATAAGCTGAAGGAGGAGGGCGTGGACGTCGTTTTGGGCTACTTCGAGCCGCACGGCCGCAAAGACACCATTGCTAAAGCCGAAGGCCTGGAAGTCATTCCGCGGCGCAAGATCGAGTACCGCGGAGCAGTGTTCGGGGAAACGGATGTCGAGGCCATCCTGCGCCGCAGCCCACAGGTCTGCGTCATCGACGAGTTTGCTCACACGAATATCCCGGGTTCACAGCACGGCAAGCGCTGGCAAGATGTGCGCATCCTGCTGGATGCGGGTATTAACGTCCTGACCACCATGAACGTGCAGCATCTCGAAAGCCTCAATGACCAGGTGTGGCAGTTCACGGGCATTCGGGTGCGCGAAACCATCCCCGATTGGGTCGTGAAGCAATCCGACGAAGTGGTCATGGTTGACCTGCCTCCGCAGGCCCTGCTCAACCGGCTGATGCGCGGCGTCGTTTACACTCCCGAGAAAGCCCAACAGGCGATGGAGAATTTCTTTAAGGAGTCGACCCTGGTCGCCTTGCGCGAATTGGCGATCCGCCAGACGGCGCACGAAGTCGATGTTCGCCAATCCGTCCAGGACGAAACACAGTCCGCAGAAACGGGCGGCGAAAACCTCGGGTCGAGCGCCTCTCCGCGGGCACGTTCCCCGGAGTGCATCCTCATCCTGATCACTGAAGACCCCTCGTCCGCAGCCCTCATCAGGCGCGGCAAGCGTGTGGCCGATTACTTGCAAGCGGAGTGTCTCGCAGTCTGCATCCTGCGCGAAGGAAGCCTTCAGAATATTGACGTGGCGCGGCGCGAGTCCGTCGAAAAGCACATGAACTTCGCCCGCAACTTGCAGATTGAGCCCAGCGTCTTGCAGGGCGATGATGTGGCCCAAACCCTGGTGGAATTTGCGCGCTCACACAAAGTCACCCAGATCTTCATTGCCCGGCCCCAGCAAAAGAAATGGCCCCTGGCCTTCGGCCATGGCCTGGTAGAACGGGTCGTGCGCCTGGCCCACGACATCCAGGTCACCATCGTAGCCGAGCGCCGCCGGTAACGTAGACCTGCGTTTCAGCTCTGCGGCTCTTCCCTGCCCGCGAGCACGAACCGCAGGCCTAACCGGCTGGTCCGCGCCACCAGATGCGGCTCGGCCGCCTTGTCTTGCGGAAAGGCTGCGCCTTTCCGAGCTCAGGCCTCAAATCTTCCTTTGCTGTTGACGCTGCGCCTCAATCGGCGAGGCGCAGCCTCGCCCCAAATTTGGTAATGGGATTGGGGTAGGCCCGGAAAGGCAGAGCCTTTCCGCACAGCGGGGCGGCAGAGCCGCACATGCCAACACGAGCCGCAGAGGAGGGCAAGAGGCGCCCACCTCTGCGCTACCCCGTTCAAAACGCCCAGAATCCGTAGGGGGCGTTCGAGACACCGGTCACGGTTTGGCCGCCGATTCCCACAAAGACGTTGCGTCCGAAAAAGAACGGCACTCCGAAGTCAAAATAGTCTGTCGCAGTGCTGGTGCCGCTGTCGCCGCCAAGGTCGTTAAACGCGGCGTAACCCGTATTGAACAGACTATCCGCGTTCTCGATGCTGAAGGTGACCGAGCCCGTGGTGCCGTTGGTGCCGGTGTTGGTGACCGTAAAACTGAGGGGCGAGTTTGGGCAGTACCAACCCGTGTTATCGGCACAGTCTAAGTTTCCGAGCGTAGCGGAATCGAGGAAGTAGTAGGCATTCGATCCGCTGTCAACGAAACTACCGCTGTACTGAGTGCCACTGTAAGTGGTAGTGAAATACGCCTGGTCGGTCACAGCATAAGCCTGCGCGGTGCCAAGGGCGTTATTGGTTTCGGTGCCGATACCAAAGATCAGCGAGCCCGAGGCGGTGGGAGCCCCTCCCGCAGCAACCGACGGCAACGCGATCAGCACGCCGTTATTATCTTGAGGAAAGAGCGCCACGGGATTCCAGACTTGACCGTTGGTGCTGGTGGTGGGCACGGACGTAATCTGGCAATTTCCGTTCGGGCAGGAAAAGTAATAGGGGTAGCCGTTAGACGCGGCGGCGCAGCCTGAACCGCAATCTTGGGCAAAGTTGGCCACGCCCAGAATGCCGTTGGCGCCGAGCGCCGACAAGCTGTTAAAGTCTTGCGCGCTACTCGTAGGGACGCAACTCGCGGGCGCAGGGTACTGTGGCGATTCGCTGATGATGTGAATCGACGCCGCGGAAGCAGACTCTCCGGCAAGGTGAATATCCGCTTGCACCACGGGGCCCCAGATGTACGCCATGCTGATGAACTGGATGCACTCCTGAACGTCGTTGCCGCTCGAGTCCGTGACCGGCGGAAGTGTGATTCCGCTCACTGCTCCCGAGAGCAGCCGCAGGCCGGTTGAACCCGTATCCACAAGGACGTCGGGAACAGTCGCGCAATTCGTGGTGCTGCCGGGCTCGCAGACCTCGACGGACGCAAAGAGGCCGTTGACGTAATCGTTGGTGGGCCCCAGGTTGACGCCAAGACTTATCGTGTTGTTCACGCCACCCACCTTAAAATCCACCGAATTCGAGGCTCCGCCTCCTGGCGATGGGTTTGTCACGACCACCCCGAAAGAGCCCGCCGTGGCCTGGTCGGAGGCAGTGAGTTGAATTGTCAATTGGGTCGAGCTGACATAGGTCGCGGTCTGAGCCGTGCCGTTGAAAGTGACCGTTGAACTCGAAATGAAGCCCGTCCCCGTGATGGTCAGGGTCTGAGCCGCTGCTCCCACCGGCGCGGAAGCCGGCGACAAGGAAGTAATGCTCGGCGTTGGGTTCGATACGGGAGGGGTCGTTCCCGCCCCCCCACCACCGCCGCCACCGCAACCCGCCAGAACAGTCAACATGCTCAGAACACTAAGGAGGCGCACCATGGAAGCCGCGTGACCACTATTTTTGGGCGTCATCGCACCACCTCCGCAGAAACGCTCTTAGGAAGCAGGCTGGGAACGTACGCGCTCCCATGGAAGGCCCGCATGTGGCCGCCGCTCACAAAGACAAAATCGTTTGTCCGCACAATAAACGGGCCGCCGCGCCGGCGCGTCTGCGCCTGCGCCGCCTGCTGGACCGGCGTAATGTAAGATCCCAGCAGTTGGTCCATGTTGGGCATAAACGCCGCCCGCCAGGAGACTCCGAACACCTTGCCCTCGGGCGAAACGAACTCGGTCACCACCGCGCCGTTCGGAGAAGTGATTTGGTGAAGCCTGTAGCCTTGAGCGGTGATGACGAGATCCTCACCGCGCATGTACTTCTGATCCAGACTCACCGACGACTCATATTCCCCTAGGACTGCCCATGCGGGCGCAGTTCCCAGGGTCAGAATGAGCAAGACTCCTGAGATGGTTTTCATGTGTCTGTATCCTTAGTCCTGTGTAGCTCTCCCGTGTCCCTAACCATATGGACGGGAATCCGATGCAAAAGGTTGCAAACGCGCTAGCCCGCCTGGCCAACCCGGAGGAGTTCGATGCCTTCCCGCTTGCCGAGATTCCTGCTGTACCGCTTCGCCGTCGGGTTATTCCAATGCTCGTGAACGCCCAGGCTTTCGAGACGAGTCGTGCCGGAACTGTGAGCGGGGTCGTAGAAAGTGCCCGAGGGCGGATGATCCGCCAGGGCCGCTTCATGCAGGTAGTCGTCGGCGCCTGACATGTGCGGGTAATCGTTCCATTCAGCCCGCAGGAAATCGAGCGCGACGGAATCGATGGCGACCGGATCCTGGGAGGCAAGCAGGCTTGAAGCCCAATGGTCGTTGAAGGGAGCGCTCAAGAATTTCCGCGGTGCGTGCTCGGTGGGATGCACTCCCGGGTATAAGCAATCGATTAAACAGAGTAGGGTTTTGCCGCCGATCTCGCCGTGCCCCATCAAATCAACGAGGTTTCTGTACTGGCCGGCGCCGTGGACCATCATGGGCAGGCTTGCGTGCATCTCGTAGTATCCCTTGTCAGGGGGCCTCCTGATCAACGACCCGAAATGGTTCTTGGCGCAGAGCGTGACACCCGCTCCGGTGTGGGCCTTCAAATTCGCCATGTTGATAAGGTATTTCGCTTGCGCATAGTGAACCGGCACGTAATCCTGAGCCGTTCCGCGCGGGCGCGAACTCCAGTAGAAAGGAATGGAAGAGTACTGGACACGGGTTCGAGGATAAGTGGCGTTTCCTCCGTCATGGTCGAGATAGTGAACATTCGGAAACTCACTGTGCAACGGGCCGTAGAATTGGTTTGGGAATAGCGACAGCGGGTCTCCCACCGAAATGTGCTGCTCCGGCACGCCCGCCTCGTGGACGAGTTGGCGCAGCAAGGCAAGGATCATTTGGGGAGAAGCGTTCATGTAATCCAGGTCGTGGGCCATATCGTAAGACTTGGGATCGACCGCTCCGCCGGCGATGCAGCCCACCAGGTTCACTTTGATGGTGACCTTCTCTCCCTTTCGATATCCTGCTTTCCCGTTTCCATGGGTCTGGTTGAAGTAACTGAAGATGGCATCCCAGGCCTTCGTATCGCTGCCCTTGCCACCCAACGCCCGAATCGTCTCCGCCATCATGCTGTCGACCACCGTTTGGTTGGTATGGTCGCTTTCCCACCAGTGTCCCTGCCCTGGCCCCGCCCAACTGGTCGCTTCCGGATCGCGGGCCCAGACGACCCGCCCCGGATGAATACCCTTGGCGACGCCCACCGGTTGGTTCGGAGCCGGATCGGCCCCCAGCACCAAGGGATCGCGGGGCAATGCGAAGGCGCTGCTGAACCCCAAACCCATGGCGCCCGCGGCTCTGAGCATACAGGGCGTCACGACGGCGCTTCCGATGGTTTTCAAGAATTCACGGCGATCGCTACGATGTCCCATAGTTGCCTCCTTTGGATTCCGGCCTAGGAGGCTATTACGCAGCCGGACCTCTGTCAAGTGATCTGTTCTCCCCTCGGCGGTGCCGCCAAAACACCGTCACGGAGCCGGGACGCCAACACCCGCGCTCTTCTCTGCCCGGCAGGCGCCGGTTATTTGCGTCCGCAACAGCGTCGGTAACGTCTGCCGCTCCCGCACGGGCACGGATCATTGCGATCGATGTGGCCCCGCGGGCTTCGCACTTCCGTGATCAGGCGATGGCCGACGAAATCCGCCTCTTCATCATCCGCGCCCAAATAGCGGACATGTTCCGCCGCACCGGAATCCAAACAAGCCCGAATTACAGCGATTGCCAGCCTGTGCTCGCCGACGGACGTGGTGTCTTGCAGCAGATTCCTGCCTCGGATCATCTCCAGCACTATCTCGCACGTCTTCCTGTCGCTAATAGGTAGCCCCGCGCCCGTGGTCATCCACCAATCCTCCATCAGGGCGGTTCTTGTCGCGAACAGCCCCCGAAAGCCATGCGCCACGGTTTGGCTGAGACCAATATCCATGAGCGTGATGGGCTCGCGAGAAAGAACATCGGTCCAGTACGTTACAGCGCCAGGGCGCAACGCCTCGGGCATGAGCACTCGGTACTTCGCCCGGCAAAAAGCCTGTGAGAGGAGACGCTCATCTGTTCCGGGGGCCTGGGGATGGGCCTCGAAGTAGATTTCGACCAGATTCTGGCCGTTCCTGATCCAATCAAAAACGCAGGCATCCATAAGGACGCTCGAGACGTCCATCGAATCCAAGACGAATGTGTTGTTCCGCAGAATCCCAAGCGCCTTCCCCATCTCCTCATAGGCCTCTCGGGGAATCGTCTTGGTGACCTCGTGCATAAGCCGTCGACTGACTTGACGGAGTCGCTCGTATCGCTGAATATCCATAGCAGTCGCTCGCGTCCATCGAGTCATGGGCGCCCGGAGGCTGCGAGACGTCATCCCGCTTCGCCTGTTTGTACCTCATTCATCAGACTGCGTCAAACGCTGAATCGAGGAACGAGGATATGTAGTAGGCGTCCAGGAACTTGAACGGCGTCTCTCCGCAAGTGTAGTGGCCGCAGGGCAGCACGGCCACCTTGGTGTCGAGGTGGAGTCGAAGCGATTCCGCAATGATCTGCCGCGAGAACTGAGGCAGGAAAGTCAAATCGTAGCGGGCGTAGATGAAGAGCGATTTTTTGGGCCAACGCGCCAACTTTTCCGCGTAAGCAATGGGGCTGATGGCCATCCAAAAGCGGCGAAGGCGATCCAGGCTCAAATCGGCGTCGAGGCCGGCCCGCACGTGCCGAGTCGCCTGTCCGGTCCAAACCACCTCCGCAAAAGTCGTCGAGCAGTGGTTGAATACATTCACCTTCAGCCGCTCGTCATGCGCACTGGCAAGATACGCATAGCACGATCCCAGGCTGGTCCCCACAATACCCAGCTTCGAATAGCCCTGGCTTTCTAACCAGTCGAGGCACGACCGCGCGTCCGCGACCGCCTGCCGACCGGCGTCGAGTGTGCGGCAGAGGTTCGCGGAAACAGCATAATCGGCTCGCTCAGTCTCCGCAGGCTTTCGAACGTCGTGATAAGGCAAACTCAGGCGCAGCGCGGAAATCCCCACCAAATTGAAGATGCAGCAAAGGGCGTTGTGGCTCCCCTGGTCCGCATTCCACTGCGGCAGCACCACCACCGCGCCGCGCCGCCCCGCCGGAAACCAACGAGCACGGACGCGGTTGTTGCTGGCAACGCCGGTTTTGACTGGCGAAGTAAAGAACAGGCTGTCGCCGTCGAGGCGAAAATCCGAAGGCGTTTTGTAAGCGAAGAAGGTGTCACTTCGCGCGACGATGGCGTTGTTCAGTTCTGCGAGCAAGTTCTCACGCTCCGGACCGGAAGCCGGATGGCACGAACTCGCAACCGGCCAGTCTCTCGACCATTCCCACCCCCAATCGAGCGGACGCACCACACGGTTCGTGTCCCGATCCGCCAAACGCGTCTCCCAGTTCACGATCCACTGTTTGTAATATTCCGATAGAGTCTGCATTGTATGAAGCCAGTAATTATAACCTGACAGGAGGCAGGATTCGGAAAGTAGCGACTGAGCCCCGAAGGGGCGACATATCACAGCCCAGGCCAACGGCCTGGGTCAGAAATCGATGCGTAGGAATTTGCAAGCCCCGAAGGGGCGTGATACTCCCGCAGACCAGGCGGCGACTATCCGCGGATCTGCGCATTGCTATTTCGCCCCTTAAGGGCTTGCCGCGAGAAACGCCTTTTCCGACCCAGGCCGCTGGCCTGGGCTGCGATATGTCGCCCCTTCGGGGCTCATACTGGACTTAGCGTCGGCTCGTGCCTCCGGTGTCCAGATGGCGCAACAACTGAATTTCTGCTAATGTCCCACCAAGGAGAATCCACCATGAAGCGACTTCTGCTGGCCGTAATGATCGCTCTGGCGTCAACCGTGTCACGATCGGCGCCGGCTCAAAACTACTCCGCCACCTGGGAATCCATTGACAAGCGACCCACGCCGGACTGGTTTGACGAGGCTAAGTTCGGCATCTTCATCCACTGGGGTGTTTACTCTGTCCCGGCCTTTGCAGACCCGCAGTCGAAAATTGGCGAAACCTACGCGGAGTGGTATTGGAACCACATGCAGGACAAGAACGGGCCGACGTGGGCATTTCACCTGCTCCACTACGGGGCTAATTTCAAGTACCAGGATTTCTCCGGAGAGTTCAAAGCGGAGCTGTTCCATCCCGACGAGTGGGCCGATTTGTTTCAAAGGTCGGGCGCACGCTACGTGGTGCTGACCTCGAAACATCACGAGGGCTTCTGTTTATGGCCCTGCCCGGCAAGTTGGAACTGGAACAGCGTAGATATTGGCCCGCATCGAGACTTGGCAGGAGATCTGAGCAAGGCAGTGGTGGCGAAGGGCCTGAACATGGGCTTCTATTACTCGCTCTACGAGTGGTACGACCCGCTCTATTTGAGCGACCTGCACGGCTACGTGAACGAGCACATGATCCCGCAGATGAAGGACCTTGTGGAACGCTACCGTCCTTCCATCCTCTGGACCGACGGCGAGTGGGATAAGACGAGCGAGCAGTGGCAATCGACGGAGTTCCTGGCGTGGCTTTTCAACGACTCGTCCGTGCGCGATCGCATCGCCATTAACGACCGCTGGGGAAAAGAGACGCGCAGTAAGCACGGCGGGTTCTATACCTCCGAGTACCAGACTTTCGTCCCGGAAGGAGCGCACCTCGGCCCTAAGCACAAGTGGGAAGAATGCCAGGCCATCGGAAAATCTTTCGGATATAACCGCGTGGAAGGCCCCAACGACTACAAATCCGCCACCGACCTGATTCACCTGTTGGCGGACGTGGTCTCGCGCGGGGGCAACCTGAATTTAGACATCGGCCCTACCGCGGATGGGCGCATTCCGGTGATCATGCAGGAACGGCTGCTTCAGATGGGCGCCTGGCTCAAGGTGAACGGGGAGGCAATCTACGGCACACGCCCGTGGCGAACGCCGTCAGACGGTAAAGTCCATTATACGTCAAAGGGTAATATTGTATACGCCATTACTGAATCGTGGCCAGGTGCGGAACTGGTGCTCGGCGCGCCGCGCACAACGGCCGCCACGACGGTCGAACTGCTAGGTGGGAGCGCGCCACTCAAGTGGCGGCAGGAAGGCGGGAAGCTGCGCATCCAGGCGCCGCCCATTCCTGAATCCGCGCTGTCGTTGCCGGAAGCTTATGTCTTTAAGTTGACCGGCGTGCAATAGGGGCAACCCTAGTGGGAACTGACAGAAATCAGCGTCGTAACATTGGCGCTTTGGATGGGCGGGGCTTTACAGGCTGCGGAAAAAGTCCCCTGGCTGTCATCCTGAGCGAAGCGAAGGATCTCCGCAGTTTCCTCTGTTTCACCGACCCACGATTAACTGCGGGGATTCTTCGCTTCGCTCAGAATGACAGGTGTTCGGGCGTTTTACTGCAGCCTGTACATCCCAACGCGGTTCGTGGAGGATTACATGAAATACTTACGGCTGCTCCCGCTGATGTTCGTGCTGATGGGCGCCGAGGCCGCAGTCTCGTATGGCGCGGACAACGCGGCTCCGATCGTTGAGTCCTTGGGTCATGTGGGCTTGGATATCTCAGACCTCGCGCCGGCTTTGCACTTTTATGTTGACCAACTTGGTTTGAGAGAGGCCTTCCGCCTCAATCGCCCGGATGGTACGCCGTGGCTGATTTATCTACGAGTGGCCGACAGTAATACATTCATCGAGTTGTTTCCTGGAAGCAAGAAGCCCTCGGCAGCGGCCGCTCCCTCGTCCAACCACCTCGGCCTGTTTGTCAAGGATCTCGAAGCAACACTGCATGCATTGAAAAACAGAGGGTACCCGCTTCCGGCTGATGCTTTCGAGAAAGCAACCAGAGTTCAGGCCGACAATACGCTGCTCTATTTCATCAAAGACCCGGACGGAAACAGAATTGAGCTAAGCCAGCTGCGGCCCGATTCGCTTCAGGTTACGTCGAGAAAGAAGAAGTAACTCGAATCACCGCGAGAGCACGGCCAGCAGCGCCTGGTAACCATCGACGAGCAGACCCTCATAACCCTGCGGGGTTCCGTCCCAGGCTTTCCAGTCGTAGCTCATGCCGTTCGGCGCTGTGCCCTGGAAGCCGCCCTGCTCGAATCCTTGCAAGATGGGAAACAGAATCGCATCCGCCTCCTGGTGACGCCCTAACAAGTACAAGGCCTGGAGGGTGAAGTAGGCATAGCAGGCGGTGGCCCCGCCATTTTCGTAGATCTGAAACCCATCCGATCCGTCGGCTTTTTCCGGTCCGCCAAAGCGCTTGTCGTGATCGACGTAGTCCTCGCGACGAATGGGAATCAGATTGCCGGGCAGGCCGTATTCGAAGTGCGTGTAGCCAACTTCTTTCATCTTGGCCAACAGGCGGTCCATGATCTGGTTCCCTTTATCCTGGGGAACCAAACCGTAGGTGATTGCCGCGCTGCTGACGAAGAGGAAGTAATAATCGTGCAGCTTGCCATCCGCGCTCTTCCAGCCTGCCAGTACTCCGGTGGCGGGATTATAGAAAGTATTGAAATACACGGAGCGCAACTTCTCGGCGCGCGAGGCATAAAGTTGTGCGTCTTCCGGCTGGTTTGCCCGCCGTGCCATTTCAGCCATGCCGAGCAGGGCGTGGTAGGCGAGGGCGTTCGAGTAGGCGTCCTTGTGGCCGAAGCCGACGGTGTCCCACCAATTGGCCGGGCGCACAGCGATCTGCTCCGGCCAGGAGCCGGAATTGCCGCTTGCGGGGTATTCGAGAAGCCCGTCGCCATCCTGATCCATGGCGAGCATCTTGCCGGCCCAGTCTTTCAACCCTGCATAGTTCCTTTCGAGCCACGCGTCATTATTGCTGCCGCGGGCATAATCCCAAGCGGCAATAAGCAATGAGGGATAAGTATCCAGGAAGTCGAAGCGAGTGGTCGGGTCGTTCGGAGCATGACCCGACATGCCGTACGCTTTCATCCCGCTGAGGTAGCGGTCCAGCGTCGCCCGAATCAGATCGAGCGCGGTCAGGCCGGGCGCGAGAGGCGGGGTGCGCACCGCCACCGAAGAGTATTCAAAAACCGTGAATGCGCAAGGGTCGCTGGCGGCGTGGTTGGCCAGCACGCGCAAGCGCGGGTTGAGTTGAAAAATGTTGAGCCAGTTGCGGCGAAAGCCGTCAAAACGAGAGTCGTGCTCAAGAGCCGCGACCTCGGGATGAATGGCCACGACTTCCAAGGTGTAATCAATTTGAGGCCGAGCGGCGGAGGCAACAGGAAAGGTCACCTTCACGAAATCATTTGCTTGTTGCCCTTCCGGATAACGGAATGCGTCGCAGCCCAACGCCAGCCCCGCGCCCGCGCTCGAGGTAATTCGGAACGTCCCTTGGTCAGGCAGGTGCAGGAGCGCCGGCAGGCGGACGCTTCCATCGTTATTCATCATCCCCAAAAGGGTTGCATGGTTTATGTGGGGATTGAAATTGAGCATCAGCGCAGGCGAGTGGCTCTCTCGCGAGTAGAACGAGTGCAAATGTATGCTCCGGGTTGAAAATTCGAAAGTCCAGGCGGGCGGCGTATTGGCGGG
>Ga0209517_10001509_pt1 | contig 34906 bp, 23 predicted proteins | sample PeaSoiMetSII2010_FD_187695 | JGI IMG/M metagenome (GOLD analysis project Ga0209517, IMG submission 187695) | Peat soil microbial communities from Weissenstadt, Germany - SII-2010 (SPAdes) (version 2) | ecosystem: Environmental > Terrestrial > Soil > Wetlands > Peat | place: Germany... | reverse complement strand
TTCACCAACGACAGCATGAAGACGCTATTGCGTACGCATATCGAGCGCGATCTTCAGCGGCTCGACCAGCACGTGCAGGCATTCGCTCGCCAGCTCGCAGATTTCATGCAAATCGAGGTCTTGAATCGGCAAGGACAGTTCACGTTCTTCCGCCGCCTGCTGAATTACGACGACTGGCGTGTTGCGGGCAGACCGCAGTCCACACAGTTTCTCGATTATCAGGTGGTCAATTCCGACATCGAAGCGGAACGCGATCATCTGCGGGTAGGCGATCACATTGTCCGTGTGCTGACGATGAAAGAGGCCATTACAGAGACGCGGCCCCTGGTCTTGAACGCGCTGCTGAAGATTCCGGCCAACTTCTATGTCGTCACGGAGTGGACGCCACTCCCCGCGGACAGGGCCCGCAAAGAAGTGAACAAGCGTCGTCGCCACTTCAATATGTCCAAGACCGGGTTTGTCTCCCAGATAGGCAACGATGCCACAAAGACGAACCCACGCGATGTGCTGGTGGACGAGTCCAAGCAGGCGGACATTGAAAATCTTGGCGATTGCTTGCGCGCCTTGGGTGACGGTCAATCACTGGGCGATTTCTCGCTCACGATTGTGCTCTATGGCCGGTCACGAACGGAACTCGATCAGCTTGTGGCCGAGTTTACTGGCGTCTTCACCAACGCGGACGGCAATTTGTTCGCGGAAACCTATAACCAGCTGAACGCCTATTTCGCCACCGTGCCGGGCAACTATGCGCTGAACCTCCGCCAATTGTATCTGCTGAACACGAACTACGCCGACCTGTCTTTTCTGTTTACGATCCTTCCCGGCGAGAAGACGAACGCGCATCTCGGCACGGAATACTTGGCTGTGCTCGAAACCGACAACAGCACGCCGTACTTTCTCAACCTGCATACCAGCGACGTTGCCCACACGCTGATTCTCGGGATGACCGGGAGTGGCAAATCGTATTTGTGCAATTTCCTGCTGCAGAATGCGCAAAAGTACCGACCGCTGACCTTCATCTTCGATATCGGCGGCAGCTTCCAGTCGCTTACGACGATCTTCGGCGGCTCGTACTTGAATGTCGGCCAGGAGGCGCGAGACTTCACCATCAATCCTTTCTCACTACCTCAGACCAAAGAGAACCTGCAGTTTCTCTTCAGCTTTTTCCGCGTGCTAATTGAAGGCAACCAGCAGCGTTACCGGCTGGACTTCAAGGAGGAACGCCGCCTGTGGGATGCGATCGAGCGGATTTACGTGTTGGAGCCGAACCAGCGCACGATCTCGAACTTTGCCAACATCATTGGCGAGTTAAAAGAACGCCTGCACCGCTGGACCCGCGGTGGACAGTACGGTTTCCTCTTTGACAACGCTGAGGACACGCTTTCGTTCTCTCGGTTTCAGACCTTCAACTTCCACGGTTGGAACGATGCGCCGGAGGTCTTGGAACCACTGCTGTTTTACGTTTTGCACCGCGCGTCGAATGAAATTACCGATCCCAAGAAGCTCGCCACCTTCAAGATCTTCCTGCTCGACGAAGCGTGGCTCTTCATCAAGAACGAGACGATCCGCAATTACGTGGTGCAGGCGCAGAAGACCTGGCGCAAGCACAAGGCGGCGATGATCCTTGCTACGCAATCCATCAAAGAACTTGAGGAATCGGGGATGCTGGCGATAGTGGCCGAGAGTTGTCCCACAAAGATCTTTCTGGCCAACCCGGACATGAACCGTGAAGTTTACCGAGAGGCGTTTCATCTGAACGACACGGAACTGGACCTTATCGGCGGTCTTGTTCCGCCGGGCCAGATGCTGATTCGGAAGGCGCAGACCTCCAAGAAAGTGCATTTGAACGTCGATTCGGTCTCGCACTGGATGGCGACCAACAACGCCCGCGACAACCTCAAGAAGCAGGACTATTTCGACCGCTTCGGTTTTGCGAATGGGCTTCGCAATCTGGCGGAAGAGTATCCATTCCAGCCGCGCGCGCTGGCCATATCAAAGAGCACCTTGTAAGGAGACAAGTATGCGACAGCTGAGATTCATCGTCGAGTTTGTTTTGGTTGTTTCTGCCATCGGTGCTCTGGCGCAGGAGTCTGCACGCACGGTGCAGTATCACTCGCAGGACATCATTCCGATCCGCGCCAAAGTGAAATATACGACGCTGATCGAGTTGCCCACGACCGAGAAGATCATGGAAGCCGCTACTGGCGATAAGGATTTCTGGATCGTGGATGTGGTTGGCAACTTTTGCTTTGTGCATCCGGCCAAACAAGGCATCAGCTCCAACTTGAATCTCATTACGGACAAGGGAAACATCTACAGTTTTACCCTCCAGGACATCTCTGCCTTGTCGACAACCCCTGATTTGAAGGTGATCGTCGAGCCCGCCGACCGTTCTGCGATTGTGGCCGCGAGCGGCCCTCCGCAGTTCGTGCCCGCCGCCCAATTGGAGCAGTCGCGCCAACAGCTTGCTGCGCTTCAATCGCACGTCGAACAAGCAGTGGATGAGTACAAAAGCGCCTATCCAACACAGCTCAAGTTCGACTATGTCTACAAGGCGAACGAGGCCCCCTTCGATATCCAGTCGATCTATCACGACGACAAATTCACCTACATCAAGACGAATGCGCCTGAAAAGTTCAGCGTGTATGAAATGAAGGACGGCAAACCCAACCTCGTCACCTACGACCTTCGGGAAGGGACGTACATTATCCCGAAGATCATGAACAGCGGCTATGTAGAGTTGGGTAAAAAGCGGATGGAATTCACGCGGAAGGGATAGCCGCCATGACCGAAAACATCTTTACTCCCCGCACAGACGCGCAGACAGTGCCGCAAACCGAGCCTACGTTGCGCCGCAACCTGGAACTGCCAAAAGGTGTCTTGCAGAAAAACCTCAAAACCTTCGTTTATCTGGGTGCGGCGATGCTCGTCATTGTGGCGGCGCTCTTCAGCTCGTCTGGAAAGAAGACGCCTGCACAGCAGGCTGCCGCCAAAGGGCAACCACCGCAACCCACGTTGCAGGACAACACCGACAACAATGTGCAGGAGTTAAAGAACCAGCTTCAGGCCGAACGTCAGAAAGAGCAGCAGGCAACAATCGCCGCTGCCGCCTTGGGAGATCCAGCGCTCGCGTCTGCGACGCCCGCGCAGCAGGCCGCCGCCGCGGTCTACGGTCCGACCGGCGTTGCCGTTCCTTGCGTTCCGGGTCGGCCCTGCCCGCAGGCGCAACAGGGCAACATGCAGATGCAACTCACGCCCGTACAACAGCAGGCACAGCTGATCGCCGCAAAAGAACGCGAACGGGCAGACGACTCCCGTTTCGCTTCCAACCTTGTGTACTCCCGTTCCGCTGAACAGCCACAACAACAACAGCAAGGCCAGGTGATGCCCGCCCAGTATGACCCTACCGAACGGCAGGTAAACAGCGGCCTCGGTCCCCCACCAGCCGAAGGAAAACAGCAAGACACGCCCGGAGGCTATAAACGGCCACTAGAGGCCAATGTTGATTCGGCCATCGGCCAACCCTATCTCGTCTACGAGGGGTCGGTTCTCGACACTGTTCTTATGAATCGCTTGGATGGAGATGCCGTCGGACCGGTCAAAGTCCTTGTCTCAAATCCTCTCTATTCCCACGATCATCAACACGTCATCATTCCCGAGGGAACGGTTGTTTTGGGCGAAGCAAAGAAGATTGGAGCGGCAGGCTTTGGCCAACAGCGGCGGATGGCTGTCGTTTTTCACCGCCTGATCATGCCGGATGGTTACTCCGTCGATCTCGACCAGTTCCAAGGCCTCGACCAGATCGGAGAGGAAGGGCTGAAGGACAAGGTCAACAACCACTACCTTCAGATCTTCGGCACCTCGATAGCTTTGGGCGTGGTTGCCGGAGCGAGCCAGATCACGCAGGGTGGTGGGACCATTACTACCAGCGGTTCCCAGGCATCCACCAACGGCGCTGCAGCCAGTGTTTCGCAGTCTGCGGCCACTATCCTTGACCGCTTTATCCAGATACCGCCCACGATCACGATTCGGGAGGGCCACCGCGTGAAAGTGTATTTCACGCAGGACTTGCTTCTTCCTGCGTACTCGAACCACACTATTCCGCAGACGTTTTAAGGAGGCTTTCCATGCGAACAGTTGCCCTCTCCCTCTTACTCCTGTCGACCCTCACGCTTGCCGGCTGCCAGAGCAAAGCCGAAAAGGTGAAGAAGTTGTTGGACCAATACAACGCCGAATACCCGGCCTATGCCAAGGACTGCCTGGATGAAGACATGACCTCCGGAGCCTCAAGGATGCTGACAGGAGAGAAGCTCACCGCGGAGCAGATAGCAGCCCTCGAAGCCAAGAAGAAAGAACGAGACGCACGGTGCAAGCCAGAGAAAGACCGTCTTGCGCAGCTCCAGAAAGAAATTCTTGCCGCACAGCAGTAACGCAGTATCGCTGCAAGAGCACCTCTAACCATCAACTGCAAGTGAAAGGACAAGACCATGAAGAGACTACTCGCTACCGCACTGGCCATCGGAATTGCCACGGCGTTGCAACCCCCAGCGCACGCGCAATTCGGTTCGGGCGTCGTCTTCGATCCCACGCAGGCGGGTCACGCCGTCACGCAGATCAAGAACGAAGAAGCATCCATCGCCAACGAAGTTCACCAGATTGAGCAGGGCCAACAAATCTTCACCAACACCGTCAAGATCGCCACGACAGCGTTACAAGCCTACAACGTTGCAAAGCAGCAATACCAACTCACGCACCAGATGATGCTCGCGCCAAGGATGCTCTATGCGCGGTTTCTGTCTCCAACTTCTGACTTGCTACTGCTGCAGCAAATCTCGAATACCTATGGCAATTCGATGGGCTGGCTAAATTCGGCGAATACGGGAAAGGGGGCCTCAGCCGCGTACCAGCAGGTGAGCGTTCCGACCACCGCCAGCGTAATCCCAGGCTATAGCACCGCCAGTGTTGCCGGGCAGCTGCAGATTGCCGCGCAGGGAGCCACGGTTGACATCAACGATTCCGTAATGACCAACAACCTGCAAGCGCTTGGGACCATCCGCGCCAACCAGACCGCAAGACAAACGGACATCGCTAACCTTGAGGCCGCGACACAAAGCCAGGACGTATCCCAGCAGACCATCATGGCCGAACTGCAGCGCATCAATCAGGCCCTGCTTTTGCAACTGCGTACACAACAGGACGCGAACCAAATCAACGCCAATCTTGCCCTGCAGCAGATCGTTGCCCAAAAACAGCAACAGGACGCGATGAAGTCGGCATTCCGTGACTCGGCAGGATACGAAAGCTATTACAACGCCAACATCACCACAACCAGCGGCGGCGCGGCGAATCTCCTCACGCAGGCGTACTGAGCAGGCGCAAGCAGAAGAATAAAAAGGTGTGGAACATGGGTATTGGTTTTTTCAACCTTATCGCTCAGGCGTGCCAGTCGCTTGCAGCTACGGCGGCACCCTCCATTACAGCGATGGGGATTCACATCGTCATAGCGCTTGCAACCATCATGTTGGTTTGGTTCGGCGTACAGGAAGCACTCGCGTCGGCGCACGGCGGCGCCGGGTTCAGCATGGGGAGGTTCCTCAACCTCTTCATGCTGCTCACGTTCGCTTACGCGATGGTGAACTATTACGACACGTCCATTCCCGGACTCGGCTTTTCCATCAAGGGCTTCATCGACGGCGGCACAATCAATCTTGTGAACTTGATTGGGTCGGATGGTTCCACCACCATGCTGAACGAGATCCACGCAGCATCTGCCAAGACAGGGCCGTCGATACTGAACAGCATGATGAATCCGTACTACGCCATCGTGTACTTTGCAGTGCAATTCCTCTTAGCCCTTCTGGCCGCGATCGTCTCTGCAATCCTGGCCTATGGCGCAATTGCGGCAACGATCATCGGATTACTCGGGCCGATCTTTATCCCATTTCTTGTCTTCGACAAGCTGGACTGGTTGTTCTGGGGTTGGCTGAAGGCGTATCTCGGATTCAGCTTTTACAAGGTCGTCGCCGCAGCCACTATGAATGTTCTGTCTCATGTTCTGACGAACTACTACATCCAACTTGGTCAGAGCGTGTCGGACCCCTCAACGATGGTCCAGACATTGCCGCTTCTCGTCATTCTCGTACTGGTCAACATCTACATCCTCTTCAAGATTCCGACCATGACGCACAGCTTATTCACTGGCGGCACGGGCGGACACGGCGGGGGCCTGGGAGTGGCGATGATGGCGATACGGGCCGCGATGTAAACCGTGGAAGAAACGAGGCCAGAGATGGGCACTGAAACGATGAGCGTCGAAACGAAAGCTACCCCGGAAATCACCCGAGCCGCAGAGCGTTACCTGGAGCAATACGGCGACCCGTTGGTGATGAATACGTACTTGAAGGTGACCATTCTTGTGCTCGCCGGTGTGTGTATCAGCCTGGCCGGACTCACCTACAAGAGCCAGACGGCGCTCGCCAACATGCACCCAATGATTGTGCGGATCAACGACATAGGCCACGCGGAAGCGATCGACTATCGGAACTTTCAGTATCGCCCGCAGGAAGCGGAGAACAAGTATTACCTCACGCGCTGGGCCGAACTGTATTTCAGCCGCAATCGTTTCACCATCGAACGTGATCAAACGCAGTCGCTTTACTTCCTCAATAGCGACGTGCAACGTGCCGTGATCGACCAGGAACGGAAGGACAACAGCATTCAGAATTACGTCAAAGACAGCACCTTACCGTATGTCGATGTGGAGATCAAGAACGTCATCCTTGACGACCTGCGACAGTCTCCGTATTCGGCGCGCATCGAGTTCGAGAAGGTGTACAGCAACCCCGCGGACCATACCGAACTCAAGCGGGAGCGATGGACAGCCAGCGTCACCTATGTCTTTCGCGAGAATGTGAAGAACAATGAGCTTGCCGTGAACCCTCTCGGTCTGACCATCGTGCGCTTCCGGGCCGACCAGGCATTCAACTAGGGATTCATCGACCTGCCCAGAGGCTTATTCATGCCCTTTCATGCTGCTAATCCGGCTGGCTTTTCCCACCTGTCCCCGTGCCCGGTGGAGCAGATGAACGAGAGTCTTCAGACCTGCAACGGCGGTGGCGGACTTCGCCTACTTTGCGGCGGATATGCTGCTCGAATCGAGCTGCGATTGCGGCGAACTTCCACAGCCAGTGTGCAGATGAGAACTTTGCTCGGGAGCCTGTCTGCCGTTATGTGTCCCGTCTTTTGCTCGGTTACAGCTTCGGGCCCTTTCCGGCGCCCGGCGGCACTCGGTCTTCTGCTTCGCATTCCGCGCCCCTTTGGGGTGTCGGTTCCTCCCAAAACAAGTTTGAGAACCACGGCAAACAACGCCGTGCAAACTTCTTTCGGGCCCCTCCCAGAAAGCAGACCTTCGGCACTTGGGAGCCGGGCCCACTCGCTAAGCTCCGCCCAGTGTGACCCGAGCAACAACGGGCGAATTCAACAAACGGAGACAATCATGTACCAGAACAAAGTAACCCTCATCGGCTTCCTCGGCAGCAACGCAGAAGTTCGCACCAGCAACAATCGCAGCTTCACGACTCTCTCGCTGGCAACCAAGTCCTCCTACAAGAAGGACGACAAGTACATCTCGCACACCGAATGGCACCGTTGCGTCGTCTTCGGCAAGCTCTCGGAGTTCGCCAAGACACTCACCAAGGGCGCACATATCCAGGTGGAAGGCGAGCTGCGCAGCCGGGAATACACCAGCAAGAAGACGGACTCGAAGCAGCGCGTCTGGGAAATTCGGGTCGCTTCGATCCTGAAGCTGGACCGCGCCGAAAAGGCCGCCCCGGAAGATCAGGAACACGAGGAAACGCCCCAGGAGGAAACGGCCGCATAGGCCCTTCCTCTTCACTCTCGGAAGCCCGGCTACCCGCTGGGCTTCTACGGCTGTGAGGTTCCCGCTATGAGCTTTGAATTGATCCTGCCGTTCCTTCGACCGATCGAACCGCTGCTGCTCGACGAAGACGTTAGCGAAATCATGGGCAATCCGGATGCGTCTTGGTCTTGCGAGCGCGATGGAAGACTGTGCCAGGAACCGAACATTTCCTTCGACGCCGGCAGGTTGCGAACCGGCCTCGAAGTCATCGCCAATCAGCTCGGCAAAAAGCTGGACGAAGACAACCCTAGACTGCACGCGCAGCTTCCGGATGGAAGCCGGCTTGCAGCGTGGATTCCGCCGCTTGTGAGTCCGGCCCCGGCGATTGCGATACGGAAATTCACTAGCCGCAATTACACGGTCGATGATCTGATTGCTCGCGGCACACTGACGCAGCCTCTTGCAGATTTCTTAGCCGAGCAGATTCGCAGCGGCAAGACGCTGCTCATCAGCGGTGGAACGGGAACCGGAAAGACGACGCTTTTGCGAATACTGGCCAACTCAATTCCGGAGAATGAACGCATCCTCGTCATCGAAGACACCCCCGAGCTTCAGATCCGGAAGCCGAACATAGTTGCAGTCGGATCCCAGACCAGTACTTTCAAGACCAATGTGTCTTTCGACGAGTTATTGAAGGACACGCTTCGCTTCAGACCCGACCGGATCATTCTCGGCGAAGTGCGCGGAATCGAGGCGCGAACGTTGCTCGATTCCTTCAACACTGGCCATGCGGGATCGCTCGCGACAATTCATGCCAACTCGGCAGAGAAAGCCCTTCGTCGTTTCGCCAATCTGGTCATGCGTAGCCACGCGCAGACCACCTTCTCCGATACCGAAGCGGAGATCGGAGAAGCCGTTGATTTCGTCGTCCACGTCGAGCGGCGACCGGGCTGCCGCATTGTCCGCGAAGTCCTGGCCCTTCGTGGATACGACCGAGACGCGAAGCGCTTCCTGATCGAGCCGGTATTCGAGGTGCAACATGCGGCAGCCTAAGAACACAAAGCGCAACGACTATTGCCCCGACTTCCTCACCAGTTGTCGGTAGAGAGATTGCTTGATTTCACTACCCATAAAAGGAGAACGAATATGCCACTACTTGAGATCAACCAGAGCCGTCACATCTGTGCTTCTATTCGGCTTGATGAGACCACCGCCGCGCAGGTCGATCAATACGCCGCCTTCATCCACGCATCCGCCGACGATGTTGTGGATAAGGCGCTCAATTATGTCTTCTCGAAAGACCGTGACTTCCAGGACTTCCTGAAGACGCCTCACGCCAAGCAGGTTTCCCCGACGTTGCGTGTCCGTAAAGGCCCGGCCAATGGTGCGGCCGAGCAGCCTGCAAGGAAGCTTGTAGCCGGGGTGGAGTCCACGGCTTCTGTGCGAGCGGTGAAGGCATGATCGTGCATTCAATTTCCTGGCAGTGCAAGAACGGTGCTTCGCACCGGAAGAATTTTGACACTCCACCCCTTCGAGGGTCGTGCAGGTATACCACGGTAAACCTGCACATAACGAAACAGTTACGAGATGCGGGTATACGTGGGTATACCGCGTCTGGAGGCAATCCCGGTGGCCTTACTTGCCGAACATAACGACTCGCAAGAGAGACAGAAGAAGACTGTTTTCCGGAATACAACGGTATGCCTCAAGTTGACTGAACAAGAGGCGCAGCTCCTCGATCAGCTCGCCACTGCAAAAGACATGGCACGAAGCGAATGGATGCGGGATGTGATCCTCCGGGAGCTGCGCGGAGACTCGGCTAACGATCCATCTCTCGCGGAGATTCTCGGGGTGCGCTTGCTCCTGGTAAACGTGTTGCGGCCTCTGGCCACTGGCCAGCTCCTCGCCCCCGAAGCATTCGACAAACTCCTGGATGAAATCAGCGGTGCGAAGCACCAACTCGCTCGGAAGCTGGCTACTTCCGCAGGAAGGAAATAGGCGATGGCAATGAGGAAGTGGGGACGCAAGGAAACAATCATCTGGCCGCCGCACAGCCCGATTTACACCTATGGCGCACTGTTCATGGCAGTCGTTCTGACCGGACTTTTTCTTTACTGTCGGTTCAGCCTCGGCAACAGCCCGCTACAGCGTTTCTATACGCCGACGTACATCCGATCGAGCGTCGCGGGAGCAATCGCAACGAGCCGCAGAGACAATTATCGGTTGCTCATGTTGGGCGCTCGCGGAATGCCGCCGCGTCTGGCGACGAACGCCGACGTCACAGACGGCACGACACCGGAACCGGGCGGCAAACCTATCCCCCTTGGGCTCTCGCGGTCCGCCTTGCAGCGCGGCTATGTTCTCCTTTACCTGGGACCGCAGCAGAGCTATATCGACGTGTCCTTGAGCGCCTACCTCAAGAGTGTGATTTACGGTGGCGACAGGCTTTTCGACCTCTACGAGCTCCCGCTGCTCTTCGGTCTGGTATCACTCGTCATCCAGCTCCCGTTTTCCATTGCCAAGGACGTTCAACGGCGCAAAGCGCTGAGATACGGAAGACGACTGAAAGGCCCCGAGATGATGACGCCGCGGGAGTTCAACAACAGGGTTGGAGGAGATGGCATAGGCATCAAGACCGATCAGATGAAGGCTATGATCCGCATACCGGAGCGGGCCGAGGCACAGCACATGCAGATCATCGGAGATACCGGCGCGGGCAAGACCATGATCATGCTCCAGATCCTTCGGCAGATAAAACATCGTGGCGATTCGGCAATCGTTTACGACCCAGCACGGGAATTCGTCAAGCGCTTTTACGACCCGAAAAACGGCGACGTGATCCTCAATCCGCTCGACAGACGTTGCCCCTATTGGGGACCCGCGGAGGAACTACGCCGCCGCTCCGAAGCGAAAGCTCTGGCAGTATCCCTGTTCCAGCCGCCACAGGACAAGAAGGGTGAGTTTTTCATCGAGTCCCCGCAGAAGATTTTTGCCTTCCTGATGGCCTATGGCCCAACACCAGAGGAGTTGGTGAAGTGGATGTCAAACGGGGAAGAGATCGACCGAAGGCTGAAAGGAACAGAACATGCTCACTTGATTAACCCGAAGGCGGAGCATCAGCGGGCCGGTGTTCTTGGCTCCCTTGGATTGGTCGCTGACAGCCTTCGTCTCCTCCCGAAGAAGGGCGAGGGAAATGGCGAGTGGTCGGCCACGGAGTGGGCCGAGACGCGACAGGGATGGATCTTCATCACTTCGCTCCCGGCAGAACGTGAGGCACTTCGACCGCTCCAAAGCCTATGGATCGACCTGCTCGTCTTGCGGCTCCTAAACGAGCCGAAGGAGGGACAGAAGCGGGCATGGTTTGTGATCGACGAGTTGGCAAGTTTGCAGAAACTCCCCCAGCTTCATACCGCCATTACGGAAAATCGAAAGAGCAAGAATCCAGTGATTCTGGGTTTCCAGGGTAAGGCCCAACTGGAATATCTTTACGGCCACCTGGCTGAGGTGATGCTGTCCCAACCGGCAACCAGCATTTGGCTGAAGACTAAGGAGCCGAGTGCTGGCGAGTGGGTCAGCAAGTTCATTGGAAAGATCGAGGTCGAACGGCTACGCGAGACGCACTTCGACGGCTCCCGCGCTGGGCGAAACTTCGCGCTGGACCGGCAGATTGAACCGCTGGTAATGGAGTCCGAAATCTCCGGACTGCCGAACCTCCACGCCTATATGAAGTACGAGAACTATGTAACTCGCTTCTCATTTCCGTACTTCGACATGCCGGTCGTCGCCAGTGACTTCGATCTCCGCGATGCGCCCGACGACAAGCTCCCCTACGATCCGAAAAAAATCGGGGCGGCTAAGCCCCAGGCGCGCCCGCTTGAGCTTACGCCGGAGGCAAATGTGCCCACACTGCCCCAGCGAAAATCCCCACGGACAGCGACGGAGATCCCACAGCAGCAGACCGACCTTGGGATGAACGTCAACGCCCAACAGAGCCTAAATCTTCGGGGATAGTAACTACGATGCTGACCATTTCGAAGCCACTCTCTGCTGGCCAGGCGCACACCTACCATCAGAAGGAGTTCACCGCGAAGGAGCAGAACTATTGGTCGCAACGCGGCGTCATCGCAGGCGAGTGGCAAGGCAGTATGGCCGGGCAGTTCGGCCTTGCCGGGACCGTCTCTGCCGAGGACTTCGCGAAACTCAGCCAAGGCCAGCATCCACAGACCGGCGAGCAGCTTGTGCGGCAGCGAGCGTCGTATGAATATCAGAATGCAAACGACAAGACGATCAAGACGATGGAGCACCGGGCCGGGTGGGATGCGACTTTTTCCGCGCCGAAATCTGTCTCGCTCACTGCGCTTGTCGGGGGCGATGAGCGTGTCCGCGAAGCACACCGGGAAAGCGTCCGCGTCGCCCTCGACCAGCTCGAACGCTACACGCAAGCCCGCATCGGCGGCAATCATCCGCCCGAGACCACGGGCAAGTTTATCGCTGCCAAGTTTGAGCACGATACCGCCCGCCCCGTCGATGGCTATGTCGCGCCACAACTGCATACCCACGCGGTTGTTTTCAACGTCACCGAGCGCGACAACGGCCAGCCTCGCGCCATCCAGCCGCAGAGTCTCTTCGCCTCGCAGCAGTTCGCCACGGCAATCTATCAATCCGAGTTGACCCACAAACTGCACCACCTCGGCTACGAAATCACGGCAGGGCGAAGCGGGGCGCCGGAGATCAAGGGCTACACACAGGAATACCTCGACGCATCCAGTCCGCGCAGCAAACAGATTCGTGAGTACCTCGAACGCACGGGCCGCTCGGGGAAGGAAGCTGCCGAGATCGCTGCGCACTCGACACGTGACCGCAAGGAAATTCATTCGCCGCGCGAAGTGATGGCCGCGCACCGGAAGCTGGCGGCAGACTTTGGGCACCAAGCCGACGCCGTTGTTCGCGCCGCCCGAGAACGCTCTCAGCACCTAGAGAAGCCCCAAAACTCGTTGGACCGGGTTCGGGAATCTCTCACCTTTTCCCGCGATAAGAACTTCGAGCGCGAGGCGGTTGTGGATGAACGCGCTCTGATTCGCGATGGCCTCCGACGCGGGATGGGCGAGATCACTCATGCGCAGGTTCGCGCCAACCTTGAGGCTCGCCTGGCTTCTGGGGAATTTCAAATTGTCGAGCGCCCTCAGAGTGTTCCCGGCCGTCAGTTCACCACCGCCAAAACCATCCAGGCGGAACACGAAATTATCCGCAGAGTTCGTGAGGGACAAAACCATATCGAGCCAGTTCTTCCGCGTCCGCAGGCCATCTCCGTTGCCGACCAGCACCCGCACCTCAGCCGAGCACAAAAGACCGTGGTGGAGGACGTGCTCAGCTCGCCGGACCGCATTCAAGGAATCCAAGGCTTCGCCGGCTCAGGCAAGACTACAACGCTCACAGTCATCCGCAGTGCCGCGGAAAGGCAGGGCTATCAGGTTGAGGGCTTCGCCCCGACCTCCCGCGCCGCGCGCCAACTCAATGAGGCAGGAATTGAAGCGGGAACGCTGCAAGGCTTTCTCGCCCGCACCGCAGATCCAGACGTAGGAGAGCGAAAGCACTTCTACCTTGTCGATGAATCGAGCCTTGCCAGCACCAACCAGATGCGCGAGTTCCTTACGCGGCTTGCTCCCCACGACCGCGTGGTTCTCATAGGGGATATCCGCCAACATCAGGGCGTCGAGGCGGGCCGCCCCTTCGAGCAACTACAGGAAGCCGGAATGCGCACGGCCAGACTGGACGAGATCGTTCGCCAGCAGGACCCGGGTCTGAAATCTGCCGTCGAACTACTGGCTACAGGCCAAGTTTCTGCCGCGCTCGACACCCTCCAACAGCAGGGCCGTGTGAAGGAAATTCCCGGCGCAGAAGAGCGCATCCGCGCCATCGCCAAGACTTACGTCGAATCACCCGAGAACACTCTCATCGTCGCACCGGACAATGCTTCCCGGCGCGAACTGAACGTGGCTGTCCGCCAGGAGTTGAAGGCCACCGGAAGCCTTGCCCCAGAAGATCATACTTTTCGCGTCTTGGTTCAGCGTCAGGACATGACCGGAGCCGAACGATCGTGGGCAAGCCATTACGAGATTGACGACGTAGTTCGCTATACGCGTGGCAGCAAAGCCATCGGAATCGAGGCTGCCGCCTATGCAACGGTCGTCGCGATCAACCCAGCCGCAAACCAGGTCACGGTCGAGAAAACGAACCAAGAACTTTCCACCTACGATCCCCGCCGTCTCACAGGCGTCAGCGTCTACCGGGAGATTGAACGCGAGTTATCCGTAGGCGACCGCATCCAGTTCACCGCGCCCGACAAGTCGCTTGGAGTTGCCAATCGCGACCTTGCTACCATCGAGGCAATCCATCCCGATGGTCGGCTCTCTGCACGCCTCGACAACAACCGCCAGATCGAGTTCAACGCCAGCGAGCATCGTCACTTCGACCACGGCTACGCCGTCACAAGTCACAGCTCCCAGGGCCTCACCGCCGAACGCGTTCTCATTCACGCCGATACTAGTGTTCACCCAGACCTGCTTAACTCCCGCTTCGCCTACGTCTCCATCTCCCGCGCCAGCCACAAGGCCACGCTCTTCACCGACGACATGGCAAAACTTACTCCTCACCTCGGGGCAGATATCTCAAAGACCTCCGCTTTGGAAGTCAATCAGGTTTCATCCGTCACCCAGGGAATTGGAATAGGACTCTGACAATTCTCAACCATTTAAAGACGCAGGAATCGCGCTGGTAAGCAATTTCCTGGTCGATGTAGCAGCAAAATGTGTTTGGACGATTTTCCCACTGCGGGATAACGGAATTGTCTCGCGCCCCCGCGAGAGTCTGAGTGGTGCATGTCCGCAACGAAGTGCTAATTACTCACGATTGCAACTAGCCGCCAGTCGTTCCGTGTGGAGTATTGACGAGGTGTCGGAGCTTCCGATCTGGCGAAGGGCCTGCGTTGGCCTCAAAACCCGCCTGTGGACTATTATAAAGATTACCCTTGCAAACTAGTCCGCACCTGTGTAGAATCATCTCACTGTAAACACGAGGAGAATACGGAACAATGGGAGAGAAAGACATAAAAGCGGACGAAGTAGTCCAGATTGCGCGGCTCGCTCTGGCTGGTCGCCCGCAGGACGTCCAAACCTATATTAGGCGATTGGCTCGTCGGTATCCCGCCATAGCGTCCCAACTAACCAAGCTGTTGCAGGAATCTCCTACGCGCCAGTCTCCACTCCGCCGCGAGGCCACGGCTCCCGTGCCAGTTGATCTGGAATCGCGGCTCCAGTTGCTCCGTGTCGAAAACAACCCGGTACTTGAGGTTGAGCCAATTTGGGATTCCGGGGTTAAGAGAGCCCTTGGGCAGATTATTTCTGAACGGCAGCAATACCAAGAGCTGGTGAAACAGGGGCTGTCCCCTACCCGTTCGATCATCTTTACGGGTCCTCCGGGCGTTGGCAAGACATTGGCGGCGCGCTGGATTGCACGGGAGTTACATCGGCCGCTGCTGACACTGGACCTTTCGGCCGTCATGAGTAGCTTCCTCGGTCGCACGGGAGCCAATGTCCGTCACGTTTTGGATTATGCGAAAGGCATAGATGGCGTCCTCCTGCTGGATGAACTTGACGCTATCGCCAAACGCAGAGACGACTCCACCGACGTGGGCGAGCTTAAACGGCTGGTGACGGTACTTCTCCAGGAGATCGACGATTGGCCCGCGACTGGCTTGCTCATCGCTGCGACAAATCATTCGAATCTTCTTGACCCCGCAGTGTGGCGTCGCTTCGAAATGCGGGTGGATTTCCCGATGCCGACGGATGAATCGGTTCGCCGCGCTATTGACACTTTTGTCGGGCTGAAGAAAACGTCCCCTGCATGGCACGAGGTCCTCGCCGTTGCGCTTCGCGGGCTTTCATTTAGCGATATCGAACGGGAAGTGATGCAAGCCCGGAGGGCGGCAGTGATTAAGGGCGTTCCGCTGGAGGATGCACTAAGCCGCATCGTTCAAAGTCGCATGGAGCCCCTGCCCCGGAAGGAGCGAGGGGAAATCGCGCTCTGGCTGACCGAGGCGGGGATTTCGCAGCGGCAGGTACACGAGCTTACCGGAGTCAGCCGCGACACGATCAGAAAAAAAACCAAGACGAGCGGAGAAGGGTTGGTAAACGAGGAGTGAATTTATGGCAGACCGCAACAATTATCTTATCGGCTACGGAGAGCGCCTCGCGGCGGATATAGCTGCGCCCGTGGGCGGCGCACCCAAGAAGCATCCATACTCATTTGGCGAAGCCCGAAAGCGTCTGGCTCCGAAGGTCAAGGCCGCAGTGATGGAGCTGGCCGATCTTCCAAACGAACTCTGCCCGAAGGATCAGACGGTGGCGCTCGTCACGTTGCATCCCACCTATCTGGCCAAAACCTACTACCCGGCAGAGCTGCTGAAGACTTACGGACTGGAGACCGTCGGTAGTCGTGCTAGGGAAGTGTCGCCGGACAAGTGGACAAAGAAAAAGCCGCCCGACTCAGCAGTTACCTCCGAACTCTTCGTCGCGGGAACCCGCTCTCACTTTCGGCAATTCGCAACAGATATCGACCGGCTACGCGAGACTGCTGCCGGGGCAGATGACCTTATAAAGATCGAAGACTTCCGCGTGCAGCCTCCAAGTGAAAAACTGAAGCCATTTCGATCACACGATAAGGAACCGCTACTAGAAGTCGTCCTGCACGCCCAGCCCATCAGACAAGATGCATTCATCCTGGACGGCTTTGAAGCTTATCTCCATTCACTCGACCTGAAACCGAATCTCGATAAGCGGCGGTTCTTTGCCGAGGGGCTCTGTTTTTTGCCTCTGCGGGTGCCGCGCGAGGTTGCCGCCGAGGTTGTGAAGTATTCGTTCTTGCGCATGGCACGCGAGATGCCAAGGCTCCGTCAGTTCCGTCCCGTGGCCCGCGCTACGCCTGGCTTCTCGTCCTTTGCCTGCAAACTGCCGCAAGGAGGGCCGATTGACGGCCACATCCGGGTTGCTGTGTTCGACGGCGGCGTCAAATCGGACGCCAAACTCGATCCGTGGGTCGCGCGGAAAAAGACGAAAGACCTCGGCGACGCTGTGCCTGAATTTCAAAATCATGGGACCGCCGTCACTTCAGCTCTTCTCTTTGGGCCACTCCAAGATGGTGTGACCGCCGACAAACCCTACGCCAGTGTTGACCATTACCGGATTCTCGACGCTGAAACCTTGAAGGACGACCAGAACGAACTTTATACCGTCCTTGAACGAATCCAGGATGTGCTTGAATCCCGGCCCAAATACGACTTTATCAATCTCAGCTTGGGGCCCGATCTGCCCATCGAGGACAACGATGTTCATGCCTGGACGGCGGTGCTGGATCAGTTGTTTTCTGACGGCTTGAGTCTCCCGGCCATTGCCGTGGGCAATGGTGGAGAGCAGGACTGGGACTCTGGAAATGCTCGGATTCAGACGCCGGCCGACTGCGTGAATGCGCTGTCTGTCGGCGGCTGCGACCGGGTCGGGGCGGGATGGAAGCGCGCGAGCTACAGCTCAATCGGGCCCGGTCGGAGTCCGGGGATCATGAAGCCGGATGGCGTGGCATTCGGTGGCTCCAGTCGCGAGCCTTATTGGGTGTTGAATGCCGAGAATCCTGGCACAGCGATGCCGATCACGGGAACGAGCTTCGCCGCGCCGACCGCACTGCGCACGGCCGTTGGACTGCGGGCGCATTTTGGGAAGCTGCTGACACCGTTGGCTATCAAGGCACTGCTTCTGCATACCTGCGATGACGGTGGCCATGACAAAGCGGAAGTGGGTTGGGGCCGCATCCCGACCGATGTCAACGTCATTGTCCTTACCGACCAGCACGCGGCTCATATCGTCTACCAGGGGGAACTGCGCCCTGCGAGTTGGGTACGCATGAATATTCCGATTCCTAGTGAACCAATGTCCGGAATGGTTGAGATTTCGGCTACCTTCTGCTTCGCAACCTCAACCGACCCGCAAAATCCGCTGAATTACACCCGGAGCGGACTGGAGGTGCGTTTCCGGCCGCATGACAAAAAGCGCAAGGACCCGGACCAGCTGCATGCGGATTCGAGCCGTTTTTTCCAGGCAAAGGATGTATTTGTCCCTGAAAACGAGTTGCGGGCGGACGCTCACAGGTGGGAGACGACCCTGCACAAGTCGCGCGCAATGCGCGGGAGCGGCCTTCGCAATCCTGTTTTTGATGTGCACTACAACGCGCGCATCGGCGGACGCGACGCGAAATACGCTGAGAAAATCCCGTACGCACTCGTGATAACCGTTGATTCGCAGAAGACACGCGATCTCTACAACAAGATCCTGCAACGCTATCCGACAATTCTGGAGCCGCTGAAGCCGGTCGTAGAGATTCCGATTCGTACCTGACAACCCGTTGAAAAACACCATTAGGAAAAGGAGAACACTGTGAACGAGGGAAAAATGCACCATGATAAGGAAGTAGAAAAAGTCGTTGAACTGGAGGAGGAAATCCTGGAAGAGCTCATCGACCTTGAGGAGTGGGTGAAAGCCCAAAAGAAGCCCCGGAAGGCGAAGAGCTACCGCATTCGAATCGACAAGGAAAAAATCACCGTTCACGTGCACTCGATGACCGGGACTGAGATTCTGGCACTCGTCGGCAAGACTCCGGACAAGTATCTGCTTTCCGAGAAGTTTCACGGCGGGAGAGTGGAACCGATAAAACCAGATCAGGTGGTCGAGTTTCACCGCTGCGAGGTGGAAAGATTCCAGACCCTGTCAAAGGAACCTACGGAGGGCTGATGCGGCGTCAGTTCCAACTATCTGAAGAGGACGAGGCCTGCCTCGCGGCGCGGAGCGGCAGCTGGGAAGCCATCGTCGAAAACAACACGAAATGGGTCATTATTCCCGACTATCCCATTCCGGAAGGGTACAACCATCGCTCGGCGTCTGCGGCGCTGCGAATATCCCCGTCCTATCCGGATGACCAAATCGATATGGTGTATTTCTATCCCGCGCTGGCGCTCACGAGTGGTAGGGCGATCCGTCAACTCACGCCGCACGCGCTCGATGGAAAACAATATCAGCAGTGGTCACGACACCGGAAACCTGGGGAATGGCGACCGGGTATCGACAATATCTGTACGCATCTGCTCCAGGTGGATGGTTGGCTGGAGAAAGAACTGAGGGGATGACGGGGACTCTATAGATGAGGATCAAGCTGAGACTCACCCAGACAGACCACGCTAAGCTCCAGCATCACTTGCTTCCCGGTGACGGACTCGAAGCGGTAGCGGTTGTTCTGTGTGGTAGGCGCAGAAGTGATTCGCATCATTGTCTTACTGGCCGTTCCGTCGTTCCAATTCCATACGACGAGTGCAAAGTGCGCACCCCTGACCGAGTGACATGGTCTACGCAGCGCCTGATTCCACTGTTAGAGGAAGCATCCCGCTACGATCTGGCGATTTTAAAGGTTCATAGCCATCCTGGTGGTTATCCGCAGTTTTCTTCCATCGATGACGAATCGGACAACGACTTGTTTAATTCAGTATTTGGCTGGACCGACAGCGCGTTCCCGCACGCAAGCGCAGTGATGCTTCCTCGAGGCCGGATGTTTGGACGTGCCATCCTCCGGGACGGGACCTTTCAACAGCTTGACTCGATTCTCGTGCCTGGCAATGACCTACATTTTTGGATTCCGGACCGCGGAGGCTCGCTGCCTTCGTTCACGCAGCGGCATGCCCAACTCTTTGGCTCAGGTACAACTCGCAGACTGCGGGAGATGGCCGTCGCGGTGGTTGGTTGTTCGGGAACTGGCAGCCCAGTTGTCGAGCAGCTCGCTCGCCTTGGAGTCGGACGACTTGTACTCGTTGATCCCGACCGGGTTGAGGAGAAAAATCTGAATCGGATCGTCAATGCGACCCGCGAGGACGCGTACTTGAAGCGTCCAAAGGTCGAAGCGATGGCCCGTGCCATTGCGTCTATGGGGTTCGCAACTGATGTCGAAATCATTCCGGAGAATCTTGCGACGCCGAGAGCGGTCAAAGCCGTCGCTGAGTGTGATGTTGTTTTCGGCTGCATGGATGGAGTGGAAGGGCGGCACCTGCTTAACCGGCTCGCAGCTTTCTACGTGTTGCCATACTTCGATGTCGGCGTGAGACTTGACGCCGACGGACACGGGGGAATAGACGAAGCGAGTGGAGCGGTGTTTTACATTCGACCCGATGGGTCAACGCTGCAGGATCGAAGCGTCTACACTACGGAGCAGCTAAAGGCGGCTGGCCTCAGACGGACCGATCCGAAAGCCTATCGCGAGCAGGTTAAAGCGGGATACATTCGCGGAGTCGATGAAGACCGACCGGCGGTTATTAGCATCAATACGCAGATGGCCAGCACGGCAGTGAACGAGTTTCTTGCGCGACTTCATCCCTATCGCTTGGACGACAACAGCGATTTTGCGACGGTCAGAACAAGCTTCATCCAGGGCGTCAACTACCGCGAGACCGAAGAATCTCCATCTGGGAACTTTTTCCGGCACATCGGGAGAGGAGATGTGCGCCCGTTGCTATCAATGCCAGAGCTCAGTGAGGTAGAGGTGACGACGTGAGTTGGTTTACTTCGCTCTGGCGTCGGAGTTGGGAGGTAGTCTCCTTTCCCGCCCGATGGTTAAGTCAACGTCGGCTTCAAAAACCCAAACCATACCGCTACGAGCGAGTCGACGAATTCCCGGATTCTCTCGAATCCTCCAAACTCTATCTTGCTGGCGAGGATGGCCATATTTGGGCAGCGGCAATGTTGTGTCCCTGTGGCTGTGGCGACGTGATAGAGCTCAACCTTTTGCGAAAAGTCCGCCCATGCTGGAGCGTCACGCAGCATCCGGACGGTTTTGCCAGCCTCATGCCGTCAGTGTGGCGCAGTAAGGGATGTCGAAGCCACTTTTTTCTTCGCCACGGGCGGATTCATTGGTGTCATGGGTATTCGGGGTACGGGCAGTAACGGAACAGAAAACCGACATAAGGGAATTTAAGCTGCCTCCTCCAGCGTAGCCTCGGGTCAACGTAAGGGCTGAGTTCGCCACGGGCTACCGCTTCCGGCAGGGTGAAGCTGTGGCGGCCAAGCATGTTGATCTGAGGCCTCATGGTTGGGGACAGGCGCGCGACATCTTCGTCGCGGACTGGATAGCCCTCGTCCCGATTTTCGTCGCGTCCAGAAATTGGATGACCCCATTTTACGGACGGACAAAAAGCAGATGAAATCTGCTCTACCAACTGATTATTTGCCAACTTTTGAAGACCGGCACTTTGGGCTTAGCGTGCTATATGGTGCAAATTCTGTAGTCACCCCAGATTCGGGCCGCGCGGCTCAGTAACACCTGGCCAGCACCCTGCTTCACGCATACCGGTCTCCCTGACTGTGGTCAGCATACGGCTGGATACGCAACCCCCTGTGTTCGAAGCTGGGATGCAGCTGCTTTAGAAAACCGTCAGTCATCATGGCCGAGGTGATGTAGTCGAGGTCCTCTCGGGATATGCCAAAGAGGCTTGCAACCACTCCATCCAGCGCCACTAGTGCGTCTTGGAACGACGTGAGGGGATCAGTGGTGCGCATTAGATCGATGGCCCCAACCACGGCATCAAGGTTCAACGGTATTTGCAAACTGCCCAGTGCTTCAATGTCCAAAGTCGCGTCGTCATCTTCATCTATTAAACGGTTCAGCATGTATGCAAGGTAGCGCCGTAGCAGAGGGTGAGGCATTTTGATTTTGAAGAACAAATCCTCGCTAACCAGGTCCTCACGATCCTCACGGATGGCACCGGCTACGTCTCCGGAGGCAGCGCTAGTAAGATCCGCGCCCGTCACCAGCGGACTGTTTTCTGCAAACAGGTCAAACAAGGACTTCTTTGGACTTCCGGCAATTAACTGTTCAACATGGCGGTGCGCGTTCGCCAGGTCCTTGTCCTTGGCAATCACCAGTTCTCCGGCAGCTTTCAGCCGAGCAATATCGGCCGGAGCGCGCCTTGATGGTATCGGGATGAGCAAGAGGTTGCGCTTGACCCAGGTTGTAAACAAATCTTCAATAATGCTGGTGCGCAATAGCTTTATAGCGAACCATTGTGGGATGCGAGAAAGAAGATACAGGTTCAGAGGGAAATCTTCGGCGAGCTGGATCAGCTGGGCAGTATTCTGAAACACCCTGTCTGCGATCGCGGGACAGGCTGAGGGAAGTTGGGAGACGTTCCTGATGGCGTACAGCTTGGAATAATCAAAAAGGTGTCGATAAGCATATAAACGCAAGGAGTCCACTATCGAACGTTCAGGATGCCAATGCCCCATCGGCTCTCCGAGGACTCCAGACGGAAAGATGTTTTGCCCCTTATAGATCGGCAATCCCCTCGGTACGATGGCACGCGACCCCCCGAGCTTGATGCCATAGGCCAACATCACATAGGGTTCCCATTCCGCCGGATTGGCTTCTCGGGGAATTTGCTCAACGGCATTGGCTTGCGCTGTGCCTGCTTCGCGCTGCGACCTGCGCTTGTGGACTACCTTTACGATGCTGCCGAGTCGTGGACTCTGCGCCAAGCGCTCCAGGATGGCCGCGTCGGCCGCTGACATCTTGGTTACGAGCGCAGCGGTGTCTTCAGACACGACATCCGCCATCCACGCAGAACCATCGTTCCTGGGTAAATAGGCGGATTCGGACATCAGCCTGCGGATGACTGTTGCCTTGGCCGCTTTGCCGAAGTCTATGGTGTCCGTATCCGCATCGTAGCTGTTCATGGACAGGGTTGTAGTAGCGACCTCATCGTTCTCCGACCCCGGCGAATTCTCAAGCACGAAAATAATGGTGGGGCGCTTGATACCTCGGAATGTTTTCTTCCGTAACGCTTCAAGGTCCACAACTTCGACGAGCTTGAATTCAGCCAAGACTCGGCGCAATGGACCCGCGTAGGACGCTTCCAGAACTCCCATAGGCACAATGAAAGAAACACGGCCCCCCGGCTTTACCCAACCTCGAACCGCGCGGTACAGAAACGGAATGTAAAGGTCTACCTGTCCTTGTGCAACCTCGTGGTAAGTCTGGAGGAAGCCGCGCTCCAGTGAAAGGCGGTGTGGACGAACATATGGAGGGTTGCCAATGACTATGTCATAAGTGCCTTGCACCAGCCGCCTAAAGCGTCTGGGAACACTGGCAACGCGCTTGCGGCGCAGGTCACTGGCCACGGTGGAAAAATCGAGCCCAGTTTGAGACGCGCGCGTGTCAAGACCTCCGACAAGCGGCTCACCCAGCGTGTCCAGGGAAGAGTGTCCACCGTGCACCTGGATGGCTGGCACCAGCGATGCGGCCAATGATCGAATCTCACTGGGGGACTTGCCGGTGAACAGGTCTATGTTGTGCCAGAGCAACTGGATCTGCGCAAGAGACACGGAAAACGGACTGATGTCCAGACCATGCAGGCGCCGCAAGGTCCGTGTCACTGTCTGTTCAGTGAGCATGCCAGCGGTACGCAGCCGGTTCACATCCTGGTTGAGCGCCTCCACCAAGAATGTCCCGGTTCCGCATGCTGGGTCCAACACGGTTTTGGTTGAATCGTATTGGCAGCATTCCAGCATGTAGCGCGCAATCTCTGGCCGGGTGAATACTTCACCCAGGGCACGCCGTTTGCCAGGATCTAGGTAGTGGTCATAGACGCCTGAAAGGATGTCACCGTGGATGGCCTTGAAGTCCCAGCGCGACAGTAGATACATCGCATGCAGCAACGCTGAACTGAGATTTTCATCTGAACTATCCAAGGCCCAGTCCAGGATGTTCTGATCGAACAAATTCCGGTAAAGTTCTGCCGATTGACGGTAGGTTTCCCTCAACAATGCCTGCATCGGCTTGGAATAATAATCGGCATAGCGCGCGAAAACTTCCACGCCGCCGTTGCTGATGAATCGTTTCAGAAACCCGTGGTCTTCCGAAAATCTGACCATGAGCATACGGGAGACGATCAGTGAGGCAGTTTCATAGATAAACGATTCAACTACCTTGCCGCTGTCCGTCAATTTACTGCCGGTGCGGCGGGGCTTTAGCAAAGAGATTTCCCCTTCAATGCCCATTCTTGTGGCGTACTCATCGAGCAGGTGCTTTTCGATGCGCAGCGCATACACGTATCGCTCTACGTCAGCCGCGAACCGATCATGTGCTTCCGGGTATTCCGCGATGTCCTCAGCTGGAAGGGTACGCGCAATTCGTTCATCAACGATGTTGCTGAACTCGATTGGGAAGCCTACAGAATTCCAGTCATACACGGCCGGCCCCCAGCTGGTCTCGATTTCTTGCAGCAGGCGTTTCGCCGTGGTCAGGTCAGGTACCACCTTCGTGTCCACCAATTGCGTGACGGCTCCGCTGAGAATGGAAGCAATTTCCCGGATCGTGTCCGTGAAGTGGTGCTTACCCAGTTCGTCTATCGACTGGAACGCGAATTTCGTTTTGCCATCCGTGAATGCCTTCAGCTGCTCTTCCAGGGCAACATGCTCTGGCCGCAATTCTGCGAAACAGGCTGCGAACTGATTGGAGCCCGTCAAATCGTCCCACCGATAAACAGCCGCTTCCGTTTTGGCCATTACATCCCATTTGTGAATTTCCTCTTGGTCCAAAATGAAAAACCAGCGTGTGCCAGCTTTGATGTATTTCTTTTTCTCTTCGTAGATACCAGCTGCGTTGTCGCAGACATCGCGACCTCGCTTCACTTCAAAAACGCCGTAAGCGTGGTCTGGTGTCTTGATCGGACGTCCCGCTTTTGTGCTGAAGACGGTCAGATCCGGGATATCTCGGCCGCCAGCCAAAGCAGAGTCCACCACTACTTGATCTGATTTCAGACAAATGCCGAAAGCTGGCGTGACCAGCAAGTCGCGGATGAAAGGATAGAGATTTCTTTCCCCAGAAGTATCACTTCTGAACTGGGTTATTTTTCTGACCAGCGCGCTAGCGCTGCGGCCTGTACGTGGTTGGGGCATCAGTTTTCGACCGTCCTCTACCGCTTCCTTGGGGCCTCATGTTCCTAAATCTCTGTAACCGAAGCCTCCCGAAATTATAAGAGTTATTTTCGCGTGTCAGTGCAAATGATGCAGCATGCGTGATCGGTACGTTTTGATTCACGCTCACTTTTCAATGGCGTAAATAATGATATACGGTAGTTAAAGGAGTGGCTTCATTTGTCTCAGCCTATAGAAACAGGGGAGTCACCCGCCCTGCTCGTCTGCTGCCGACAGGGCGACACCCGCGCTTTACCATTCACCACCCCTACATTGTTCTTCTCCTGCAGGGCCCTCCATAGTCAAACCCTCTAGCATTCTCAAACGGAAGGCTACGCCCTCTTTTCTCACTTCGGCCTCCTCCGCTTGGCCGCGACTCGGACGGGCGTTTCGGACTGCGCCGGTTTCGCGCCAAACCATAAACCAAGAGCGGTTTGTCACTCACCGCGCTTTCACTCACGCCCTGCCACCCTCCCCGGCCTCCGTTCTATCCCTTTCACCGATATCGGCTTGTTTTTTCCCGCTGCCGCTCTAGTGAAGAAAAAAACAAGCCGACACCGGCAGAAAGGGAAAAAACATGAAATTAGAAGAAGTCAACCACAAAACCAAAGAGGCCGTGGATTATCTGGTGCAGTCGCTGGAGTCCGGGCAGAGTGAAGTGCTCACGCAGTATCTCGGAGCAATGGCCAAGTTTCGCAACTACAGCTTCGGCAACATCATGCTGATTGCGAGGCAGAAACCAGACGCCACAAACGTTGCGGGACTCCGCACTTGGAACTCGCTTGGCCGCTTCGTCCGGCGTGGCGAAAGAGGCATTTTTATTCTCGCTCCGATGGTCGGCAACAAACGCAAGAAGGATGAGAGTGCGGAGCAGAATGCGGATGCCAAGGAGACTCAGCCCACGTTGTACGGTTTCCGGGGCGTGTATGTGTTCGACATCACTCAGACCGAAGGCAAGGACCTTCCGACGCTCACCGAAGTACAGGGCGACGTGAGCGGCTACCGGGAACGCCTCGTAAAGTTTGTCGAAGTCCAAGGCGTCGAACTCAACTACTCCGAAAGGATCGCACCCGCCAAGGGACTGTCTTATGGCGGGAAGATCACACTCCTTTCCGGGATGCAGCCCGCCGAGGAATTTTCCACGCTAACGCATGAAATCGCCCACGAGATGTTACACCGGGGCGACCGTCGCACCCTGACCACCAAGCAAGTCCGCGAAACCGAAGCCGAAGCCGTAGCCTTCGTGGTCTGCCAAGCGGTCGGGCTTGAGACCGGAACCGCATCCGCCGACTACATCCAGCTTTGGCACGGAGACGCCAATCTCCTCCGCGAGAGCTTGGAAGCTGTCCAACAGACCGCTGCTGTGATTCTCGGGGGCATTGCCCCCGAGCCAGCGGCGGTTGCCGCTTAACCAACACAAAACCATAACTCAAGAACAACGGTGCAGGTCGTCATGCCCGACGTGTGACGGGCACACCCCAACCACTACGAAGGAACAAAAACAATGAAAAGGAGAATAGTCATGCAAGACGCGCAGAACACTGCAATCAGTAACGAATATCGAAGCGTTCCCATCAGCATTTTGGTGGAGTCCGCTACCAACCCGCGCAAGCGATTCGATGAAAAGAACCTCGAAGAACTTGCCGCCAGCATGAGAGCGCAGGGGATTTTGGCCCCTCTTCTGGTGCGCGAACTGGAGGAAAGCAAGTACGAAGTTGTCGCTGGGGCACGTCGCCTAAGAGCGGCGAAACTGGCGGAACTCGAAAAACTTCCCGTCCGCGTAGTCAAGCTGACCGATGCCGAGGCCATCGAGGCCCAATGCGTTGAGAACCTGCAACGCGAGGACATCCACCCGCTTGAGGAAGCTCTGGGATTCAAGTCGCTCTTGGAACTCGGAGAGCCTGTCTACACCATCGCCACCATCGCCTCACGTGCTGGCAAGAGCGAGGCTTACGTCTACGGTCGCGTTAGACTCGCTGACCTCATACCGCCTGTGGCCGAGGCATTTCTGAAAGACCAGATCACTATCGGCCATGCTTTGCTGATCGCCAAGCTCCCGGCTTCGCAACAGCAGGAGGCATTCTCGGCTGCTTTCCGGGGCCTGTGGACCAGCGAGGGCAACAGCCAAATCCTGATTCCAGTGAGGGAGTTGGCAGCGTGGATTGAGTCGAACATCTTGCTGCAACTGGCGTCCGCGCCGTTTGACAAGCAGGATGAGACACTCGTTCCCGGAGCAGGTTCGTGCGTCAACTGTCCGAAGCGAACCGGATTCAACAAACTACTCTTCCCGGATGTGCGAAAGGATTCCTGCACTTCGCCCGACTGTTTCCGGGCCAAGATTGACGCTTGCGTGAAAAAGACTCTGGAAACCAAGCCGCAGCTAATACAGATTTCGGCGGCGTGGAATTCCCGCGAAGGCGCTCCCTTGGGACGGAATCAGTATGTGGAGTTGGAGATCAAGAAGCCGAAGGCAAACGGCGCAAGCACCAAGCTATCGCCTTACCAGAAGCCATGCGAGAAGATGGCTGAGGCCATCGTCATGGACGGCGGCAAGCGCGGACAGGTCGTCAAGGTCTGCGCCGATCCGGCCTGCCGTGTCCACCACCCGAACACGCCTTCTCCGCAGCAAGTCGAGCGGGAGCGGGCAGAGGAACGGAAGCGCATCGAAAAGGAGAAACTGGCCATTACGACTCGCCATCGAGTCTTAGCTGCGATCCTGCAACGCGTGTCGGCTCCGTTGAAGAAAGCTGACTTGCTAACGGTCGCCCATTACCTGATCGGCCATCTCTCCTACAGCCAGGTTCCGTCTCTGGCGAAGCGGCACAAGGTAGAGGCGAAGAAGGACTCTGCGTCCGCGCAGGAACTTTTGTCCAAGCAAGTAGCCACGTATGACGAGGCCGAACTTTGCAAGCTGCTTCTGGAAATCAGCCTGCTGAATTCGGCTTATCAGCGATCCATCGCAAGCCGCAACGACGTTCTGATGGACGCCGCCAAACGCTATCGAGTGGACACTGAGAAACTCCAGAAAGCCGTGGCCGAGGAACTTGCCGCGAAACGAGAAAAGAAAACAAGAGTCAAGCCAAAGGCTCGAAACAAAACGACAGCGTGAGCCCTATCCATCTTTGATCTCTGGCGGGGTGCCAACTTGCACTCCGCCGTTTTCTATTGGATTGGAGGCCAGCACAGCGGTGTCAACGGTCTACAACCCTGCCCGTTGAAGCTTTCTCTTGTGAACGCACAAGGTGAACGGGTAATCACTTTCGTGCCACAGACTACGATTGGTGCGGCTTTTACTAGCGCCTTCATTGCAAGGCCTCTGATCGCCTGGATGGATTTCGCGCGCGACGAGCTCACGCAAGTTCGCAATTATGTCTTTTCGCAGGGTTCGCGCGCGAAGAGCAATCCCTGTCTTCGTGGCGGCAATGGACCTCCGTTTTGTTTCGGCAGCCTCATTCTTCTTGTAAACCTTCCGCAATCTGCTGAGTACCTTGGCGCGACGACACAAGCTCATAAACATGAGGTTCCATGTGAATGACACCGTAGTCGCTCCTATCGTTGTTTGTCGGCGGGCGACCCTCAAGGAATCTAGTCAACGCCTGCTCCGATTGCCACATTGTGAGCGTCAACAGCTCGACGTAGCCCACAACGAGCCGCTGGAAGACCGAAACCGAGATTAGGCCTGCGGCTGCTTCATAAGCCGGTATTGCGCTGGTGTGGACGTGGTCCAAATACCTGCTGAACATGGAGTGGGGCACAAGGGCCGATGAGGTTCTCACAATCACGTGAATCGTTAGCTGTAATCGGACTGAGCAAACTTGCTGCTGGCCTGCCCCATTAGTTAGAGGTTGGGGAAGCAGCGTTTGCCGATTTCTTTTCGTTCTGTTCTTGAAGCTTACGCAACTCGCGCCAACGCTTGTATTGCTCGGCTTTGGCGGGGTCCGGGTCTTCTTCGTTCTTGAGCCAGAAGCAGTACCAATCCACTGTGGTCTGCTGAGAGGTCATGCGTTGCCAAGGCTTACGAAGGATGTGGTCGCCTTCAGGATAGAAATTGAGCAGCTCGACCGGCTTCCTAAGCCAGTTCAATCCTCCATAGATCTCCCATTCTGAAAGAGGGGCAGTAATCGCCTGTAATAAGAGTGGTGACTTGACCTTATCGAGATTAAAGCTCGGCGCTGTTCGGAGCCAGCCGGAAGCTGAATCGCCGTACGGAGAGCCGCCGCCATTCATGGTTTCGCACAAGCGCCTGACATCTGAACTGGAAGAGACCACCAAGCAATCTATATAGCTAAACTTAATGCCATCAGCTGCAACGGCGGCGCCGAAATGGTAATGGGAGTGCGCAAGTGCGTACAACACGTGATAGACAGTACGACTGAAACCAGTGATACCGACTCGATTACGATCTATTAAACCTTCGCGATCCAGCTCGTCAATCGCGGCTTCGTAGGACGCAACCTCTCGTGGCGCCTCCTTCGGTGTATCCATCGCTTCGTAAACGTCAAGGCCTCCCATGTCCGTCTGCAGCACGATAAAGCCTTTGCTCGCCAGCGGCTGAGCAGCGGCGGCTGGACTGAAGGGGCCGTCGACCCAAAAACGTTCTGGATTGAATCCGTGGGTCTGAATCACCAAGGGATATCGCATTCCCCGGACAAAGTCGGGTGGGTAATAAAGGGAACCACTCATTGGATGGCCATCTCTTGCCTTCCAATTGTAAATTTCGACGTGACCAAAGCTGAGATTAGCGAATTGAGGATTTAGGTCGAGCAGGAGCGCCTTGTGCCTCGTCTTTGGATCAACCGCCATGAGCTTCGGGGGAAAATTCATGCCCTGATCCAGAATGATAGACAAACGATCTGCGAGGTCTTCGGCAGGCGTGTTGAGTACGGTGACTTTCCACCCGGTTGCATCTCTGCGAAATTCCAATGGTGAACCGCCGAAAACCGTCTCCTGCTTGGCGACAAACCGGCTCCCATTAACGTCCCAGTGAATCTGATCAACGGGGAGCGGTGTTTTCCGCTCCGCGATCTTCACAATTTCTCTACTAGGGAGCTTTATTTCTGCGGCATACAAATTCGTTCGCCGTCTGTTCTGCTCTTCTGGATCGGCTGTCTCAAGCGGAAGAAAGGCATTTATCACCAAGACTGAGTTCTGCTGGGTCCACTCGTACAGCTCAGATGAGCCACGATTAAAGGGAAAGATCGGAGCGCCAATTAAAGGGTTGACGGCCCCTTCGTCAAGATCAACCAAGAGATATTGCCGGGGGGAGTCCCATGGCTCGCCAGTCTTGCCAGGTGTGGTCAAGCTAGCATCTAGTCCCTCGATTTCATAGGCACTCCATAAGTTGGGGGGATCAGTAACATACGCTTGCAGCAAAGCATAACGGCCATTCGGCGAAATCTTTAGGTTTACTTGCTCTGCATTTTCGTCGATATCAACCGTCTCTCCAGCGTGCTTCGCAGAGCGTAGCGGGGGTGACGTAACGAAAATCTCACTCCGCGTATCGTAACGGTGATGGCGATTAGTGTAGAGATCCTCCCATTCCTGCGTTGTGACTGCAAACCCATGCTGCAACATGTCCCCGGACAGGATTGGAGGTAATGTTGCTTTTGCCACATAAACAAACCTGTCACCCCTTTCACTGACAGCATATGCAATGATCTCTTGCGTCTGATCGGTGAGTCTCTCGAGCGATCGTGTCCTGCAACTCACCTTATAAAGCTGCGGACTTTCTCCGGGATTTTCGCCAAGAAAGACTATCGTGTCGTTGTCCGGTAACCAGCTCACATGAGAAATACTCTCCCTGTTCGAAGAAGAGGCAAGCATAGCGACTGCTTCGGGGGAAGGAGACGAGAAAGCATCAGCTGTCTTAAAAACGTGCAGAGAGAACTCGATAGTGTTGTTCTTGAGATTCCCTTTCTGGGTGACGAAGGCGAACTTACTGCGATCAGGCGAAAATTGCACCTCGTCGCCCTTGGCGCGAATCGCATCGAGATAACTGTAATTCCCGATTTGTGTCATCTCAATGGCATCGGTGACCGTCACCTGTCTCTGGCGACCACCGCTTTCTGGGCCGGCCTCAGCGATTGTTTGGCCGAAATTGCTCCGACAAAGAACAGAGGCGAACACAAGTGGGAGAAGAACCCTGCTTATCCGTATGATGCCCTTGTTTAAAGGTTGTTGGAAAAGGGGCGCGTTCATTCGCAGGACAACTGACATCTTCATCCGATGCGCCTCAAAACTGAACTTTCAACGCAAATTGGATTGAGCGAGGTCCGCCAATTTGATACAGCGGACTAAAACCTCCGAAGCCGACACTGTTGCCAGCAAGATATCGTCCCAGCATCTGGGTTGACCGGCCAAACTGAGTGATGTTGCTCAGGTCTGCAATTGGCTGCCCGAAATTCGGATGGTTCAGAACGTTGAACATCTCGGCCCGGAACTGCAACTTAAGCGATTCGTGAATCGGAAAATCCCGATGGACCGAAAGGTCCCACTGAGTTGCGCCGAAACCTCGCAAAGCATTTCGACCCAAATTTCCCTGCCGAAGAGGAAACCCATTAACATCAGTAGGCGGGGGACAGAAGGGCCCTACGCTTTGGGAACCGTCGGGACACCCTCCTACCACCGCCCCGGGAGTGTTGTTGAAGGCCTTTCCTCCCGGATATTGGGGTCCATAAAGGTAGAGTGGCACGCCCGGAACTACATCGGGGCGAACATTCGCAAGTCCGTTTAGAACTCCAAAGAATCCGAAGAAACTACCGTTGAACACATCAACGGGGGGAGCGGAGCGAGCCTGAATGACACTCTGAAGCGACCACCCGTGCAGGATCGCATTCGTGAAAGCGTTGATCTTGGGCGTTGGAACCTCATAGGTTACTGCTGCGGAAAACGCGCTCCGGATGTCAAAGTTAGAAGACCCCCGGTTTACGTTGGGATTGATCCCTAGCACAAGCGCATTGGACGGGTTCCCAATCGAGCCAGCAGAACCCGTATCAATCGAGTGCGACCACGTGTACGAAGCCAGCGTCTGAAAGCTACGCGAAAGTCGACGTTCGAACTGAAGCTGGAGCGCGTTGTAGTCGGAATTACCAATATTGGTGACCAATTGCGCGCCACCAAGATTCGGATTCGGAGAGAATATCTCCGCTGTGGATATGAGCCGCCTCCCCTGAGCGCCAATATACGAAGCGGAAATAGTCTGCTGCCCTCCCAGTCTTTGCTCAAGTGCCGCGTTCCACTCGAGCGTGTAAGGCAGCTTAAGATTTGGATCAAAGGCGTACACAATTATTGAGCTGAGGCTAGGAGGTGGGAGGGGAGGTGGCGCGGCCGTGGCAGAATCCAAAGGAAACGTTCCACCAAATACGGAATTCAGCGCTCCGAAGGGATAAAAAGTATATCCTATATTATTACCGAATTCGCTTGTCGCAAGGTCATAAAATACACCAAATCCGCCGCGAAGCACTGTTTCCCACCTCGGCTTCTGAGAGAACTGGTACGCCACTCCAACGCGAGGCGCGACACTCCCATAAGGAGTCTTGTACGGTGGCGTTCCGGGCGGCGCAACGGCAAGTGTTGACAGGTCGTGCAGGTTAAAGTTGGTTATAGCCACGAAACTCGGTCCACTGGTCGTGGAGGGCGCAAAATCGACATCCCACCGGACGCCATAGGTCAAGGTGAGACGCTGTGCCATTCGCCAAGTATCTTGTGCGAAAACTCCTAGGTTACGGAACAAGAATGAAGCTCCTCGGCTCGCAACAATTTGGGCAAAAGAAAGCGATCCGGATTCGGCGGACGGCACATCACTAAAGGAGACTACTTGCTGATATGCAAGCGGCTCGAACAGTGGAGACAAGCGGCGAAAGTCAACTCCGAACTTCAGACTGTGGGAACCTCTTTGGACCGACAGATTGTCGACGAGATTGAATTGACGCTGCAGGTTATGCGCATTTTTACCAATTTGGTAACTGCCACCTGCAAGGGAAAGGATCGAATAGCCAAAGCTCGCATCCTGACTTGTAAATGGGCTTGGGAATGGCGCGGATGTTAAGGGAATTGCACCGCCGAAGTTATCTAAGCGAACACTGCTGAGTGCATTGCTTTTGCTATAGTTGATCCGGAGGTCATTACTGACGACTTGGGAAGCGGTCCAAGTCGCCCCAACGGTTGCCGTCTGCGTAGTAATTCGTGAAGGGATTAGTTCGCTTAAGGAATCGAACCCGCCAAAGCCCCGCGTAAGATTCTCCGACGGCGAATAGTTATACCTCCCAAAAAGTGTCAGCTTCTCGTTTAGTTGATGATCAATTCGTAGACTGTATGCGTCCAACGTAGAGCGATTCGCAAAACTCGCGTTAAATTGGGCGGCGCCGGATGGTTGGCCCATTATGTCTAGGACTTCCGGACCATTCGGAAGCGGATAGACGTTCAGAAACGGCTGGATGGTTGAGAGAGAATTGTTGCGAGCATTGAGATCAGGAACAGTGGTCTCCCCCACCTGAGGCAAGCGGAGCCGGAGTCCCTCATAGGAAAAGAAAAAAAAAGTCCGATTTGTCAGGATCGGTCCGCTAAATATCCCTCCAAAATCATTCTGTCGCTCTTGAGGTTTCGGCAAGCCTTTGCTGTCGGCGAACCAATCGTTGGCATCCAACACGTCGTTTCTGAAATAGTCGAACAAGGTGCCGTGATATAGATTCGTACCTGATCGAGTGACTATTGAAATCTGTCCTCCGGGCGTGCGTCCAAATTCCGGTGCATAGGTCGAGGTCAGGATGCGAAACTCTTGCAGGGCATCAACTGACACCAGGCTGTTTGTTCCGCCTTGACTGCTGAATCCGAATAACGCTCCCGATGCACTATTGCCCGGTTGTGAAGATGGAGCCGCACCAATATTGGCGCTTACTCCGTCAACCATCCAGTAGTTTGAGCTAGCGCGCTGACCGTTAACGCTAAATTGACCGCCGTCGTTACCATTACTCGGCGTGAGAACCACACCAGGCGTTAACTGGATCAGCGTTTGAAAGCTCCGACCATTCATCGGCAGGTTGTCGGCAAAATTTCGATCTACAACGGTGCTGACGGTAGCATCAGTGGTGTTTACCTTTGTGTCCTCCGCGACCACCGTTATTGATGCCATCACCGGACCTAGCTGCAATTGAAAGTTTCGACTGAGTACATCTTGGACGTTAAGCACCAGGTCTGTGAGGTCGATCCTTCGGAAACCTTCCTTGGTGACACTCACGCGATAGCGTCCAGGTTTCAGGCCAACTGCCACGTAGAGCCCAGCACCATTCGTGGTTTGATGCACTCTCATATTTGTGTCAACATTCGTGACCTCCACGGCGACACCCGGCACTACTTGGCCTTGTGGATCTGTGATCAGACCCGAAAGAGTGGCGGTTTCCGTCTGACCTAAGCTAGCCGACACAAACGCAAGCAAACATAGAACGAGAAGGAATAGGGGGAGAGCTGTCCGGCGCAGAGTCATTGGGGGCTCCCGATCTGTTGTTTTATTTCACACTCTGCGAAGTAGTGCCTTCTCGAAATACAGTTTGTACCAATTGTGAAGAAAAGATTAGGACGTTCAGCACACTGTCGGTGGGCTGACATCCGTGAGGACAGCGAAGAACCGTCGAGACACCCCGGTTTCTTGCCAGTGGGCGGGCACGCCGAGGTTCCGTTAGGGATGATTGGCTTGGGTCCCCAGGTAAGCGTACAACAACTTCTGGCCCGAGGGTTTGTCCCTTCCAGGGGAAGGCTCGACTGTCACGAAAACCGACTCGACGGATTTAAGCAGCTCCGGGTTGTCCACACGCAGAACCCACCGTTTCTGCACCTGATCATCAACGTGAAAGACGCCAAGATTCTTAACATTGCTACTCGCGCTCTGGTTCTGCCCCCATGCCTGGAAGGAAACCTTGGACGCCGAACCCTTTTGGGAGAGGTCAAAGGCGTAGAAAATCAGCGACTTTCCTTCGGTGTAGAAGACCCGGCCAAACGA